>Ga0070738_10000056_pt1 | contig 331282 bp, 282 predicted proteins | sample Coa_R2_2_FD_66446 | JGI IMG/M metagenome (GOLD analysis project Ga0070738, IMG submission 66446) | Surface soil microbial communities from Centralia Pennsylvania, which are recovering from an underground coalmine fire - Coalmine... | ecosystem: Environmental > Terrestrial > Soil >... | reverse complement strand
TGATTGCACCAAGGAGTTTCCGACCTCGGTGCCAGCGGACCCTCAGGATAGCACTCCCGCCTACCGCGCGTTTCATGCGTAGGGGTCGGCCACGCCGGTGAGCAACTCACCATGAGGAGGCGCGTTGTGCGGTCGTCTCACGACCGATACTTCGGCATCAGCTCCGCGGCGTTGCCCCGGTCGATCGCGGCAAGATCGGCGTCGCTGAAGATCCCGGTCGCGCGCAGGTCGTCGGCCGTGCCCTTCGCGGTCGCGAACGGGAAATCGGTGCCGAACAGGATCTGCGTCGGCTTGACCAGCCGGGTGAGCGAGGCGAGCGGATAGACGGTCGAGGCGCTGGCGGTGTCGTAGTAGAATTTCTGCAGATAGTGGATCGGTCCCTCCGGGAAGCGCGCCTGCAGGTCCTTGCGTGCCTGCGCGAGATACGTGAAGCGCTGCACCAGGTAGGGCGCGGTGCCGCCGGCGTGGGAGAAGATGAACCGGATATCGGGGAACCGCGCGGCGGTGCCGCTGAAGATCAGGCTCGCGATGGTACGCGTCGTGTCGGTGCCGAGCTCGATCGTCGGCTCGAACACGTCGGGCACGAGATTGCGGCAGCAGGCGTTGCGGAACGGGTGGGTGTAGACCACCGCCTTGCGGCGGTTGAGCTCCTCCATCACGGGCGTGAACGCCGGATCGCCGAGGAACTTGCCGTCGTAATCGGTCATCATGCAAATGCCGTCGGCCTTGAGCGTGTCGAGCGCATACGCGATCTCGAGCAGCGCGCCCCCCACGTCGGGCAGCGGCACGGTGGCGAACAGGCCGAAGCGGCCGGGATGCTCGGCGATCATCCGCGCCGCAAAATCGTTGGTCTCGCGCGCGAGCTTGCGCGCCGCGTCGTAGTTGCCGAAGAAGACGCTCGGCTCGCTGATCGACACGATGGCGGTGGCGACGCCGCCCGCATCCATGTCGGCGAGCGATTTTTCCACCGTCCAGCGCATCAGCGGCACCTGCCCGGTGCGCCGCCCGGCGATCTCGCCGATGAAGCCGGGCGAGGAGAAATGGTGATGCACGTCGATGCGGGCCGGTTTGGCAGGCGCAGTGGTTTGCGCGGCGCCTTGCGCAGCGCCTTGCGCAGCGCTCGAGCGTGGGCCGAGCAGCGTCCCGGCTGCGAGGCCGGCAAGCCCCATGAGGATATGACGGCGGTCGCAGCAACCGGCGGCGTGAAGGTGATCCGCGGAGCACGCGAAGGTGCCCGGTGTCGAGGTTGCGCGGCCCGTTGGTTTCATGGCGGCCTCCTTGCTGGCGTCGCGCACGGTACCGCATTTGCGAGCCGGTGTGCCACGATCGGTACGGCCGGATGCCGCCCCTCCGTGGCGACGAGCCGTTACCTCATGCGCGAGCTTGCGGCGCTCGCACCAGGCTCAGCGCCAGGCTGAAGGCGAAGCCGCCGCACAGCGGCAGGATCAGCAGCAGAAAAAGCCGCAGCCGCCGCAAGTTGAGCTCGCTGATGTTGGCGCCGGTGATCTCGGACAGCACATTGGCGGACGGATCGACGGTCGCGATCTGCGGGATGGTCGGAAGCTTCGCCGCAAAGGTCGACAGCTCGGCCTCCAGCGCGTCGCGCCGCTCCGCCAGGGCGAGGGCCTCGCGCAGGGCCGGCTGGTTCGCACGGCGCGCGTGGAGCAACGCGACCTGCAAGGCTTTGACCGGACGCATCTCGACGATGGCGGTGCGTTCATGGCGCAGCCGCGCCAGCTCCTCGAGCGCGAGCGAGCGCTGCAGCGCCTGCGAGGTGCGCACGGCCATGAAGCCGTCGTCGCTGCTGCCGATGTAGCCGGACAGGTTGGCGAGCGAGACCGCGCAGCCGACGAGCCACAGCGCGGCGGCCGCGATCGCGCCCAACGACCGGCGCCGCCACAGCGCGGCGACGGCGGCGGGCATGACCAGCACCAATGCGTCGGCGCAGATCGCGAGCGCCGCGAACAGAAGACCGCCGACGCGGACCGCAAAGGCCGTCGTCTCGACCATGCCGATGCCTGCCAGCACGATGCCGACGCCAGCAAGCGTGATGGCGCCGAGCAGGCGGCCGATCCGGCGTGCGCGACCGGGCCCGACGGCGGCCGGTCCCGGAGCGGCGACCGGAGCCGCCGGCTCGGCGACTGCTGCGGGAGGAGCGGCCACGGGAGCGGGCGGGACCACTTCCGGAGCAATGGGGACGGACACCGGCGCGATGGGGACAGACACCGCAGCGGGCAGGGCGGCCTTCGGTGCGGCCTTCAGGGCGCCCTTCTTGGGGGCCGCGGACTCCTTGCGCCTGGTCGCGCGTCGCTTCGGACCCGGCGGCAAATCGCCGTTCTGGCGCCAGGCGTCCAGTTGCTGACTGACCTTGTCGCGGCTCCAGCCCCACTCGCGCGCAAGCGCCGCGACATTCGCGCGCTCGGCGCGTCCGTCGCGCAGCGAGGCGAGCGCAAAGTCTTCGGAAATCGGCAACGTTCCGTGCATGCGCCACGCGTTATGGTGATTCGGCGACTTGAATGCGGTATGCTCGTCATGCGCGCACGCCGTCCACAGGCACGGAACGACCAGGTGTGACTCGGCGGCAACATATCGTCCGCTGGCGCGTTCCCCGACTGCTGCCGTCGCGCTTTTTCATCAGGCGATCCGCCATGCCGTACGATCACCTCCATTACCTGCCGCTGAGCCCGACCTTCTTCTCCATACTGGCCGGGATTTTCCTCGTGCTGCTGGTGCTCATCCAGCTCGGCATCCTGCGCTATGCGTACATGCGGCTCGGCATCAGCTCCGGCGGCGCACTCCTGCTGCTGTTCGGCTCGCTCATCGGCAGCTATTTCAACATTCCGGTCGTCGAGCTTCCGGCGCAGCGTGTCATGTCGGGACAGGTCGTCGAGTTCTTCGGCATGGAGTACGTGATTCCGGAGGTGGTCCGATCGCCCAGCACGATCATCGCGGTGAACGTGGGCGGCGCGCTGATCCCGATTGCGGTCTCGCTCTATCTGCTCATCCGCCACGGCCTGTGGCTGCGCGGGATCATCGCCACCGCCGTGGTCGCGGCCGTGTGCCACTGGCTTTCGCAGCCGGTCCGCGGGCTCGGCATCGCCGAGCCGGTGTTCGTCCCCGCGCTCACCTGCGCGGTGATCGCGCTCATCCTGGCGCGCGACCGCGCGGCGCCGCTCGCCTATATCAGCGGCTCGCTCGGCACGCTGATCGGCGCCGACCTGCTCAATCTCGGCGCCGTGCGCGGCCTCGATGCGCCGGTCGCCTCGATCGGCGGCGCCGGCACGTTCGATGGCATCTTCCTCATCGGCATCGTATCGGTGCTGATCGCCAGCATCGGCAGCCCATCGGTGCCGCGGCCGCTCGAGCATTCGCCGTAGGACGCCACGTCATGCCCGGCCAATGCCGGGCATCCACGTCTTTGCCGCAGGGAACACGTAGATGGCCGGGACGAGCCGGCCACGACGGCTCGCTATCTCGGAAAGTCTCTAGTCTCGCGCAGGGACCACGGCAGCTCTTCCACGATCAGCCGCAATGCGCGCGATCTCGCGCAAGGCGGCATCTGCGGGCAGGCCCTCGATTTCACGCGAGAGCTTGCGCCGCCAGTTCGGATGCTCGTCGACCGTGCCCGGAACGTTCACCTGCTCGCGCTCGCCCAGCGCGTCCTCCAGCGCGACCGAGAGCAGCTTGGCGGGCGATGCGGCGAGGAAGCGCACGATCGACGCATAGTCGAGCCCATCCAGCCCCTGTGTCCGCAACGCGACGCGCAGCGCCCGGATCGCGGCGGCGCGCTCCTTCTCGCTTTCGCCGGCGGGGATCTTGAGCGCCGCGCGCAACGCGAGGTCGTGCTGCGAGCGCCACCCCGCGAAGGTCGGCAGGTCATGAGTCGAGAAGGTGACGAGGGCGCGCTCGGCGTAGTGCGACGGCGGCAGGAATGCGCCGTGCTCGTCGCGTTCGAATATCATCACCTGATAGGACCAGATGCCGTGGCGCGCCATGTCGTCGCGAAAACCCGCCGGCACCGTGCCGAGATCCTCGCCGATGACGATGCATCGGCTGGCGGTGCTCTCCTGCGCCACCACGTCCAGGAGCTGGGCGAACGGCATGCGCAGATAGGCGCCCTGGTCCGGCCGCATCCCCTGCGGGATGACATAGATCCGCTTCAAGCCGAGCACGTGGTCGATCCGGATCGCGCCGGCGTAGCGCATGGCGGCGCGCAGCATGGCGCGGAAGGCGCGAAAGCCGCTCGCCTGCAGGCCGATGCCACTGAAGCCGGCGATGCCCCAGTTCTGGCCGAGCGTGTTGAGCACATCGGGCGGCGCGCCGACCGCGAGCGTGCGCGCGATCTCCTCGCGTGCATGCCAGGCGTCGAAGCCTGCCGGCAGCACGCCGACGGCGACGTCGAGGTAGAGCCCGATCGCCAAGCCGAGCGCCCGGGCGTGGTCGCGGCACCGCATGAGCTGATCGTCGGCGAGCCATTGCATGTATTCGACACACTCGATGTCCTCGTTCGCCTCGGCGCGCAGGCGCGCGAGCATGGCATCGTCGGCATCGCGCCATTCCGCCGGCCAATCCCACCAGGGCTGCGGATAGCGGCGCCGCAGCACCTCGAAGGCGGCAAAGCGCGCCAGCGCCGGATGCGATCGGCGGAATTCCTCGAACGCCGCGCGGCGCTCCGGCGCGGCGTCGCGCCTGAACGCGCCGTGCGCGGCGCGCAGGCAGCGCTGCTTGAGGGCGGCAACGCCCGCATGATCGATCAGGGCGGTGTGGCGCAGCCGCTCGGCCTCGGCGACGAGATCGGCCGTGCGGACGGTGGCGAACTCCGGCACCGCATCGAGGTCGATGTAGAGCGGGTTGAGAAACAGCCGGCTGTTGGGCGAGTAGGGGCTCGGCTGCTGCGACATGTCATCGAACAACGCATGCAGCGGATTGATGCCGACGCCGGCGGCGCCGAGCTCGCCGGCGAGCTCGACCAGCTTCAGCAGATCGGTGAAATCGCCATGCCCCCAGTTGTGCTGCGAGCGCACGGCGTAGAGCTGAGCCGCGATCAACCAATGACGGCCGGCGGGACCTTGGAAGGCTTCTCGGGCGGTTGGGGGTGGTGCAGCCGCAGCGCTCGCCTGGGCGGAGGCCATGGGGGGTGGCACGGCCATGTCGCGCAAGGCGGCGGCGATCCGCGCGATTGTCTTGGTTGCGACTTTGCGGGGCCGGCCATGCGCGTCGACATAGGTCGTCTCGATCCCGAGGCGGTCTGCCTCGGACCCGAGGTCAGACCGGGAATTCGCCCGTCCCGTGTCGTCGCGCGCCATAGTTCGACGAAAACGAAATGGCCCGGCCACAGGTTCCGCCGAAGCATGCCCAGAAGCCGGTTCATCATGGAACCAACTTGGAGCGATTGGCTTTTCCTCCGTGAAACCGACCTTCCACCAAACGCCGGCACCCCGCGAATCGGATTCCCGAACGTGAAACCATTGGGTGAAGCGTCCATCGGCACCCTCGCCGCCAAACGGTTTTTCATCGAGGACATCTATCCGTCCGTCGATGGCGGCCGTTTTGCGGTCAAGCGCATCGCCGGGGAAACCATCGAGGTGTGGGCCGATGTGTTTCGCGATGGCCATGAGGTGATCGCCGTTGCGTTGCGCTGGCGCGGCCGCGCGAGCAACGCATGGCAGCAAGTCTCCATGCGGTTGCACGGCAACGACCGTTGGACTGCCGGTTTCACGCCGTCCGATCCGGGCGACTACGTCTACCAGATCGAAGCATGGACCGATCAATTCGCAACTTGGCGCCGTGAATTTCTGCTCAAGCGCGACGCCGGACAGGCCGGCACGCTCGAGGCGCTCGAGGGCGCGGCCCTGCTCGCGGCGGCGACGCCGCCCGACGCCCGGACCGAAAGCATCATCGCGCGGCATCGCGACGAGTTCGTGCGCAGCGGCGACGCGAGCACGCTCCTGGCGGACGACCTCGCGGCCGCGATGGCGGTCTCGGAGTCGCGCTACGACCTCACCCGCTCCCCGCTCATGCCGCTCGTCATCGATCGGCCGCTCGCGCGTGCGAGCGCCTGGTACGAGATCATGCCGCGCAGCCAGGGCACGACGCCCGGCCTGCACGGCACCTTGGCGGATTGCATCGCCCGCGTGCCGGAGATCGCGTCCCTCGGGTTCGACGTGCTTTATATGACGCCGATCCATCCGATCGGGCGCACCAACCGCAAGGGCCGCAACAATGCGGTACGCGCCGCGCCGGGCGACCCGGGCAGCCCCTATGCGATCGGCTCGCCCGAAGGCGGGCATGACGCGATCCATCCCGAGCTCGGCACGCTCGAGGACTTCCGCCTGCTGATGGCGGCGTGCCGACAGCACGGCATGGAAGTCGCGATGGACTTCGCGGTGCAATGCTCGCCCGACCATCCCTGGCTCGACGAGCATCCCGAATGGTTTCGGCGCCGGCCCGACGGCTCGATCCACTTCGCCGAAAACCCGCCGAAGAAATACGAGGACATCGTCAATCCGGACTTCCGCGGCCCGCATGCCGATGCCTTGTGGATCGCGCTGCGCGACATCGTGCTGTTCTGGGCGCGCGAAGGCGTGCGCGTCTTCCGCGTCGACAACCCGCACACCAAGCCGCTGCCGTTCTGGGAATGGCTCATCCGGGAGGTGAAGAGCGCATTTCCGGACGCGATCTTTTTGTCCGAGGCGTTCACCCGGCCGAAGCTGATGAAGGCGCTGGCGAAGCTCGGGTTCAGCCAGTCCTACACCTATTTCACCTGGCGCGTCGGCAAGGACGAGCTGCAGAGCTACCTCACCGAGATCACCGGCTATCCGGAACGCGAATACTTTCGTCCCAATTTCTTCGTCAACACACCGGACATTCTTCCCTATCACCTGCAGGGCGGCGAGCGGTGGATGTTCAAGGCGCGCCTCGCGCTCGCCGCGACACTGTCGAGCTCGTACGGCATCTACAACGGGTTCGAGCTCCTCGAGCACGCGGCAATTCCGGGCAAGGAGGAATATCTCGACTCCGACAAGTACGAGATCAAGACCCGCGACTGGAACGCGCCCGGCAACATCAAGGACTACATCGGCTGGATCAATCGGGTGCGGCGCGCCAACCCGGCGCTGCTGCAGACGCGCGATATCCGCTTCGCGCAGGTCGACAGCCCGCAGGTCATCGGCTTCGTCAAGGAATCGGTCGATCGCCGCAACGCGGTCGCGGCCGCGATCGCGCTTGCCGGCGAGCCGCGCCAGTTCTGGTTCCACTTCGGCGACATGACGGTCGGGCCGGAGGGCGCGCGCAAGCCCGTCGCGGCGATCGAGAATCTCGCGAGCGGCGAGCGCCATCCGGTCGAATGGGGCGGCGTGCGGCTGACGATCGATCCCGAGCGCGATCCGGCGCTCCTGTTCGCCTGCCTGGTGGAGCAATGAACTTCCAGTCCCGTCCGACCGCTGCCGAGCTGGCGCCCGATACCGACGAGCTCTGGTACAAGTCGGCGATCATCTATCAGCTGCACGTGAAATCCTTCGCCGACAGCAACCATGACGGCATCGGGGATTTCGCGGGCCTCACCGAAAAATTGGACTACCTGCAGGATCTCGGCGTCACCGCGCTGTGGCTGCTGCCGTTCTATCCCTCGCCCGGACGCGACGACGGCTACGACATCGCCGATTACAGCCGCATCAATCCCGAGTTCGGCAGCATGAAGGACTTCCGCCGCTTCATGCAGGAGGCGCGGCGGCGCGGCTTACGCGTCATCACCGAGCTCGTCATCAACCACACATCCGACCAGCATCCCTGGTTCCAGCGCGCGCGCAAGAGCGCGCCGCACACCGACGCGCGCAACTGGTACGTCTGGAGCGATACCGACACGCGCTACGCCGGCACCCGCATCATCTTCAAGGATACCGAGAAGTCGAACTGGGCCTGGGACCCGGAAGCCAACGCCTATTACTGGCACCGCTTCTTCTCCCACCAGCCCGATCTCAACTACGACAATCCGCGCGTGTTCGAGGCGATCGTGCGCGTCATGCGCAAATGGCTCGACCTCGGCGTCGACGGGTTCCGGCTCGACGCCATCCCTTACCTGGTCGAGCGCGAGGGCACGAGCAACGAGAACCTGCCGGAGACGCACGAGGTGATCCGCCGGATCCGCGCGGCGCTCGATGCCCATTCGCCCGGCAAGCTGCTGCTCGCCGAGGCGAACCAGTGGCCCGAGGACGTGGCGGCCTATTTCGGCAACGGCGACGAATGCCACATGGCCTACCACTTTCCGCTGATGCCGCGCATCTACATGGCGATCGCCCAGGAGGACCGCTTCCCGATCACCGACATCCTGCGCCAGACACCCGACATCCCGGCCAACTGCCAGTGGGCGCTGTTTCTGCGCAATCACGACGAGCTCACGCTCGAAATGGTGACGGACGTCGAGCGCGATTACCTGTGGTCCACCTACGCGACCGATCCGCGCGCGCGGCTCAACCTCGGCATCCGCCGCCGGCTCGCCTCGCTGATGGAGGGCGACAGGCGCAAGATCGAGCTGATGAACTCGCTGCTGCTGTCGCTGCCCGGCACGCCGATCATCTACTACGGCGACGAGATCGGCATGGGCGACAACATCTATCTCGGCGATCGCAACGGCGTGCGCACGCCGATGCAGTGGACGCCCGACCGCAACGGCGGCTTCTCGCGCTGCGATCCGGCCAAGCTCTATGCGCCGCCGGTGATGGATCCGGTGTTCGGCTACGAGGCCGTCAACGTCGAGGCGCAGTCGCGCAACCTGTCCTCGCTGCTGAGCTGGACCAAGCGCATGATCGTGGTGCGCAAATCGAGCAAGGTGTTCGGCTATGGCTCGCTCGCCTTCCTGCGCCCGGCCAACCGCGCGGTCTTCTCCTATGTGCGCGAATACGAGGGCGAAGTGCTGCTGTGCGTCGCCAACCTGTCGCGCTCGGCGCAGGCGGCAGAGATCGACCTCTCGGCCTGGAAAGGCTGGACGCCGATCGAGATGCTCGGCCGCTCGGAGTTTCCGCCGATCCGCGAGGAGCCTTATCTGCTCACGCTCGCGCCCTACGGCTTCCTCTGGTTCCGGCTGATCGAGAAGCCGGAGCACCGCGAGATCCTGCCCGTGGTGCCGGAGTTCGCGACCCTCGTGCTCACCCCCGGCCGGCCGCTGCTGCAGGCGCGCACGCGCACGATGTTCGAGCGCGAGGTGGCGCCGGTCTATCTCGCGCGCGCCCGCTGGTTCGCCGACAAGGGCGCCCGCCAGATCCGCGCGCACGTGAAGGCGAATATTCCGGTGCTGGGCGACGGCAAGCGGGTCGACGTCACGCTCGTAGAGGTTACGAGCCCGCATGCGACCGCGGACTACGTCTTGCCGCTCGCCGTGCACTGGAGCCGGTTCGATCGGGAGCGCGACAAACCCAATGCGGTCGGCGCCGTGCGGCAAGGGCCGCGCGAGGGCACCTTGTTCGACGTCGCGGCGCAGGATGAATGGATCTCGTTGCTGCTCGCGAAGCTTTGCGCCTCCGAAACCGTCGAGGCGGAGGGCCGATCGCTCGAATTCCGCCCAAGCAGCCGGCTCACGCCGGAGGTCTGCTCGTTCGAGGGGCCGGTGCGGGCAGTCAATACCGAGCAGTCGAACTCGACCGCGCTGGTCGACGAAAAGCTCGTCGTCAAGCTGTTTCGTCGCCTCGCGCCCGGCGTCAACCCGGAGATCGAGATCGGCCGCTTCCTCACCGAGGTGGTCGGCTTCGCCAACTCGCCGGCGCTGCTCGGCGACGTCGAGTTGGTCGAGGAGGGCGGCGAGCGCAGCTCGATCGCCGTGGTGCACGAGTTCATCGGCAACCAGGGCGAGGCGTGGACCGTGACCAGCGCCTATCTGGAGCGCTTCGTCGAGGAGCAGCGCCTGCTCGCGAGTGAGGACGCGGCGAAGAGCAGCGAGCTCGCCGCTTATCAGCGGATGATGGCGCAGATCGCGCGACGCCTCGCGCAGATGCAGATCGCGCTCGCGAGCCGCGACGACATCGAGGACTTCCGGCCTGAGCCGATCACCGCCCAGGACAGTGCAGCCTGGATCGAAGCCATCATGGCGCGCGCAAACGGCGTGCGCGAGCGTCTCGACGCCCAACGCATCGCCATGAACGAGTCCGATCGCGCGATGGCGGAACACTTGCTCGACGCGATGGGATCGCTCGAGACGACGCTGCACGGCCTCATCCCGGCGAACCTCGAGGCGAGCAAGATCCGCACCCATGGCGACTTCCACCTCGGCCAGGTGCTGATCGCCAAGGATGACGTCTTCATCATCGATTTCGAGGGCGAGCCGAACCGTACCATCGCGCAGCGCCGCGCCAAGGGACCGGCTGCGCGGGACGTCGCGGGACTCGTGCGCTCGATCGACTACTCGACGACCGCGGCGCTCGAGCGCGCGCTCGCCAACGCGCCGGACGAGCAGGGCCGGCTCGCGCCGGCGCTCGCGATCTGGCGCGACGTCTCCGCCGCCACGTTCGTGGCCGCCTATCGCGAGGCGCTGACCGACAGCCGGCTATGGCCGCAGGAGCGCGACGAGGCCGACCGCCTGCTCGACCTCTTCCTCATCGACAAGGCGCTCTACGAGATCGAATACGAGCTTTCGCATCGGCCGCAATGGCTGCGGGTGCCGCTCGCCGGCATCCTGCGCATCCTGGCGGCGCGGCAAGAGAAGTTGGAATGAGGTCACGGAATGACTCTATCATCTGAAGCCTACGCGGTCATCGAAGGCCGCCACTCCGACCCATTTCACTATCTGGGCTGCCATCCAGACGGCGAGACGCCGACGGTACGCGCTTTTCTGCCCGACGCTGCCGAGGTCGCGGCGGTCGACGAGGAGGGCCGCACGACGCCGCTGCCGCGCATCCACGACGCCGGGCTCTTCGCCGGCCATCTGCGCTCGCGCTGTCGGCGCTATCGCCTGCGCGCGCGCTTCGGCGACCGCGTCGTCGAGATGGAGGATGCCTATCGCTTCCCGCCGGTGCTCTCCGATCTCGATCTGCATCTGCTCGCCGAAGGCCGCCATCTGCGGCTCTACGACAAGCTCGGTGCCCACCCGATGACCATGGACGGCGTGGATGGTGTCGCCTTCGCGGTGTTCGTGCCCAATGCGCGTCGCGTCAGCGTCGTCGGGGATTTCAATTTCTGGGACGGGCGCCGCCACGCCATGCGGGTGCGCGGCAACGGCTTCTGGGAAATCTTCGTCCCCGGGGCGCGCCCCGGCGCCAAATACAAATATGAGATCGTCAGCGCCGACGGCCGGCTGCTGCCGCTCAAGGCGGACCCGGTCGGCTTCGCAGCCGAGATGCGGCCGCAGACCGCTTCGATCGTCGTCGACATGGCCAACCTGCCGCGCCCAGTGGCGGCGCCGGCCAACGCCAACGCGCTCGACAAGCCGATCTCGATCTACGAGGTCCATCTCGGCTCATGGCGGCGCAAGCCCGAGGAGGGCAATCGCTGGCTCACCTATCGCGAGCTCGCCGAGCTCCTGCCCGCCTATGCGCGCGACCTCGGCTTCACGCATGTCGAATTCCTGCCCGTGAGCGAGCATCCCTTCGACGGCTCGTGGGGCTACCAGCCGACCGGCCTCTATGCGCCGACCAGCCGGTTCGGCTCGCCCGCCGATTTCGCCGCGCTGATCGATGCCTGCCACCGCGCCGGCCTCGCGGTCATTCTCGACTGGGTGCCTGGGCATTTTCCCGACGACCCGCACGGGCTCGGCAACTTCAACGGCACCGGGCTCTACGAGCACGCCGATCCGCGCCAGGGCCGCCACCTCGACTGGAATACCCTCATCTACAACTTCGGGCGCATCGAGGTCGCCAACTTCCTGCTCGCCAACGGCCTGTTCTGGCTCGATCGCTACGGCGTCGACGGTCTGCGCGTCGATGCGGTCGCCTCCATGCTCTACCTCGACTACAGCCGCGGCGCCGGCGGCTGGATTCCCAATCAGTATGGTGGACGGGAGAACATCGAGGCGATCAACTTCCTACGCACCCTCAACACCGAGGTGTTCGGCCATTTCCCGCGCGCGACCACCGTCGCCGAGGAATCGACGGCTTGGCCGATGGTGTCGCGGCCGGTCGAGATGGGCGGGCTCGGCTTCGGCTACAAGTGGAACATGGGCTGGATGCACGATACGCTCAATTATATTTCCAAGGATCCGATCTATCGCCGCTTCCATCACGGCGACGTCGTGTTCGGGCTGCACTACGCATTCTCGGAGAACTTCGTGCTGCCGCTCTCGCACGACGAGGTCGTGCACGGAAAAAACTCGATCCTCGGCCGCATGCCCGGCGACGACTGGCAGCGCTTCGCGAACCTGCGCGCCTATTACGGCTTCATGTTCGGTCACCCCGGCAAGAAGCTCATGTTCATGGGCAGCGAGTTCGCCCAGGCGCAGGAGTGGTCGCACGAGCGCTCGATCGACTGGCACCTGCTGCAGTACCCGCGGCACGCCGGCGTGCAGGCGCTGGTCCGCGATCTCAACCGGCTCTACGTCTCGCTGCCCGCGCTGCATGAGCTCGACAGCGAGGCCGCCGGGTTCGAATGGCTGGTGATGCACGACGCCGACCACAGCGTCTTTGCATGGATGCGCAAGGGTAGGGGACCGCGCGCCCGCTGCCTGGTCGTGGTGAACTTCACACCCCAGGTCTATCGCGATTACCGTATCCGGGTGCCATTCGTCGGCAAATGGCGCGAGGTGCTCAATACCGACGCCGCGGTCTACGGCGGAACCAACGTCGGGAACGGCGGGGAAGTCACCACGTTGAACGAGCATCCAGTTCCAGAGGTGAGTCTTGTCATCCCTCCTCTCGCGGCAATTTTCCTGGTTCCAGAGGGCTAATTCCGGCATTGCGGCCGGCAGCCCGCATCCGCTCGGCGCCACATGGGACGGACGCGGCACGAACTTCGCCCTGTTCTCCGCCAATGCCCAGAAGGTCGAGCTGTGCCTGTTCGACCGCCAGGGCAAGCGCGAGACGCAGCGCGTGGCGCTGCCCGAGCGCACCGAGGACATCTGGCATGGCTATCTCCGCGACGTCACGCCGGGCCAGCTCTACGGCTATCGGGTGTACGGTCCCTACGAGCCCGAGCGCGGCTTTCGCTTCAACCCCAACAAGCTCCTGATCGACCCGTACGCCAGGGCCCTCGCGGGCCGCCTGGTGTGGAGCGACGCGCATTTCGCCTATCGCACCGGCAACGCGCGTGCCGATCTCTCCTTCGATCGGCGCGACAATGCTCGCGGCTTGCCCAAGGCGGTGGTGGTCGATGAGACCGCCACGGCGCGGCGCGACGGGGCGCCACGCATCGCATGGGAAGACACGATCATCTACGAAGCGCACGTCAAGGGCCTGACCAAGCAGCGCGAGGACGTGCCGCCCGAATGGCGCGGCACCTATCGGGGACTGAGCGCGCGCCCGGTGATCGATCATCTCAAGCGGCTCGGCGTCACCGCGGTCGAGCTCCTGCCGATCCACGCCTGCGTCGACGACCGCCGCCTGGTCGAGCGCGATCTATCCAACTACTGGGGGTACAACACGCTATGCTTTCTCGCCGCCGAGCCGCGCTACGCGGCCGAGCAGGCGCTGAGCGATTTCCGCGCGACGGTCGCGCGGCTGCACGATGCCGACATCGAGGTGATCCTCGACGTGGTCTACAACCACACGGCGGAGGGAAATCATCTCGGGCCGACGCTGAGCTTTCGCGGAATCGACAACACGTCCTACTACCGGCTCAAGCGCGACCAGCCGCGCTACTACGACGACGTCACCGGCACCGGGAACTCGCTCAACCTCTCCCATCCGCGCGTGCTGCAGCTGGTGATGGACTCCCTGCGCTACTGGGTGCAGGCCTGCCACGTCGACGGCTTCCGTTTCGATCTCGCGACCACGCTCGGACGCCACGGCAACGGCTTCGATCCGGCCGCGCCGTTCTTCGCCGCCATCCGCCAGGATCCGGTGCTCGCCGGCGTCAAGCTGATCGCCGAGCCGTGGGACCTGGGCGAGGGTGGCTACCAGGTCGGTCATTTTCCGCCCGGCTGGTCGGAGTGGAACGATCGCTATCGTCGCACGCTGCGGCGATATTGGGCCGGCGCCGGCAGCATCATCGGCGATGTCGGCGGCCGCATGACCGCCTCCTCCGATCTGTTCAACCACGACGGCCGCAGCACCCATGCAAGCATCAATCACGTCACCGTGCACGACGGTTTCACGCTCGCCGATCTGGTGAGCTACGACCATAAGCACAACGAGGCGAACGGCGAGGAGAACCGCGACGGCTCGGATGACAACAACAGCACCAATTGCGGGGTCGAGGGGCCGACCAGTGACGCGAAGGTCCTGGCCCTGCGGCGGCAGCTGCGCCGCAACCAGCTCGCCTGCCTGATGCTGGCGCAGGGCGTGCCGCTGATGCTCGCGGGCGACGAGGTCGGCAACAGCCAGGGCGGCAACAACAACCCCTATTGCCAGGACAACGAGGTCGGCTGGGTCGACTGGTCGGCGCTCGGCAGTGACGATGACGATATGACGCCGCTGGTGGCGCGGCTCACCACCATCCGTCGCCGCTTTCCTCAGATCCGGACGCGGCGGTGGGTCGAGGGCCTGCGGGCCGACCGCAGCTATGGCGTGCTCTGGCTCACGCCCGCCGCGAGCGCGATGGTCGAGAAGGACTGGCAGTTTCCCGAAGGGCGCTTCCTCGCCTACGTGCTCGGCCCGGCCGAGCCCGGTGGCGAGCCGGTCTACGTCGTGCTCAACGCGGCGCCCGAGCCGATCACCTACACGCTCCCCAAGCTTGCCGAATATACGCGCTGGAGCCTGCTGCTCAACACCGCGCTCGCGTCCGGCGGCGAGCCCGAGGTGCACCTGTCGGGCACCGACGCGAAGGCGCCGCCGCGCGCGGTGCTGGTGTTTGCGGGGAGCGCATGAGCGCCTACGGCTTCGGGCCGACGCTCAGCGCGGACGGCGTGACGTTTCGGCTATGGGCGCCCGCCGCGCGGTCGGTCGATCTGGTCACGGATCGAACGGAGCGAATGCAGCCGCAGCCCGACGGCTGGCATGCGCTCACGGTCGCGGGCGCACGCGGCGGGACGCGCTACCAATTCCGCCTGGACGGCGCGCTCACGGTCCCGGATCCGGCGTCGGCCTTCCAGCCCGAGGACGTGATCGGGCCGAGCGAAGTCGTCGACCACGCGGCGTATCGATGGCAGGCGACCGAATGGCGCGGCCGCCCATGGGAAGAAGCGGTCATTCTCGAGCTGCACGTCGGCACCTTCACGCCGCAGGGCACGTTTCGCGCCGCGATCGACAAGCTCGCCCATGTGGTCGACGCCGGCTTCACGGCGATCGAGCTCATGCCGGTCGCCGATTTCGCCGGCCGCCGCAACTGGGGCTATGACGGCGTGCTGCTCTATGCGCCCGACAGCGCCTATGGCCGGCCCGATGACTTGCGCGCCCTGATCGACGCCGCGCATGCGCGCGGGCTGATGGTGTTTCTCGACGTCGTCTACAACCACTTCGGCCCCGAGGGGAATTTCCTCGGCCGCTATGCGCCGCAGTTCTTCGAGAAGGGCTCGACGCCGTGGGGGCAGGCGATCGACTACCGCGTGCCGCAGGTGCGCGCCTTCGCGATCGAGAATGCGCTGCACTGGCTCGAGCGCTATCGCTTCGACGGGCTGCGGCTCGACGCGATCCACGCGATCGTCGAGCGCGGCGCCCCGAGCGTGCTCGCCGACATGAGCCGAGCGGCTGGCGCCCTCGCCCAGCGTGAGGGGCGCCAGATCCACCTCGTGGTCGAGAACGATGACAACTCGGCGCGTCTGCTCGATGCGCGGAGCGCCGTGCCCGCGGGAAAATTCCGCGCCCAGTGGAACGACGACTACCACCACGCCTGGCACGTGCTGCTGACCGGCGAGACGCAGGGCTATTACGCCGACCATGCCGCGACACCGCTCGCCCGCGTCGCGCGCGTGCTCGGTTCGGGTTTCGACTACCAGGGCGAGCGCTCGCCCCATCGCGGCGGGCGCAAGCGCGGGGAGCGCAGCGGCGAGCTCTCGCCGCTCGCCTTCATCAACTTCCTGCAGAACCACGACCAGGTCGGTAACCGTGCGCTGGGCGAGCGCATCGACGCGCTCGCCGACGCGCCCATGATCGAGGCGGCGCTCGCGATCATGCTGCTCGCGCCGATGCCGCCGATGATGTTCATGGGCGAGGAGTGGGGCGCGACGACGCCATTTCCGTTCTTCTGCGATTTCAAGGGCGCGCTCGCCGATGCGGTGCGCAAAGGCCGCCGTGCCGAGTTCAAGGAAGCCTATGCGCGCTACGGCGACGCGGTCCCCGATCCGCTTGCGGAAAAGACGTTTCGCGCCGCCGCGCTCGATTGGCGCGAGCCGCAGGGCGGGGCCGGCGCCAAGCGCCTTGCGCTGGTGCGCGACCTGCTCGAGGTGCGGCGCCAAAAGCTCGTGCCGCTGCTCGCCGCCCTGCGCTTCGATCCGCACGCGACACGTGCGCGCGGCACGCTGCTGCGCGCCGAATGGACCCATCCGCACACCCGCTTGCGCCTGCTCGCCAATCTGTCCGAAGGGACCTGGCGGCGTCCCGACGACTGGACCAATGGCACGCCGATCTGGGGCGGCGAGCCTGGGGTGACGTTGCCGCCGTGGTCGGTGTTCTGGAGTGTCGGCTGATGGCGTCGGCGCCGATGGCGACCTACCGGCTGCAGCTCACGTCGGCGTTCGGCTTTCGCGACGCGGCGAAGATCGTGCCTTATCTCGCTGCGCTCGGCATCAGCCATGTCTATGCGTCGCCGATCCTCAAAGCGCGCGCCGGCAGCACGCACGGCTATGACATGATCGATCCGAGCGCGCTCGACCCGGAGCGCGGCGGCGAGGAAGGCTTCGCCGAGCTCACTGCGGCACTGCGCGCCGCCGGGCTCGGGCTGATCGTCGATTTCGTCCCCAATCACATGGGCGCGCTTTACGCCGACGATCCCTGGTGGCTCGACGTGCTCGAATGGGGACCGGCCTCTCACCACGCGCGCGCCTTCGACGTCGACTGGAACGCGCTACCCTTTCGTATGCGCCCCGGCATTCTCATTCCGGTGCTCGGCCGCCCTTATGGCGAGGCGCTCGCGAGCGGTGAGATCGTGCTGCGCTACAATGAACGCGAAGGCAGCTTCTCGGCCTGGTATTTCGAGCACCGCCTGCCGATCGCGCCGTCGAGCTATCGCGGAATCCTGCGCGCGGTCGTGCGCCACGCCGGCGACACCGAGGTCGGCCGCGCGCTGCTGTCGCTCGCCGATACGCGGGGCGCATTCGGGCATCCCGACCAGGAGGAGGCGCCGGCCTTCAAGGCGGCGCTCGCCGCGATCGACGGCGGCGCCGAGGTGATCGTTGCCGGGCTTGCACGTTACACGCCGGCCGCGCCTGGCGGCGTGCGCGCGCTGCACCGCCTGCTCGAGCGCCAGGCATGGCGGCTCGCGCATTGGCGGCTCGCCGCGACGCAGATCAACTACCGCCGCTTCTTCGACGTCAACTCGCTCGCCGGCCTGCGCGTCGAGGACGGCGCGACTTTCGCGGCGGTGCACGCGCGCATGGCGCCACTGATCGAGCAGGGCGCGATCGACGGCCTGCGCCTCGACCACATCGACGGTCTCGCCGACCCCGCCGGCTATTGCGCGCGGCTGCGCGAGATGATCGCGCGCTTGCGGCAACCCTCTCGCCGCAGGGGAGAGGATGGCGAGCGAAGCGAGCCGGCCGAGGGGCGCTCGATGTCGGAGTTGAATCACCCAGAGCCCCTCACCCCGACCCTCTCGCCTCCGGGGCCAGGGGGCGCCGGCACCGTGCTTGCGGCCGATCGTTCGTTTCCCGTTTACATCGAAAAAATCCTCGGCGAAGGCGAGCCGATGCCGCCGTTTCCCGGCGTTACCGGCACCACCGGTTACGAATGGCTCAATGTCATCACCCGAGTGCTGCTTGATGGGCGCGGGCTGCCGGCGCTCGATCGCGTATGGCGCGACATCAGCGGTGGCGCGCCCTCACCCTCCCCGGCAGGGGGAGGGTCGGCGAGCGAAGCGGGCCGGGGTGGGCTGACGGAGGCTCAGCGAGTAACCGAACCTCAGCCACCCCACCCCGCTGGGCTTCGCGAAGCGAAGCCCAGCGACCCTCCCCCTGGAGCGGAGGGTGAAGAAGGCTTCGCGCAAGTTCTCGCCGCCGCCAAGCGCGAGGTGCTGGGAAAGCTGCTGGCGAGCGAATTCAACGTGCTTGCGCGACTGCTCGAGCGGATCGCCGCCGGTAATCCAGCCACCCGTGACTTCACGGCCGAGCGGCTGCGCGTGGCGCTCGAAGCGTACATCGTGAAGTTTCCCTTCTACCGCACCTATGTCACGCCGCAGGACGCGAGCGCGGCGGACCGGGCGTCGATCGAAAGGGTCATCGCAGCGGTGCGCGCGGAGACGCCTGAGGCCGAGGCCCCACTTCTTGATTTCCTGCACGGTCTCCTCACGCTCGACCTCGTCGCGCCGGGGCGCGCCGGCTACAGCCGGGTGCGCTCGCACCGCTTCGTTCGCAAGCTGCAGCAGCTCACCGGTCCCGTGATGGCGAAGTCGCTCGAGGACACGGCGTTCTATCGCTTCCACCGGTTGATCGCCCTCAACGAGGTCGGCGGCAATCCGGCGGCAACCGGGCTCGCGGTCGACGATTTTCACCGGCTGATGCAGGCGCGCGCCGCGACGGCGCCCGATGGCCTCACCGCAACCGCGACCCATGACACCAAGCGCGGCGAGGACGCGCGCATGCGCATCCTCGCGCTTGCCGAACTGCCCGACGAGTGGACCGCGGCGGTGGCGCAGTGGCGCGCCATCAACGCGCAGCACCTGCATCGCATCGGCGAGCGGCGCGTGCCCTCGGCGGCGCATGAATACATGCTCTATCAGGCGCTGATCGGCGCGTGGCCGCTCGACGGCGACATCGGGCGCTTCCAGGCGTATGCGCGCAAGGCGGCGCGCGAGGGCAAGCAGGAGACGAACTGGCTCGAGCCGGACGAAGCCTACGAGGAGGGGCTCGCGCGCTTCATCGCCGCGATCCTGGACGAGCGCGAGTTCGTGCGCGGCTTCGACGCCTTGGCGCAGCGCGTCGCGCGCCTCGGGGCGCTCAATTCGCTGTCGCAGCTCGCGCTGAAGATCGCGATGCCGGGCGTTCCCGATTTCTATCAGGGGACGGAATTCTGGGATCTCGCCCTGGTCGATCCCGACAACCGCCGTCCGGTGAATTACGCCGCACGCGAGCACGCGCTCACCTCACCGGACCGCGCGACCGACGTGCGCGCGCTGGTCGAGACCTGGCTCGACGGCCGCATCAAGCTCGCGGTGACGCAGCGGTTGCTCGCCTTCCGCCGCTCGCTCGGCGATGTCTTCGCTCGCGGCGACTACCGGCCGCTGATGGTCGCGGGCGAGCATCGCGATCATGTCATCGCATTCGCGCGCTGCCACGGCGAGGACGCCGCGATCGTGGTGGTGGGCCGTTGCTTCGCGGAGCCGACTGACGGCGGCCGTCATTGGCCGCAGCCCGAGGCCTGGCGAGGGCATGTCGAACTGGGAGGGTTCTTGCCTGCGAACGGCGCCGCACCGGCGAGCCCGATCGAGCAGCTACCGCTCGGGCTCTTGTTCGATCCCATTCCGGTCGCGATGTTGCGGGCGCGTCCGCCTACAGCATGATCCCGAAAAGCGGATGCCGGCTTTCGGAAAAAATCAGGCTCAAATAAGCGGACCAAGCAGGTGAGGGCGGGACAGGCCGTTCGGGATCTAAGATGGCCGAACGGCCTGGCGGATGTTGTGCCGACTCAAGGGCCGGTTCCCTCCCTCCGCGCCGCCACTGTGGCGGCCGCGCGCGCACGGATCAATACGCAAGTTCCCTCAACGGGCGCGCGCTGTGGATAGCGTTACTTCCAGCCGGCTTCCTTGTCGCAGGCCTCACGCTCCGCCTTGTGAGTCTTTTCCCATTGCGAAATCGACTGGGTCTCGTTGTTGTCCATCTTCTCGTTCATGCACGTGCAGTACTTCTTGACGATGTCGGGGGTCGCGCCCGGCTGCCCCTTGTTGTCGGCAATGCATTGGTTGATCCACTTGATGTCGTCGGCGGTCGCCGCCTGCGCGAAGGTGACGGTGCCCGCGAGCACGGGCCCGGCGACGAGCAGCGCCGCAATAGCAAGCTTCATGGTTCATCTCTCCCGAATGCCGTGATTCCAATCCGCCGCATGCGGACGAATCGGCAGTGCGGGACCCTACCGCGCGTCAAGACGCATCGCACGCCTTTACCCACAGTAGGGTAAAGGTCCTCGCGCCAGGATCAGAATGAGGGTGCGCTCGTTCAGGTGCCGCGCGGCACCCGGCGCGACACGCGGTGCTCGACCACGACGGCGCGGCGCGTGCCGCGCTCGCTCGGAATCGTGCGGGTCGGGCGCATGCGGTCGTGCGCCGTCTTAAGAACTTCCGGCTTCACGGTTTCGATTGGCATGCCCATCAGTGAGGCGGCGATTTCCGCTTGCGCCTGCAGGCTGTCGGTCAGGCCCTTGGCGGCGGCGATCGCCTCTTGCAGCGTCGGCGGGTCGTGCCGGACGCGGCGCGGTCCATATTTGGTCTTCCAAGACACGGTCATCGTGCCACTCTTCTTCTCTGCATCGGTCCGTATGATTTTACGACGGAACTGCCGCGCTGCAACAAGAAAATTGTGCGACGCAATACTGGCATGCATGCGAGGGGGAGAGTCGTGCGGCGTCAACCTCGACATGCGGCGCCATTCCGCAGCAACGCCACGCCCGACGGCATGATACGCTGATTCGCAACGATCGCGGTCGTCGATCGAGCGATAAGGAGGAGCCACATGCGACGGTTAACCACATTCCTGCTCGCCTGCGGACTGATCGCCGCGCTCTCGGCGCGGGCGCGGGCCGAGGATGTGCTCAAGCTCGCGGTGCCGCAGCGCGGCGCCTGGGATACGGGGATCGAGGAGCTCGGCCAGCGCAGCGGCATCTTCGCCAAGCACGGCCTCAAGCTCGAAATCCTCTACACATCGGCCGGCCCTGAATCGATCCAGGCGCTGATCGCCGGCAGCGTCGACATCGCGACCGCGTCGGGCGCCTACGCTGCGTTCGGCACCTATGCGAAGGGCGCGCCGATCCGCATCATCGGCAGCGAGGTGATCGGCTCGCCCGATCTCTACTGGTTCGTGCCGGCCGCCTCGCCGATCCACAAGATCGAGGACCTCAACGGCAAGACGGTCGGCTTCTCGCTGCCCGGCTCCTCGAGCCATGCCGGCCTCTTGGCGCTCATCGCGCAGTATCATCTGCAGGTCAAACCGGTGTCGACCGGCAGCCTCGCGTCGACGATCACGCAGACGATGACGGGACAGGTCGACGTCGGCTGGAGCGCGGTGCCCTATGCGCTCGACAAGGCGGCGGACAAGGAGATCCGCGTGATCGCGACCGGCAACGACGTCATCGCGCTGCGCGCGCGCACCGGCCGCGTCAACCTCACCAACGTGGCGACGCTCACCAACCGCAAGGACGCGCTCAAGCGCTTCGCCGCCGCCTACAACGAGACCCTCGACTGGATGTATGCGAGCCCCGACGCGCTCAAGATGTACGCCGAGTTCGCCAAGCTGCCGGCGAGCGCCGTCGACCAGGTGCGCGGCCTGATCCCGAAGGAGGCGCTGGTGACCGACAAGGTGGTCGGCGTCGACCAGATCATGAGCGAGGCGATCGCGAGCAAGTTTCTGGCGAAGCCGCTGACGAAGGAGCAGCTCAACGAGCTGATCCGCACGCAGGATTTGAAGTAGGTTAGGAGGGCAAAGCGCCCGCTCATTCAACGCGGCCCTCCCCTCCATGACCGAGCAAAAGCCCCAGGCCCGACTCGTCACCGTCGCCGCTGGCGTGCACGCCTGGATCGGCGCAGCCGGCGACTCGAATGCGGGCGCGATCGAGACGCCGGAGGGGGTGATCGTCATCGACGCGCAGCAATATCCGCGCCTCGCCCGCGAGCTGCGCGCCGCGGTTCAGGCGAGGACCGCACAGCCGCTGCGCATCCTGGTCGATACCCACTGTCATCTCGATCACACCCACGGCAATACGGTGTTCGCCGACGTGCCGATCCTGGCGCATGCCAACACGCTCGCCGCGATGAACGCCTGCCTGGGGTCGCGCGCCGGGCCCGAGTGGTCGATCACCGATTTTGCCGCCAAGCTCCGTCTGCTGTTCGGACAGAACATCCTCGAGCTCGTGCCGGCGCACGATCCGGCGCGCCGATGGTTCGAGGGCCGCATCGCAGCCGCCGACTATGACACCGTGATGATCCGCCCGCCGAACGAGACTTTCGCGGGCGACTTCGCGTTCCATCTGCCCGACGACACGGTGCGCCTGCACTATTTCGGCCCCGCCCATTGCGACGGCGACATCGTGGTGCATCTGGAGAAGCGCAAGGTCGCTTTTCTCGGCGATCTCCTGTTTCACAACCGCTTCCCTTGGCTCGGCGACTGCGATCTCGACGGGCTGATCGCCGCGCTCGGCCGCGTCCTCGCGCTCGACCTCGCCGTGGTGATTCCCGGCCACGGCCCGCCCGCGACGCTCGCCGACGTGGCGTGCTTCCGCGACATGCTGGTCGAGTTGCGCGCGGCCGTGGCGCACGCCATCAAGGCCGGCCACTCCGAGGACGCCGCGGTCGCCGAGGTCGCGTTGCCGCAATTTGCGCATGTGACCCGTTACGCCGAATGGCTGCCGATCGACGTGCGTGCGGCGTATCGCTATCTGCGAGCAGGGTGAGGGCGATCGACCCCCTCAGTCGCGAATATCCTGCAGGAACCAATCCGTCGGAATTTCCCGCCCGCGTTTCTGCTCGAGCGCCTGCGCATAGACCCAGCCGCCGACGGCAGAGAACTGCAGGCCCTGGTTGCCGACATTGCGGTAGAACGTGACCTGGTCGCGGCTGGTGCGCCCGGCGCACTTGCCGGTGACGAGATCGGCGAAATCCGGCGTGTCGGAGGCGACGCCGGGCCGCGGGTTCTTCTCCGGAATGCGCTTCATTTCTTCCGCCGTGCCGCCGATGAAGGCCCCGGGCGAGAAGCCGCGCTCGGACTGGAAGCGCTCGGTCTCGGGCATGTGCACGCCGTCGGTGCCCTGGCGCACCACCACGTCGAACCGGCGCATGGCGGCGCCGGGGATCTCGCGCCGGCCGAGGTTTGTCACATGCATGCCGTTCTCGATCCAGTCGGCATCGTAGACCGGGCTCATGCTGTCGGTGCAGGAGGAGAGCAGGTCGACGCCGCGCACCGCCTCGCGTGCGCTCGCGACCGCGCGCACCTCGATGCCGAGCTTCTGCGACATCTCCGCCGCGAAGGCTTCGCGGTTCGCGGCCGTCGGGCTGAAGACCTTGCACAGCTTGATGTCGCGCACGCAGCAGAACGCCTCGAGGAAGGTTCGCGCCATCCCTCCCGAGCCGAGCATGCCGACCGTGTGGGTGTCGGGCCGCGCCAGGTGCTTCACGCCGAGCCCGGCGCCGCCGCCGACACGGAAATGCTGCAGTACGCCGTCATTCATGAATGCGAGCGGCTCGCCATTGCGGGTCGAGACGAGGAAGACCAGCCCGCAATAGGTGCCGGGCTCTCGGCAGTGCTTGTCCTCGCTCCAGTTGCCGGCGGCGTCGCGCGGCCAGGTAATAATGTCGGACTTCATGCGGATGGCGAAGACGCCGTCGTTCGCACCCTCCATCGAGCCCCAGCGGAAGTAGCCGTCCGGGCGGTCGCACGGCATGTACATGTCGATGCGCGGACGGTGCATCGCGCCGCCGGTGGGCAGCTTTTTGAAGGCTTCCTCCTGCACGCGGATGCAATCCGCCATGGTGAGGAGCGCGGCGACGTCGTCATTGTCGATGATGAGCATGGGAAGGCCTGGAGGGGAATTGCGGGGCGGTCATCAAATCGCATTTGCGCCGGTGTGGCGAGGTCGTTGATCGAGCGCTACAACGACCGAACCACGCGTGAAGGGGAGGGCGCCCATGTTGTTTCTGGTGGTCTCGACGCCGCGGCCGGAGCGGCCGTCCGATCTCGCGACGACACGGCAATCGTTCTGGCCGTGGATGGCGCGCTATGAGGCGGCCGGCGTCTGCCGCCACCTCTATGCGCGCGCCGGGGGCGGCGCCGTCGCGGTGCTCGACGTCGCCGACAACGAGGCGCTGCACAAGCTCCTCAACGAGTGGGCGGACATCATCCCGGCGCAGTTCGATGTCTATCCGCTGATCGACGCCAAGGCCGCGAACCAGGCGCTCGCCGCGCAGTTGGCCAACAGGGCATGAGCGGTATTTCCGACGTCTGAAAGACGACAGAAGGGCGGGGTTCGTGGCGCGCCGCTGTGGCACGGTGCTCGGTTGACATCGCGCGACCCCTCGTCGAATCTCCCGGCCTTTCCCACACGGAGCGATTGTAACCATGCTGGCCCGCAGAAAACTCGGTGACCTCGACGTATCCGCCATCGCGCTCGGCTGCATGAGCATGACGCCGATCTACGGCGTGCCCGATCCCGAGGAGGCGGTCGCGGCGCTGCATCGCGCCGTCGACGTGGGCATGAACTTCATCGACACGTCGGACGCCTACGGGCAGAACGGCGCCAACGAGGAGCTGGTCGGCCGCGCGCTCAAAGGCCGGCGCGACAAGTACGTGCTGGCGACCAAGTTCGGCAACATCCGCGGGCCGGACGGCAAGCCCGGCGCCAAGGGCGATCCCGCCTATGTGCTGGAATCCTGCGACAAGAGCCTCAAGCGGCTCGGCACCGACTATATCGACCTCTATTTCATCCATCGCGTCGACAATACGGTGCCGATCGAGGACACGGTCGGCGCCATGGTCAAGCTCAAGCAGCAGGGCAAGATCCGTCACCTCGGCATCTCGGAAGCGGGGCCGAACACCATCCGCCGCGCCCACAAGGTGCACAAGATGGCGTCACTGCAGACCGAGTATTCGCTGTGGTCCCGCGATGTCGAGAAGGAGATCCTGCCCGTCTGCCACGAGCTGGGCATCGGCTTTCTGGCCTACGCGCCGCTCGGCCGCGGCTTCCTCACCGGCGCGATCCCGGTCGGCGACGCCATGCCGCAGAACGACAACCGCCGCAACATGCCGCGCTTCCAGGGCGACAACGCCAAGCAGAACCTGGCGCTGGTCGATACCCTGAAGCAGCTCGCCGCCCAGGAAGGCTGCACGCCGGCGCAGCTCGCGATCGCGTGGCTGCTGTCGCGCCAGCCGCCGGTGGTGCCGCTCGCCGGCGCGAGCAAGCGCAAATGGGTCGAGGAGAACGCGAAGGCCGCCGATCTGCATCCGAGCGCCACGACACTTGCGGCGCTCGACAAGACGTTCCCGGCGGGCGTGACGCGCGGCGAGCGCTATGCGCCGGCGATGATGGCGAGACTGGGGTTGTAAGACAAACGCCTCCTCATGGTGAGGAGCGACGCGCAGCGTCGCGTCTCGAACCATGGGCCGCCAGTCGTTGTGGCGCCAGACGGGCCGCCTCGTCCTTCGAGACGCACTCGCTTCGCGAGTGCTCCTCATCAGGATGAAGCGGGACAGAGTGTGCGCGGGTGCGCGGAGTTCACTCCGCAGCGCGCACCTTGGCTTGATGCGAGCCCGGCACGGTGCGGAACGCGATGTTGAGCCGGTTGGCGCCATTGATGGCGATGATCGCCATCGTCAGGTTGACGAGCTCCTCCTCGCTGAACTGGGCGCGCGCCACCGCGTAGACCTCGTCCGGCACGTGGCCGTCGGTGACGAGCGTGACCGCCTCGGTCCAGGCGAGGGCCGCGCGCTCGCGCTCGCTGTAGAACGGCGACTCGCGCCAGGCGTCGAGCAGGTAGAGCCGCTGCTCGCCCTCGCCGGCCGCACGCAGCTCCTTGGTGTGCATGTCGATGCAATGGGCGCAGCCGTTGATCTGCGAGGCGCGCAACTTGATGAGCTCGAGCAGGCCATGGTCGAGGCCGCAGCGGCGCACGAACATGTGCAGGTCGCCGATCGCCTTGCCGGCCGCCGGCGAGGCTTTGCGGAAATCGAGACGGGCTTGCATGCGGTCACCTGCTCAGCTTTTCATTGCGCGAAACGCTAGCATCCTTCGCCGCGGGCCTCGAAGCAAGCGTGTCGGCACGGGTTGAACGTCTCTTCATCTGAGGGCACATTCGCGCTCCCGCCGCAACCTCCGGAGACTAACGCATGGGCGAGTACGCGATCGGCAAATCCGTGCCGCGGTTCGAGGATTTGCGCCTGTTGCGCGGCGGCGGGCGCTATGTCGACGACTTCGTGCTGCCCGGGATGGCGTACGGCCATGTGCTGCGCTCGCCGCACGCGCATGCGAAGATTCGCCGCATCGATACGGCGAAGGCCAAGGCGGCACCCGGCGTGCTCGCGGTGCTCACCGGGGCCGACTGGGCGAGCTCCGGCTTCGGCGACCTGCCGGTCGCGGGCGGGATGAAGCTGCGCGACGGCTCGCCGATGTACCGGCCGAAATATCCGGCGCTGGTCAAGGATCGCGTGCGCTGGGTCGGCGACTATGTCGCGTTCGTGGTGGCAGAGACGAGGCACCAGGCGGCGGACGCGGCCGAGCTGATCGAGGTCGACTACGAGCCGCTGCCCGCCGTGGTCTCGACCGCAGAGGCGGCCGCGCCGGGCGCGCCGCGCGTGTTCGACGACTGCAACGACAATATCTCGTTCGTCTATACCGCCGGCGACAAGGCGAAGACCGACGAGGCGTTCCGCCACGCCGCGCATGTGGTCAAGCACCACTTCGTCATCAACCGCATCACCGCCGCCACCATGGAGCCGCGCGGCGCGCTCGGCGACCACAACCCGGCCGACGGCCGCTACACCATCTACACGACGCTGCAGCGCGCGCATCCGTTCCGTGGCGAGCTTGCCGAGAGCGTGCTCAAGGTGCCGGAAAGCAAGCTGCGCGTCGTTGCGGGCGACATCGGCGGCAGCTTCGGCATGAAATCGCCGGTCTACAACGAGGTCGCGCTGGTGCTGCTCGCCGCGAAGGTGGTCGGCCGGCCGGTGAAATGGACGTCGACGCGCTCGGAGGCGTTTCTGTCCGACGCGCAGGGCCGCGACAACGTCACCGACGCCGAGCTCGCGCTCGACAAGGACGGCCATTTCCTCGGCCTGCGTGTCAAGACCACGATGGCGGCCGGCGCCTACATGCAGGCGAACATGCCGGCCTGCGTGCAGAACTTCGGCTCCCTCGCCGGCGTCTATGCGACCCCGGCGATTTACGTCGAAGGCACAGCGGTCTTCACCAACACCAATCCGATGCGGCCCTACCGCGGCAACGGGCGCCCGGAGGCGGGCTACGTCATCGAGCGCATGGTCGACCTCGCGGCCGACGAGCTCAAGATCGATCCGGCCGAGCTGCGGCGGCGCAACAACGTCGCGCCCGACGCGATGCCGTACAAAACCGCGCTCACCTTCACGTACGACTGCGGCGAGTTCGAGAAGAACATGGACATGGCGCTCGCGCTCGCGGACGCCAAGGGCTTCGCGGCGCGCCGCGCTGAATCGAAGAAGCGCGGCAAGCTGCGGGGCCTCGGGTTCTCCAACACCATCGAGCGCGCCGGGGCCGCGAGCCTCGAGGGCGCCGAGGTGCGCTTCGACCGCTCGGGCGCCATCACGATGTTCTCGGGCAGCGTCACGCAAGGGCAGGGGCACGAGACCGTGTTCAAGCAGCTGGTATGCGACCGGCTCGGTCTCGATCCGCTCGACGTGCAGTACCTGCAGGGCGACACCGATATGATCTTCTTCGGCGAGGGTACCGGCGGCTCGCGCTCCGCCACCATGGCGGGCTCGGCATTCCACCTCGCGGCCGAGAAGATCGTCGTCAAGGCGAAGGCGATCGCGGCGCATGCGCTCAAGGTGCCGGCGAGCGACGTGAAGTTCGACGGCGGCATCTTCTCCTCGCCGGCGACCAACCAGACGATTACCATTCAAGAGGTCGCCAAGCTCGCGGTGCAGCCCGGCAAGGTGCCGAAGGACATGGAGGGCGGCCTGGTCGCGACGGCGGTCTACACCGCCGAGGTCGCGAACTATCCCAACGGCTGCCACGTGTGCGAGGTCGAGATCGATCCCGAGACCGGCGTGACCGAGATCGTGCGCTATCACGTGGTCGACGACGTCGGCACCGTGCTCAACCCGATGCTGCTGCACGGCCAGATCGTCGGCGGCATCGCGCAAGGGGCGGGGCAGATCCTGATGGAGGACATCCATTTCGACGCAGATGGACAGCTCGTCACCGGCTCCTTCATGGACTACGCCATGCCGCGCGCGCATGACATTCCGGACGTCGAGGTGGCGAGCAATCCGGTGCCGACCAAGACCAACCCGCTCGGCGTCAAGGGTGCCGGCGAGGCCGGCAGCGTCGGCGCCATGCCGGCCGTGGCCAATGCGATCGTCGATGCGCTGAGCGAGTTCGGGATCCGCCACATCGCAATGCCGGCGACGGCGGAGCGCGTGTGGCGGGCGATCAAAGAAGCGGCGAACTGAGTTTGACGCGCCGCCGCTCGCGGTTCTGGCGTCCTCTCCCGCTTGCGGGGGAGAGACAGAGAGGGGACTCTCCGCTTGCTCCGAACGTACGGAGAGAGCCCCCGCCCTCCCGCAAGCGAAAAGGGAGCGCGCGTTCGGCGTAATGTGGCTTAGATTCCGAGATACCTGTGCTGCACCTCGGGTGCGGTCGCGAGCTGCGCCGACGTGCCGCTCCACACCACGCGGCCGCGCTCGATCAGGTAGTGGCGGTCGGCGATCCGTGTGAGCGCATCGACATTCTTGTCGATCACCAGGATCGACTGCCCCGCTGCCTTCAGCCGGGTGAGGCAGGCCCAGATCTCGTCGCGGATCAGCGGCGCCAGACCCTCGGTTGCCTCGTCGAGGATCACAAGGCGCGGGTTGGTCATCAGGGCGCGGCCGATCGCCAGCATCTGCTGCTCGCCGCCGGAGAGCTGGCTGCCCATGCGGTCGAGCCGCTCGCCGAGGCGGGGGAAGAGGTCGCACACCTTGTCGAGCGTCCAGGCGTCGGCGCCGGCGCGGCGGGTGGCGGCGGTCGCGACCAGGTTCTCGCGCGCAGTGAGATTGCCGAAAATCTGCCGGCCTTCGGGAACGAGACCGAGGCCGAGCTGGGCGACCCGGTAAGCGGGCAGGGTGCGAATATCGGCGCCGGCGAAGCGGATGGCGCCGGCGCGCGCCGGCGTGAGGCCCATGATCGAGCGCACCGTCGTGGTCTTGCCCATGCCGTTGCGGCCCATCAGCGTCACCATCTCGCCTGGCCCAATGGCGAGCGAGAGGCCGAACAGGACCTGGCTGCGGCCGTAACAGGTCTCGATGCCGTCGACCTCGAGCAGGTCAGCCATCGCGGCCTCCCGCGCTCGCGGCCGAGCCCAGATAGGCCTTGCGCACCTCGGCGTCGGCGCGGATCGCGTCCGGCGCGCCCGAGGCGATGACGCGGCCGTAGGACAGCACCGTGATGCGGTCGGCCAGTGCGAATACGGCCTCCATGTCGTGCTCGATCAGCAGGATCGCGAGGCGGCCCTTGAGGCCGCGCAACATTGCGACGACGCGCGCCGACTCCTCGGGGCCGAGCCCGGCCATCGGCTCGTCGAGCAACAAGAGGCGCGGCTTGGCGGCGAGCGCCATGGCGAGCTCGAGCAGGCGATGCTCGCCGTGGCTCAGCGCCGATGCGATCACGCCGGCGCGCGCGTCGAGGCCGACACTGGCGAGTGCGGCGCGCGCGGGCTCGCCCAGGGCCGGATCGCGTCGCGCGTCGGCCCAGAAGCGGAACGAGTGGCCGGCCTGCGCCTGCACGGCGAGCGCGACGTTGTCGAGAGCCGTGACATCGAGAAAGAGCGAGGTGATCTGGAACGAGCGGGCGAGGCCGAGCATGGCGCGCCGCTCGGGCCGCAGTGTCGTGATGTCGTGGCCGTCGAAGAAGACCTTGCCGGCCTCGGGCGCGATCTCGCCGGCGAGCTGGCCGATCAGCGTGGTCTTGCCGGCGCCGTTAGGGCCGATGATGGCGTGCAGCTCGCCGGGCGCGAGCGAGAGCATGATGTCGTCAGAGGCCGTGATGCCGCCGAACTGCTTGCGCAGTCCCTCGATACGCAACAGAGGATCTGGCTGCCGCTCAGCCACGGCCGACCCTCGTGAGCAGGCCATCGATGCCGCCGCGCGCGAACAGCACGACCAGCAGGAAGAGGGGGCCGATGATGATCTGCCAGTACTCGGTGACGCGCGAAAGGCCCTCCTCGAGCAGCAGCAGCGACAAGGCGCCGAGCACCGGGCCGATCACCGAGCCCATGCCGCCGAGCACGGCCATGACGATGAGATCGCCCGAGCGCGTCCAGTGCATGATGGCGGGGCTGATGAAATCGGTATGATTGGCGAGCAGCACGCCGGCGAGGCCGCACAGCATACCGGAGATGACGAAGCAGGTGAGCTTGTAGCGAAAAGTGGGGAAGCCGATCGCGCGCATGCGCCGTTCGTTCGAGCGGGCGCCCTGGATCACCAGGCCGAAGCGCGAGTTGACCAGGCGCGAGACCAGAAAGATCGTCGCGAGCAGGAGGGCGAGGCAGAGATAGTAGAATGCGGTCTTGTTGTTGAGGTCGATCACGCCGCCGAAGCTGCTGCGATGGTAGATGGTGAGGCCGTCGTCGCCGCCGTAGCGATCGAGGCCGCTCGCGACGTAGTAGGCCATCTGCGCGAAGGCGAGCGTGATCATGATGAAGTAGACGCCGCGGGTGCGCAGGCTGAGCGCGCCGATGCCGAGCGCGAAGACGGCCGAGACCACCAGCGCGAGCGGCCATTGCAGGAAGCCAGAGCCGACGCCTTCCTTGGCGAGGATACCGACGACGTAGCCGCCGAGGCCGAGGAAGGCGGCGTGGCCGAAGCTCACCATGCCGCCGTAGCCCATCACCAGGTTGAGGCTGACGGCCGCGATGGCGAATATGACGATGCGGGTGAACATGCTGAGCGCAAACGCGCTGCCGCTGAGCGTGCAATAGACCGGGACCAGGGCCAGGATCACGAGCACCGCGGCGACCACGGCATTGCGCGGCGTGAGATGCCCTTTCATCGGCGCGACGCCGGAAACAGGCCTTCCGGCCGCAGCACCAGCACGGCAGCCATCAGCACATAGATCAGCATGGAGGAGAGCGCCGGCCCGAGCGTCTGCGCGGCGTCCTCGCTCAGCATCGTGCGCAGGAGGTCGGGAAGGAAGGCGCGGCCGACGGTGTCGACGAGGCCGACGAAGACCGAGGCGACGAAGGCGCCGCGGATCGAGCCGATGCCGCCGATGATGATGACGACGAAGGCGAGGATGAGGATGTTCTCGCCCATGCCGATCTGCACCGTCAGGATCGGGGCCTGCATCAGGCCGGCGAAGCCGGCGAGCGCGGCGCCGAGGCCGAACACGAGGGTGTAGAGCAGCTTGATGTTGACGCCGAGCGCGCCGACCATCTCGCGGTTCGCGGCGCCGGCGCGGATCAGCATGCCGATGCGGGTGCGCATGATGAAGAGATAGAGCGCGACCGCGACGGCGAGCGTCACCGCGATGATGACCAGGCGATATACCGGGTAGTAGATGCCGGGCAGCACCTGCACGGCGGTGAGCATCTCGCTCGGCAGCGGCAGCGTCATGCCGGCCGGGCCCCAGACGAGGCGCACGAGCTCGTTGAAGAACAGGATCAGCCCGAACGTGCCGAGCACGTGGTCGAGATGGTCGCGCCCGTACAGCCGGCGCATGACGACGACCTCGATCACCATGCCGACGACCAGCGTCGCGACGAGCGCCAGCACGGCGGCGAGCACGAAGCTGCCGATCCAGGCCGCGAAGGTCGCGGCGAAATAGGCGCCGATCATGTAGAGCGAGCCGTGCGCGAGGTTGACGAGATCCATGATCCCGAACACCAGCGTGAGCCCGGCTGCGAGCAGAAACAGCAGCATCCCGAGCTGCACGCCATTGAGGCACTGCTCGATGAAGTAGAGCATTCAACTAGGTCCCGACCCGCTCCGCCTCATCCCGAGGAGCACTTCGTCGCTGCGCAACGAAGTGCGTCTCGAAGGATGGGCCGCGAGCGCAAGCGGCACGACACGGGCCGCCGCGTGGTTCGAGACGCTCGGCCGCAAAGGCGGCCGCGCGCCTCACCATGAGGCGGGGTTGGGTCGGAGCAAGCGATCGCTCTCACTTCATCGGACACTTATCGTGGAAGCGGTCCTGATCCATCTTCACGATCATCGATACGGTCTTGAGGCGGTAGCTGTCGCCGTCCTTCACGGCGTCTTGCAGATAGAAGTCCTGGATCGGGATGTGGTTGTTGCCGAACTTGAACTCGCCGCGCACCGAGGTGAACTTCGCCTGCTCGACCTCGCGGCGCATTTCGTCCTTCTTGGTGAGGTCGCCCTTGACGCTCGTGACCGCGTCATTGAGCAGCGCGACCGCGTCATAGGTCTGAGCGCCGTAGAACGACGGCATGACCTTGTACTTCGCCTTGTAATCGGCGACGAATTTCTTGTTGGCCTCGTTCGGCAGGTCGTTGACCCACTGCTGCGCGCCCGGAACGCCGACTGCGAGATCCTTGAGCTTCGGCAGCGACAGGTCGTCGATCGTGAAGGCGGTATAGAGCGGGATCTGGCCCTTGAGACCGGACTGCGCGTACTGGGTGACGAACTGGACGCCGGCGCCACCGGGATAGAAGGCGAAGATCGCGTCGGGTTTGGCGGCCCGCGCTTCGGAGAGCTCGGCCGAGAAGTCGAGCTGGTCGGGCCAGCGGGTGAGCTTCTGGCCGACGACCTTGCCCTTGAAGGTCGAGGTGACGCCGGTGAGCATGTCTTTGCCGGCGATGTAATTCGGGCCCATCAGGAAGGCGGTCTTGACGCCCTTCTGGTTCATGTAGGTGCCGATGGCGGCCGGCGTCTGGTCGTTCTGCCATGAGGTGGAGAACACGTACGGCGAGCACAGCTCGCCGGCGAGCTGCGAGGCGCCCGCGTTGGTGACGACCGTGAAGGTCTTCGAATCGACGATCGGCTTGAGCGAGGCGACGAGCACGTTCGACCAGATGTAGCCGACCAGGAAGTCGACATGGTCGGATTGGATCAGCTTCTGCGTCTTCTGCACGCCGACGTCCGGCTTGAACGTGTCGTCCTCGTAGATCACCTCGACCGGGATGCCGCCGAGCTTGCGGCCGACGTGGTCGAGGCCGAGCTCGAAGGAGTTGCGCATGTCGTTGCCGATCGCGGCCGCCGGGCCGCTGAAGGTGGAGATGAAGCCGATCTTGATGGTCTTCTGCTGCGCGGCGGCCGGAGTCGTCGTCAGTGCGGCGACAAGCGCCAGAGATGCGCCGGCTGTGACAAGTGTTCGTTTCATCGTGCCCCTCCCAGGAACCGAGGTGTGTGGTCAGATCATACCCGATGGTGTGCGTGTCTCAAGAACCGATGGCTGCGGCCCTGCGGCGCGGCGGGTGCGCGCCCTCCCCCCGTGCTTGCGGCGGAGGGCGGGGGCACCGCTTGCCCAGGCATTAGTGACTTGGTCCCTCCTGCGCGCTTCGCGCGTATTCCTCCCCCGCAAGCGGGGGAGGGGAAGAAAGAGCGCACTTCAATGCTCGATCTTCACATACTCGAAGTCGCCGGGTTTGTTGTCGATGCCGACGCGGGGCGGGGCGATCCAGCCGGCGAACTTGCCGGGCTCGGACACGGGCTTCATCAATGAGGCGACGAATTCGCCGTCGTCCGCCGTCGAGAGCCATTCGCCTCTGCGCTTTTCCCACGTGGCAGCATCGATCAGCTCGCCGGCCGGCGTCGCCTGCACGTCCTTGAACTCGCCGATCTGGCGGTGGAAGGCCACATGCGGCAATGCCAGGGTGAAATCGATGCCGGCGGTCGCGATCACCTTGTTCCAGCGCAGCAGGCCCTTGGCGCAATCATTGGTGTAGTCGTCGCGCAGCCGCATGTTCAATGCGGTGAGCGCCGGCTCGTCGACCCGCTTGATCTCGCCGTCGACGAGCTTGAGCACCGGATAGGTCGAATTCGCAAGGCGATGATCGTCCTCGATCTTGGTCTCCTGGTAGCGGCCCTTGACGCCGGCGTTGAAGGCATTCGCCGCATTGGTCGAGACCTCGGAGCCGAACAGGTCGAGCGACAGAGAGTAGTGCAGGTTGAGCTTCCGTTGGATGGTCGGCAGATCGATCACGCCGAGCGCGCGCACCTTCTCGACCGCGTGCGGATCCGTGATGCCGGCCTCGTTCATCGCCTCGCAGGTGCGCTTGATGATGCGGCCGACGCCGGTCTCGCCGACGAACATGTGGTGCGCCTCCTCGGTCAGCATGAAGCGGCAGGTGCGCGAGAGCGGATCGAAGCCGGACTGCGCCAGCGAGTGCAACTGCATCTTGCCGTCGCGGTCGGTGAAGTAGGTGAACATGAAGAACGACAGCCAGTCGGGCGTCGCCTCGTTGAAGGCGCCGAGCATGCGCGGCGCGTCGGTCGAGCCGGAGCGGCGCCGCAGGAGCTCGTCCGCCTCCTCGCGGCCGTCGCGGCCGAAGTATTTGTGCAACAGGTAGACCATGGCCCACAGGTGCCGGCCCTCCTCGACATTGACCTGGAAGAGGTTGCGCATGTCGTAGAGCGAAGGCGCGGTCTTGCCGAGATGGCGTTGCTGCTCGACGGAAGCCGGCTCGGTATCGCCCTGGATGACGACGAGGCGGCGCAGCATGGCGCGATGCTCGCCCGGCACTTCCTGCCAGGCGGGCTCGCCGAAATGCTCGCCGAACGGCACCGTGCGATTCTGCTCGGGCGGGGCGAGCAGGATGCCCCAGCGATAATCCGGCATGCGCACGTAGTCGAACTTGGCCCAGCCGCGCGGATCGACCGAGTAGGCGGTGCGTAGATAGACGAGCGCTTCCTGGAAGCCATTCGGCCCCATGTCGTGCCACCACGACAGATAGCCCGGATGCCAGCCCTCGAGCGCGCGGAGCACGCGGCGATCGTCGGAGAGGTTGACGTTGTTGGGAATCGTCTCGCTGTAGTCGACGTTGATGATGTCCATGGCCGTACATCCTTCGTCCCGTCATGGCCGGGCTTGTCCCGGCCATCCACGTCTTCCCTTGCTGAGCCACCGCAAGTCGTGGATGCCCGGGACAAGCCCGGGCATGACGCTATGCCGGTGGCTAGACTCGCTTCGTATCGAACACCGGCTTCTGCCCTGTCCCGTATCTGCGCAGTGCGCCTTCCTCGCCGATCGCGTTGGGCCGTTGGAAGATCCAGTTCTGCCAGGCGGTGAGGCGCGCAAAGATCTTCGACTCCATCGTCTCGGGGCCGGCGAAGCGCAGGTTCGCCTCGAGGCCGGTGAGGGCATCGGCCGAGAAGCTCGCGCGTTCCTCGAGGAAAATGCGGATCTCGTCCTGCCAGTCGATATCGTCGCGCGCGAAGGTGACGAGGCCGAGCGCCTCGGCGGCCTCGGCGTCGAGCGGCTTGCCGAGCGTCGCATAGGCGCGGTCGATCGCGCCCTCCTCGCCGAGGAAGCGGCTCTGCAGCCGGGTGAGGCCGTTCGGCATCGGGTAAGCATCGAAATTGGCGTCGGTGAGCGTGATCGTCGCGGGCGGGCGGTTGTCGCCCTCCTTCTCGCCGATCAGCGCATAGGAGCGGTCGGCCGCGAGCACGATCTCGGCGAGGGTTCCGGCAAAGCAGGAGCCGGGCTCGACCAGCGTCACCAGCGTGTGCGAGGTGAGATCGACGCGCTTGAGCACGCGCTTCCACTTGAGGCGAACTTCGCGCGCGAGCCAGTGGTCGCGATTGACCTCGAGGAAGGTGTCGTATGCGAGCACGGTCTCGGCATTGCCCTCCGACTTGAACACGAGCGCCGCGATATCGGGCTCGTTGAGCCGGATGTCGAGGATCGCGTCGTCGAGCTCGCGCGCGAGCGCGAGCGGCCAGAAGGCGGCGCCTTGCGCGGCCATCTCGTCGATGCTCGCCGGCGGGGAAACGTTGGGGCCGCCCAGCGTCAGCGTGGCGAGCCGCTCGCGGCGTGTGAAGACGACGGAGAGGTGCTTGTACATGCGGCTGTCCGGCGCGATGTGCCGTTCGAGCGGCGTGAGCGCGACGCCCTTCGCGTCGATCGGGCGGCTCGACTTCTTCGCCAGCTCATGCGCGCGGGCCGTCACGGCGGCTTCCAGCCTGGTGTTCGGCGCGATCTCGTCGACGAGGCGCCAGTCGACGGCACGCTTGCCCTTCACGCCCTCCTCGGTGGTGCAGAAGGCGTCGGCGAGGTCACGCCGCACTCGGCGCTTGTCGGTCACGCGGGTAAGGCCGCCGGTGCCGGGCAGCACCGCGAGCAGCGGCACTTCCGGCAGCGACACCGCGGCCGAGCCGTCGTCGACCAAAATAATATGATCGGCCGCGAGCGCGAGCTCGTAGCCGCCGCCCGCCGCCGTGCCGTTGACGACGCAGATGGTGCGCATGCCGGAGAACTCGCTCGCGTCCTCGATGGCGTTGCGGGTCTCGTTGGTGAACTTGCAGAAGTTGACCTTGTGGCCGTGCGTCGCGCCGGCGAGCATGCGGATGTTGGCGCCGGCGCAGAAGACGCGCGGCTTGCCCGAGCGCAGCAGCACCACGCGCACGGCCGGATGCTCGAAGCGCAGCCGCTCGAACGCATCGGCGAGCTCGATGTCGACGCCGAGGTCGTACGAATTGAGCTTGAGCTCGTAGCCCTCGAACAGGCCGCCCTTCTCGTCGACGTCGAGGGTCAGCGTCGCGACCGCGTCATCGACGGTGAGCTTCCAGTGGCGATAGCGCGCCGGCTCGGTCGCAAAATCGATGCGGCCGCTGCCGTTCGCTGCCTTGCGTTCCTCATCCGCCATGGCGCCTCTCTGGGTTGACGATGATGCATTATAATGCATCTAGGGCAAGTCTCCAAGCCGAATCCGGTCCTTATTTTGCACTTTTCTTCATGGCCGGCGTGGCGCCGCCTTCGTGGTGCAAGCTGAGGATCCGATTGGCGAAATCAGCGATGGCCGCGCGCGTCACGCCAGCTTTCTCGCGCTGTGGGCTATGTCCGGCGCCGGCGATCATTGCGACCTCGACCGGGCAGTAGCATTCCTCCTGGGCGATCTCGACTTGCCTGATCGTGCCGTACGGGTCGTCCTCGCCCTGCACGATCTGGATCGGCACGCGGATGTAGGCGAGCGCATCGGTGATGTCCCAGCTGCGAAAGCCGGGATCGAGCCAGGCGCCGCTCCAACCGTAGAACGTCGTGTCGACGTGCTTGTGCCAGCGCGCGAGGCGCGATTTGAGATCGCCCTGCTCGTAGGCGGCCGTCGTGGCGCGGATCGCCGCAAGGCCCATGTCCTCGACGATGAAATGCGGCGCGATCAGCACCAGCCCGCGCACGCGATGATCCTGCACGCTGCCGGCATAGATCGCCGCGATCGAGGCGCCGTCGGAGTGGCCGAGCAGTAGGCCGCGCCGAAAGCCGATGGCGTCGAGCAGGGGAGGGAGCACGTCCTTCGCCTCGTCGTGCATGTAGGTGAGCGGGCGCGGCAGCGCGACGGTGCTCGAGGCGCCATAGCCGGCGCGCGAATAGGCGAACACCGTGACGCCGGTCGCGGCCGCGAGCTTGTCGGGGACGTCGCCCCACAGCGATGCGGAGCCGAGGCCTTCGTGCAGCATGACGATGGCGGGCGCCGCAGATGTGTCGCCGGCAACGCGATACTCGAGCTTGGCGTCGCCGATGGTGAGGAAGCCGGAGGAGGAAAGCATTTCGAGGAGCACCTTGTAGCCACGCGCACCGTGCCAGCGCTCCCTCTCCCCCTGAAGGGCCCCTGAAGGGGGAAAAGGAGCGCTGGCACCGGGCTTTCGTTCACTTACTTTCCTTGCATATCCATCTCGCGCAGCTTGAAGCGTTGGATCTTGCCGGTGGCCGTCTTTGGCAGGCTGTCGAGCACCTCGATCCAGCGCGGATATTTCCACGGGCCGACCGTCGTCTTGACGTGCTCGCGCAGCGCCGCGTCGAGCGCCTCGCCCGGCGGCGCCGCGTTGTTCTTCAGCACGATGTAGGCCTTCGGTTTGAGGAGGCCGTCGGCATCCGCGTGCGGGATCACGGCAGCCTCGAGGATCGCCGGGTGGCTGATCAGCGCGCTCTCGACCTCGAACGGCGAGACCCATACGCCCGAGACCTTGAACATGTCGTCGGCGCGGCCGCAGTAGGTGTAGCGCCCGTCACGGTCGCGCACGAACTTGTCGCCGGTGCGCGTCCAGGCCCCGCCAAAAGTGCTGCGGCTCTTTTCGCGCTGGTTCCAGTAGCCCTCGGCGGCCGACGGTCCGTGCACGAACAGCTCGCCGACCTCGTCGTCCCCGACCTCGCGGCCCTGCTCATCGAGCAGACGTAGCGCGTAGCCCGGCACGGCCCGGCCGGCGGTGCCGTAGCGGATGTCGCCCGGCCTGTTCGACAGGAAAATGTGCAGCATCTCGGTCGAGCCGACGCCGTCGATGATGTCGCAGCCGAAGCGCTCTTTCCAGGCGAGGCCGAGATGCTCGGGCAGCGCCTCGCCCGCGGAGGTGCAGAGCCGCAGCCGCCGCGAGCCGGCCTCGCGCGTGCATTTCGGGTCGGCGAGGATCGCCGCGAAGCTGGTTGGGCCGCTGCAGAAGATGGTCGGCTGCTCGCGCCGCAGGATCTCGAAGATGGCCTCGGGCGTCGGCCGTCCGTCGAACAGCACCGCGGTCGCGCCGACCGACATCGGAAACGACAGCGCATTGCCCAGCCCGTAGGCGAAGAAGAGCTTGGCGGCCGAATACACCACGTCGCCCTCGTGCATGCCGAGCGTCTGTTGCGCGAACAGCTCGGCGGTCGCCATCATGCTGGTGTGGATGTGCTTGGTGCCTTTCGGCATGCCAGTCGAGCCCGAGGAGTAGAGCCAGAAGGCGGGCTCGTCCGGATGCGTCGCGACCGTCGCGAAGGTGTCGCTCTCGTCGCCGAGCGAGAGCTTGCGGTGCGGCGTCGCCTTGGTCGCGCCCACGACGATGAACTCGATGCCGGGCAGCTTGCCGCGCGCCTGCTCGAGCACGGGCAGCAGCGGCTCGGACACGAAGGCGACCCGGGCGCGCGTGTCGGCGAGGATGTAGGCGTACTGCTCGGCGGTGAGCAGCGTGTTGAGCGGCACCGGCACGATGCCGGCGCGGATCGCGCCGAGGAAGAGGACCGGGAAGTCGACCGTGTCGAGCAGCACCAGGGCGACGCGATCCTCGCGCCGCAGGCCGAGCCGCTGGAGATGGTTTGCGGCACGCGCGGTCTCGCGCGCGAGCTCACGATAAGTGAGGCGGCGCTGGCGATCGATGAAGGCGGGCTTGTCGCCGCGCCCGGCCGCGAGGTTGCGGTCGATCAGGTCGCTTGCCGCGTTGTAGACGGCCACGTCGGGCATCGTCTCAGCCATGGACTTCGTCCTCCCGTCCGGCCGTGCGCAGGCGCCACGCATGGCGCTCTTCGGAATTATAGTGCACTAGTGAAGCCGAAAACCGTTGCGACTGTCAACGAGAACACGCATTATCGCGCATATCGTCGAAATCGCCACCCGATCGCCCGCATGGAAGCCCGCTCCACCGACGAACAGGAATTTCTCGCTGCCCTCGGCCGGCGCGTGCGCCACATGCGGGCGCTGCGCGGCATGTCGCGCAAGGTGCTGGCGCGGGTGTCGGGAATTTCCGAGCGCTATATCGCGCAGCTCGAAAGCGGGAAGGGCAACGTCTCGATCAAGCTGTTGCGGCGCGCCGCCGCCGGCATGGGAATTCGGGTCGAGGACCTGCTGGTCGACGACACCGCATCGCCGGACTGGCCGATCATCCGCGATCTGATGCGCGCGGCATCCCCCGCCCAGATCACGCGCGCGCGAGAGGTTCTGTCGGGCGGCGCTCCGGCCGCGGCAGGCGAGCGCACCCGCGCCGATCGCGTCGCATTGATCGGCTTGCGCGGCGCCGGCAAGTCGACGCTCGGGCGCATCGCGGCCGAGCGGCTCGGCCGTGCCTTCATCGAGCTCGACAAGGAGATCGAGCGCGCGCATGGGCTCTCGACGCCTGAGATTCTCGCTCTCTACGGTCAGGAAGGGTTTCGTCGCCGGGAGCAGGCGATGCTGCGCGAGCTCACGGCGCGCCCCGGCGCCATGATCGTCGCGACCGGCGGCGGCATCGTCGCGGAGCCGCTCACCTTCGATCTGCTGCTCGCCTCGTTCCACACCATCTGGCTCAAAGCGGCGCCGGCCGAGCACATGGCGCGCGTGCGCCAGCAGGGCGACCTGCGCCCGATGGCCGACGATCCGACCGCCATGCAGGAGCTGCGCGCGATCCTCACGAGCCGCGAGCCGCTCTATGCGCGCGCACACGCGACGGTCGATACGTCGGGGCTCGCGATCGATGCGGCGGCAGCGCGGCTGATCGCCGCGATCACACTGGCCACGCCCGAATAGGCGCTTGTATTGGCTGGTCCGCGCCGCGTAGTTTGGCCGGCCGAAGAAACAAGCCTGAACAGTGCGCCCGCCGGCCCGATGTCGGCCCATGGCGGGACGGCGGAGAGGAATGACATGGGAATGAAGAGCTCGATCGCGTCCGGTTGCTTTGTGGCGGTGTTGTCTCTCGCGAGCGCCGGCCCTGCGCTCGCCGCCGGCTATCCGGATCGCCCGGTGCATTGGATCACGCCCTATCCGCCCGCAGGCACGACCGACATCCTGGCGCGCCTCGTCGGCAACGCTCTCTCCGAGAAGCTCGGCCAGACCTTCGTGATCGAGAACCGGCCGGGCGGCGGCAACAATATCGGCACCGAATACGTCGCCCGCTCGGCGCCGGACGGCTACACGCTGCTGCTGGTCAATCCGGCGAACGGCATCAACCAGACGCTCTACAAGAACCTCAAGTTCGACATCCTCAAGGACTTCGCGCCGGTCGCCGGTCTCGCGCGCGTGCCCAACGTGATGGAGGTGACGCCGAGCTTCCCGGCGAAGAACGTCGCCGAATTCATCGCCTATGCCAAGGCGCATCCCGGCAAGGTCAACATGGCCTCGTCCGGCACCGGCACCTCGGTGCACATGTCCGGCGAGCTCCTGATGTCGATGACCGGCATCAAGATGGCGCACGTGCCCTATCGCGGCGCCGGCCCGGCGCTCACCGACCTGATGGCGGGCACCGTCGACGTGATGTTCGACAACATGCCCTCGTCGATCGGGTATATCCAGGGCGGCAAGCTGCGCGCGCTTGCCGTCACGACCGACAAGCGATCGGCGACGCTGCCCGACGTGCCGACCGTCGCCGAGACCGTGCCGGGCTACGAGGCGAGCGCCTGGTTCGGCATCGCGGTGCCGAAGGGCACGCCGCAGGACGTGATCGACAAGCTCAACAAGGCGGTCAACGAGGTGCTCAAGGATCCGAAGATGATCGAGCGCCTCGCCCAGCTCGGCGGCACGCCGATGCCCGGCACGCCGGCCGATTTCGGCAAGGTGATGGCCGACGAGGTCGCCAAGTGGAAGAAGGTGGTGGAGTTCTCAGGCGCCAAGGTGGAGTAGGACGCGCCTGCAAAATTGGTTTTGTCGTCATGGCCGGGCATAGCCGTTGGAAGAACGGCGCCCCTTCGGGACGACCTATGTCCGCCATCCACGTCTTCTTCCGTGCAAAGCCGGGGATGGGCGAGACAAGCTCGCGCAGGACGGATTTGAGAGGATCCATTGCATATGAATCGCAAAAAAGTTGAAGATCTACGCAGCCATCGCTGGCTAGGCGTCAACGACCTGCGCTCGTTCGGCCATCGCTCGCGGCTGCGCCAGATGGGCTTCGACCAGCCCGACTGGGGCGGCAAGCCGGTGATCGGCATCATCAATACGTGGAGCGACATCAACGCCTGCCACGGCCACCTGCGCGCCCGTGCCGAGGATGTGAAACGCGGCGTGCTGCAGGCCGGCGGCTTTCCGCTCGAGCTGCCGGCGATGTCGCTCGCCGAACCATTCGTAAAACCGTCGACCATGCTCTATCGCAACTTCCTCGCCATGGAGGCCGAGGAGCTCTTGCGCAGCCATCCGATCGACGGCGCCGTGCTGATGGGCGGCTGCGACAAGACCACGCCCGGCTTGGTCATGGGCGCGGTCAGCATGGGCATTCCGGCGATCTACGTGCCGGCGGGCCCGATGCTGCGCGGCAACTGGCGTGGCGAGACGCTCGGCTCGGGCTCGGACGCGTGGAAATACTGGGACGAGAAGCGAGCCGGGAACATCACGGAGAGCGACTGGAGCGAGATCGAGAGCGGCATCTCGCGCAGCTTCGGCACCTGCATGGTGATGGGAACGGCCGCGACAATGATGGCGATCACCGAGGCGCTCGGCCTCGCGCTGCCCGGCGCCTCGTCGATCCCGGCACCCGACGCCAACCATGCGCGCATGTGCGCGGCTGCGGGCCGGCGCATCGTCGACATGGTGTGGGAGGACCTGACGCCGTCGCGCATCCTCACGCCGGCCGCCTTCGACAACGCGATCCGCGTGCACATGGCGATGGGAGGCTCGACCAACGCGATCATCCACCTGGTCGCGATGGCGCGCCGCGCCGGCATCCCGCTCGACATGGCGCGGTTCGATCAGATCTCGCGCGAGATCCCGGTGCTCGCCAATATCCGCCCGTCCGGCAAATACCTGATGGAGGATTTCTACTATGCGGGCGGGCTGCGCGCACTGATGTTCGAGCTCGCCGAGCGGCTCGATCTCTCCTGTGTGACGGTATCGGGCCAGACCGTGGGCGAGAATCTACGCGGTGCGCAGGTCTATCTGCGCCCCGTGATCCGCCCGCTGTCCGATCCGGTGTCGACCGCCGGCGCGACCGCGGTGCTGACCGGCAATCTCGCGCCGCGCGGCTGCGTGATGAAGCCGACCGCCGCCGACAAGCGCCTCCTGAAGCATCGCGGGCGTGTGATCGCGTTCGAGGACTACAATCACATGGCGCGCGAGGTCGAGCGCGACGATCTCGACGTCACGCCGGACCACGTGCTGGTGCTCAAGAACGCCGGCCCCAAGGGCGGGCCCGGCATGCCCGAATGGGGCCAGCTGCCGATCCCGAAGAAGCTCGTGAAGGCCGGCATCCGCGACATGCTGCGAATCTCCGACGGCCGCATGAGCGGCACGAGCTATGGCGCCTGCATTCTGCACGTCGCCCCCGAGAGCTATGTCGGCGGCCCGCTCGCCTTCGTGCAGACCGGCGACGAGGTCGAGGTCGACGTCGCGGCGCGCAGCATTCACCTGCACGTCTCGGACGAGGAGCTGGCGCGGCGAAAGTCGCAATGGCAGCAACCCCCGCCGCGCTATCCGCGCGGCTACGGCGCGATGTTCTCGGCCCATATCGGCCAGGCCGACGAAGGCTGCGATTTCGACTATCTGCTGGCGGGCGAGAGCATTCCGGAGCCGGAGATTCACTGAGGAGGGCGGATAACCGAGCGTACGGTCGCGGGCGCGCGGTCACGCATTTGCATCAGGCCTCGGATGCAATAATCACGTTGATTGCGATTCGAATCTCTCCGGGGAGGGTACGCATGCGACTCAGGCTCAAATCGTGCACCGCATTGACGGCCGCGGCGCTGGTGCTGCCGCCGGCAGCCCTCGCGAGCGGGCTGAGAGGCGTCACGGCGCAGCCTTCGGTCCCGGTCGACATGGCCTCGGTATTTGTCGCGCCGGACGACGATCCTCCCATCGCGCCCGCGCAGATGACCGAGCTGCTGCGGCGGAAGATCAAATACGTGTTCGTGATCTTCAACGAGAACCATTCGTTCGACAACGAGTTCGGCACCTTCCCGGGCGTGAACGGGATCTATTCGGACGGCTACAAGGACGGGATCGACCAGGTGCGCGCACCTGCCGATACGCCCGGCTTCACCCAGACCGTGAACGATGCGGACGCCGGCATCGGGTATAAAGTCACGCCCTTCCGCATCGGTCCGCTGCAGGGGGCGAGCGCGGTCGACAGCGTCGATCATCAGCATGCGGCACTGGCGGCGAAGATCGACGTCGGCGCCGACAACATCGCCGCAATGGACGGGTTCGCCCAGGATGAGTACGACAATCACACCCGGCGCGGCGTAGTAAATCCGCCCGGCCCGATCGCCACCGGGGTGCAGTATTCGCGCCTCGTCATGTCGCATATCGATTGCGACACGATTCCGTTCTTCTGGAACTGGGCGAACCACTTCACGATCTTCGACAACATCTTCGCGACCGAGGACACGCCGTCGACGCCGAATGCGATCGCCATGATCGCGGGGCAGTCCGGCGAGACCCAGTGGGTCAAGCATGCGACGGATCCGAAGGATTTCGCGGACGCGCACAACTACCCGGCCGGCGTCGTTCCCGCCGGCGTCTTCGCCGGGCAATCCTACGCGGCCGGAACGACCATCGGCGTGCCGCTCATCAAGGACGAGCAGCCTTTCTATGGCTCGCAGCTCGACAGGACCGGTGGCAATGCGCGCCAGCCCGCGAGCCGGCCTGACGACTACTTCAGCCCCAACCAGCCGGTCGCCACCAATCTCACCTTCGCGACCCTGCCGCTGACCTTCATGGGCAGGCGCATCGCGGCCGAATTGGCCGGCAACCTGAGCGATGGCAATCCGAAGAGCGACCTCGCCGACATCCAGCACGACATTGCGCATATCGCCGCCAGGAACGACCCGCCGGTCCATTGGGGCTGGTACCAGGAGGGATACGGGTTCGAGCGCACCGATGCATTGGGCGAGATATCGCCGGGCGACGGCCGCGTCTTCGTCGGCACCGGCACGGCCTCGCACAATTCCTACGTCTTCCACCACAATGGTCCAGCCTATTTCGGCTACGTCGCCAACACGCCGGGTGTTGCGAACCAGCACCTGCGCGGGCTCGACGATTTCTTCCACGACATCGACAACGATAAATTCCGCGACGGTGGCGTGTTCTACATTCGCGGCGGCTTCCTCAACCAGCAGCACCTCCTCTCGCCGGTCGGCACCAACCCGAGCCTCACCAAGGACGACATCGCCTGGGTGCAGGCGGCCAAGAACGGCGACGACGACCATCCGGCCTACAGCGACCGCCAGCTCGCCGAGGCCATGATGGCGAAGGTGATCAACGCCATCGCGGGCAATCCGCGCCTGTGGTCGCAGAGTGCGATCATCATCACCTACGACGAGTCGGACGGCTTCTACGACCACGTGCCGCCGCGCGTGATGTCGTACGGCCCCGACCGCAAGGTGCTCTCGCGCGGCATCCGCGTGCCGCTGCTGCTGATCTCGCCGTATGCGCGGGGGCACGCGGTCGCGCATGCGGAAGGCGACCACAACGCGATCATCGAGACGATCAACGCGATCTTCGGCCTGCCGGCGCTCGCCTCCTTGCCGGACGAAAAGGAGGCGCTCGAGAAGGGCAACTCGCCGGGCTTCAACGCCCTCGGACCGGCCGGCTTCAAGCAGGAGCACCTCGGCCCGCGCGACATTCCCTCCGAGATCACCGACAACCTGCTGTCCGGCTTCTCGCCCAAGCGTCTGCGCGGCGAGGCGCCGCTGCTGCCGGCACGGCTCGCGATGATCGACCCGCATATCGTGCGCACCCTGCCGCATTACGGCGGCGACGGCTGCAACGCGATCGGCATGGTGCCGGAGGATTGGCGGCAGGGCATCCGGTCGGTCGTTCCGGGGCCGGTGACATTCACGGTCAAAGGCGGCGCGACGGTCGACGTGAAGGGCTTCAATGCGTTGCCGCAAACCCTGCCGGAGCGGAATTGACGCCGTCCCCGTGGCACCTGCGATGAAGCGTCTCGCGCCGGCGGTCGCCATGCTGTTGCTCGTCGGCGTGACGTGCGCCGCGTGCGAGCGCGCCGTCGCCGGCAGCGTCCTCGATCGCGTCAAGGCTCGTGGCAGCGTCGAATGCGGCGGGTTCGCGCGGCCGGGCCTCGCGGCGAGCGACGGCAACACGTGGAAAGGTCTCGAGGTCGACATCTGCCGCGCCGTCGCGGTCGCGGTCTTGGGGAGCGCCGACAAAATCTCGTTCCACGTCTACGCTGGCGCAGGCGAGGAAGAGTTGTTGGCCGGGATGACGGATGACATCGCGTTCCTCACTGGAACCGAAATCCACGACCATCGCCTCAGCGGGCGCATCATTCCGGGTCCAGCGATCTTCATCGAAAGCCACGCGCTGATGATTCCGGCCGCCGCGCCGGAGCGGCATGTGATGGATCTTTCGGGCGACGCCGGCATCTGCTTCATGAGCGGCTCGCCGCTCGAGCGCAGCCTGCCTGCCTTCTTCGACGCACACGCCAGGCGCTGGCGGCCGGTGCCGTTCAGCGAGGACGGCGAGATGCTCGATGCCTACAACGTGCAGCGATGTCACGCGGTCGCCGGCGAGGCCACGGCGCTCGCGGCGCTGCGCCAGGAGCGCACAGCGCGGGGTGCCAACAACCTCGCGAGCCGAATCCTGCCGGAGCCGCTGCTGAGCTATCCCATTCTCGCCGCCACCAGCATCCAGGACGGCGCGTGGTCGGCGATCGTTGCCTGGACGGTCTACACGCTGATCGCGGCCGACCGCCCGCCGGGCAAATGGCTCACCGGCGGCGCCGACGCAATGCCGGCGCCGCTCGCCGAGCTCGGCCCGAGCCCCGGCTGGCAGGCGCGCGCCATCAAAGCGATCGGAACCTATCGGGACGTGTTCGAGCGCAACCTCGGCGGCGGATCGGCGCTGCGATTGCAACCGGCGCCCAATGCCGCACCCGCTAGCGGCGGCCAATTGTTCAGCCCGGTGATCGAGTAGCGCTGTTGCGGGACAGCCACGTTCCCCCAGGAAATCAGCCACTCCCCGGAACTTTACCTCCGGCGGTCGAGTTGAGGCATCGTCCATCGCAAGCAGTGGGGCCTGCCTGTGCACATGCCCGTGTCCGAATTGCCTTCCCGATCGCTCTCGCCGCTGGTCAACCGCCGCATCCTCGTGGCCGAGGACGAGGCGCTGATCGCCATCGGCATCGAGAGCATGCTGGAGAGCTTCGGCTGCGAGGTCGTCGGGCCGGTGTCGGAAGTGCGCGAGATCCTGCAGGTGATCGAGGCCGAGCCTGTGGACGGGGCGTTGCTCGACGTAAACCTCCGGGGGCGGCAGGTGTTCGAGATACTGCCGGAGATCATGCGCCGCGGGATTCCGGTGATGCTCACGTCGGGTTACGACGATGCGACCTTGTTTCCTCCGGCGTTCCGCGACCTGCCGCGCATCTCCAAGCCGTTCGACGAGGCGACGTTGCGGCGGATGTGCACGATCCTGGTGAAAGCAGCCTGACGGCAGTTCACTCGGCCGCGGCCTGCTCGCGCTCGACCGCAGTCGGAACCCGGAAGGTGAGGCGGCAGCGCAGCCCGTCCGGGTCGAATCGCATGGCCGCGTGTCCCTGCAAGTCATAGGAGATCACGCGCGAGATCAGCTTGTTGCCGAAACCCGGCACCGGCTCGCCGGCAACCGTCGGGCCTCCGCGCTCGATCCAGATCAGCTCCGCCGTGTCGGCCTCGAGCCGCTGCCAGGTGATCTCGACCCGCCCTTGCTCGTTGGCGAAAGCGCCGTATTTCGCGGCGTTGGTGGAGAGCTCGTGCAGCACCATCGCGAGCGAAACGACGCTGCTCGCCGCGAGCCGCACGGTCGGTCCCGACCAGGAGACGCGCTCGCCGCGATAGGGCGCGAGGCTGCGCGCCACGAGGTGCTCGAGCTCGACCTCGCCCCAGCGCAGCTGGGTGAGAATATCGTGCGCGAGCGAGATGGCGCGCACGCGCCCCTCGAACGCCGTGCGGAACTGAGGCAGCGTCGACGACGATGCCACGGTCTGCGCCGCGACCGACTGCACCACCGCGAGGATGTTCTTCACTCGGTGATTGAGCTCGGCCACCAGCATGGTCTGGTGCTCCTCGGCGCGCTTGCGCTCGCTGATGTCGGTGAGCGTCAGGATGAAGCCGATCCGCTCGCCGCTGCTGTCGTCGTGCAGCGGTCCGGCGCTCACGAGGAAGCTCTGGCGCGGTTGGCCGCCGCGGGAGATCCATGCTTCCAGGCCGCGGATGCGCTTGCCGGCGAGGATGTCCTTCCAGGCCCCCTCGGTTGATGCGGCGCCGTCGAATTGCAGCGGCAAGGCGCGTTGAGCGAGCTGGCCGACGATCATCTGGCCGAACAGACGTTCGGCCGCCCAGCTCGCATTGGTGATGGCGCCCGAGCTGCGGCAAACCAGCACCACGTCGGTCGCCTGCTCGAGGATCGAACGCGCGAACTGCTCGGCGGCTGCGATCTCCTCCGACTGCTTCTGCGCCGTGAGGTCGGTGACGATCAGGAGGACCGCGGAGGCGTCGTCGTCCGCCATGGGGCTCGCGGCCGTGAGCGTCGGGATGACCCCATCGCGGCCTTGCAATTTGAGCTCGCGGCGCATCGAGGCACGGGCGCCGCCGTCGAGCAGCGCCCGCAGCGCCTGCGCGTCCTGCACCGGGACGAACTGAGCCAGCGGCCGGCCGACAATCTGCCCAAGCGGCGATCCGACCAGCCCGGCGAAATGCTGGTTGCAGTAGAGGATCACGCCCGCATCGGAAACCGTGAGCGCGCCTTCATGCATGCCCTCGACCAGGACGCGGTAGGGCTCCTGTGCGCCGCGCAGCGTGAAGACCTGCGGGCCATCAGGTCCTCGCACCACCAGCGCGTCGGCTTCGCCCTGGTGAATCGCGCGCAGGGCCTCCTCGGCCTCGGCGAGGCGCCGGCGCAGGTCGGCTAGCTCTGCCTTGACTTCGTCGCTTGCCACGCAAGCCTCACTGAACGCGACCTATTGAGAGATGCCCAGACCGGCCAGCACGCGGCCGGTGTCGGACATGTCGCCGATCATCTTGCGCGGCGGCAGCGGCAACAGCTTGAACAGCGTCGGCGCGGCGACGAGCTGGTGCTCGACGGCGAGCTCGGGCTGCTGATAGAGGTCGATGATCTCGAGATCGTAGGCGCCAGCGAGATGCTGCTCGCACAGCTGCGTGACGTTGCGCACGGCCCGCATCGATTTCTGCGTATGCCCGGTGATGAACAGGCGCAAGACGTAGTCCTGCTTGCCGGCAGGCCCGCTGTGGTTCTCTGGGGCGGCGTCCACCATCATGACACCCGGGGGCCTGGGTCGATATCGAGGCCGAGCAGCACACGCTGGGTGTTCGAAAGGTCGCCGATGATGCGGCGGATCGGCTCGGGCAGCTCGCGGATGAGGGTCGGCACCGCGATGATTTGATGCCTCTGCGCGAGCCCGGGATCGCGCATGAGGTCGACGATGTCGATGGTGTAGCGACCGGCGAGATATTGCTCGCACACCCTGCGCAGATTGGCGATCGCCGCGATCGACTTCGGGGTCTGGCCCGCCACGTAGAGGCGGAGGTTGTAGCCTTGGGCCCGCACTTGATCCCGCACTTGGGGTCCGATCATGGCTCCGGTTCCGTTACGAGAGGGTCGCATTCCTGCGCCTGTACATCAACACTGGACCTACTTCGGCCGGGGCGCAACCTTGCGGCTCTCGCCCATCAATACGCGATCGTCAGCAGCCTGCTGCTTGCGCGTGGCGACCTCCGACCGGAGGCCGGCAAGCTCTTGCTGCTCCTCGGCGAGTTGGGCTTGCAGTTCCTCGATCTGCGCCTCGATGCGGCGACGCCGCCGCGCGAAATCGAGGTTGCGGCGTTCCGCCTCGTGCTCGATCTGCTGCGCCTGCTCGCGTTCGCGCGCCTCCTGCGCCACCCGCGCCGAGCCGGTGAGCACGCCGCCCGGCCCGACATAGGCCTCGCGCAGCAGGATGCCTTTGTCCGTCATGATGAACTCGCGCACCTGGTTGGAGTGCGCCATGCCGCGCGCCTTGATCAGGTAGAGCTGGCGATTGTGCTCGCCGTTGCTTTCCCGATTGTAGAGCAGGAGCCAGGCGTCCATCAGCGAGGACACCTGCATATCGGTCATCGCCCTCTCGACATTGCCGTGCGTCAGGCTGGTGAAGATCGTCGTGATCCCACGCGATTTGAGGAAGTCGACCAGCCGCAGGATCATCGCCTGGGCGTCGTGCTTGTCGCCCGCGTGCAGCAGGCTCGACAACGGATCGATCACGACCGCGGTCGGCTCGAGCTCCTCGATGTCGCGATGCATGGTCGCGAGATGCGTCTCCAGGCCGTAAAGGGAGGGGCGGTGCGCCGCGAAACGCAGCCTGCCCTCGTCGACCCAACGCTGCAGATCGAGCCCGATCGAGCTCATGTTGCGGATGATCTGCGCCGGCGATTCCTCGAGTGCGAAATAGATGCAGCGCTCGCCGCCGCGGCAGACCGAATCGGCGAACTGCGCCGCGACGCTGGATTTGCCGCTGCCGGCCATGCCCGAGACGAGGACGCTGCTGCCGCGGAAGTAACCCCGGCCCTCCAGCATCTCGTCGAGATCGGCGATGCCCGAGGAGATGCGCTGGTCCGGCGCCATGTGATCGAGCCCTGCGGACGTGACCGGCATCACGCTGATGCCTGCCTCGTCGATCAGGAATGGATACTCGTTGGTGCCGTGCGCGCTGCCGCGATACTTGACCACGCGCAGGCGGCGCGTGGTAACGTGCTCGTGGACGCGGTTGTCGAGCAGGATCACGCAGTCTGAGACGTATTCCTCCAGCCCATGTCGGGTGAGCGCGCCCTCGCCGCGCTCGCCGGTGATGATCGCGGTCACGCCCTTGCTCTTGAGCCATTCGAACAGTCGGCGCAGCTCGGCGCGCAGCACGCCCTCGTTGCTCAGCCCGCCGAACAGCGCTTCGATCGTGTCGAGCACCACCCGCTTGGCGCCGATCCGGTCGATCGCATATCCGAGGCGGATGAACAGGCCCTCGAGGTCGTACTCGCCGGTCTCCTCGATCTCGGAGCGCTCGACCCGCACGTGGTCGATCGCGATCTTGCCTTCCTTGATCAGCCCGCCGAGATCGTAGTTGAGCGAGGCGACGTTATCGATGAGATCCTGAGGCCGCTCCTCGAAGGTCATGAACACGCCCGGCTCGTCGAACCTTGCCGCGCCGTTGTAGAGGAACGTCAGCGCCAGCAGCGTCTTGCCGCAGCCGGCGGCACCGCAAACGAGCGTGGGCCGGCCGGCCGGAAAACCGCCGCCTGTGAGATCGTCGAGGCCGATGATGCCGGTCTTAGCCTTTTGAATGCCGGCCGCGGCGCGTCCCACGGTCGGATGTCTCAGGGTCGGATTAGGCATGTGCACGGGCGGATTTTCCCTCTCTGTCCCACCGGCCGCCCGTGCCGGGCGGCCCCGCTGCCGCGGCGCTTCGGGTAAATTCCCGACACTGCGTAACGCCGGCCTGGGGAAAAAGTTCCAGCTCTCGGCTATCCGGCGCTATCGCGCCGGAATCGGCGGATAGGTTCGCACCGTTATTCGGCGGCGACCTGTGTGCCCGCCGCCGATATCCGCACCAATGATGCCGCGAGGCAGGCGAGGCTCGCGGTGCGCAGCGGCAGATAGGGCCGGCCCGACTGGCGCGACAGCCGCTTGATGGTGGCGACGGCGTCGTGGCTGATGCAATCCATCGGGAAGGCGACGCAATCGGCTCTCCCGATCACGGCCGGCAGCAGGGCGGCGCCGTGCTCGATGCCGCCATCGTGGTGCAGGAAGTGCCCGCCCGCGCGCTCGACCAACCCCTTGAACAGCGGGATCTGGTGGGCGCGCCCGCCGACATAGAGGAGGGTCAATCCGTCGATGTCGACCGCGACATCGCCCGCGTGCGGCCGCGCCAGCGCCGCGAGGTGCTGCTCGGCGACCTCGAGCTCCTGGCGCATGGCGAGCGAAACCTTCCGCTCGGCCGCGAGCGCGCGCTCGGCCTCGGCGAGCGTCGCCCCAAGCTCGCGCAGGCGCTGCTCGCTGCGCTCGCGCCGCGTAGTCTCGCGCGCAAGCCGCTTGCCGAGATCGCCGATCAGGCGCCCGCGGGTCTCGTTGTCGCTGTGAGTGTCGCTTGCGTCGGCGACGGTATCCTCGGCGCGCTCGCGGGCGTGGCGGGCCAGCATGCCCTGCAGCTCGCGGATGGTCGCCTCGCGCGCCGCGAAGCCTTCGTGGAGCTGGCGCTGCTGGCGCTCGAGCTTGACGGCAAGCGCCGCATTGTCGGCCTCGAGCTGGCGCAGGCGACGGATGTCGGCGCGGTTGGCGGCGCCAACGAGGTGAGAGAGCATGTGCACGTCGCCGAAGGCGCGCTTGATAACCTCCTCGGTCGTCGCCGGATGCGTGAGCGCCGCCCAATAGGCGCCGGGAATGTCACCCTCGCGCAGGGCCTCGTCCCACAGCGCCAGCACGGCGGCGGCCTCCTTCGCCTTGGCGAAGCGGGTGAGCGCGACACGGTGGCGCCGGTCGAGGGCCTTATGCAGCAATTTGGCCCCGTCCGCGCGCCGGCTCGCGAGCAGGACGCCGCGGGTGTGTAGGTCGTGCTCGCTCGCCGCGGCGATGTCGGGCTCGAGCTTCTCGACGATGTGGCGCAGCTCGGCCGTGGTGAGGCAGGTACCAATGATCGAGCAGTGCAGGTTGACGCCGAATTCCCAAATGCGGGTGCGGCGCGCCGGGCCCTCGTCGCGCTCGTCGACGTCCGCCCCCGGCGGAACGGCGCCGCGAAAGACCAGCGCGCGCGGCGCGCCGGTCGCCGCATGGGGAAGACCGCTGCTCGACAGCAGATGGGCAAGGTCGCGGGTCATAATCGCTATATTCTGATATATATAACGAGGTTGTCAAATACTGGTCGGCGGGCACGGCCCGCCGCCGCAACGGGCGGTCAGATTGGGGCCGGGCTGCCGGCTCGTCGACCGCGACCATCACGCTGGTCGATTTGATCACCGCATAGGCGGCCTTGCCGTTCTGCAGCCCGAGGTCGTCGACCGAGTCGTTGGTGATCGATGCCGTGATCACGTTGCCACCGCCGATGTCGATGCGGACATGCGAGGTGGTCTGGCCTTTCTTCACCTCGACGATCGTGCCCTTGAGCAGGTTGCGTGCGCTGAGCTTCATGTCGTTGCTCCGTGTTTGGTCTGCGTCTCGATCAGTGGGCGCCTTCGAGCAGCCTGTCGAGCTGCGCGTCGGTGAGCTCGACCTGATAGAAGAGCCGGTAAAACGCCTTCGCCTCGGCGCGCATGTCGATCTGGTAGCGATCCGGGAAGAACAGGCCGGCGAGCCACTGCAGGCCGAGCAGGCGATTGAGCGAGGGGGGCAGGTCGGTCCAGCCATAGGGCAGGCTAGGGCTCACATAGATGCGGCCGCGTTTGACCGCATCGACCCCGGCCCAGGCCGTGTCGGCTTTCACGGCGGCCGGGAAGGCGGCATCAGTCGTGATGATGGTGTCGGGATCCCACTTGAGCACCTGTTCGAGCGAGACGTCGACGATCCCGCCGCGCGCGCCGCCGGCGTCGACGACATTGCTCCCACCGGCACGCTCGATGATCTCGGTGTTGATCGAGCCGCGGTTGCCCGTTTCCAATCCGCCGCGATGCGCCAGATAGACGCGCGGCCGCTGCGCCTCCGGCACCGCCGCAACGACGTGGTCGACGCCGTCGAGGATGGCCTGAGCGCGGGTCGCCAGTTGCTCGCCGCGCTCGCTCACGTCGAGCATCGAGCCGAGCAGGCGCAGTGCCTGGGCGGTGTCGTTGAAGCGGCCGTCGATCAGCAAATAAGGAATGCCGGTCTGGCTCTGCACCCGGTCGGCGAGCGAGATATAGGTCGCATTGATCGAGCCGAAATCGACGATCACGTCGGGCCTTGCCGCCATCACGGCTTCGAGGCTCGCGGTGCCGCCGCGGCCGGTGAGGCGGCCGACCTCGGGCAGGTTACGCACCCCCGGCGCGAGAAACGACAGCTCGGCGGGGCTGGGCTTGCGATTCCAGCCGATCAGCTTCTGCGGCGCCAGCACATAGACGAGGACCGAGGCAGGCGGGCCGGCGGCCATCACGCGCTCGATTCGGTCGGGCACCTGGACGTGGCGGCCGGCCGAATCGACGACCTCGCGCGCGATCGCAGCGTGGAATGGGACAATCAGCAGGCTGAGCAGTGCGGCGGCCGCGAGGCCAAGCCGGGCGTGGTCACACCGAAGCGCGATTGGGCCGCACGAGCTTGCCGATGGCGCGGAATTCGCCGCCGGCGGCACTGCGCGCATGCGACTCGATGGTGCGATAAAGGCCCACCAGCCGCTCGCCGGCAGGCGTGACCGCAGCGCCGCCGCCGCGGCGGCCGCCTGCCTCGGCCGCGACCGCAGGCTCACGGAGCGCATGGTTGACCTCGTCGACCAGGAGCCAGGCGCGGCGATACGACATCCGCAAGGCGCGCGCCGCGGCCGAGATGGAGCCCGTCGAGCGGATCGCTTCGAGCAGCGCGATCTTGCCCGGCCCGATGCGGTCGCCGTTCTCGAGGTCGATGCGGATGGACAGGCGCGTGCCGCCCATGTGATTGGCCTCCTTCGAACGAGTCGAAGCCAGTCAGTCCCATACGGGCAGCAGCGTCAAGCGACATCGATATTCTCCACGCGCCCCGGATCGCGCAGCGTTATGTTTCGCTGGATATTGCGGCGCTGTAAAGGCGCGATGTGAGCTCACAGGGCGGAGAGCGTACGCTCCTGCGCGAGTCGTGACTGCGCGTTGAGGCGGATCGGTGCGTTGACGGCGCCGAAGCCCGCATAGCCGCGTCGCTCGACGATCTCGAGGAAGAACAGGTCCTTGAAGCTGCGGGTGTAGAGCTGAAGATATTCGCCGTGCTCGTCCTTGTCGTAGAGGATGTTGCGGGCCTTGAGCTCGTCGATCCGTGCGGCATCGAGATCGGTTCGCGCCGCGAGATCGCCGTAGTAGTTCTCCGGAATCGCCAGCGTCGCGACACCGTTGCGGCGCAGTTGGTCGGCGGTCGCGAAAATATCGCCCGTCGCAAACGCGATGTGCTGGACGCCCGAACCGAAATAGTCGTTGAGAAAACGCGAGGATTGCGTGCGCATGCTCTGCGAGGCGTTGAGCGCGATGCGCAGCGCGCCGTCGGCCGTCTGCACCACCTGGCTGCGCACGATGCCGCCCGGATCGGTGATGTCGACCAGCGGCGTTTTTCGCACATCGAACAGCGAGGTGTAGAACAGAACCCACGACAGCATCTCCTCATAGTGCATCGATTGCGAGAGATGATCGACCACGGTGAGGCCGATGCCGTCTCGCGGCGCGCCCTGCGCGCTCGCCGCGATCGGATCGAAATCGATGTCCCAGACCTTGCCGAGCCGGCTGCCCTGATCGAGGAAATAGAGCAGGCTGCCGCCGAGCCCGCGCACGCACGGGATTTCCAGCTCGCCCGGCCCGACCTTCGAGCGGAACGGGGTGTCGCGCAGCTTCTCGGCCCGGTCGAGGGTCGCAGCCGCGTCGGAGACCTTGAGCGCGAGCGCACACACCGATGGTCCGTGCGTCACGTAGTGCGCGTGGGCGAAGCCCTCCTTGTCCTGGTTGATGATGAGGTTGATCGCGCCCTGCGCCCAGCGGGTCACGGCCTTCGACTTGTGCCGCGCGACCGGACTGAAGCCGAGCTTGGCGATGAAGCCGCCGAGCTCGTCGGCAGTGCGGTCATCGACCGCGAACTCGATGAACTCGACGCCGCGGCAGGTCGAGCGCGGGGGCATCGACGGCGTGTCAGCGCATGCGCGCGCGTTGCGTCCGCGCAGCTGGTCCATGAGGTAGACCAGCGAGCGTTGGCCGTCGACTGCGACCGCATTGGGCGAGCCGGCGCGGAACTGGTCGTTGAAGATTTCCAGCGACAGGTGGCCGCCGTAACCTGTCGCCTGCACGGCAGCCATGAAATCGACCAACGGCAGGTCGCCCTGGCCCGGGAAGCAACGGAAGTGCCGGCTCCACGAGATCACGTCCATGTCGAGCCACGGCGCGTCGGCGAGCTGCACCAGGAAGATGCGGTCACCCGGGATCGACGGCACCGCGTTGAGGTCGGTCTTGCGCGCATAAATGTGGAAGGTGTCGAGCACGAGCCCGACGGCCGGATGGCCGGCGCGCCGCACCACCTCCCAGGCGTCGCGGTAATCGTTGATGTGCCGGCCCCAAGCCAGCGCCTCGAAGCCCACCCTCAGCCCGCGCTTTTTCGCCCGCTCGCCGAGCTCGCGAAAATCCGCCGCCGCGCGGTCGACCCCGCCCAGCGAATCGGGCGCGACGTTGCTGCACGCCATCAGGAGATCGCAGCCGAGCTCCTGCATCAGGTCGAATTTGCGCTCGGCGCGATCGAAAGTGCGTTGGCGCTGCGCATCCGGCATGCCCTCGAAATCGCGAAACGGCTGGAAAGTGATCGCCGTGAGGCCGAGGTCGGCCATCTCGCGCGCGGCGTCGCGCGGCGTGCCGCTCCACGACAGGAGATCGCTCTCGAAGATCTCGACTCCGCGAAAGCCCGCCGCCGCGATGGCGCGCAGCTTTTCGCTCAAGCCACCGCTGAGGCAGACGGTCGCAATCGACGTGTCCATGTCGGTCCCTGCTCGCTCACATTCCACCCCGCCGTGCGGACGATATAGAGCCAGCCCGAGCGATGCCAATCAACGGGCGAGGCGCGAACGTCACGACTATTTGTCAGACTGCCGGTTGGCACCGACCGCCGGCTCAGCCGGCAACCACCGTGAGCTTGGGCGGCGGCCGGCTCGGCGCTAAACACCGCCGTGCTGCTGCGAGACCTCCATCAGCGCCGACTCGGTGAGCTCGACCTCGATGTCGCGCGGGTCGACCCGCCAGCGGGCGAGCGCCGCCGCGATGGTGCGGTCGAGACCGACGTGCGTCTTGAGCTGGACGGCGGAGAAAAATTCACCGCGATCGCACCGGGGAAGAGACCCTGCGGCGCCACGAGTCGAGCTGGCGGCAGGCTTCCTCGGATACCCATTGGCCGAGCGGCACGATCGTCCCGGTCCGGTCCGTGATGGCGATGAATTGCGCCGGGCCGATCAAGCCGCGCACGGGATGTTGCCAGCGCACCAGCACCTCGACCCCGATCAGGCCGCCGGAGGCGAGATGATCTAGGGCTGATAGTGCAGGCGCATCTCGCGGCGCTCGATCAGTGGCGCGCAGCGTATACGTATGACGCCGGTCAAGCTATTGTGCTGGTTAGTGAATATTAAACCCGGGCGGGAGAGCGCCAGTGTGTTCCCAATGCCGCCGCGATCGTCGCGTCATGTTTCAGCGGCAAGGTCGGCTGGTGGGGCGGATCGACGAAGGGCTTTGACAACGGCGGGAGCCGCTGGAGGGCTGTCTGCCGCTGTCCCAGAGCCGCGTGATGGACGGCGAGCTGATTGAACGGCCTGGGGCGCCGCTCACCGTGACGGCAAATCCTGCCGGACGAGCGATCCGTCAACGATCCGCCTTGGGCGGCTTTGGAGTCCTCCATGTGGCGTGTTCGATGTTGTCAACGTCGCCGCAACGATCTAGGACATTCGCACGCGCCGCTGCTCGGGTTCGGCGCCGTCATCGCAGATTGGAACGTGTTCAGCGTGAGGCGACAAATATGATCCGCCACAAGCGGTCTCTTGTTGAAACACGTCCTGAGCAGCGGCAATCGCGGCGATTGAATCCTTTTCGAATTGCTATCATTCCAGGCTCAGGGACTTTGCCGTCAGGGACTCTGCCCGCCATCGGCCGCGTGTGCGCCGCGTTGGTTTCACCATTGCTGTTCGGCATCGCCGCCTGGCTCGCGCAAGCCGGCCTGGCGGTGGCCGACGAGGCTGCTTCCGACACGGCTCCGGTGGTCGGCACGGCGGCGCTGCCGCGCGATCTGTCGCCGTGGGGCATGTTCATGTCCGCCGACACGGTCGTGAAGGCGGTGATCATCGGCCTTGCCTTCGCGTCGATCGTGACCTGGACGATCTGGCTCGTGAAGACGATCGAGATCATCGTCGCCAAGCGCAAGGCGCGCCGCGCGCTGGCCATGCTCGGGGCGGCGGTGTCCCTCGCCGACCTCGGCACGACGCCCAGTCCGGCCGCGGAATTCCTCGCCGCCGCGGGCGCGGAGCTGCGGCTCTCCGCGGACACGATCGATAAGGACGGCATCAAGGAGCGCGTCGCTTCGCGCCTCGAGCGCATCGAGGCGGCGTTCGGCCGCAGGATCAGCCGCGCCACCGGCGTGCTCGCCACCATCGGGGCGACCGCGCCGTTCGTCGGCCTCGCCGGCACGGTGTGGGGCATCATGAACAGCTTCATCGGCATCTCGAAGGCGCATACGACGAACCTCGCCGTGGTGGCGCCGGGCATCGCCGAGGCGCTGCTGGCGACGGCCTTCGGGCTCGCAGCCGCGATTCCGGCCGTCGTGATCTACAATGTGTTCGCCCGCTCGATCGCGGGCTATCGCGCGCAGCTCGGCGACGCCTCGGCCGAGGTGCTGCGCCTCGTCAGCCGCGATCTCGACCGCCGCATCGAGCATCATCGGATGCGGGCGGCTGCGGAGTAGGCAGGACGCGACCCCGATGAGCGTGCGTCTCGACCACGGCAAGGACGAGCTCGACGAGGTCCACGAGATCAACGTCACGCCGTTCATCGACGTCATGCTGGTCCTGCTCATCATCTTCATGGTGGCGGCGCCGCTCGCCACCGTCGACATCGCGGTCGATCTGCCGTCCTCGAGCGCGCCGCAGCAGCCGCGCCCCGACAAGCCGGTCTTCCTCACCATCAAGCCCGATCTCTCGCTGACGATCGGCGATGACGCGGTGTCGCGCGACCGGCTCGCGGCGGCGCTCGACCAGGCCGTGAGCGGCCATCGCGACACGCGCATTTTCCTGCGCGCCGACAAGCTCGTTCCCTATGGCGACCTGATGAACGTGATGAACCTGCTGCGCGCGGCCGGTTTCCTCAAGGTCGCGCTGGTGGGGCTGGAGAAGACACAGTGACCGCAGCGGCCACCGGCCGGTATGAGCCGTGGCTGTGGGCGGCGGGCGCCGTGCTGGTGCTGGGGCTGCACGCCGGCGCCGCCGCGATGCTGTTCACGTGGCACGATCCCGTCAATTTCGGAGACGGCGGGAACGTCGTCTATCTCGATCTGGTCACCGAGACGCCTCCGAGCGACACCGTCGACGACATCGCGCCGGGGCCACTGCAACAGGAGGCAGCGCCTGCGCCGCCACCTGACAAGCCCAAAGTCGAGGACAAGGTCGACGAGAGGGTCGACGTGCCGCCGGCGCCGGTGCCACCGGTCGCCGCGCTGCCGCCCGAGCCGATCAAATCGGAGCCGCCCACGCCAGTGCCGGTCGCGCCGGCGCCCGCCACCACGGCGCCGCCGCGCCCGCATCCGTCGCCGGCGCAAATCAAGAAGTGGTACAGCAGCGTGGCGATGCAGATCGAGCGCCACAAATCGTATCCCGCGAGCGCCCAGCGGCGCGGCGAGACAGGCGTCGTCGAGCTCGCCTTCTCGATCGATCGCGAGGGCCACGTGCTGTCGAGCAAGATCGTGAAGAGCTCGGGCTACAAGGCGCTCGACGAGGAAACGCTCGCAACGGTCCGCCGCGCACAACCGTTTCCGGTCCCGCCGGCCGACATGGACGGCGACAAGTTCAATTTCAATGTGCCTGTCCGGTTCAAAACCCGCTAGGTATCGCGCCTGCGAAGCAGATAGGTGTCCATCACCCATCCCTTGCGCGCCTTGGCGTCGGCCCGCATCCGCTCAATCACCTGCCTGACCTCGCGCAGGCTGCCTGACACGAGAATCTCGTCCTCGGTGCCGAGATACGCTCCCCAATAGATGTCGATGTCGCGGTCGTTGACCTTCTTGAACGAGCATTCCCCGTCGAGCATCACCACGACGTCGTCGGCGTCGTCCGGCAGCCCTTCGGCGAGCCTGCGGCCGATCGTGATGTTAACGGGCCGCCCGATCCGATTGAGCGCGAGCCGGTGGCGTGCCGCCAAGGCCTGGATCGCGCTTATGCCTGGGATGACCTCGTAATCGAATTCGACGGCCCCGCGGGCGACTATCTGGTCGATGATGCGCAAGGTGCTGTCGTAGAGCGAAGGATCGCCCCAGACCAGGAAGGCGCCGCACTCGTCCTCGCCGAGCTCCTCGCCGATCAGGCTCTCGTAAATGTCAGCGCGCTGCTCGTGCCACGCCCGCACCGCCGCCTCGTAGGAGGAGGGCGCTCGCTCGCGCGGCGGGTCGGCAGCCTCGACGATCCGATAGGACTGATCCTTTATATATCGCTCACAGATTTCCTTGCGCAGGCGGACGAGATCCTCCTTCTCGTCTCCCTTGTCGATGATGAAGAACACGTCGACCTGGTTGAGCGCGTTGATCCCCTGGACGGTGATGTAGTCGGGATTGCCCGCGCCGATACCGATCACGAAGATCTTTCTCATGGCTTGCAGCCCGCCGATGGTGCTCGATCATCACGAGCGCGGGATCTGATTAGCTGATGCCGGTGGCCATCGCCAGCCATCGAGACGGACGGAGCGCCCTGCTCCCGGCGAGGCGATGATTGCGGTCCTCTCGTCGTGTCTGCGCCATCACGTCGCAAGTCCCGGCACTGGAGCGTGCCGCCGCCGCAATTTTCGTTGAAACGGAGTGGAGCGACACTATGGTGGGCTGCCTCGGCGGGAGAATGCATGCGCAAAAATATCAAGCAGTTCCTCGCGAACGGGTCGGTCTCGGCCGTGTCGTTCGTGGCGACCTATCTGATCTGCGAGCTGCTCTTCTTCCGCGTCATGCTGCCCTACATGTCGTACAACATCCGGCCGTATCTGCCGGATCGCGCCGACTTCTTCATGCAGAACTCAAAGGATCACTACGTTCCGCACGACTACATCGCGCTGCTCGGCGACTCCTATGCGGCCGGCGTCGGCGACTGGCTGCTGGCAAGCGGCGGTCTCTCCGACAAGCCCTATCATTCGGCGAATGTCATCCATGATCTCCTGCACCGCGATGTCGCGAGCTTCGGCCGCGTCAATATCGGCAGCGCGCAGATGATGGTCGACCGCGTCGCTCGCATTCTCGACGACGATTATTGCTATCTGTTCTCGCCGATCGAGCAGCCGCGTCGGTTCGTGGTCTACTTCTACGAAGGCAACGACATCTCCGACAACTACGAGCTCATGCTCGACGACATGAAGCCGCATCCCGGGCCGCTCGCGCCGCAGATCGACGATTTCCTGCGCACGCGCTATGCCGAGCCCAACCCGTGGGCGTGTCACGGCCATTTCGGCGACATGCTGTGGCGCATGGGCCGGTATGCGGTGAAATATTCCTGGCGGCCGCCGCCCGTGATCGACCTGCCGGGCACGGTAAACCCGGTCACCATCGACGGTCAGATTCGTACGGGGGGCGAATGGCAGGCGCCGCCGCTGATCATGACCGAGGCGCAGATCGACACCAGCGTGCTGATCTTCTCGCGCTCGCTCGCCTGGTTGCGTGGCCGCTTCCCCGACGTGCCGGCGACGATCGTCTACGTCCCGGCCCCGCCGACGGTCTACCGCCTCGCGGGCGACGTGCACGTGAAAGAGGTCTACGCGCCGAGCGACCCGAACGGGCCGGTCTACAAGTACGGTCAGGTCGTGGCGCCGCAGCTGATCTATGCGCGGAGCCAGCTGACCTGCCAGAAGATCCGTGCCGCGGCGGTTGCGGAGGGTGCCGACTTCGTTGACGCCCGCCACGCCTTCCGCCGCGCGGCCGCCAAGGCCTTCATCCACGGCCCGCGCGATTGGAACCACCCGAACCAGCTCGGCTATACGGTGCTCGGCACACTCGTCGCTCAGAAGATCGATCAGAAAAATCCGGACCGGTGCGACGACAGCTGGGATTAGGAATTTTCGACGTCCTACGGCGCGCGGCTTCTTCTCGGCGTCGGGCGACGGCCGGCGCGAAATCTCCGCAGGCTGCCGCGGCGGGCTGCACAGGTAGTCCTCGATCTCGGCCAGCCGGGCGGGCGGACGGGGTCGAGCTCGTCGGCGGTCTCCACACGCCCGATCGTGGTGACCATGTGCAATAGCGAGCAGTGGCAAGGGGATAGCGGCGAAGCCCGCGACCCGTTATCACTCCCGTCGCTTGGCACTCGCCATTCGCCACTCAGCACTCGCTTACAAATGGCAGACGACATCCCGTTCAATCGCAATCTCGCCCTCACGCCCGGTACGGTCGAGGAGGTGGCGCCCGGCGTGCGTCGCCTGTTGTGCAACAACCCAAGTCCGTTCACTTTCAAGGGCACGATGAGCTACATCGTCGGGCGCGGCGAGGTTGCGATCATCGATCCCGGCCCGGACGATGCGGGGCACATCGCGGCGTTGCTCGAGGCGGTACGCAACGAGACCGTCACCCACATCGTGGTGACGCACACCCATCGCGACCATTCGCCGGGCGCGGCGCGCGTCAAGGCGGCGACCGGCGCCAAGACCTATGGCGAGGGGCCACACCGGCCGGCGCGGCCGCTGCATATCGGCGAGGCGCCGCGGCTCGACGCCAGCAACGACACCGATTTCCGCCCCGATCATCCGCTCGCCCATGGCGACGTCGTGAGCGGTAAAGGTTTTGCCCTCGAGGCGATCACGACCCCCGGCCACACCGCGAACCACATGGCTTATGCCTTGCGTGGGCAGGACCTCCTGTTTTCCGGCGATCACGTGATGGGCTGGTCGACGTCGATCGTTGCGCCGCCCGACGGCGCGATGAGCGACTACATGGCCTCGCTCGACAAGCTCGCGGCGCGACACGAGAGCGTCTATCTGCCCGGCCATGGCGACGCCATCCGCGAGGCGCCGCGCTTCGTCCAGTCCTATATCCGTCACCGCCAGGGACGTGAGGCCTCGATCGTGCACCGTCTTGGCAAGGGAGCCGCCGACATCCCGACCCTGGTGCGCGCCATCTATATCGGCCTCGATCCGCGTCTCGTGCGCGCGGCCGGACTTTCGGTTCTGGCGCACCTGGAGGATATGGTCGCGCGCGGCGTGGTCGCGACCGACGGCGTGCCGTCGATCGAGGGGACCTATCGGCTCAGCAGTTGAGGCGTGCTGGTAGAGCGCGCTCCGTTGCGACGTGCTCTACCGTTCTTAATCTGGCGCATGTTCCTATCGGCGAACCGGTGTCCACTTCGCCGGAGCATGCGCTAGAGCGGCTTCGCCGCCGCGGTCCCGCCAGCGACCGCCGGCGCAGGCGCATCTTCGCTTCGCGCTGCCGGCCACGGGGCGTTCTGCAGCACGCCGGCAGCCTCCAGCACCGGATAGGCGACCGAGCAGATGTGCGAGTGGATGCGCTTGAGGTCGCGCAGCACGTCCAGGTGCAGCGAGCTCGTCTCGATGCTTTCCGGGCGCCCATCGCGCAGGCGTGCCAGATGACTGTCGGCGGCGGCGAGCTCGGCGCCGCGCAGCTCGGACTTTTCGGCCAGGAGCTTGCGCGCATCGCTTACGTCGCCCGACATGAATGTGCCCAGCGCGAGCCGCAGGCTCTCGAGGATCCGTTTATGGAACGCGGCGATCTCGGTCGCGCCGTCGCTCGAGAATTGCAGCTTGCGCTTGATCTTCTTGGCGGCCAGCTCGCTCAGATTCTTGTCGATGATGTCGCCGATGTGCTCGAGGTTGATCGCGAAGGAGATGATTTCCATCGCGCGCTTGCCCTCGCGCTCGTCGAGGCTTCCGCGGGTCAGCTTGGTGACGTAAAGCTTGATCGCCTCGTCGAGGCGGTCGACCGCATTGTCGGCGCGCGATACCTCGGCGACGAGGGTGCGGTCGTTGGTCATCAGCGCGGTCATGACGTTGCGCAGCATGGTCTCGACCAGGTCACCCATACGCAAGGTCTCGCGCGCTGCGTCGGCGAGTGCGAGCGAGGGGGTGTCGAGCGCGGCCTCGTCGAGGTGGCGGGGCGCGAACGGATCGGTGGGCCGCGTCGGCACCGGAAAGATCCGGGTGAGCAGCCACGCCAGGGGATCGAGAAAGCCGATGAAGACGACGGCCAGCGCGACGTTGAACGCGATGTGGAACTCGGCCGTCATCCGCGCCATGTCGGGCTGCAGAGCGTGGAAGTAGCGACCGATCGGTCCGAGGAAGGGCAGGACGACCGCGACCCCGACGAGGCGGTTGAGCAGGTTGCCGACAGGCACCCGGTAGGTCGAGGGATCGCCACGCTGTGCGGCTTCGAACACCGGATTGATGGCGCTGCCGAGGTTGGCGCCGACCACGAGAGCGACCGTCGCCTCCGGCGTGATGAACTGGGAGTAGGCGAGCGACATGATCAGGAGCACGGTCGCGACGCTCGAATGCGCCGCCCAGGTCAGCGCTGCCGCGACGAGGACGCAGAAAGTCGGGTCCGACGTGACCACGTCGAGCAGCGCATGCACATTCGGCGCATTCTCGGCGGGCGCGAGCGTGTCCAGCAGCGTATGCAGCGCGAGCAGCATCAACCCGAGCCCGATACCGACCCGGCCCAGATCCTTCGCGCGGGTATTGCCGCTGCGGAATGCGATCAGGCCGGCGACGAGGAGGATCGGTGCCGCGGCCGCGACATCGAGCGACAGGACCTGCACGATCAGTGTCGTGCCGACATTGGCGCCGAGCATGATGGCGAGCGCCGGGACGAGGGCCACTATCCCGGCGGCGGCGAACGACGCGGTCATCAGGCCGGTCGCGGTGCTGCTCTGCAGAATCGCGGTGAGGGCGACGCCCGCCGCGAAGCCGGAGAAGCGGTTGCCGATCGCCTTGGAAAGATAATGGCGCAGGTCGGAGCCGAACGCACGCAGAATGCCGCTGCGGACCATGTGCAGGCCCCACAGCAGCAGCGCCACGCCGCCCATGAGATCGAGCAGGACCATCGTGCCCATCGAAAGTGCATCCGGGTGCGATCTGCCGGCAGTTTATCGACGGAACCGACCGCGTCTATGACAAATCGATACGCGGCGCCATGTTCCGACGCTTTGTCGCGGCGCAAAAAGAGCGGTTGGCGCGATCGCCTACCGCCTGGGCTTCGGCGCCGGCTTCTGATCGGGCTTCTGTGGCGGCTGCTTGACCTTCGGCAGCGGGCGCTCCGGCACGTCGGGCTTGTCCTCGCCGGCCAGATCCTCGATGTCGTCGAGCAGCGCGCGCACGCGCGCCGCATTGACGCCGAAGTCGTGCCGGCCGTAGCGCGACGAGGAGCGCGCGTCGACCCGGCTGCCGTCGCCGTTCGCGCGGATACGCACGGCGACGTCATCGCGAAAGCCCATGATCCGCGTGCGCGCGACCGCCTCGATGTAGCCATCGCGGGCGGGCTGGTTCTGTTGCGCCGCCACCGGCGCGCGCGCATTGATCACCTGCCAGCGCCGCTTGGCGATAACCGCCAGCGCCGCATCGTAGGTCGCCTGCGGGCTGGCGTCGGTCTCGAGCGGCGTCACGTCCGGATAGGCGGCCTTCTGCAGCTGCGCCGCGTAAAGCCCCGCATAGACGGTCGGGTTGGCGTCGCGCGGGCGCAGCCGAGCGATCGTCTCGTAGCGCGGCGGATCGAGCGGGTCGGTGGTGATGTCGGAAATTTCCGGCAGGCGGGCGGCTTTTGCCAGGAGGTAGGATGGATAGGCGAGGAGCGCGACGCTGATCACGATCGCGGTCAGTGCCGCGCCCAGCCCCTCGGTGCCGTGCCGCCAGATGCCGATCAGGGAGGCGAACGCGAGCAGGATCGCGATCACCGCCATGGCGAGGGCCGCCGCGAAGGTCGCGAGCAGCGGCACGATCTTGAGCAGGTCCGCGCGCGCGATGACGACCGCGAGCAATGCCACCGGCAGCGAGAAGCTGGCGATGCGGCGCGCCCAGATGGCGAGCCGGGAGGCGGGCTCTTCGGCAATGCGGCGGACCGGCATGGCTACGTTGGTCGCGAATCGATCGGCAGAGCTGGGCCACGGATGCGCGCGAGCGCGGCCCATTCGGCCGGCAAGCCGCTGGCGCGCGAGCGGATCCGTACGTGCGCGGCCGTGACCTCGAGGCTCGGTACTCGGCGGTAACAGGTCACGCCGTCGAAAAAGAATGCTCTGCCGGAGGTCGTCATGCCGGTTCGAAGGAGTACTCGCGGATCATGGCAAATCAAATACCCTGGCACCCTTCGGGTGGAGCGGCTGCCGCCGGGTTTTCCTGCTCGGCTTCGAACCGCAGCTGGATGGTGATCTGATAGATGATCCAACGATCGATCGCCAGCGGGATTGGGATGGAGGCAGCCCGAATACCGCCTCACAAACAATGCACTCCGGTGTCCGCGGATCAGCAGCCACTAGGACGCAAGGGACGTCGGGAATGCGTAGTCCTTCATGCGCTCGCGCAATGCCGTCTTCTGGATCTTGCCGGTCGCGGTATGGGGTATCTCGTCGACGAACACCACGTCGTCCGGCATCCACCAATTGGCGATCTTGCCCTTCATGAAGGCGAGAATGTCGTCGCGTGTGGCCTTCTGCCCGGCTTTGAGCATGATGACCAGCAGCGGCCTTTCGTCCCATTTGGGATGGCGCACCCCGATGACCGCCGCCTCGGCTACTGCTGGATGGCCGACTGCGAGGTTTTCCAGATCGATCGACGATATCCACTCGCCGCCGGATTTGATCACGTCCTTGGCGCGGTCGGTGATCTGCATGTAGCCGTGCGGATCCATGGTGGCGACATCGCCGGTATCGAAGAAGCCGTCCTGGTCGAGGATGTTGCCGCCTTCGCCCTTGAAATACGCCTTCGCCACCGCCGGCCCGCGCACCTTCAGGCGGCCAAAAGTCTTGCCGTCCCACGGCAGCTCTCGGCCTTCATCGTCGGTGATCTTCATCTCGATCGTGAAGGGCGGCTGTCCCTGCTTCTGCTGGATGTCGAGGCGGGCCTCGCCGGTGAGGTCCGCATACTCCGGGATCAGCGTGCAGGCGCTGCCCAGCGGGCTCATCTCGGTCATGCCCCAGGCGTGGATCACCTCGACGCCATAATCGTCCTGGAAGGTCTTGGTCATGGCGCGCGGGCAGGCCGATCCGCCGATGACGACGCGCTTGAGATAGGGGAGCTTGCCACCGGTCTTCTCGAGGTATTGCAGCAGCATTAGCCAGACGGTCGGCACGGCGGCCGTGCAGGTGACTTTGTAGGTGTCGAGCAGCTCGTAGACCGAGGCGCCGTCGAGCTTCATGCCGGGCAGCACCAGGCTCGCGCCGGCGAGCGGGCATGAAAATGCGAGCGACCAGCTGTTGGCGTGAAACAGCGGCACCACCGGCATGATCACGTCACGCGACGACATCGTGAACACGGCGCCGGAATGCGCGAGCGCATGCAGCACGTTGGAGCGGTGCGAGTAGACGACGCCCTTCGGGTTCCCGGTGGTGCCCGACGTGTAGCACATGCCGGCGGCGGAGTTCTCGTCGAGCTCGACCCAGGCGAAGTCGCCGTCCGCTTCGGCCAGCCACTCCTCGTAGGATACGGCATTCTTCAGCGTGGTCGCCGGCATGTGTGCCGCGTCGGTGTAGACGACGTAACGCTCGATCGTCGGCAGCTTGTCGGCGATCTTTTCCAGCAGCGGCATGAAGGTGAAATCGGTCATCAGCACGCGGTCTTCCGCGTGGTTGACGATCCAGGCGATCTGATCGGGAAACAGCCGCGGATTGACCGTGTGATAGACCGCGCCGGCGCCGACGATGCCATACCACGACTCGAGATGGCGCCAGGTGTTCCAGGCGAAGGTCGCGACCCGGTCGCCGGGCTTGATGCCGTCGCGGGCGAGACGCTGCGCGACTTTCTTGGCACGGAGCCGGACATCCGCGTAGGTGGTGGTGTGGATCGGCCCCTCGATCGAGCGCGAAATGACGCGCCGGCCGCCGTGGTAGGTCGCCGCGTGATCGATGATGCGATGGATGAGCAGGGGCCAATCCTGCATCTGGCCGAGCATCAGGTTCCTCCGTGGCCGCCCTTGTTGTGCCGGGCTGGTGCCAAACCCAAGATTCAACGCCCAAGGTTAGCGCGCCGCCCGCGCCGCGCAACCGTTTCGACAGGTACGGATCGACGCGGCGTCGGGGTTCAACCGACCCGGCTTAGACGAAACCGCGTAATGTCGCGGCCGGTCGTCCCGGCCGTCGCGAGGTCGGCGAGGACTTCGCCCACGACCGGCGCGAACTTGAAGCCGTGACCGGAGCAGGGCGAGGCGACGATGATCGAAGGTGCGCCCGGGAGCCTGTCGATGACGAAATCGCCGTTCGGCGCCATGGTGTAGCGGCAGGTCTGCGCGGAGAGGAGCTTGCCGTTGAGCGAGGGCACGTAGGCCGCGAGAGCCTCGCGCAGCAGCGCCTCGTCCCGGTCGTCGATGGGCCGGGTCGGTATTGCCGGATCGATGGCTTCGTCGGCATGGTGATGCTTGGCGAACTTGATGCCCGGCTTTGTGCCAGCCGGAAAGCCGTAGAACATGCCATCCGCCGTCTCGATCATGAAGATCGGACAGCAATCGCGCGCGAAGAGCTTAGGCGCGGAAGGCTCGAACCAGCCGATCACCTGGCGTGTCGGGCGCAGCGGCACCGGAAGGCCGGGTAGGAGCCGCGGCAGCCATGCGCCTGCCGCGACGATCGCTTGGCCGGCATCGACGGTGCCGTGCTCGGTGATGATGCGCACGCCGCCCGATATCGGCTCGATCGCCTGGACCCGCTCGTTCGCCCGCACTTCCGCGCCGGCCCCGCGGGCGAGCGCGATCTGGGCCTGCACGGCGAGCTCGGCCGTGAGAATGCCCGCCTCGGGCTGAAACACGCCGACGAAATGCGGCGGCAGACGGAAGGCCGGAAATCGGCGCATGACGTCGCCGGCTTCGAGCACCTCGTGGGCGAGGCCATGCGTCCGTGACGATTGCAGCGTGCCGGCGACCAGCGTGCCGTCCGGCGCGCCGATCTCGACGATGCCGGTGACGTGCAGCAGCGGTTGGCCGCTGTCCCGCTCGAGTGCGCGCCACAGCGGGAGGGCCGCGCGCACCAGCGGAACGTAAGACGGATGCTCGAAATATCCGAGCCGGATGATCCGGGTCTCGCCATGCGACGAGCCGCGATCGTGGCCCGGCGCAAATTGCTCGAAGCCGACGACGCGTCGGCCGCGCCGGGCGAGGTTGAGGAGCGCGGCGCCGCCCATCACGCCGAGCCCGATGACCGCAACATCAATTGCCATCTGCACACGCTAACATGGTTGGGACTGGCCGGAATTGGCTCTCTAGAATTGACTTCCGGAATTGGCTGCCGGGTCGGCCTCGGGCTCGCCTTCAGGATCGGCTTGGGCGCCCGCAGAAAACCGCAATCGTGAACGACCCGTGACGATGTGATGCGTGTCTACCCGATAATTGCCGCTGTTTTGGCCGCGATGGCGCTCGCGTCGGCGCAACAGGTCCCCTTGCCGCGTCCGCGGCCCCCGGGGCTCGGACCGGCCGCGGCCCCAGAGCCCTCCGCGTGCCAGGCGGAGCTCGCGAGCCGGGCGGTCTTCGAGCCGCTGCCGCCGCTGGTCGGCCCGGGCGGCTGCGGCGCGCCCGACGTGGTGCGGCTCGATGCGGTGATCATGCCGGACAAGACCCATGTCGCGCTGCAGCCTCCGCCGACGCTCCGCTGCACCATGGCGGGTGCGGTCGCGGACTGGGTGCGGGCCGATCTCGGCCCGCAAGCCGCCGAAATGGGCGCCCCTATGAAGGCGATCGAGAACTACGACTCGTATGACTGCCGCGGCATGAATCGCGTAACCGGCGCCAAGCTGAGCGAGCACGGCAGGGCCAATGCGCTCGACCTACGTTCGCTCACGCTCGCCGACGGCAGGACCATTCATCCCACGGACGTGGCGGTGTCGCGCGACTTCCGCGAGCGCATGCGCGCCAGCGCCTGTGAGCGGTTCGCGACGGTGCTCGGCCCGGGCTCCGACGGATATCACGAGGAGCACATCCACGTGGATCTTGCCGAGCGGCACGGCGGCTATCGCATCTGCCATTGGGAGATCCGCGAGCCTGCCCCGCCTGCGCCGGTCGTCAACGTACCTTTACCGCGGCCGCGCCCACCCTTCAGCCTCGCGGGCCATTAGGCTTTGACGCCGCTGCATCGAAGCGGCCACAATACGCAAATCCTTCCCCTCGGACCCCGGCGCCATGACCCCCCTCAGCAATCTCGCCATTCGCGACATCGAGACGCTCGCACATCCGAACACCAACCTGGCGCAGCTGCGCGAGACTGGCCCGATCGTGCTCGAGCACGGCAAGGGCGTGTTCGTCTACGACAGCGACGGCAAGGCCTACCTCGAGGGCATGGCGGGCCTGTGGTGCACGGCGCTTGGCTACGGCAATGAGGAGCTCGCCGACACTGCGGCCGCGCAGATGAAGCGCCTCGGTTTCGCGCATCTCTACAACGGCAAGAGCCACGATCCGGCGATCGAGCTCGCCGAGAAGCTCAAGGAGATGGCGCCGGTGCCGATCTCCAAGGTGTTCTTCTGCAACTCCGGCTCGGAGGCGAACGACAGCCAGATCAAGCTCGTGCGCTACATGAACAACGCGCTCGGCCGGCCGCAGAAGAAGAAGATCATCGGCCGTCTCAAGGGCTTTCACGGCCTCACGATGGGCGCCGCCTCGCTCACCGGCCTGCCGCACAATCACGCCGACTTCGATCTGCCGCTGCCCGGCTTTCTGCATGCGAGCTGCCCGCACCACTATCGCGGCGCCAGAGACGGCGAGAGCGAGGAGGAGTACGCGACGCGGCTCGCGGCCGAGCTCGAGGAGATGATCCAGCGTGAGGGGCCCGACACGGTCGCGGCTTTCGTCGCCGAGCCCGTGATGGGCGCGGGCGGCGTGATCGTTCCGCCGAAGACCTATTTCGAGAAGATCGGCCGCGTCTGCGCGGCGCACGACATCTACATGATCTCCGACGAGGTGATCTGCGGGTTCGGCCGGCTCGGACGCAATTTCGGCTGCGAGGCGCTCGGCTTCCGGCCGCACGGGATATCGGTCGCCAAGGCGCTCTCGTCCGCCTATCTGCCGATCGCCGGCGTCATGGTGCCGGAGATCATGTACCAGGCGCTGCTGACCGAAAGCCGCAAGCTCGGCGGCTTCAACCACGGCTTCACCTATTCGGGTCATCCGGTTGCCGCGGCGGTCGCGGTCAAGACGCTCGAGATCTATGCGCGCGACAAGATCTTCGCCACGGCGGCAGCGCGCATGCCCCAGTTCCAGCAGCGTCTCCGCAAGCTCGGCGACCATCCGCTGGTCGGCGAGGCGCGCGGCATGGGACTGATGGGCGGCCTCGAGCTGGTCGCCGACAAGGCGAGCAAGCGCTCATTCGATCCCAAGCTCGGCGTCGCGGCGCGCTGCGTGCGTTTTGCCGAGGAGGAAGGGCTGATCGTGCGCGGCGTGATCGGCGACACGGTCACCGCCTGTCCGCCGCTGATCATCAAGGCCGACGAGATCGACGAGCTGTTCGTGCGGCTGACGCGGGCACTCGACCGCACGCTCGACTGGGTGAAGCGCGAGAACCTGTTCGCGAGCTGAAGGTCGTAGTGTTCACTTAAGGTCTTCTTTTCCGACTGCCGGTAACCACGTTGCGATGATGCTCTAACTTTCGCCACTGATCTCGGCGAAGGTGCGCGCACGCGTTCGGGGGCGACCGGTTAACACATTTACGATGTTTCGCGTCCCATCGACTCTTGTCACTCCCGCGTCGCGTCGGCCGCTGCTGCGGCCGGCCTTGACCCGCCGCGCGCTGATGACCGGCTTCGGCGCCGCCGGAATGGCCGGCATTGCGACGGCGGCGTACGGCATCGGCATCGAGCCGGAAAGCATCTCGGTCACGCGCTATCGGCTGAAGCCCCCGCGTTGGCCGGCCGGCCGGAAGCTCAGCCTCACGGTGATCGCCGACCTGCACGCCGGCGGCCCGAACATGACGGCCGACCATATCGAGCACGTGGTCGATGTCGCGGCGGTCGAGCAGTCCGATGTCGTCCTGCTGCTCGGCGACTATTTCGCCACTCACCGTTTCGTCACCGAGCACGTGCCGCCGTCCGTCTGGGCGGCGTCGCTCGCCCGCCTCAAGGGCCGGCTCGGCACCTGGGCGATCTTCGGCAACCACGACTGGTGGTTCGACATCAAGGGCGTGCGCGCCGGCCTCGCCAGCGTCGGCATCCCGACGCTGGAGAACCGCGCGGTGCTGCTCGGCGAGCCGGGGCAGCGTTTCTGGCTGGCGGGCCTCGGCGATCAGCTCGCCCATCCGCTCGGACATCACCGCTTCAAGGGCGTCGACGATCTCGACGGCACGCTGCATCAGGTCGACACCGACGATCCGGTGATCCTGATGGTGCATGAGCCGGACATCTTCACGCGGGTGCCGGAGCGCGTGTCGCTCACGCTCGCGGGCCACACGCATGGGGGCCAGATCCGCGTGCCTTTCGTGTGGCCGCGCTTCGTGCCGTCGAAGTATGGCGCCCGCTTCGCCTACGGCCACATCGTCGAGCGCGGCCGGCACATGATCGTGTCCGGCGGCCTCGGCGTGAGCGGCGTCCCGGTGCGCATCGGCGTGCCCCCGGAAATCGTTCACATCGAGCTTGGCTGAACCGCGCCACGATCGCCGAAATGGAAACGGCGCCGCACGAGGCGGCGCCGTCCTCAAGTCGAGCGATGCGATCAGTCAGCTGTCGCGGCCGCCCGAGAAGGCAACGCGCGGGTTCATCGGCGAGTCGCCCTGGCCGGGCGCGATCACCACCACGGGTGTGCCGACCTTCACCCGATTGTAGAGGTCGATCACGTCCTCGTTGGTGAGGCGGATGCAGCCGGACGAGATCGCCGAGCCGATATATTCCGGCTGGTTGGTACCGTGGATGCGAAAGAGCGTGTCCTTGCCGTTGGCATAGAGGTAGAGCGCGCGCGCGCCCATCGGGTTGTGCGGCCCGCCGCTCACGAAGCTCGGGATGTTGCCGAGCCGCTCATGCTCGCCGGCGGTCGGCGTCCAGGACGGCCACTCGGTCATGTTGCCGACCTTGGCAACGCCCGACCAGGCAAGCGCCTCTTCGCCAACCGTGATGCCGTAGCGGATCGCCTTGCCGCCGGGCTGCACGAGATAGAGGAAGCGCGCGTCGGTATCGACCACGATGGTGCCGGGCGCTTCCTTGCGGTGAAAGTCGACGATGTGGCGCCGATACGGCTCGGGGATTTGCGCCTGCGCGTACGGCGCGTGGGCGAGCAAATCCTTGTCCTTCTGCGAGAAGTGGCTCTCATCGACCGGCGCAAGCGTCGACTCCATGCACCCGCCGAGCAGCAGTCCCAACGCAACAAGCGCAAATCCAGTCGCAAACTTCATCGCTTCACCTTGTGCTACGAAAGCAAGTGGCAGCGCCCCAAGTCCCAGCTCCCGATTTGTTTCTAACCCGAAAGCGCCCCGCCGTTCCAGATACTGCAGCGCCCACATTGTTCGACGGCAACAACGTGTTGCAGGAATGCCTCAGTTCCCATCGTAAGCCACGGAAATCTCGGCATAATCGTACCCGCCACTTCGGCGGCGCAAAACGCATTCTGCGCGCTGAACGTTAATGATCCATTTACCATCCGCCGCCAATGTCGCGGCCCTCGCGAGCCGGTCGTCGGGGCTTTCGTCAGGCCTGCCGAAATGCCGCCTAATGGTACTTTTTTCTGCCCATTTCCGCCGATGTCGGAGCCGACATTGACGGCGGAACGGGACATTGAAGACGGAGGAAACGGTGAGGAAACGTACTTTCCTGGCAGAGGGTTACATAAGCCCCGCGAAGGAACGTGAGGAACTCGATCGGCGCTACCACAAGATCGGAATCTCGGCCGTGGCGGCCGCGGTGCGCTACCAGGGCGAGACCAAGAACACCCAAACGCGCGACGAGGACCAGCTCGAGACCGAATCGGCGGCCTGAGTTTTCAGGGATCAGGCGATCAGGGATCAGAAATCGGCTCAGACCTGATCCGTGATATCTGTCGCTGATCCCTGATTTCTGAACGCCGATCCCTGTTAAACGTGCTGGCCGCCGTTGATGTGAATCTCGGCGCCATTCACGTAGGACGATGTCTCTGTGCACAGCACATAGATGATCTTGGCGACCTCGTCGGGGGTGCCGAGACGGTGCATTGGGATCTGGTGGGCCACGATCTCGTCGGTGCCGGGCGAGAGGATCGAGGTATCGATCTCGCCCGGTGCGATTGCGTTGACGCGCACGCCGAGCGGCCCGAAGTCGAATGCCATCTCGCGGGTGAGCGACGCGAGCGCGGCCTTCGAGGTCGCATAGGCCGCGCCCGCGAACGGGTGCACGCGCGAGCCGGCAATCGACGTCACGTTGACGACCGAGCCCTTGGCGGCCTTGAGCTGCTCGATCAAGCCCCGCGCCAACATGATCGGCGCGAAGAAGTTGACGTGGAAGACGTGCTCCCACGTGTCGAGCGTGGTGATGATGCTGCCGAGCCGACTGCCGCTCTCGGCCTTCGGCGAGATCGCGGCGTTGTTGACGAGGGCGTGCAGTTCCCCGGTCTCGAGCCGCTTCTTGATTTCGGTAATCGCATCCTGGGTCGATGCCGGATCGGCGAGATCGACCTGGATATGGTCCTCTGGCCCCATCTCCCACGGGCAGTTTTCCGGAAACGCATGGCGCGAGCAGGTGATGACCCGCCAGCCGGCCGCCGAGAAGCGCTTGACCGTCGCGTGCCCGATGCCCCGGCTCGCTCCGGTGAGGAGCAGCGTGCGGCGCGGGTGATTGTTGTGGGCGTTGGGCATCAGGCGCGGCTTCTCGGGCTGCGGATGAGGTTCATGGATAGAGCCGTGTTCGGGTCCAGGCCTCGCCCGGCGTGGCGCGGCGGAACTCGACGCGGTCGTGCAGTCGGTACGGCCGATCCTGCCAGAATTCGATCACCCGCGGGACGAGGCGGTAGCCGGTCCAGAACGGTGGTCGCGGAACCTGGCCGATCGCGTAGCGCGCAGTCGCGAGCGCGACCGCCTTCTCGAACGCGAGGCGACTTTCGAGCGGCGCCGACTGCTTGCTCGCCCACGCGCCGATCTGCGAGAGCCGCGCGCGCGTTGCGAAATAGGCGTCGGCCTCGGCGTCGCTCACCTGCTCGACCGGCCCGCGCAGGCGCACCTGCCGCTTGAGCGACTTCCAGTGGAATACCGCGCCCGCTGCCGCGCGATCGGCCAATTCTCGCCCCTTTTGGCTCTGCTGGTTCGTGTAGAACACGAATCCATGATCATCGAATCCCTTGAGCAGCACCATGCGCACGTTGGGCAGGCCGTCGCGATCGACCGTCGCGAGCGCCATCGCTTCGGGATCCGATGGCTCGGCCTGCCGCGCCTCGTCGAACCAGGCGGCGAACAGGCGCAGCGGCTCGTCGGCATCGGTGAAGTCACCGCTCGTTAACCAACTCGGGTGTCTTATCGAAGCGGTGTCGGACATGTTGCGGAGCAGTCATTTGGCCGGCCTGTTGCCAGCATCGGCGTCCCAGCGGATCCGTTATATCGGAACCGGCCGGTCACGCCTATGGCGACGGCTGCTGCCGGCCGCGATGGTTCTGCTCGCGCTGCCAGCCGGCGGCTGCAGCTATCGGCTCGGCTCGATGTTCAGCCAGGACGAGCCGAAGTCGGAAGTGACGGGGACGATCGCGCCGAACACCGCCGCGGCCAATCAGCCCGGCGCGACGCCTGCCGCCGCCGACCTCGCCTATGCGCGGGTGGCTGCGACGCAGGCGCTCTCGATCGACGGCAAGACCACCAGCGTGCCGTGGGAGAATCCGCAGACCGGCGCGCGCGGCACCGTCACGCCGATCGCCTCGGCCTATACCCAGGACGGCTTCGTCTGCCGCGACTTTCTGGCGAGCTATGTACACCAGGGCGCCGAATCGTGGCTGCAGGGCGAGGGTTGCCGGGTTCACGAGGGCAGGTGGGAAATCCGCACCATGCGGCCCTGGAAGAAGAGCTGAAATCCCGCGGTTCCGGATGGCACGTTGCGAAGCGGCCGCGCCGGCCCCACATTGAGCGACCGGGGCCGGGAATCCGGCAAAACTGAGGACTGGAGTTAGTCGACAATGCGCGACCCCTATGACGTGCTGGGGGTGCAGCGGACGGCGGATGCTGCGGCGATCAAGAGCGCATTCCGCAAGCTGGCCAAGAAGCACCATCCCGACGCCAACAAGAGCGATCCGAAAGCGGCGCAACGCTTTGCCGAGGTCAATGCGGCGTACGAGATTCTCGGCGACGCGGCCAAGCGCAAGGCGTTCGATCGCGGCGAGATCGATGCCGACGGCAAGCAGCGCTTCCAGGGCTTCGAGGGCTTTCGTGCGCAGCCGGGCGGCGGCGGGTTCGGGCATGCGGATTTCGAGACGATCTTCCCGGGCGGTTTCGCTCGCGGTGGCCGCGCCGGCGGATTCGGCGGCTTCGAGGATCTGCTCAAGGGCATGTTCGGCGGCGCCGCCGCGGGGCGGCGCACCGGGTTCGAGGCCCATCCCGAGGTGGACGAGATGCCGAGCGGACGCGACGTCACGGTGCCGCTCACGATCTCGCTCAACGAGGCCGCGCGCGGCGCGACGCGCCGGGTGCGCCTGCCGAACGGCAAGGAGGTCGACGTCAAGATTCCGGCCGGCCTCGCCGATGGGCAACAGATTCGGCTCAAGGGGCAGGGCCTGCCCGGTGCCGGCGGCGTCGGCGATGCGTTGATCGCGGTCACGATCGCGCCGCACAAGCTGTTCACCCGCGAGGGCGCCAACCTGCGCCTGGAGCTGCCGGTGACGCTCTACGAAGCCGTGCTCGGCGCCAAGGTGCGGGTGCCGACGCTCGATGGCGCCGTCGAGCTCGCGATTCCCTCCGGCGCGAGCAGCGGCCGCACGTTGCGGGTCAAGGGCAAAGGCATGCCGGGCAAGGGCACGCCGGGTGATTTGCACGTGGTGCTGCGCATCGTGCTGCCCGAGGGCGGCGACGACGCGCTGAGCGACCTGATGCGTCAATGGCGGGACGGCAAGCCCTATGATCCGCGCAAGGATTTGGTCTGAGGCGCCGTTGTAAGGGCTTTTCTTCATCCTCCGCTGAAGGGACCCTGAAGGGGGAGGGTCGCGAGCGAAGCGAGCGGGGTGGGGTGACGCCGCTCATGATTTGTTGCTGCGATCGCGGTCACCCCACCCCGGATTTTTCGCTTCGCTCAATGTGATCCGACCCTGCCCCTTCAGGGTCCCTTCAGGGGAGGGTGAGCGGCCGTTCAGGCCGCGCGGATCTTCGCCAGGAAATCGTCGACCTGGGTACGTAGCTGCTCGGTGCGTACGCCGAGGGCCTCGGCGGCCGATTTGACGTTATGCGCCGCCGAGCCGGTGGCGTCGGCACCGGCCGTGACCCCCGCGATGTTGTCGGAGGCATCCTTGGTGCGGCGCGCCGCCCCTTGGGTATTGCGGGTGATCTCCTGGGTCGCGGCGCCTTGCTCCTCGACGGCGGACGCGATCGAGGTCGCGACCGTGCTGACCTCGCCGATGGTGCTGCCGATGCCCTTGATGGCGTCCATCGCATCCTTGGTCACCTTCTGCACGGCGGCGATCTGCGCCGTGATCTCCTCGGTCGCCTTGGCGGTCTGGTTGGCGAGCGACTTGACCTCGGAGGCGACCACCGCGAAGCCCTTGCCGGCCTCGCCGGCGCGCGCCGCCTCGATGGTGGCGTTGAGCGCGAGCAGGTTGGTCTGGCCCGCGATGGCCGAGATGAGCTTCACCACCTCGCCGATGCGCTCGGCGCTTTCGGCAAGCCCGCGCACCGTGCCGTCGGTCTGCTTGGTCTCGTCGACGGCGCGGCCCGCGATGTCGGCAGCGTGCGCCACCTGACGGCTGATGTCGGAGATGGAGGTGCTGAGCTCCTCCGAGGCTGCCGCGACGGTCTGCACGTTGGTCGAGGCCTCCTCGGAGGCCTGGGCCGCCGTCCTCACCTGCGCGTTGGTCCTCTGTGAGATCGCCGACATCTCGTCCGAGGTGCTGCGCATCTGGCCGGCGGCGTCCGTCAGCGCCTTGAGCGCCTCGCCGATCTGGCCTTCGAACGCCACCACCGAGGCCTCGATGGCCTTCTGGCGCTGGGTCGACTGGCTTTGCCGATCGCGCTGCTCGGTCTCGATGCGCGCCTTCTCGGCGGCGTTCTGCTTGAAGGTCGCGAGCGCACCGGCGAGCGCGCCGATCTCGTCGGTGCGATCGGAGAACGGCGCCTCCGCGCTGAGGTCGCCGGCCGCGACCTTGAGCATGGCGTTCTTGATGGCGTGCAGCGGATTGAGCACCCGGCGGCGCACCGCGATCATGCAACCGGCCGCGAACGCCATCGCGGCGGCGAGGAGGCCGAGCTGAAAGAGGAGATCGTGCAGCGCCGCGCTGTGCTGCGCCTCGCAATGCGCCTTGGCGGCATCGAGCGCGGCCTCCGCCACCGTGAGCAGGCTCGCGAGGTGCCCGACCGTCACCGGCGCCCATTCGTTCGCCGTCATTTCCGGCTTCTTGCCGGCGAGCACCGCCGCAAACAGGCGATCGCGCAGCGCGACGTAGTCGGCCCCGAAATAGACCGAGTTCGCCTTGGCGATCGCTGCCGTCACGCTGGCGGGCAGCGGCGTCCCGGCGGCCATGCCTTCGAGCGCGTGCCAGACCTGCTCGGTGGCGCCGACGTGGCTGGCATATTTGGCGGCGGCATCCGGCGGCGCGTGGCCGGCCACCATGCTGTTCGAGATCATCAGCGAAGCTTCGCCGCCTTCATTGCGTACGATCCAGGCGAGCTCCTTCATTGCCATCAGGTGATCGACGACCGGATCGTTGAACTTGACGGCCGAGAACATGCGCGAGGACATCGTGTCCAGCGTCGCCATCAGCTTCTGTGTGAGCGCCATGTACTCGCCGACCAGCGCTTCGCGTCGGTCCGCCTTCGGCTTGCTGAAGGCCTCCCATGACTCGGTCTCCAGCGCGCTGAAGTCCTTGAGCTCCCGCTGCAGCCCCGGCAACAGGGTGTCGCGATCGGCGAAATCCAGCTTCGCGGCGAGGTCCGCGGTGGTTTGCAGGGCCGGCAGCTCGGCGTCGCGAATCTTTTTGATATAGGACGCCACATCCGCCGTGATCGTCCCGTCCGCCTTGAGGGTGCGAAAGGTCGACGCCCGGTCGGTGCGCAGATTGTGCATTGCCGTGAAGGCGGCGCGCGACGCTTCGGCGGTGGTCTCGATGCGGCCCGTCATGGTCAGCCGCTGCCAGGAGTCCCAGGCCTGTCCGGCGAGCAGCACGACGACGAAGAAGGCCATCAGCGCGATGGCGGCGCTCAGCAGGGTGTTGACGGACAGGCGTTTCCACATGGCAGCGATCTCCAGATCTCTGCCGCCATTGATCCGCTGGTCGCGTAAACATTGAGTTATTTTGTTAACGGGTGGGGCGTCGGGAGGCCCATATTGGGCCGCGGGTGCCGCGGATCAGAAGAAGAACGCGGTCGTGGCACGCGTAAGTTGCGCCTCCCGAAGCACGCCGTCGGATACTCTAATGCGCCGGCGGCTGCTCGAGCTGGGCATAGGCGGTCTCGGCGACCTTGTGCAGGCGGTCCTGGGGCGCCTCGCCGTTCACCACATAGGCGATATCGCGATCCGACCAGTACAGTGCGCCGACCGGCCCGTCCGTGTTGTAGCGCAGCTGCGTGTCCGGCGTGTTGGTGCGAGTGCTGTAGAGCGTGAAGCGCTCGCCGGTGCCGCTCTCATACATGAAGAAGGCGGCGGCGCCGCCGCTCGGGCCCGGGAGCAGTCGCCCGCCCACGAGCTTCAATCCGACCCCCTGCAGGTTCGGGATGCGCAGCGCGTAGCCGACGCGCTTGGAGAGCCACTGCGTCAGATGCGCCTCCTCGCTGCCGGGCACCTCGACCGGATGACGAACCTCGACCACGTAGAGCTTGTAGGCCTCGAACGCGTCGGCCGTCAGCGTCGCTGCCGCGGCCGGCGGCGCGACGAACGTGCGCGCCATCCATCCGGCAAGACCGCCGACCACGAAGGCCGCCGCCGCGACCGCCGCGGCCATTCCGCGCCATGAGCGGCCGGCGTGCTCGATCTGCCGCAGGCTCAGCCGCGCCGGCACCGGCTCGGTCGCGACCGCCCCGTAGCGCGTGCGGATGGCGTCGGCGAGCGAGCGCCACGCATCGACGCGCGCCAGATCTTCGGGATGGCTCGCCAGCCAGGCTTCCACCGCGGCTTTCCGGTCCATGGCGAGCTCGCCGTCCACGTAGGCGTGGAGCTCCTCTTCGCTGACGGGCAGATCGCGATCTGTCATCATGCCACCTCTTCTTGCCCCGGTCCTCACTTCACGCGGCGCAGCGTCGGGCGCTCGCCATCGAGAAAAGCCTTGATCTGCGCCCGTGCGCGCGCGAGCCGCGACATCACGGTGCCGACCGGCACGCCCTGCACCTCGGCCACCTCACGATAGGTGAGGCCCTCGAGCACGACGAGAAGAAGCGCGGCGCGCTGCTCCTCGACCAGGCTCGCGAGCGCCCGCTCGATGTCGCGCGCGCCGGCCTCGGGCCCGGACATGTCGGGCGCATCGTCGTCGCCGAGCAACGTCATCACCGGGCGTCGTGCCAGCGAGCGCAGCCGGTTGCGATTGAGATTGGTCAGGATCGTGTAGAGCCAGCTGCGCACGTCGCCGCCATGAAACAGGTGTTCGGACCGCAGCGCTCGCACCAGCGTGTCCTGCACGAGGTCGTCGGCCGTTTCCGCATCGCGCGTCAAAGCCCGCGCGTACCGGCGCAACGCCGGTATTGCCGCTTCGACGCCGCTTCGGAAACCGTTCACCCGATCGTTCCCACCGGTCCGCGCTGGCAACTCATCCGCGTCGCCGGATACGCGCTGCTCGTATTGTCAAACACCGCCGCCGCGGCGCTATTCCGTCTGCGTGCGGAGTGGTTGAAGGGCCTCGCAGCCTGTGCCATTAGGGCGGAATTGGGGAGCGCATGCTCGGCAGCAGGGCCTGATCGTGAGAATAGCGGATAATCGCTCGATCATTTGGAGTACCGCCCGGGTATGGCACGCGCAAGGTGTCGAGCCCACGTGCGACCCCGTCGCACTCCGACGCTGACGCGCGCATCCGATGCCGCCGCCGCTGCTCTACTTCATCCGCCATGGCGAGACCGACTGGAACGCCGAAGGCCGGCTCCAGGGGCAGCGCGACACGCCCCTCAACAAGGTCGGCCTCGCCCAGGCGGTGCGCTGCGGCGACATCCTGCGCGAGCTGCTCGCGCGGGACGGGCGCGAACCGCAAGATTTCGACTATGTGGCGAGCCCACTCAGCCGCGCGCGCAAGACCATGGAGCTCGCGCGCGCCGAGCTCGCGCTCGATCCGGCCGGCTATCGCACCGACGCGCGCCTCGTCGAGCTCTCCTTCGGCCGCTGGGAGGGGTCGACGTTCTCTGAGCTCAAGGCGCGCGAGCCCGATACGCTCGCGCTCGCGGCCCGCGAGCATGACAAATGGGCGTTCGTGCCGCCCGGCGGCGAGAGCTACGCCGACCTGCTGGTGCGGGTGAGCGCGTGGTGCGCGACGGTAGCGCGCGACACGGTCGTGGTTGCGCATGGCGGCGTTGCTCGCACGCTGATCGTCCATTTCGGGATCGAGCCGCCGGCGGCGGCGCCGGTGCACAGCATCGAGCAGGGCGTCGTCTACCAGTTCGCGCCCGGACGGCTTACGCGCTTTGCCTGAGGTCTACGGCTTAGTCTTACGAATCTTATAGAGGCGGAAGCGATCGCCGATGTAGACGGGCGTGAGAATGTCGGGTGCCGGATTGCTGAAATCGTCAGCCGTATACATCACATAAAGATAGTCGAACTTGTCCTGCCACTGCTGCCAGTAGGGCGGATTGCCGCCCACTTGCTCGCCGGCGTCGTTGTCCTTGAGCTCGTCGATCGACGGCAGCTCGGTATCGGTGGTTTCGGCAAGCTTCTGGTAGGTCGGCCGCACCGACATGATCTGCTTGCCGGCAAACACGAACGTATCCGCGACCAGTGCGGAGCGCTCGATGATGGCGAGGCAGCCGGCGTGGGCGAGGCCGTAGTCGAGCGCATCGAGGTCGGAGGTGTCATCCGACTGGGCGACCAGGACGCGCGCACCGCGCTGAGTGATGAGCTGCGTCGAGGCCCGTACCTGCCCCTCCTGGCGCGCCAGCGCGGTCCAGTTGAGGGCGATCTCGGTGATGCGCAGGGCGAACACGAACAGCAGCGCCAGCACGATGCCGGCATCCGCAATCCGGGCAGGCGCTTGCAGATTGGTGAACCCTAGCGCGATGAGGATGATCGCGATCGGCAGGCGCTGGTCCACCAGATAGGCCGTATGGGTGACGTTCGGCATCGCGAGATAGACGAGGGCGCCGAGGCCGAGCAGGATCCACCCGGCCGGATGGACGCGCAGCTTGCCGAGAACCGCCGCCCATACGAGCACCGCGACGAGGGCGGCGGCGAGCGCGAGGTCGACGAAATCCGAGTAGGCGCTGACCACGTAGTAAAGCCCGTCGAGCTTCGCCGACCACGACCACTCGTTCTGTCCGGAAAGCTCGAAGGTCGGGCTCGCGACGAGCAGTGCCAGGGCCGGCAGGAAGGGCAGGCCGGTCGCGACGAAATCGACGAGACGCGGCGTAAGCGGGGACTTGCGCCGCTCGCGCAGCCGCCACAGCTCGAACGCGAGCAGCGCCATTCCGTAGACGCCGATCGCGAAGATATGGCTGAAGAACAGCCCGATGGTGAACAGCGCCGATACGAGCAACCGCCACGGCCATGATCGCTCGCGCAGCGCGATCCAGGCGGCGGTCGCCCACAGCGCGAGCCCGACGCCGAACCAGTAGTTCATCAGCCCGACCAGGAAGATGTGGTTGTAGAGGAGCGGCAGCGCCGCGAGCCCGATCGTCGGCCAGCCGCCGAACAGCGTCCGATTGAGAGCGAGCACCCCGGTCGCCGTCAGCAGCACGCACAGCACCGTGAAGACCTGGCCCGCGTGGTAGATGTCGGTCACCCGCGCAAACACCGGGACGACCAGGTCCATGACCAGGTTGGGGATGATCTGCCAGTGGATGTCGTAGTAGCGCGCGAGGTCGGGATCGGAACCGAGCGTCGCGATGACGTGCATCCGCGCGAGATGGTTCGGATAGTCGGCGAGCGGTGCGATCGGAAAGACGAGAACGGGCGCGAGCGCGACCACCGTCGCAACCGCGAGCACGACGAGGATGACCCTCCCGGAGGAGGAAGGAAGCGCCTGCGGCAAGTGCCAATCGCCTTCGTTGTCGTGGCCAGCCGCCCGGAAATGGCCCCCGTACCGAAGGATGATTTCTCAATTCCGCGCCGGCGTGTCAATCGCGCCCTGGCCCCTGAGAGGCCGCACGAGTGCGACCCGGATGCCCACAAATGGCACCGGCGATCGTCTGGATTGACAATGGCTTATGGTGAGGTCTTGCGAATCCTGAAAAGCTTGAAGCGCTCGCCGCTATAAACCGGAACAAGCAGGTCGGGGAACGGATTGGCCTCCTCCGGCGCCGTGTACATCAGGTAGAGATAGTCGAAATTCTTCGGCCACTGCCGCCAGTACTCGCCGTTGCCCTCGGGCGCCTCCGTCGTGTTGCTCGCAGCTGCGAGCTGCTCGATCGTCGGCAGGTCGCCGTCGACCAGCTCGGCGATCTGCCGGTAGGCCGGCCGCACTTCCATGATCTGCTTGCCGGGAAACACGAACGCGTTGGCGACGAAGGCCGAGCGCTCGATGATGGCGAAGCAGGCGGCGTGGGCGAGGGCGAAATCGAACGCCTCGTTCTCCGAGATCTGGTCCGATGTCGCGACCAGGACGCGGGCGCCGCGCTGCGCGATCGATCGGGTCGAGGCGCGCACCCCGGCAGCCTCGCGTGACAGCTCGATCCAATTGAGGTTCACCTCGGCGACGCGCGCGGCGAGCAGCAGGATCAGGAGGAGTACGGCGCCGCGGCGGACGCTCGCGCCCGCTATGTCGACCGAGACGAACGCCAGGGCCACCAGCACGAAGGCGGCTGGAAGGCGCTCGTCGGCGACGTAGGTGTCGAACAGGATGTTGGGCATCGCGAGATAGACGATCGCGCCGAGGCCGACCAGCACCCAGCCGGCCGCATGCACCCGCAGCTCTCGGCGCAGTGCCAGCAGCGCCAGTATCGTGGCGAGGATGCCGACAAGCGTGAAGTCGACGACGTCGGAATAGGTGCTGATCGCGAAGTACAGACCTTCGAGCTTGGCGGGCCACGACCATTGGTTGGTGCCGGCGAGGCCCAAGGTGGGGCTCGCCAGCAGCAGCGGCACGAACGGCAGGAACGCCACGCCGGTCGCGGCGAAGTCGACGAGGCGCGGCGCGAGCGGCGCCGCGCGCCGTTGCCACAGGCGCCACAGCTCGAAGGCGAGCAGCGTCATGCCGTAGATGCCGGCCGCGAACAGGTGGCTGAAAAAGAGGGCGGTCGCAAACAGCGTCGACACCGCGAGCCGCCACGGCCACGGTCGGTCGCGCAGCACCACCCAGAGCGACGCCGCCCATAGCGCGAGGCCGACGCCGAACCAGTAGTTCATGTAGCCGAGAAAGAAGATGTGATTGTAGAGGAAGGGGAGCGCCGCGATCGGCCAGGGCGTCCAGCGGCCGAACAGGGCGCGGTTCAGGCCAAAGACCCCGATCGCAACCAGCGCGAGGCAGACGGCGGCGTAGATCTGGCCCGCATGATAGATGTCGACGATCCGCGCCAGCGAGGGGACGACGAGGTCCATGACCAGGTTGGGGATGATCTGCCAGTGGATGTCGTAGTAGCGCGCGAGGTCCGGATCGGCCGCGATGGTGCCGATCACGTGCATGCGCGCGAGGTGGTTCGGGTAATCGGCGAGCGGCAGCAGCGTAAAGCTGAGAACCGGCGCGAGCGCGAGCAGGGTCGCGAACGCAAGCGTCGCGATCGTACCGGACGATGTCGTCATGGCACGCGACCGCAAGCCCATTGGCTTGCCTGCCCTCAGCGCGCTCGATTGATCCGCGTCGATCATATCCCCAACTCGCGACCCGCCAGCCGATGGCTCTCGGGTCGCCGTTCCAGCCCGGCACCAAAGGCGCGGCGGTGTCAACCGATTTGACGGGCCGGCGAGTCATGGGGCGATATGGCGCGGCGCATGTTCCGGCGAAGTGGCACGGGTTTGCCGACATAGGCGAGCCGAAGCGACGCCATTCTTTCGAATGGCTATGAACATGCGCCAAATAAGCGAGACCCGCCGGAGCCCCTGATGGTGAAACCGTCCAGAGTCGTGTCGGCCAGGATGCCGGGAGCGCTGGCTGCGCTTCCGGGCCTCGTCTATGTCGCGCTCGCGCTCGTGGTCGTCGCCGCGCTCGGCTGCAAGATCGGCACCCGGTTCAGCTTCAACGTCAACGAAGGCTGGAATGCCTATTGGGCCAAGGCTGCCTGGTCGGGTGCCGATCTGTATCCGTCGCTCGACGGCCTGCGGCTCAACAACTACTTGCCGCTCTGGTTCTATCTCACGGGAAGTCTTGGGGATTTGATCGGTGATAATATCCGCGCCGGCCGTGCAATCGCCGCCGTCGCGTTGCTGCTCGATGGTGCGGTCATCGCGTTGATCGCGCGCGAGATCATCGGCACCGGCAAGGCGCGGTCGGAGTGGTTGGGATGGTCGCTGGCGGGCGTCGCGGTCATCGCGCTGTTCGGCATCTACCATCAGGACTACGCGGCCGCCGACGATCCGCAGATCTTCGCCAGCCTGTTCATGCTGATCGCGCTGTGGTGGGTGATCCGGACGATCGACGCACCGCCGACGCTGGCCAAGTGGGCCGGCGTGGTCGTGCTGATGATCATCGCCGGCCTGATCAAGCACAACATCGTCGCGGCACCGCTCAGCATCGGGCTCTTTCTCCTGCTGTCCGGCCGCATGCGCGCCTTGATCATGCTCGCCGGCCTGTCGACCGTCGGTGTCGCCGTCGCCTGCGCGGGCCTTTATGCCGCTTACGGCAACGGCGTCTTTGCGCTCCTGCTGCTGCCGCGGCCGTACCACATGAGCATCGCCTGGTCGCAAAGCCTGGAGCAGCTCGAGCAATATGGCCTCCTCCTTGCCGCCATCCCGTTTCTTGCCTTGGGGTCCGGTGCGAAGTCGCGGCTGGTCCTGATCTACGCCGTCGTGGCGCTCGTCCTAGGCATCATTTTGTCGGGTGGGGACGGTGTCGACGTCAATGTCTTCTTCGATCTGCTCTTCTGCATCGCGATCGGCCTTGGCGTGATGGGCGCTGCCTTGGAGCAATTCATCACGGAAGATGCGACGTCGCCGGGCGCCCGATGGGCGGCCGTCGCAGGGTGGCTGGCGGTCACTTTGGTTTCGCCGTCGATCGCCCTTCTCTCGTCGCGCGAGGCGATCACGGACGCGTTCGCCGCCGTCACCGACGGCGCCTACGCGGCGGATCTGCAATACATTCGCGCGACGCCGGGGCCGGTCGTCTGTCGCGATCCGACGCTGTGCTACTGGGCCGGCAAGCCGCTGACGCTCGACCTCAACAATATCCGCAGCATGTCGTTCGCGCGGCCGGCGCTCGAGGACGCGGTGGTCGGACGGATCGAGCGTTGCGAGTTTCCGCTCATTCAGCTCGGCGATGACTGGAACGATGCCGACAACGGCCCGCTCACCGATCGCATCCGCGACGCGATCGAAGTGCACTACCGGCAGGTGCGGACCTCGAAATACGGTCTCTACTGGCGGCCGACCTGCGGGTGACGCATCGCTTCCTCGCTCGGCCTGATCACCTTGTAGAGCTGGAAGCGCGACCCGTCGTGAATGAGCTTGAGGTGGTCGGGCGCCGGGTTTTCCGTTTCCTCGTCGGTGAACAGCACGTAGACATAATCGAAGCGGTTCTCCCAGCCGTGCCAGAAGACCTTGCCGTCGTCCTCGTGCTTGGCCGCCGACAGCACGATCTGGTCGATGGTCGGCGGCACGCCGTCCTCGGTGTCGACCTGGCTGCGATAGGGCTGCCGCACGTGCATCACCTGCTTGCCTTCGACCGTGAAGGCGGTCGTCACGAGCGCCGAGCGCTCGAGCAGGGCGAGGCAGGGTGCATGCACGAGGCCGAGGTCGGCGACGTCGGCGACGTAATCGCCGGCGTAGACGACGAGCACGGTCGCGCCGCGCTTGATGCGCTTGACCGAGTCGCGGAACTCCTGGGTCGCGCCCGACATGTCGGCCCAATGGGAGTCGACCTCGACGACGCGCACTACCACGAGGATGAACAGGAGCGCGAGGAAGCCGCGCCGCACCAGGCGATGGCCCATATCGACGTTGAGGCAAGCGATGATCAGGAAGGCGAGGGCGATGGGCAGGCGCTGGTCCGCCATGTAGGTCGCGAACATCATGCGCGGCAGCGCCATGTAGACGGCGCCGCCGACGAGCAGCAGCATGATTCCGACCAGGTGGAAACGCAGCAGGCGCTGGCGCAACGACCAGACGATGCCGACCGCGAAGGCGCCGATCAGCATGAAGGCGACGGTGTCGGAATAGACCTCGACGATGTATTTGAGGCCGTCGATCTTGCCGAGCGGCTCCCACACGTTCTGGCCCGACAGCGTCCAGGTCGGGCTCATCAGCAGCATCGGCAGCGCCGGCAGGAACGGCAGCCCGGTGGCGCAGAAGTCGACCAGGCGCGGCGCGAGCGGCTGCGTGCGGCGGCTCCACAGGCGGCCGCTCTCGATCGCCAGCAGGGCGACGCCGTAGACGCCGAGCGCGAATAGGTGACAGAAGAACAGCACCATCACGAAGAAGGCCGACACCCCCAGACGCCACGGCCAGCGCCGCTCGCGCAGCGCCACCCATGCGGCGGTCGCCCACAGCGCGATGCCGATGCCGAACAGATAGTTCATGACGCCGGTCAGGAACGCGTAGTTATAAAGCAGCGGCGCGACGATCAGCGGCAGCAGCGACCAGCGGCGGAAGAGCGCGCGGTTGAGCGCGAGCGTGCCCGACAGGATCAGCGCGAAGGTGACGACGGTGAACACTTGGCCGGCCTTGTAGATGCCCATCACATGGGCGAGCGGCGGCACCACCAAGTCCATCATCAGGTTGGGGACGATCTGCCAGTCGATCTCGTAGAAGCGGGCAAGGTCGGCGTCCGAGCCGATCGACGCCATGACGTGCATGCGTGCGAGGTGGTTGACGTAGTCCTCGATCGGCGGCAGCGGCTGCGTCAGAATCGGAATCGAGACGAGCATCAGCAGCGCCCCGCAGAGCACTGCGACCTGCGTTCCGGAGAAGCTTGCGGTGCGGCGCAGATGCGCCGGCGGCGTGACGTCGATCGCGGCAAGCGCGGAGGCGAACGCGACAAGCCCCTTGCGCAGGCCGCCGACCGGCTGCGCTCGATCGAACGCGCTATGACTTGTCACGACGATGGCCCCCAGGAACCGCAGCTAGCCCACGGCGTATTCACTACGGCTTCCGGACACGCTTTTCAAACAATTTCGCCGGATTTCTCTTTGAAATACTTGATCTTAACAAACGTTCATCGAACCGTCAGCGTAATGAGCTCCGCCTAAACGCGCGTTCAGTTCAAGCTGAATGACCATTCATCGGCACGGCGGCAACTTGGGCTCCAACTTGGCCGCGCCGCGCATTTGACCACCTTGGTGGCGCGGGCTACCACACCGAGGACCGATCTCAGGCAACTCAGTAGGATTTGCCGGAGATCGGCGTTTTTGGATGCGCAGGTCGGGCAGGCCCGACCCGCGTGGGCTTAACCTCATGTCCCACAACACGTTCGGCCATCTCTTTCGCGTCACCACGTTCGGCGAGAGCCACGGGCCCGCGATCGGCTGCGTGGTGGATGGAGCCCCGCCGCGCATTCCGCTCAGCGAAGCCGACATCCAGCCCTATCTCGACAAGCGGCGTCCCGGCCAGTCGCGCTTCACGACGCAGCGGCAGGAACCCGACACGGTGAAGATTCTCTCCGGTGTGCTGCGCGACGAGGCGAGCGGTGCGCAGGTGACGACCGGCACGCCGATCGCGCTCTTGATCGAGAACGTCGATCAGCGCTCGAAGGACTATTCGGACATCAAGGACAAGTATCGCCCCGGCCACGCCGACTACACCTACGACGTCAAATACGGGTTGCGCGATTATCGGGGCGGTGGGCGCCAGTCGGCGCGCGAGACCGCCATGCGCGTCGCCGCCGGCGCGATCGCGCGCAAGATCGTGCCCGGCCTCACGGTGCGTGCAGCGCTCGTGCAGATGGGGCCGCACGCGATCGACCGCGGCCGCTGGGACTGGAACGAGATCGAGCGCAACCCATTCTTCTGTCCGGACGCCGAGCAGGCAAAGTTCTATGCCGACTATCTCGACGGCGTGCGCAAATCCGGCTCCTCGGTCGGCGCCGTCATCGAGGTCGTGGCCGAGGGTGTTTCGCCGGGGCTCGGCGCGCCGGTCTACGGCAAGCTCGACGGCGATCTCGCGGCGGCGCTGATGAGCATCAACGCCGTCAAGGGCGTCGAGATCGGCGCCGGCTTTGCGGCCGCGGCGCTCGCCGGCGAGGAGAACGCCGACGAGATGCGCATGGGCAACGATGGCCGACCGCGGTTTCTTTCCAACCATGCGGGCGGCATCCTCGGCGGCATCTCGACCGGCCAGCCGGTGGTCGCGCGCTTCGCCGTCAAGCCGACCTCGTCGATCCTCAATCCGCGCCAGACCGTCGATCGCTACGGCAACGAGGCGGAGATTTCGACGAAGGGACGCCACGATCCGTGCGTCGGCATCCGCGCGGTGCCGATCGGCGAGGCGATGGTGGCCTGCGTGATCGCCGACCATTATTTGCGCCACCGCGCCCAGGTGGGCGAGGGGCCGAGCTGGCCTTTCAAGAAGCCGTAGCCGTCATTTGCGAGCGAAGCGAAGCAATCTCGCGCCACAGAGGCATTGCGCGTGGATCGAGATTGCTTCGGGGTGCCAGGCACGCCTCGCAATGACGTGCGAACATCCAGGCTACCACACCCCCGGCACCAGCCGCCAGCGCACGCGGCGCGCATACGCATCATAGCCCGCGAGGTTCTCGCGCAGCACGCGCTCCTCGAGCGGAATGCGTAGCGCAAGCAGGAGATACCAGGCAGGCGCGAGGGCGAGGCCGTAAGCCGAGCCGAGCAGCATCGGTATGCCGAAGAACATGAGGCCCGCGCCTGCATACATCGGATGGCGCACGATCGCATAGGGGCCGGTGCTGACGACGGTCTGACCGCGCTCCCTTTGTATTTTCACCACAGGCGCCGCGAAGCTGTTCTCGCGGAACGTGAGATAGCACGCGTACATCGCGACGAGGATGAGGAGCGCGCCGGCGCCCTGCGCCCAGATCGGCAGGTGCGAGAGGCGCCAGCGCTGCGCGTCGAGCGCGATGAAGACGAGCCAGGCCGGCCAGGCGACGCAGATGAACAGGAGGATCATCTTGTCGGCAGCGGCCTGGCCGCGCTGGATCGGCGAGGATATGCGCTCGGCAAGGAGGCCGGGATCGTGCTGCGACAGCCACAGGCTGATCGCAATGCCGGTTGCGATCATCTCGATGATGAAGATCCAGGCCTGCGGCCAGCGCCACGTTCCCGCGGCGGCGAACAGCAGCACCGCCATGAGGGCGTAGAGGACGAGCGTCTGAAGGATGAGCTTGATGACCATGTGCGCGTCCGCAGCCCGGATAGAGCGAAGCGCAATCCGGGACCGGTCTATCCGCGGAGAGGCTTTCCCCGCATTCCGCTTCGCTCCATGCGGCTACCCCAGCTCCGCGGCGCGTTTGAGGCTGGCGATCATCGAAATGCGCATGAGATAGTCGCGCGTGCGGGCCGGATCGGCTGCGATCGCGCGCATCTCGTCGCGGAACCGCGCCTGCTCGGCGGGATCGGTCGCCTCGAGGTTGCGCTTGTTCTGGATCGTGTGCTTCTGCACGTATTCGAGGGTGACGAGGCGGCGCTGACGGTCGAAGCGGTCGAGCTCGGCCTCCCCCGCCTCGCCGCGCCAGACGCGGGCGAGGCGCTCGGTGAGATTGATCGCGTCGTGAATGCCGCCGTTCATGCCCATGCCGCCGAGCGGATTGTTGATGTGGGCGGCATCACCGACCAGAAAGGCGCGGCCGACCCGAAAGGTCTTCGCCACGCGCTGGTGCACGCGATAGAGCGTGACGTGCACGATGTCGTCCTCGCGCGCATTGGGCTGCACGGTCGCGAGCGTCTCGCGCGCGAAGGCGCGGCTCGTCGCGGTCTCGTCGGAGACCTCGGGCGCGATCGGGAACATCATGCGCCACATGCCCGGAATCTGCAGATAGAAGTGCCATTGCGCCGGATCGGCGACGTAGCTCACGGCGTCGAGGTCGGGCAGCAGCGCGCGGAAGTCGAAGGTCGTTGCGACGACGAGGAAGCGTTCCGGCCAGGTGAAGCCTTCGAACTCGACGCCGAGCGCCTTGCGCACCTCGGAGCGCGCGCCGTCGGCGCCGATGAGGTAACGGCCGCGCCGCTCCTGCGTCGTGCCGTCGGCCGACGCAACCGTGACCGTGACGCCGTCGGCATCCTGGCGCGCGGCGCAGACGCGGCGGTCGAACTCGATGGCGTAGCCGGGCTCGCCGCGCAGCTTGCGGTCGATGATCCGGGTGAGATTGTGCTGCTCGCTCTGCAACCGGTAGGGATGGCGCGTCAGGTCGGCGATCCCGGCGAAGTCGAACGCGGCGATCACGCCGTCGCGGCGGGTGCGATACTGCACGCGTGGCGCAATCAGGCCGGTCGCGACCAGCGCGTCGGCGACGCCCAGATCGCCGAGCATGTCGAGGGTCGAGGGATGGAACGTCGAGGCGCGCGACTCGCGGCTGAGCGCCGAGGCGCTCTCGAGCACCGTAACGGGAACGCCCGCGCGCACGAGCGCGGCAGCAGCCGAGAGGCCGACGGGTCCGGCGCCGGCGATGAGGACGCGCTCTTCGCTTGTCATGCCTTGCTCTCTTTAAGGCGACAGACGGCGGCGTCAACAACGGTTATGCTGATGTCTTTGATGGGAGGCGTTGATGAGAGGGATCCGCGCTGGACTTGCCGGTGGATTTGTCGGTGGACTTGCCGCGCTGGGGCTGCTGCTGGGCGCCGCGCCGGCGCCCGCGCAGACCGGGTTTCCGTCGCAGACCGTGCGCATCCTGGTCGGGTTCACGGCCGGGACGTCACCCGACGTCGTGGCGCGCGTGCTCGCCGAAAAGTTCGCGGTCAGCTGGGGGCACCCGGTCGTGGTCGAGAACATCGGCGGGGCAGGGGGCAACATCGCGTGCAATCGGGTCGCGCATGCGCCGCCCGACGGGCACACTCTGGTGATGTGCGGCAACGGCTCTCTGGTGATCGCGCCCAGCCTTTACACCAAGCTTCCCTACGACGCGGTCAAGGACTTCGTCCCGATCACCCAGGTGTTCGTCGCCTCCAATATCCTCGTGGTGCATCCGAGCGTGCCCGCGCACTCGATCACCGAGCTCGTCGCGCTCGCCAAGGCCGAGCCCGGCAAGCTCACCTATGCGCATACGGGCATCGGCACGTCGCAGCACCTTGCGGGCGAGCTGTTCAAGTACATGACGCACACCGACATCCGGCCGGTCGCCTATCGCGGCACAACGGCGGTGCTGCCCGACCTCCTGGCGGGACGGCTCAGCATGTCGTTCTCCAACATCTCCAACGTGCTGCCACTGGTGCGCGAGGGCAAGCTCAGAGGCTTTGCCGTGAGCTCGCGTCAGCGGTCGGGCGCGGCGCCGGACCTGCCGACCATGATCGAGATGGGCTATCCGGACTTCGACGTGGTGCCATGGTTCGGCCTGATGGCGCCGGCCGGCACGCCCAAGCCGGTCACCGACAAGATCTACGCGGAGACCATGAAGGTGCTGGCGCAACCCGATGTGCGCAAGCAGTTCGCCGCTCTCGGCATCGATCTGATCGGCGGCACCCCCGCCGAGTTCGCCGCGTTGCTCCCGACCGAGACGGCGCAGTGGGCGAAGCTGATCAAGGCAATGGGCATCGGCGTGATCGAATAGGTGCTCTTTCTTTTCCCTCCCGTGCGTGGGGAGAGGAATACGCGCGAAGCGCGCTGGAGGGGCGAAGTCATCAGCGCATGAGCGGGGCCCCCTTTCCCGCTCCCCCGCAAGCGCCGCGGAGAGGGGCCGTCGGCGTTCTTGGCCCTAGTCATTTTCGGCTCGCGCCGATACATAACCCCCGCGGCGCGCCTCTGCGCCGCGGAAAGCGCCACAATGAGCTCGGACGCCCACCTCGTCGAAACCGTCGTCGCCGCCTTTGCACGCGGCGAGATCGTCGTCGTGACCGACGACGATGACCGCGAGAACGAGGGCGACCTGTTCGTCGCCGCCTCGCTGTGCACGCCCGAGAAGATGGCGTTCATCATCCGCAACACCTCGGGCATCGTGTGCGCGCCGCTGTCGGCGGATGAGGCGAAGCGCCTGCACCTCGATCCGATGGTCGCGCTCAATGACGCGCCGCTCGGCACCGCGTTCACCGTGTCGGTCGACGTGCGGCACGGGCTCACCACCGGCATCTCGGCGGAGGAGCGCACCAACACGGTGCGCGCGCTCGCCAACGGCAACAGCGGCGCGGCTGATTTCGTGCGGCCCGGCCACGTGTTTCCGCTGGTTGCCCGCGAGGGTGGCGTACTGATGCGCTCAGGCCACACCGAGGGCTGCATCGACCTCTGCCGGCTCGCCGGGCTGCCGCCGGTCGGAGTGCTCTCCGAGCTCATGAACGACGATGGCACCGTGATGCGGGGGCCGCAGGTCGCGGCGTTCGCGGAACGCCACAACCTCAAGCGCATCTCGATCGCCGACCTCATTGCCTACCGGCAGGTGCGCGAGAAGCTGGTCGATCGCATCAGCGAGTTCACGGTCGCGACCGAGATCGGCCCGCTCAAGGGCTATGCCTACATGACGCATTTCGACCAGGTGCATCACATGGCGGTGGTGTACGGCCGCATCGGCGACGGCAGGAACGTGCCGACGCGGCTGCACCGAGCCAACCTGATCCGCGACGTGTTCGGCGGCGGCAGCACCGTGCCGAAGGTGCTGCGTCACTTCAAGCGCGAGGGGCAGGGCGTCTTCGTCTTTCTGCGTGACGGCTCGGTCGGCGTGCCGACGTCGGCGATTCCGACCAACGGCGACAAGGCCGACGTCGGCTCCGAGGCCGAGCGCCAGCGCCAATGGCGCGAGATCGGCCTCGGTGCGCAGATCCTCAAAGACCTCGGCATCTCGTCGATCCGCCTGATCACCGCGGCGAAGCACCGGTACGTGGGGCTCGCGGGCTTCGGCATCGAGATCGTGACGACCGAGCCGATCGCCGAGTAGCCGGCGCGGGCTGCAGGCACCGGTAGGACCCGCACGCGGTGTCCCATCCCGTGTTCCGAGCCCGTCGGCTTGACGATCGCGCTCGACCGAGTGCAAAGTTCCCTGGGGGTAGCATGGTGGGGGGTGTCATGTTGCGTGCCGCGTCACTCGCGTGCGCGTGTCTCGTCGGTGCGCTGGCCGGCTGCGCGGTCATTGATCCGGTCGACAAGCGTTACGACACGATCAACCGCAGCCTTGCCACGGCGCGCAACGAGTCGATCCTGCTCAACCTCGCGCGCGCGAGCCGCGACTACCCGCTCAACTTCGTCACCATCGCCAACGTCACGCCCTCGCTGACGAATACGTCGTCGTTCGCCCTGCCGTCCTTTCTGCTCGGCGGGAGTCCGCACAACATCGAGCCGACCTTCTCGCCCGGGCGCGACATCAACATCAACAACACGACGGCGTCGAACACGACCGCGGTGAGCACCAACTTCAACGTCTCGACCCAGGAGACCAGCGCTTTCTATACGGGTTTCCTCAAGCCGATCGATCTCCTGACCTTGGATTATTTCATCCGGCAGGGCTATTCGCGCGAGCTCTTGTTCTGGCTGTTCACCGAGTCGGTCGAGGCCGCCCCGCCGGTCGGCCCCTCGCTGCTGTTGAGCTACAAGCCGCCCGACGACTACGGCTGCCCGAAGCAGGATCCCAAGAAGCGCTGCTTCCAGGAATTCGTCCTGATCGCGATGTACACGGGGTTGACCGTCGAGCAGAGGTCGGTGACGCGGCCGGCGCCGAAGGGCGGACAGAACACGGGCGCCGGCGGGAACAAGCGGGAGACCACGAGCTTCTTCCGCTTCTGCTTCGATCCGTTGCTCGCCGAACGCGCACGCAACGCAATGACCGACGAATGGAGGCGCGAAACCGAACGCTACCTCGATTTTCGTCCCGACCCGAAATTGCTCAACCCGCAATGTGGCAAGGAATGGGATCCGCGCAAGGACGAGTACAAGCCGCAGAAGGATACGTTCGAATTCTTCGTCGGGCCGATAAAGTTCCGCATCCGACCGCGGTCGGCGTTCGGAATCTTCGAGTTTCTCGGCACGCTCATCAAGATGGAGCGCGATCACCCGACGCCATGGGAGGGGGCCAACACCTGGGACCGGGCCAGCGTGCTCGAGCCGCCGACGCTGAAGACGGCGCACGACGACCATGACCTCTTCAGGGTCGATTTCGCCAATGCGCGAAGTTGCTTCGCCCAGACCTGGTTCAACGACGAGACCTACTGCGTGCCCGAGGACGCGCACAACACCAAGAGGATCTTCAATCTCCTGGCGCAATTGATCGCAATCGAGACCGCGGCAAACGACCTGTCGATCACGCCGACCGTGCGGGTCATCCAGTAGGGCTGCTCCGGCCGTGCCGAGCGGTTCACTGCGTCGGCGCGCGCGTCGTGAGACGAACGAGTCTGGCGCGCCCGCGGCTCAGCGTCTCGGTGAGGCTCTTCATCGCGCGGTAGCGCAGCGAGTCCTCCGCCGGGCCCGGCGGGGAGGGCGGCAGCTCACGGCGCGGGGCCGAGGGCCGGCTGCCGTCGCACCATTGCGGGAGGTCGCCCGACCAGTGCTCCTCCTTCACCTGCTGGCGCGCGACGATGCGGCCGATCTCGTAGAGATCCGGAATGATCGTCGTGTCGTCCATGCTGCGCAGGCGGATCATGTCGGTTTCGGTCAGCTCGCGGCCGAACACCTCCTTGATCCGGCTGCGCCGCTCCTCGTCGCCATAGAGCCATTCGAGCTCGAGCCGCACGTCGTAGCGGATGAAGCGGAACAGCTTGCCGTGCGTCGGCTTCTCGCCGCGCATGTCGCGCAGCTCGCCGTTGATGTGCCACGGCGTCAGGGTCTCGCCCAGATATTGCATCTGTGTCACGGCGAGCTCGTGCACGTCATTCATGAGCGACCGGAAGGCGTGCATCGCAAGCCGCGCGGTCTTGCCCATGCCCAGGGCATCGGGAACGACGCGCGCGCGATGCGTGCCGGTGCCGATCGAGACGACGGTGAGATTTTCCGGTCCGGGCGTCCAGCGCAGCCGGTAGGCATCGAGCAGCGCCATCAGCAGCAGCGCGAGCGAAGGATTGTTGTGCGGCGTGACGCCGCCGTCGACGAACAGACCCTTGACGCCTTTGACGCCGTCGCGGTCGGCGGCGACGATCACCTCCTCGGGGTCGAAATAGAGCGGCGCCGCGGTGCTGGCGCGGATCAGGCTCACGAGGTCGTAGTCCTTGTTGCCGAGTGTGGCGTCGTGGCCCTCCCAGTACTGCGAGCGTTTGTTGTTGGCGAGAAGCCACGTGCTGCCGGTGTCCATCCGCTTGGCGACGAGCGCGAATCCGGTGATGAGCTCCTCGCTGCCCAGCGTGCAGTCGCCGATGATGCGATGAATCTCCTCGCGGAGCAGCTTGGCGTCGAACTTCGCGAGCAGCCCCATGATGCGCCAGAGCGGATGCACGAACACCTTGGGCGCGAGCTCGTGGTAGAAGCGCCGTACGTCGGTCGCTGCAAAGCCCATGGCGAGCGCCCCGCCGATGATCGCGCCGGTCGAGGTGCCGCCGATCAGGTCGAACCAGTGGCCGAGCAGCACCGGCTTGCCGAGCCGGCGCGCCAGGATCGCCTCGATCTCCTCCAGGAACGCGACGCTGAGCGCGCCGCGCACGCCGCCGCCGTCGAGGGCCAGAATGCGCTTCGGGCGAGATTGGGGGCCCGAACAGAAAAGATGGCGGTCGCGCTCGCACGCGCAGTCGCAACCGCACCCTGCGGGGGAATCGGCCGACATCGTCGGAGAAGCAGTCGATAAATCCGTCATGCGAAATGCAGCGACCGATCCGGCGGGTCGACCTCGTCGGCATGCTAGTCGAGTTGTTGCGTCGACGGAAGCGGCGGCCGCGATGAACGAAATTTAATCTTACCGGCAGAACCATCCGGCATGGCTCACGACCAATGCGAGGACGAGCAATCATGGAGCCTGCCATGTCAGGTACTAGAGCAATCCGGCCCGTGGCCGCGACCGCGCTCATCGCCGTCCTGTCATTGGGTGCCGCGCAGGCGGACACCTTCGAATTCAGGGACATGCGACTTGCGCACGGCGTTCCGCGCAGCGACTACGTCCTGCAGGCCGACGAGCACGCCTGCGGTGCCGACGCGAACTTCCATTTCGGCAACGTGGCGGCGTTCAAGAAGTGCATGCGCGCGCACGGCTGGTCGCAGAGCGGCTACATCCCGAATGCGCCGGCGTCGCGCCGCAATCCGCATCTCCAGCCCGGCGACGCCTACATCTCCACGGACAGCGGCATGAGCTGCAAGGACATCGGCGGCATCGGCATCTGCGGTGCGCCCGCGCGGCACCGTTTACTACCGCAATGAAAACGGCGAGAACTGCCAGCGCACCGGCCTCGTGTCGATCTGCGATTGATCTGGCGGGCCCTCCAGTGGACTTTGCTGTTGCAAGGGAACGCGCAATCTATATCGACCGCAACGACCCGATCTAGTCGCCGATTGCGAGTGGGAGTCGGTCGCCAAGAACCATGACGGCTGGAGGCGCGGCATCGGCAGCGCGCGTGATGGCTCGGTGAGGGCGCTCGATCACGCTCGACAAGCTCTCGCGCGTCGCATGACGATTTCGTGAATGCGGAACGCCGTTCCGCCGCGCCGCGCGCGACGCTGCCATGCGTCGCCAGGCACGTTTCCGCAGTCCGATGATCCCGATACACTGGCGCCGACCGATGGAGATTCGGCGCAAGCCACGCGGGGGCATCGTGGGCGGGAGCCAACACCCGGATCTGCCGGCCCTACTTGCGGCCGTGATCGCGGCCGCAGAGGCGGCCGGCTGCCGCCTCGTGGCGGAGTTTGCCCGGCCGCAGGGGCCGCGCGGCGCGGGAGATCATGCCGACATCGACGGCGAGATCGAGGCGGCGTTGCGCGGCCGGCTGCTCGAGCTCCTGCCGGCGCGCTGGCGCGGCGAGGAGAGCGGGGTCCTGGCCGGCCCGAGTGCCTATTGCTGGCTGGTCGATCCGCATGACGGGACGCGCGCGTTTCTCGCCGGCGTGCCCGGCTCGGCGGTCTCGGTCGCGCTGCTGCGCGAGGGCGTGCCGGTGCTGGGCGTCGTGCATGCGCCGATGTCGCCCGATCGCGGGAGCGACACGATTGCGTGGGCCGAGGGCCTCGGCCATCTGCTGCGCAATGGCGTGCCGATCGCGCCCAAGCTGAGCGACCGTGAGCTGTCGGCGGGCGACATCGTCCTCCTGAGCCAGGCCGCGGCCGGATGGCCGGTCGGCAACATCAGCGTCACCGCGCCCGCGCGCTTCGCCGCGCTGCCCTCCATCGCGTATCGGCTGGCGCGCGTCGCCGCCGGGGACGGCGTCGCGGCCGTCTCCATCAACGGACCGTGCGGCTGGGACTATGCGGCGGGACATGCGCTGATCCGCGGCGCGGGCGGCGTGCTGGTCGACGAGGCGGGCGAGGAAGTCACGTACACGATCGAGGGCGAAAGCGCGACGGGCCACTGCGCCGGCGGCGCGCCGCGCGTGGCGCGCGATCTCGTGGCGCGCGACTGGCGCAAGGTGCGCAACGGCCAACCCATCGCGCCGCGCACGTTGCTCACGTGGCCGCGCGCGACGGGCGCCTCGCTCGAGCGCGCCGTCGGTTGCTTCATCGGCCTCATCGCCGGCGATTCGCTCGGCGCGCTGGTCGAGTTCCAGACATCCGAGGAGATCGCCGGCCGCTATCCGGGCGGCGTGCGCGATCTCGCCGACGGCGGCACGTGGGGCACCATCGCGGGACAGCCCACCGATGACAGCGAGCTTGCGCTCGCGCTCGCGCGCACGCTGGTGGCGCGCACGGCCTGGCCGTCCGAGGCGGTCGCCGCCGCCTATGGTGAGTGGTACGCATCGCGCCCGTTCGATGTCGGCGGCACCACCGGGCAGGCTTTTTCCGCCGCGGCCGCCGCCGTGTCGGACAAGGCGCTGGAGGCGCGGCGGGTCGCCAACCGTTCGAGCCAATCGAACGGCGCGCTGATGCGCTGCGCGCCGATCGGGATCTGGGCGCGCGACCCTGCCGAGGCCGCCGCCGCCGGTCGCGAGGATGCGCTGCTGAGCCATCCCCACCCGCTGTGCCAGGCCGCATCCGCGGCCTACGTGGCGGCGATCTGCGCCGGCATTCAGGGCGGCGATCGCAACGCCATGCTCTCCGCCGCCGAGGCCGCGATGGTCGCGCCCGAGGCGGGCGCGCTGCGCGACTGTGTCGCGCGCGCCAGGCGCGGCGAGGGGCCAGCCGACTTCGTCCACCAGCAAGGATGGATCCTGATCGCATTCTGGAATGCCTTCCGCCATCTCGCGAGCGATACGCCGTTGGAGGCGGCGCTGATCGAGACGGTCGGGCAGGGCGGCGACACCGACACCAATGCGGCGATCTGCGGCGCGCTGCTCGGCGCCGTGCAGGGGCGCGCCGCGATCCCGCCGCGCTGGAGCACGCCGATCCTCGCCTGCCGCACGCCCGCGGAGGCCGGCGTTCCGCATCCGCGGGCGCCGCGCTACTGGCCGGACGACGTGGCGCTGCTCGCCGAGGCGTTGCTGTTGCGCGCCGTGCGGCTGCGATAGCCTTAGGGGTAGTGTGCGTGGGGCGATCGCTATTTCGCGATCAATGACCGCATCGTTTCGATCGGGATCAGCATCACGCGCTCGCCGAGCGGCGAACGGATGACCCCATGGCGCTCATAAAACACAGCGGCCGCCTCGTCGACCGCGTGGGCGACGACACCGCGCACTCCCGCGATCTCCGAGGCTGCGTGACATCGCCGCAGCGCATCCGCCAGCAGCGCCGACCCGACGCCGCGGCTTCTCCATTGCGCATCGACCGCGAGACGACCGATCAACAGCAGCGGCACCTGCTCGGGCATCCCACGCCGGAGCTTCGCTGACGTGAGCGCCGCGCGCTGTTCCACGGCTGCCGCGATGGAGAAATAGCCAGCTACGCGCGACGGTTCGTCCGCGCTGCACGTCACATACGACCGCGCCGAAAGCCGCTCGCTCGCAAGCGCGCGCTCGCGCGGCCACAGATCAAGCGAGGGATGCAGGCCCTTCGAGAACCCAGAGATGTCATGCGTCGGTGCAAGCGGCGCGGGAGCAAGAAGCCGCGGCGGCTCCGCCCTCATCCATCCCACGGCGCCTTCCGCCGCAATCTTGCACGGACCTTGGCGGACGGCTTGGGCGGTGCATCGAGTAGCGCGAGAAATCGTGCGTGTGATTTCTCGTCGAGGAAGAAGGTTCGCTGGTCGAGGATGGGCTCTCCGCTTCGCGCCGCGCGCATTCAAGCATGAATTCTGAGAGCTTCTGGCCGCCCAAGGTGGCGGCCTTGTCGAGAATGGCCTTCGCCTCTCCAGAGGTCCGAATCTGGATGACGTCGTCCTTGCGTCGAGCGGGTGCAGGCATGTCTCAGCTCTCCATCGAGCCGCTAATCTAGTGTCTGTACGTACGTTGCCAATACTGCAGGATCGAACGACTGGCACTCGTCGCTGCGCCATTCAACCGATGACCCGCGAGGGCGTGCAAAGCCCGTTTGTGGGCCGGCGGAAACCGAGGAGCGCGCCGCCTTGGGATGAGGTGCCTTGCTTTTCGCGAGATCCCCAGGAAGCGGAACTCCGACTTCACCGCGATCGGCAACCATCTTTTGATCCTGATGCATTGTTCCCGCAGCGACGATCCGCTGCATTGGTGGAACCGAGCTCGATCACCGCCGGTTGTTCATGCAAAGGAGCACGCATGAACAAACAAGCCGGCTTCCACGTCGTCTATTGGGTGGCGGCGATCATCGGCGTGCTCGTGCTGCAGTACGTCTTTACGTTCGCGAGCTCGCGGCAATCCGCGACGATCCCCTACAGCCAGTTCGTGCAGCTCCTGCACGATCACAAGGTCGACCAGGTCGCCGTGTCCGACCGCTACATCACGGGAACGCTCAAGGACAAGCTGCCGAACGGAACCAATCGCTTCGCAACGACGCGGGTCGATCCGTCGATCGCGGGCGAGCTGCAGAAATACGGCGTGAAGTTCACCGGCGAGGGCTCCAACACGCTCGGCGAGGGCTTGCTGGCCTGGCTGTTTCCGATGCTGCTCTTCATCGGCGTCTGGGCGTTCCTGTCGCGGCGCATGGGACAGAAGATGGGGGGCCTCGTCTCGATCGGCAAAAGCAAGGCGAAGATCTACGTCGAGGCCGATACCGGCGTGAGCTTCGACGACGTCGCCGGCGTCGACGAGGCGAAGGACGAATTGCGCGAGGTGGTCGACTTCCTCAAAGATCCGCGGCGCTACGGGCGCCTCGGCGGGCGAATGCCGAAGGGCGTGCTGCTGGTCGGGCCGCCCGGCACCGGCAAGACGCTGCTCGCCAAGGCGGTCGCCGGCGAGGCCAGGGTGCCGTTCTTCTCGATCTCCGGCTCGGAGTTCGTCGAGATGTTCGTCGGCGTCGGGGCGGCGCGCGTGCGCGACCTGTTCGAGCAGGCGCGCGGCAAGGCGCCGACCATCATCTTCATCGACGAGCTCGACGCGCTCGGCCGCGCACGCGGGATCGGCGGCCCGTTCGGCGGCGGTGGCCACGACGAGAAGGAGCAGACGCTCAACCAGCTCCTCACCGAGATGGACGGTTTCGACTCGAGCACCGGGCTCGTGATCCTCGCGGCGACCAACCGGCCGGAAATCCTCGATCCGGCGCTGCTGCGCGCCGGCCGCTTCGACCGCCAGGTGCTGGTCGATCGCCCCGACAAGCGCGGCCGCGCCGCGATCCTGCGCGTGCACCTGCGCAAGACCAAGCTCGCCCCCGACGTCGATGCGGAGAAGATCGCGGCGCTCGCGCCCGGCTTCACGGGCGCCGATCTCGCCAACCTCGCCAACGAGGCTGCGCTGCTCGCGACCCGGCGCGGCCGTGACGCCGTCACGATGGCGGACTTCAGCGATGCGATCGAGCGCATGGTGGCGGGCCTGGAGAAGCGCAACCGGCTGCTCAATCCGCGCGAGCGTGAGATCGTCGCCTTTCATGAGATGGGGCACGCGATCGTCGCCCTCTCGCTGCCGCGCAGCGATCCGGTGCACAAGGTCTCGATCATTCCGCGCGGCGTCGGCGCACTCGGCTACACCATCCAGCGGCCGACCGAGGACCGCTTCCTGATGACCCGCGAGGAGCTCGACGACAAGATGGCGGTGCTGCTCGGCGGCCGCGCCGCCGAGCTCACCATCTTCGGGCATCTGTCGACCGGCGCCGCCGACGACCTGCGCCGCGTCACCGACATCGCGCGCGCCATGGTCACGCGCTACGGCATGTCCGAGCGGCTCGGCAGCATGGCCTACGACCGCGATCCGCGCACGTTTCTGACCGGCCCGAACCTGCCGCTGCCCAACCAGCCGCACGAATATGCCGAGGCGACCGCGGCCATCATCGACCGCGAAACCAGTGGACTGGTCCAGGCCGCGATGGACCGCGCGCTGAAGATCCTCCAGCAGCGGCGGCAGGTGCTCGACCGCAGCGCGCATCGCCTGCTCGAGAAGGAGACGCTCGACGAGAAGGACCTGCGCGAGTTGGTCGGGCCCCCGGCGGGACAGCCGGTATCGGTAGCGGCGGAGTAGGTCAGCACCCGTTGGCTTCGTTCAGTGAAACCGAATCCTGATGCTGCCGAAGCGCTCACTTGAAAAGCGCTCACTTGAAACCCATTGATATTTCTAGCTTTGCATTGGTTGCGGAGTGACTGGACGCGCTTGCTTGCGAGTTGGCCGGTGAAGGCTCCTGAACCCCTCCAAATAATCAATATTTCTGGCTTGTTTTGCTCGCGCCGGTCCGGCGGGCCGCCCTGGTTCCGAGACTACCGGCCCTCCATTGAATTCGTTGACCTTTCCGCTCATGGCTTTGTTCTGCCGTTCTGCCGTTCTGCCGACGACGGCCTATTCGGCTTATTGACGCGCTGCTGCGCGTGGAATCGATCGCCGCCCTCGGCGCTGGCCCCATCAAACGTCCGGCAGATCGCAACATCCGCCCTCGTTCGCGTCAGCATCGCGTGCGTCGGCAGAACTTGCAAGCAGAGTTCTCATCTATCCCGCTAATCCTCGTTCGCGCACCGGTCGGCGCGGCGATATCTGGGTTAACGGGGGAAAAACGAAATCGAGGTCGGAGCTCGAGACGCTACTTTGCTCGTCCGATGCGGTCGAAGCCGGCCCTCTTCACCGACGCATCCATAACCCGCGACCCGTGTCGTGAACCGATGAGATAATCCGCACGACCAATCGACGAAGGGCTTTGTCTGTTGCCCAGAAGCCATATAGCCGAAGGGGTGCCCATGAGATCATCGAGCACACTGGCATTGGCAACGCTGACGCTGGTTGCACTGGCCGCCGCGCCGCCCTTCGCCACGAGCGCCATCGCGGCCGGCGCCCATGCAAAAAGGCAGCGCGTTGCGCATTCCACTTGCTCGGCGATACACGCCTCCAAGGCGGACGTCGTCGCCGCTCTCTTGAGCCAGCGCATGACCGGCGGGCCGCTCTACGTGAATGGCCAGCGGGTCTGTGTCGATACGGCCCATCCGTTCTACCAGTGGTCGGACGGCAGCACGTCTCCGGCGCCGCCGCAGGGGCGAGGATGGCGCCCGGCGCCCGCGTTCTAGCCCGCCGCCGCTGATCGGCGCACGCGCGTACCCGCGTCGTGGCGCACAGCCGACAGCGGGGATCATGAGACTGCTGACCTCGTCTCGACAACCCAAGTCGACAACCCAAGTTCAACCCAAGCTTCTACAACCCCAAGCCTCGACACCCAAGCCTCGACGGACTCGGCAGTCCGAGTCTCGACAACTCAAGTCGCCTCGAGTCAAGCGCGCGCTCGCGCCGGTGCTTCTTGCGGGTACCCCGGTCTGCCTTCGCGCTCCGCGTTTCGGTGGACTCGACCCCGTCCTCAGCTCGCGCAGCGAGTGAAGGCGGATCGCTTCATGCGGGCTATCAGCCGGTACATACGCCAACTTGCGTATTCGCCGGACCGCCGCGTCGCGCCTAATGTCCCGGCAAGCTCGATCAACAGCGCAAAGGGAGCAGGTCATGGGCGAGCAAGCGATCGCGACGGCCGACAAGGCCGAGCTCAAGAGCTTCGGGGCCCCCGACGAGGTGCGGGAATTTCCGCGCGGGCGGCTGGAGCTGATCAAGGTCGGCGGTGCCACCATCGGCCGCGCAGTGTTCGAGCCTGGCTGGCGCTGGCGAACCTCGGTGCAGCCGATCGCCAAGACGTCGAGCTGCGAGGCGCCGCATTTCCAATACCACGTCGCCGGCGTTCTGCGCATTCGCATGGACGACGGCGATGAATTCGATTGCCGGCCGGGCGACGTCTCGCTGCTGCCAAGCGGTCACGACGCCTGGGTGGTCGGGGACGAGGCGGCCGTGGTCGTCGATTTTCAGGGCATGCTCGACTACGCGTCCAGGCACAGGCACGCCTGAGACGCCGCAGCGCAAGACAAGGAGATGTGCAGGAGGCGTGCGTGAGCGCGATCAACGTGGTGCGGTTTCGCGTCCGTCCGGGAATGGACGAGGTCTTCCTCGCTGCCCATCGCGATGGCAGGGCCGCTTGGCCGAAGCTAAGTCGCGGTGTCATCGTCGCGACGGGCCCTACCAGCTACGTCCTGGTCGGGGAATGGCCCGATGCGTCCGCGCTCGCGGATGCCCGCCCGGCCATGATCGAGACGCTTGGCACGTTTCGGTACGCTCTCGAGGATCTCGGATCGGGGCTCGGCGTGACGGATGCGGTTTCCGGAGAGGTCGTCTTGTCGTTGAAATGAGCATTGGCGTCGAGGCAGGTTGATACCGGCGCGCTTTACTCAGCTGCCGCGCAAGGGCCGTGGCAATCCGCTGGCGAAATCGCTACTCTTACCGCGCACTGGCCGTCCAAACATTCGTTGGATCGTCGCCCATGGCCGCGGTGCTTGCCAGGCTTGCCGAGCGTGATTTGCGCGTAGCATTACGCGCGCTGCAATCGCTTGGCGAGGGGAGCGCGGACAGCGCGTCCTTCGTCGAGGCCGCCCTCGATCGCCTCACTGCCATCGTTCCGTCCGATCTGACGACGCTGAGCATCTGCGATCTCGCCGCGGGCAGCCGTCGGGTGGTCGGCCGCAAGGGCGAGGCGCTGTCGACGACCGATCGTGCGGCGTTCGACCGGCATTTCCGCGAGCATCCGCTGGTGCGCTTCCACAGCTCGCACCCGGGCGGGCCGACGCAGCGCGTCTCCGACTGCATGAGTGTCGCCGCCTTTCGCAACTCGGCCCTGCATGCGGACTACTATCGGCGCATCGGCATCAATCACGTGATGGCGTTGCCGCTGCGGATCGACGACGCCAACGTCATCAGCGTGGTGTTCAACCGCAGCCATCGCGACTTCAGAGACCGCGAACGCGCCGTGCTCGACGCCATCCGCCGGCCGTTCGCCGCGATCTACCGCAACCTGGTCGCCTGCGAGAACGCGGGCATCGGGCTGACCTGCATCAGCCAGCTGGCCGCCGATGGCGGCTGGCACATGATGCGGGTGACGTTTGCCGGGCAAATCCTAGATGCCTCGCCGACGGTGCTCCGCCTGCTGGAGCGGTTCTTTCCCGGCCACACATCCGCGCGCGAGCTTCCGGCGCCGCTGCTCGCATGGTTCGGCCGCAGCCGCAACTGGGGCCTCGAGCGATCGGTGACCGATCACGGGCAGGCCTTCACGCTGTCGCACCTCGGCACCGGCCTGACGGTGCATCTCGTTCCCGACCGCGAGCGCTCGTCGGCGTTCTATCTTCTCATGCGCTGTCAGCGCATCGACATCGGCGCCGAGCACCTCGTCGCTCTGCCGGTGACACCGCGCGAGCGCGAGATCCTGGCGCTGGTAGCTGCCGGAAAGACCAACCGCGAGATCGCCGCCGTGCTGGCGATCAGCGCCCGCACGGTGCAGAAGCATCTCGAGCATGCCTTCCAGAAGCTCGGCGTCGAGACCCGCACGGCCGCCGCCATCTGCGCGCTGGCTGCGGCGGACGAGCGCGTCGCGACGGTTGCGTGAGCGAGGTCGCGCGCTGATCGCGCGAACCTGACGCAGACGTACGCCGATATGCGTATTCGCTCCGGCCTGATCTGCCCTTAATCAGAAAGGCACGTGCCGTTTCGCGCATCGGCGCCGAACCCGCGGCGGCGAACGCGGTTGGCCAACCGAGGAGCAACGCCATGCCGACACGAACCATTTCGCTTGCTGAGCTCAAACGCGCCATCGAGGGCCGCGACGCCAAGGCGCTCGCCGGGTTCTACGCTGACGACGCGCTGTTGCGGATCATCGACCGCGACCACCCGCCGAGTCGACCGCGCGAGCTCAAAGGTCGGCCCGCGATCGCGGCCTATTACGACGACGCCTGCGGCCGCGCGATGTCGCACCGCATCGAGGCCGGGGTCGCCAACGGCGAGGCGCTCGCCTTCACCCAGGCCTGCAGCTATCCGGACGGGACGAAGGTTTTTTGCTCCGCGATGCTCGACATTGCGGACGGCAAGATCGTGCGCCAGACCGCGGTGCAGGCCTGGGACGCGTGACCGTAGGGGTGACACCGCCTATAGTCCGGACGAAGGTGCCGACCGGTCGGCGCGAAGCGCCGACCGACGGCAGGCTCCGCGCCGTAATCCGCGGGCTTGTTTCACGCGGACCACGCAGACGCGGTCGGCGCGGCCCTCAGAGCTGATCCGGCATCTTGCGTCGTCGCAACGAGTACATGCGGAAAGCCCCATATTCCTTCGCGCTCGCCAGGACACCGGCGTAGTCGCAATTGAGCCGGTGCGAGGCTTCGAGAGCAATGATGCTCGCGAACTGCTCGGTTACGTAACATTCTCCCACCGGGGTGATCGGCTCGATCCGTGCTGCGCGAATGATCTCACTGCCGAAGAATTTGCGAAATCCAGTCACCGGATCGGTAGCCGAGAAAACGGCTCCGACGTGCGCCGAAACCCGAATTCCGAGCCGCGATAGGGGGCCTGGTGGAAGACCATTCAGGCGGGCCACGAGCGCCAGGGCGCAGTCCGCTGCCGCCGCGACGCCGCGAAAGACGAGGTAGATGCCGTCGCCGGCGGTCTCCCGGTATTCCACGTCGGTTTTGAATTTGTCGATCTCCTCGGCGAGGCCGCCCAACACAACATTGACGAAGGCGGGCATCGCCTCTTCGGGAATCTTCGAGAAGCCCTTGATATCGCAGAATACGAAGGCTTTGGTCTCGTAGCAGGGCGGCGATGACGCACGCATCGCGCGCGGTCGCGACTTCGGCGCCTCGATCATGGCCTGGGGCCGGCCAAGTCCGCTCCAGTGATCGACGAGATCAGCCGAATCCCTGCTCGCGTCGTTCGCGCAGCTGATCGCGATCTGTCTTGCGTCCATCAACAGGGCGTCGGCGCGCATGATCGCCAGGCCCATCGCGCACCGGGCGCTGTGGGCGAACAACGCCCTGCTCGTCTGGCCGCTCGAGCTCATCACCAAAGCGGGGCTGTGGAGCTTATCGACGCAAGCTTGGACGCGCCGGCCGTCACCACCGATCGCTTCCGCGATCGCTGCCGCATCAGTCGGCAGAACGAGTTGGACATCGACGCCGCGGGCGAGAAGCTTCTCGGCGATCAGCAATTCCATCCGATTGCGTATGGCGCCGAATGCCAAAGCGATCGGGCGGTCCGCGATCAGTTGATCGATGCGGCAGCTGAGATCGGAAGAAAGGCCCGACGACGTATCGTCCACGTCATCACCGCAAAAATGGACGATGGTTGACGTCGGAGCCACGTCGATCGAAGCCCATGACACGCCGAGCGTCTCGCAAACGAGCGCCATCTGCCGCCGCGTTACGGCCTGATCCGCCAGGTCGGTTGCCGACGACGCGGTAGCGGCCGCCAGGGCGCGGCGCGCCTCGGGCAGCTCGCCAAGAAGCAAATGGGCTTCAGCGGCACTCGCCAGCGGCCAATATCCAGCGGCGGTATGCCGGATGTCGTCGAGCGCGCGGCGTGCCAGCGCTCGCGACTTCTCCGTTTCGCCCGCCAGGAGCCACATCGTCGCGGCGTTGATTGCCGGAAAGTGCCCGCCCTTGACGGCGAGCGCGGCCTCGTATCGGCGCGCCGAGTCCGCCGCCAGGGTGCGGCGCTTCTGCCCGATCTCCTCGAGAGCCAGGTCTTTGGCAAGCCTGGCATCCATGGCTGCGAAATCTTCTGCGAGCTGGGGAGAAACGACTTTCCCCGACTTGATCGAATCGAGAATCGCACGCAGGCATGCGCGGGCGTGCTTGTTTGCTCCGGTCCGGGCGAGCGCAAGGACGGCGACATAGTGCAAATCGAGGTCGCCGGGCTCTGCTTCGAGCGCAGCTGTTGCGAGGTCGTAGGCGCGAAAATAGTCGCCGACTCGGAGCGCGGTCTCGATATCCGCTGGGATCATTGCCATCGTTCTCCGTCGACTGGCGCGGGCGGCTCCCGGTCGGCCCCGATGCTCACGCCTCCCGCGCTTGCCGGATCCGCGCACTGTCCTCGAGCAAACGGATGATAATGAGCTGCAGCACGGCGAAACCAAACGAGCGGTCCTGAAAATAGAGCTGCGTCGCCTTGCTTTCGGACAGCTCGTACAGGCGGCATTCGCGGCGGGAAACAACGGTTGCGGTACGCTCGTGGTTCTTGGAGAAGACGCCGATTTCGCCGACGACCGCTCCGGGCTCCAGAATGTCGCCGAACTCGACGACCTCGAGCTGCCCGTCGACCAGATAGTAAAGCCGATCTGCCTTCTCCCCCTTGCGCACGAGGGTCTCGCCGGCCGCGAGCTTCCTGACCGTCATGTAGGGCAGCAATCCTTCGATCGAAAGATCATTGCGATGTGCGGCGCGCACGGCGCGCACCAGTCGATGAAACTGCGCCAGCTTCAACGCGTTCACGGGAAACAGGACGGCGTGGAGGACGAGCACCGGATAGAGGTGGTCGAAATAGCCGTAAAGGCAAAACAGCACATTGCTGATCAAGGCGAGGATACGAAGCGGCATCATCGTGCTCATGCAGAACGTGACGAGCACGCTGGCTGAAGCTGCGTATCCCAGAACGTCGATCCATGACATGAGGTCCCCCTTGTCGCGGCTCAGCTGAAATCTCTCGGTTGAAGCCGCGAACGAATGCTCGTGGTCAGGCTCGTCTCTTTTTGGAGGGGCGCGCGTAGCCCGGAATGGCGGCGCCAACAGGGCGGCGCGAAGCGCCGCTGCAATCGGAGGCCCGGCGTCCCCGCATTTCGCCTTCGCTCCATGCGGTGCTACTTCGGTCAGCCGAGCCAGTTTTCAACCTTCAGGCCGCGCACCCGGCTGAACTCGTCAGCATTCGCCGTAACGATAGTCGATCCGACTGCGGACGCGTGGGCCGCGATGAGAAGATCATTGCTTCCAATCGGCGTTCCGGCTGCTTCAAGATCCGAGCGGATTGCGCCGTACGCGGCATCGGCAGGAACATCGAACGGCAGAACGGTGATCTCGCCGAGGACATCCTCGAGGGCCTTGAGCAGTCGCTTCGAGCCGCTCCTTGAGCATCCGTAGCGCAATTCCGCCGCGACGATAATGCTCGTGCAAACCTTGTCCTCACCGACTTTGGCGACACGCTTCGCCACCTTGCCCCGTGGGTTTCTAATCAGGTCCGAGATCGCATTGGTGTCGAGCATGTAGCGGGTCACAGCATTCGCTCCGGCGCCGGCACGGGATCGTTCATCTCGGGAAAGTCCTCGTCGAGTGGTTGCATTGACTTGAGGAGGGCGACGAGCCCGCGCCGGCGTAGCGGCTCGATCACCAGGCGATCACCGTCACGGTGCATGATCGCTTCGTCCCCCGGAAGCTCGAACTCCACCGGAATGCGGACCGCCTGGTTGCGACCGTTTCGGAACAATCTGACGTGCCTCTTCTCTGACATGAGATCACCTCAAGCATATGCCGTTGACATATGCCAGCGCGCGCGCCTCCGCAAGTGGGACCGCGTAGCCCGGATGGGGACGTATCGGCGCGAAACGCCCCGACGACGGGCTCCCCGCCGCATTGCCGGGAAAGGTCCCGCATTCCGCTTCGCTCCAACGGGCTACAAATATCCCGTGCCCGCCTCCGCGGCGAACCGCGCCGGATCGCCTTCCCAGACGATGCGGGCGTGCTCGAGCACGTAGACGCGATCGGCATGTGGCAGCGCGAAGGTCACGTTCTGCTCGCCGAGCAACACGGTGATCGGCGTGGTCTGGCGCAGACGCTCGAGCGCCTTCGAGATCTGCTCGAGGATGACGGGGGCGAGGCCGAGGGTGGGCTCGTCGAGGATCAGCAGCGTCGGCTTCATCATCAGGGCGCGCGCGATGGTGAGCATCTGTTGCTCGCCGCCCGAGAGCGTGCCGGCGTTCTGCTTCTGCCGCTGCCGCAGGATGGGGAAGAGGTCGAACAGCCACGCGGCCTGCTCCTCGCGCTCGTCGGGCGCAAGATGCTGGCCGCCGAGATCGAGATTCTCGCGCACCGTCATGTCGACGAAGAGGTCGCGCCCTTCCGAGCATTGCACGATGCCGCCGCGCGCGATCGCGGCCGCGCTGGTGCCGCGCAGGGGCGTGCCCTCGCGGCGGATCTCGCCCGTGTAGGGCACCAGCCCCGAGATGGCGTTGAACAGCGTGGTCTTGCCGGCGCCGTTGAGGCCGACGACGGAGACGAACTCGCCCGCATGCACGTGGATCGAGACGTTCTCCAGCGCCTGCGCCTTGCCGTAGTGCACACTGACGTTTTCCACCGCCAGGAACGGCGTCGCGGCGTCGCGGAAGGAGCTTTCCGGGCGCGACGCCGTCGTCATGGCGCCGCCGAGATAGACTCGGCGCACGGTCTCGTCGCGCATCACCTCGTCGGCGCTGCCTTCGGCGATGCGCTCGCCCACATACATCGCGACCACACGGTCGACCAGGCGGGCGACGCTCTTGACGTTGTGGTCGACGAGGAGCACGGCGCGGCCGTCGCGGCGCAGCTCGGCGATCAGATCCGAGAAGGCGGCGGTCTCGGCGCTGGTGAGGCCGGCGAACGGCTCGTCGATCAGCACCACGCGCGGGTCGCGCGCGATCGCCTTGGCGATCTCCATCTTGCGCAGATCCGCGAAGGGCAGGGTGGCGGGGCGGCGGTCGAGCACATTGGTCAAGCCCACGCGCTCGGCGATCGCGCGGGCGTGCGCGTCCATCCGCGGGTCGGCGAGCAGGCGGGTGAGCTTGTCGGGCAGAAGCGCGAGCTTGATGTTCTCCAGCACGGTCTGGCGGTGCAGCGGGCGCGAGTGCTGAAACACGATGCCGGCGCCCATTCGGGCGACGCGGTGCGAGGGCAAGCCCGCGGCCTCGACGCCGTTGATGCGCACCGATCCGGCGTCCGGCCGCTCGATGCCCATGATGAGCTTCATCACGGTCGACTTGCCGGAGCCGTTCGGGCCGATCAGGCCGAGGATCTCGCCGGCACGCACCTGCAGCGCCATGTCCTTGACGGCGGTGAGGCCGCCATAGCGCTTGGTGAGGCTCTTGACCTCGAGCAGGGGGGCGGCGGCCGCGCTCACGGGTTCTCTCGCGTGCGCGTCAGCAGGCCGAACAGGCCGCCGGGAAAGATCAGCACGACCACGAGCGCGATCGCGAAGACGATGAAGTTCGCGAGCTCGCCGAGCGATGCCAGATGATAGCTCGCGCCGAGTGAGCGCAGTACCTCGCTCACCGCGATGATGAACACGGCGCCGAGCGCGGCGCCGAGGATGGTGCGGCGGCCGCCGAGCACGGCGGCGATGATGATCTGCACGCCGACGGTGACGTCGACGAAGGTGCCGACGGAAGCCGAGCTGAGATAGAACACCATCAGCGCGCCCGCGAGGCCGGAGAAGAACGCGCTGATCACGAAGGCGACGAGCTTGTGCTTGGTGACGTTGAAGCCGAGCGCGCCGGCCTGCACCGGGTCCTGGCCGCTCGCCTGCAGGATGAGGCCGACCGGCGAGCGCGACAGCGAGAACAGGATCGCGGCGCTCGCCGCCATGAACCACAGCGCAATCTCGAAGTTGACGCCGTCACTGATCGAGATGACGTCAGGCACCGTGAGGCCGATCTCGCCGCCCGTGAGGCTCGCATCGACGACGATGTAGTTCTGCAGCATCAGCACGGCGACCAGCGTGGTGAGTCCGAAATAGGGGCCGCGCAGGCGCAGCGCCGGTAGCGCCAGCACCACGCCGCCGACGACGGCGGCGAGCGTGCCGGCGACGAGGCAGACCCAGATCGGCGGCTGGTAGACATTGTCGAGGATGCCGGCCGTGTAGGCACCGACGCCGATCAGGAAGGTCGGGCCGAAATTCACTTCGCCGGCGAAGCCGAACAGGAGGTCCCAGGCCATGGCGAAGACGGCGAAATAGCAGGCGGTGGTCAGAAGGCCGAGGATGTAGCCGGATACGAAGTAGGGCAGGAAGGCGGCGAGCGCGATCAGGCCGAGCGCGACCAGAAGTGTGCGCAGCGTCGATGATCGCAGCATCAGCGGCGTCCCAACAGGCCGCGCGGGCGCACATACATCACGGCGACGAGCAGCAGTAGCGCCGGGATGGTGCGGTAGGCGGGCGAGATGAGGTAGGCCGTGATGGTCTCGAGATAGCCGACCACGTAGGCGGCGATCAGCGCGCCCGAGACGCTGCCGAGGCCGCCGAGGACGACGATCGAAAAGGCGCTCGCCGTGAGCGGACCGACGCTATAGGAGGAGACGCCGAGGAACATGCCGAGCAGCACGCCGGCGACGCCGACCAGCAGGCCGTAGATCGCCCATACGGCGACGTAAATCTGGGAAAGCTCGACGCCGAGCAGAGTGACGCCGCGCGGGTTCATCGAGGCGGCGAGCACCGCCTTGCCGGCGCGGGTGCGGTTGACCAGGAGCCAGAGCAGGCCGATCACGACCCAGCAGACGATGGCGGTGAAGATCTCGTTCGCCGGCGTGCGCACGCCCACGATCCCGACCACGCCATTGACGATCGGCGCCACCGTCTTGGCGTTGTTGGTGTAGAGATAGGCGATCAGCTCCTGCAGCATGATGCCCCACAGCAGGGTCGCGGTGAGGATGAAGATCTCCTTCTCGTCCTCGCGGATCTTGCGCGAGCGCTGCAGCGGGCCGACCACGAGGAAATAGGTGATCATGGTCGCGATGAAGCCGGCCGCGATGCCGATCAGCGCGCCCGTATAGGGACCGACATGCAGGTCGTTGCCGGCCGCCCAGGCGGCGACGACCGCCGTGACCATGAGGGCGCCGTGCGAGAGATTGAGGACGCCGGAGACGCCGAAGATCAGCGCAAAGCCGGTCGCGCCCAGCGCGTAGAGGGAGCTGATGGCGAAGCCGTCGATCAGGATCTGCCAGAGGAGCATCGGGCGGGCTCAGGGAAAGCGAAAACTGCCCTCGAGGGCAGTTGAATATACACAGACACGGTGCCGGCGCCCCTTCTCCCCCTTTAAGGGGAGAAGGTCGGCAAGAGGGGGCGCTTCCGCAAACTCCGAGGGCGCGACTCGCGGAAAGACCCCCTCACCCCGACTCCCTCCCCTCGAAGGACCTCGAAGCGGGAGAGGGGGCGCAGGCAGAGTACATTGGAGCGCCAACCTTACTGCGCCGCGCCGAGCTTGATGAACTTCGGGAACGCGAGCTTGGCGGCGGCGAGGTTCGCGGGCCACAGATTGACCTGTTTGCCGTTCTGCCACTGCAGCATCAGACCGGTGATGTAGCCGTCGCCGATCTTGAGCGCGTGCGGGTTGGGCGTGTCCTTGCCCTGGAACTCCACCGTGCCGATCGTGCCGACATACTTGGTGGCCTCGAGCGCGGCGACGAGCTTGTCGGGATCGTCGGCGCCGGCGCGCTTGATCGCGTCGGCGATCATGTAGACGTCGTCATAGGCGGTGTAGCCGCAGTAGGACGGGTTGTTGCCGAAGCGCTTCACGAAGGCGTCGACGAAGGGCAGGGTCTTCGGCGTCACGGCGACGCCGGGGCCGGACACGGCCTGATAGAGCACGCCGTCGGTCGCACCGTTGGTGTCGTTCCAGAACGTCGAGTTGGTCGCCTGCGACGAGATGCCGAACATCGGGATCGGCACCTCCTGCTGCTTCCACTGCACGGTCGGCTGCACGCCCACGTGCGAGATGCCGGTGATCATCACGTCGGGCTTCTCGCCCTCGATCTTGTTGAAGATCGGCGTGAAGTCGGTGGTGTCGGGCGAGAAACGGATATGGTCGAGGACCTTGAGTCCGATCTGCGGCAGGCACTTGATGTACTCGGCGTCGAGCGGGGTGGTCCAGGCGGCGTCCTCGCTCATCACCACGGCGGTCTTCATGTGCAGCTGGTTGACCAGCAGGTCCTTGGCGGCAGAGCACACCTGGTCGGCGAGGTGGGTCGACGTGAGATAGCCGTGGAAGGTGTATTTCATCGCGTTGTAGTTCTTGGCGATGTTCTGCGTGATCACGTCCGAGGCGGCGCCCGGCGTGATCATCACGGTCTTGAGGCGCCCGGCCCACGGCTCGAGCGCGAGAACGACCTCGCTGATGTAGCTCGCAATGACCGCGTTGACGTGATCCTCGTTGGCGGCGCGCTGGAAGGCGCGCACCGACTCGGCCGCCGAGGAGTGGTTGTCGTAGGAGATGATCTCGATCTTGCGGCCGTCGACGCCGCCCTTGGCGTTGATCTCGTCGGCGGCGAGCTGCGCGGCCTGCGGGATCGACGAGCCGGCGACCGATTGCGCCTCGGAGATGACGCCGATCTTGATCGGCGGCTTGGTCTGCGCGGCGGCAGGCGCTGCGAGCGCCAGCACGAGCGCCGCGGCGCCTCCGGTCAGAATGGCGAGAAACGGCGTCGTGCCGGATTTGACGGGTCGGTGCATTGCTCGGGGGCTCCTTGGGGAATCGGTCGCAGCCGCGATTGCTAGACGCGACTTGCTCGGGGGCTTGTGTGAGCGCGCAGTCTAGCGGACCGACTTTGCCCCACAAGCCCGACCAAGGGCGCAGATCACGCAGGAGTGAGGCCTGATTGTCGCAGGTTGGGCCGGCGCCCGCGGTCTGAGTGTGCACCGCAACGCAGCATGCTAGCAACAACTAAAACTAGTATCGCGCAATCGCCGCAGCTAAACACGAAACACCGTCAGCCCGAGCACGAGCAGCACGAGGAAAATGACGACGAAGATGTAGAACAGCACGCGCGCGATGTCGGCGCTCGCGGCGGATATGCCGGTGAAGCCGAGGAGAGCGGCGATGATCGAGACCACCAGAAATATCAGTGCCCACTTCAGCAGCGACATGACCAAAGACCTCTCGCGAGACAACAGTCCGTCTGAAGTTTGGTTCCTTGCCCGCCGCTGCCGCGGCGCGATCGGACGTGCTACCATCCGGGCGTACCGCGTGCCGAGAAATAGGTGACCGATGGCAGAGTGCCTGCATTGCCAGATCAACGAGCTTGTCAAAGCGCATCTCGAGAACGACGATCCGGTCGATCTCGGCGAGCTGGTGGCGCGGATCGTCGAGAGCGCCGCCGAGCTGATCGCCGACGCGGCGCCCGAGGAGGAGCAGGCCGAGGTGCTCGCCGCCGCGATCAGCCACCTCGGCAATGCCTATCTCGAAAAGATCGGCGCCTTCGGCGAGGAGAATCGCGGGGTGCATTAGGGCGGCAATTGCGCTGAACGCATTCCGCATTCGTCGGCCGGGCTTGGCAGGGCCATCCACGTCTCGCTTCGCGAGGCGCCGTAAGAAAGACGTGGATACGCGCATTCACGGGCATGGCGTTGCCTGACGGTTCCCCCTCAGTTGACCGCCCCGACCTTGACGAACTTCGGGAACTTGAGCTTGCCGTTGGCAAGCTTCGACGGCCACAGATTGACCTGCTTGCCGTCCTGCCACTGCAGCATAAGGCCGGTGATGGTGTCGGGGCCGACCTTGAGGGCGTGCGGATTGGGCGTGTCGCGGCCCTTGAACTGAGTGATGCCGATCGTGCCCACGTAATCCGTTGCCTCGAGCGCGGTGACGAGCTTGTCCGGATCGTCAGAGGCGGCGCGCTTGATCGCCTCGGCGATGATGAAGACCTCGTCATAAGCGGTGAAGCCGCAATATGAGGGGACGTGGCCGAAGCGCTTCTTGAAGGCCTCGACGAACGGCAGTGTCTTGGGCGTCACCGGAACGCCGGGGCCCGAGATCGCCTGGAAGAGCACGCCATCGGTTGCTCCATTGGTATCGTTCCAGAACGTCGAGTTGGTCGCTTGCGCCGAGATGCCGAACATCGGGATCGGCACTTCCTGCTGCTTCCACTGCACGGTCGGCTGGGTGCCGACATGTGCGATGCCGGTGATCATCACGTCGGGCTTCTCGCCCTCGATTTTGTTGAAGATCGGCGTGAAGTCGGTCGTGTCGGGCGAGAAGCGGATGTGGTCGAGCACCTTGAGCCCGATCTGCGGCAGGCATTTCAGGTACTCGGCGTCGAGCGGCGTCGTCCACGCCGCGTCCTCGCTCACGACGACCGCGGTCTTGAAGTGCAGCTGCTCGACCAGAAGGTCCTTGGCGGGGGCGCAGACCGAATCCGCGATGCTGGTCGACGTCAGATAGCCATGGAACGTGTATTTAAGGTGATCGTAGTCCTTGGCGATGTTCTGGGTGATCACGTCGGAGGCGGCGCCCGGCGTGATCATCACGGTCTTTAGGCGCCCGGCCCACGGCTCGAGCGCGAGCACGACCTCGCTGATGAAGCTCGCGATCACGGCGTTGACGTGATCCTCGCCGGCGGCGCGCTGGAAGGCGCGCACGGATTCGGCCGCCGAGGAGTGGTTGTCGTAGGAGATGATCTCGATCTTGCGGCCATCGACGCCGCCCTTGGCATTGATCTCGTCGGCGGCGAGCTGCGCGGCCTGCGGGATCGAGGAGCCGGCGACCGACTGGGCCTCGGCGATGATGCCGATCTTGATCGGCGGCTTGGTCTGCGCGACGGCAGGCGCGGTGAGCGCCAGCGCAAGCGCTGCGCCCCCGGCGAGGGTCCTCAGTAGCGGTGCCGACTTGATGCGGGACTGTATGCCGAATTTGGCAGGCCGTTGCATTGCTGGGCTCCTTGGGCTGGCGTCTCCGATGTTGTTCTCCGCTTGGGTGCGGGCTGCTTTTGCGAACAGTCTATCGGACGGCGCCGATCCGACAAGCCGGCCGAGGAGGCTTGACGTTAGAGCCGCACCACGATCTTGCCATTGGCGTCGCCCGACTCCATCAGGCGATGCGCGTCCTGGATCTCGTCGAAGCGAAACACGCGCGCAGGCCTGGCCCTGTAGGCGCCGCTCGCGGCGCGATCGACGATCGCCTGCAGGGGAATGTCGACGAGCCGATAGTCGTCGTTGCCGAACGTGAACGCGCTGGCGAAGAAGCTCAGGTGCACGCCGCTCGGCATATGCATCAGCGGATCGAACGCCGCGAGCGGCGCGGCCCCGCCGAGGAAGCCCGCCATGCAGACACGCCCATCCGGACGCACGGCGGCAAGCGAGTCGAGCAGCGTGGTGGTGCCGACGAGATCGAGCGCCGCGTCGATGCCGCGCGGGTGGCGAGCGCGAATCTGCGCCGCGAGCGCCGGAACCTCGAGAAGCGTCGTCTCCACGCCGAGCGCCTGCAAGGTCGCGAAGCGCACCGCGTTGCGTGTCGTCGCAATGACGTGCGCGCCAGCCAGCGACGCGATGTTGACGGCCGCCTGACCCAGCGCCGAGGTCGCCCCGCGGATGAGCACCGTTTGCCCATGCGCGAGCGCGAGATTGCGCGTGAGGCAGGTCCAGGCGGTGGCGTAGGATTCGGGAAGGGCGGCGAGCTCTTCCCACGGCATCGTGGTGTCGAGCGGCACCACGTTGGCGGCCGGCACGCGGGTCACCTCGGCGTAGCTGCCGTTGATGGTGCGCCCCATGCCGCCCATCAGCGCCGTCACGGTCTGGCCCGGCGCAAGGCGCCCATCCGGGTCGGCCTTCACGCGACCGACGCACTCGATGCCGCTCACCTTGGCGACGTCGCCCCAAACGCCCTGGCGGAAATAGATTTCCGCGTGGTTGAGGCCGAAGGCGGCGACCTCGATCACCACGTGGCCCGGCATCGGCTCGGGTTCGGGAAGATCGCGCAGCACGAGCTGCTCCGGTCCGCCGTATTGCTTGATCACGATCGCCCGCATGGCCGTCGCTCCCGGTTCGCGGTTGTGGGTCGCGATTTGGACGAGGGCGCCATTTGACTGATAGAACAAAATATGGGCAGGGATTATAGAGGATACCTACAATGGACGGTCTGACGATCCAGCAGCTGGTCTGCTTCGACGCCGTCGTGCTGGAAGGAAGCTTCCAGGCCGCGGCGGACAAGCTGCGCCGCACCCATCCGACCGTGTTCACGGCGGTGAAGAACCTCGAGGCGCAGCTCGGCCTGACGCTGCTCGACCGTTCCGGCTACCGCGTGTCGCTGACCGAAGCCGGCCGCTCGTTCCACGCGCGCACGCGAGTGTTTCTCGACGAGCTCGGCCTGCTGCGCAATCACGCCGCCCAGCTCGCGATGGGTGAGGAAAGCGAGCTCACCATCGTGATCGGCGATCTCTGCCCGTTGCCGGAGACACTCGGCCTGCTGCGCCGTTTTTTCGACGGCTGCCCGGGCACGCGGCTCAACCTGCATTTCGAGGCGATCTCGGGTCCGTGGGAGCGGCTGTTCGACGGCGAGGCGGACCTGATCATCCACCACATCGACAAAAGCGACACCCGTTTCGAGTTCATCGACCTGTTCCGCGTGCAGGTCGTTCCGGTGGTGGCGCCGGGCTTCCTGCCGTTTCCGGTGACCGATGCGATCACGCCGGAGCAGATGCGCGACCAGGTGCAATGTGTGATCCGCGACAGCGCGCGCCGCCCGCCCGGGCGTGATTTTTTCATCGTCGCCGGCTCGCGCCGCTGGACCGTGAGCGACCAGCTGATGAAAAAGGAGCTCATCCTGCAGCGCATGGGGTGGGGCCACATGCCCGAGTTCCTGATCGCGGCCGAGCTGGGCGACGGGCGGCTCATATCGATCGCCGGCCGCCATCTCGCGGGCGGACGCGCCGAGATCGTCGCGGCGCGCCGGCGCAATCACCCGCATGGTCCGATTGCGCAGCGGCTGTGGAGCTATGTGGCCGAGCAGGCCTCGACGCTGCGCCAGACGTGCGGCGGCAAATGGTCTATGCTGGGGAAAAGGACGAGGGTTGCCGATGTTCGCAAAGCTCAAATCCCTGCTGGGCGGTCTCGGCGCCGGCGGCGGCGATGATGCCGGCCCACCGGCCGATACGGTCGAGTACAAGGGCTTCCGCATCAAGCCGGCGCCGTTCCGCAACAACGGCGTCTTCCAGACGGCAGGCACGATCGAGAAGGACGGCCCGCACGGCACGCAGGAGCACCGCTTCGTGCGCGCTGACACGCATCCGAGCCGCGAGGACGCGGTCGCGTTCTCGGTGTCCAAGGCGAAGCAGATGATCGACCTTCAGGGCGACCGGATTTTCGGGTCGTAGGCTGTTGCGCGCGCGATGACACTGACTACGTTGTGGAACCGTAGGCGGGCAAATCGCATGGCGATGGCCATCCGCGCGGGCAACCGCGCGAAAGGCGATTTACCCACGCCGAGATCCGGGCGCGGTTGCCTACCCTACGGCGCAGAGCAGAGGATAATCGCATGGGCGTGTTGATCGACGGCATCTGGCGCGACGAGGAGCTGCCGCAGGAGACCGGGAAGACGGGCGAGTTCAAGCGCGTCGACAGCAGCTTCCGCGACCGCATCACGGCCGACGGCTCGTCCGGTTTCGCGGCGGAGCCGAACCGCTATCATCTCTATGTGGCGCATGCCTGCCCGTGGGCGCACCGCACGCTGATCTTCCGCGCGCTCAAGAAGCTCGAGGGCGCGATCTCGGTCGCGTACGCGATCCCAGGAATTAAAGAGCAGGGCTGGACGTTCGAGAAGAACCCGGCGTTTCCGGAATGCACGCCCGACACGGTCAATGGCTTCCGCTACCTGCACGAGGCGTACACGGCGAGCGATCAGCACTACACCGGCAAGGTCACGGTGCCGACGCTGTGGGACAAGAAGACAGGGCGCGTCGTCAACAACGAATCGTCCGAGATCATCCGCATGCTCAACAGCGAGTTCAAAGGCATCGCCGGCGACGACACCGACTTCTATCCGGCGCCGCTGCGCGCCGAGATCGACCGTATCAACGCGACGGTCTATGCGAGCGTCAACAACGGCGTCTATCGCTGCGGCTTTGCCCGCTCGCAGGAGGCCTACGAGGCCGCCTATGACGCGCTGTTCGCCGCCCTCGACGAGCTCGAGGCGCGGCTCGGGCGCCAGCGCTACCTGGTCGGGCGGCAGCTGACCGAAGCCGACTGGCGCCTTTTCCCGACGCTCGTGCGCTTCGACGTCGCCTACTTCTCGCTGTTCAAGGCGAACCGTCAGCGCATCGCCGACTTCCCGAACCTGCTCAATTATATGCGCGAGCTCTACGCGATCCCCGGCATCGCCGCGACCGTCAAGCCGCGCCACTACGTGATCAACTATTACTCGATCAAGCGGGTCAATCCGCTCGGCATCATCCCGAAGGGCACGCCGGTCGACTACGCCCAGCCGCACGACCGCGCGCGGCTCGCGGCGTAACGCGCGGGCGATCACGCCCGTGTGACGACGCGGGACGCGCCGGCCCGCCGAAATGTGAAGTTGCGTCGATGCAGGGCCTGTAGCCATCGCGCGGTTCGCCGCATAATGCTCGGCGATGCCGTGAGGGGAGGCTCCTGATGCGCAATCCGATCACCGATATATGGCAATTCCTGACCGCCAATACTGGCGACTACCTGGCGCTTGGCGCCTGGCGCTTTCTCATCCTTGCGATCTTCTACGCCCTGATGGCAGCAAGCATCATCCTGGCGTGGCGCAACTGGCGCGAAGATCCGGCGCAGCGCACCGGCCGCAACGTCGGCCTGTGGATCGCGCGCGTGCTGATCGGCTGCATGTGGTTCGAGGGCATGCTGTGGAAGCTGCCCTTGCCGGTCGGCGACGGCCTGCGCTACTGGACCGAGCAGGAGGCGACGCGCGCGGCGTTCGCGATCCACCGCGAGCTCGTCACCGATGTGCTGCTGCCGTATCTCTACCTGTTCGGGCCGATCGTCTTTCTCGCCGAGTTCAGCTTCGCCTCGTGCCTCATCCTCGGTCTCGGGCTGCGCCTTATCGGCGTGCTCGCCATCGCGTTCGTGCTGCAGCTGTGGCTCGGCATCTATATTCCGGGGAATCCTGCGGAATGGTCATGGTCGTACATCTTCCTCGCGCTGCTGATGTTCCTGTTCGCCCTGCTGGCCGCGGGCCGCAGCCTGGGTCTCGATGCCTGGCTGCGCCGGCACTCCCCCGCGGTGCGCGACGGAAAGGGCCCGTGGGGCCGCATCTTCCACGTCATCGGATGATGTCGCTATCGGTCGGTTGACGGACGGACCAAAAACATGGCGCGCCGCGCGACCGGGCCAAAATCTCCCGCATGGCCGATCCTGCGCAACAAATCGCCGGCCGCCGCATCGGTGTTCCAACCGGCTGCGCTGCTGCGCGAGGCGCGCCGGCAGAAGAAGCTGAAAACGGTGGAGGTGCCGGCCGTCTGCATCCTCGATCCGGACGGCGACATCCTGCGCCGGCTGCGCAAGGCCGGCCGCGCCAAGCCGTTTGCCGGGTGGCCCTGCTATCACACCGACCTGTACACGTTCCGGCTCGGCAAGGCGACGGTGGGCATCATCGCCTCCGCGGTAGGGGCGCCGTATGCGGTGCTCATCGCCGAGGAGTTGTTCGCGTGCGGATGCCGGCATCTCGTCAGCCTCACGTCGGCGGGACAGATCGTGCCGGCGGGACCGCCGCCCTATTTCGTGGTGATCGACCGCGCTGTGCGCGATGAGGGGACGAGCTATCATTACGCGGCCCCGGCCGAGCTCGCCCGCGCCGACCCTGATCTGGTCGCGACGGCCGTTGCGGCTTTGCGCGGCGCAAACTTGCGGTTCGAGGTCGGTGCGAGCTGGACCACCGACGCGCCATTCCGCGAGACATCAGCCGCGATCGCGGCGGCGCGTGCGCGCGGCGTGCTCGCCGTCGAGATGGAAGCGGCCGCGCTCTACACGTTCGCCCGTGTGCGTCACGCGTCCGTGCTGTGCCTCGCCCATGTCACCAACACCATGGGGCTGGCGGAGCTCGATTTCGAGAAGGGCGAATCCGATGGAACGAGCGACGCGCTCAAGGTGCTCGACGTGATCGTCAAGGCGCTGGCGTCGATGCGGCGGCGCGTGCGCAGTCGCGCCGGAGCGACAGCGCGAGCCGCACGAATGTCGTGACGATCGCGACCACGGCCTTCACGCTGGCGATGGCGTTGCCCGACACCTTGGAGACGCCGCCGATGCGCCGTCGCTGACCGACCGCGATCTCTTGCGTCGCCATCCCGGCCGCGGCGACGCGCATGAGCATCTCCAGGTTCCAGCCGTAACCGGTCTCCTGCATACCAAGGCGCTCGAGAGCATCGCGCCGGATGGCGCGGAACGGCGACATATCGGTGAAGCGCACGCCGTAGATCAGCCGGATCAGCAGGCCGGCAAGATGCCCGGCGACGACCTGCGGGAACGACAGGCTGCCCGGCTCACGCTCGCCCTTGATGCGCGACCCTTGCGTGAATACGGCGCGCTTTTCGGCGATGGGTGCGATCAATTGCGAAATGAGCTCGGCGCGATCGCTGCCGTCGCCGTCGATGAACAGGAGAACGTCGGCGTCGAGGCGCGATGCCGCGATGCCGCGCTGAACCGCGAGCCCGTAGCCGCGCCGCGGCTCGACCACGACCCGCGCGCCGGCCGCGCGCGCACACTCGATGGTCGCGTCGCGCGAGCCGCCGTCGACCACGATGACCTCGGCGACGCCCTGTGCCAGCACCGCGACGACCACGCGGCCGATCGCGTCGGCCTCGTCGAGACACGGGATGATGGCTGAGACCAGTGGTTGGCCCGCGTCGCCCACGCCCATATTTATCAGAGACTCCAGCGCAGGCCGCAATTCGCGCAGGCCTTGGGCGGCCTGTCCGACAGCAGCGCGGCGCGGAACGCCTGATAGGCAGGTCCGTTCCAGATCTCGCGCAAGGTCTGCTGGGTGGCGTCGCCGAGCGTGTAATGCTCGTAGCCGCGTTGCGAGAACGGCGCGATGCAGCACGGCAGCGCGCGGCCATTGGCGGTGAAATACATCAGCGACCACGGGCGCCGGCAGAGCGACCAGTCCTCGCCTTTCTTGAGGCTCATCCCCGGCTCGGAGGCGGCGCCCGACGCGCTGAACGTCATGCCGAGCGAGCGCGCGAGCGCTTGCGCCTCCTCGAGGTAATGCGCTTCCTCGCGGCTCATGCGCTCGAACAAAGCCTGGTCCGGCGTCGCCAAGCCGATCGCCTGCTCGTCGAAGAACACGAGGCGTTGCAGATAAACCTCGCGAATGCCGGCCTCGGCCGCGACGCGCACGAAGGCGGGCAGCTCCTCGACCGTTTCGCGCAGGCCGGTCAGCCAGGCCGACACGCGCGGCGTCGAATGGCCTTCGCGCTCCTGCAGGTCGCGAAAGCGGCGGACGTTCTTCAGGATGCGGTTGAAGTAGCTCTTGCCGCGGACCGCGCGGTAGCTCTCCGCGGTCGCGGCATCGAGTGAGACGCGCAGCTCGTCGAGCTCGGCCGCGATCAGGGCGCGACCGTTGCGCTCGGTGAGCACGGTGCCGTTGGTGTTGAACAGGACATACACGCCGCGATCCTTCAGATAGCGCACCATGCGCGGCAGGTCCTTGACCAGCATGGGCTCGCCGACGCCGTGCAGCACCGCGCGGGCGAGGCCCGGCACCTGGTCGACGATCGAGACGAACAGCTCCCAGCTCATGTCGGCGGGAGGCTCGAGCTCCTCATAGGTGCGCGGGCAAGTCGTGCACAGAAGATTGCAGCGGTTGGTGGTCTCGAGATAGAGGCAGACCGGCGGCTGCATCGCCGCGACGCCGCGCTGTGCCGCGATGGCCTCATGGTAGCGGCGCGGATCGACGATGCCGGGCACCGCAGTGTCAGCGGGCACCGCGCTCATGCTTGGCTTCCTCGAGCCTTGCTGCATCACGGGCTCGCCGCGCGCGCCACACCGTGTAGGCGCAGGCGAGCAGAAACGCGCCGCCATGCAGCGACTTGCGAACGAGCACGGGGACGAACGGATCCCACCACGCCTCCTCCTGAAGCAGGACCGCGCCGATCGTCAGGGTCCAGACCGGGGCGCCGCCGACGAGCGCAGTGAACGGCGTCACCATGAGGAAATACCATGGATAGTTGGGCGACAGGAGCAGCAGGAACGTCAGTAACAGCGTGTTGATCTCGGCCAATTTCTGCTGCAGCGAGGCTGATCGGCGAAAGGCGGAACGCAAGGCAAGCGCCGCGACCGCGACTGCCGTGATTGCGACATAGACCAGCACGTCCCCGGGCAGTGTTCCGACGATCCAGCGCCAGGCGGCGAGCGGCCAGAGATAGTCGCCGCTCGCGATCTTCTCCTCGCCGAGGTAGCCGCGCGTGAGGAACCCGAGCACGCCGCGGCCGACCGAGAGATAGGGCGCATAGCACAGCGCCACCACCACGACGACGGCGGCGGGGGCTTTCCAGTCCCACGGGCGCCACACCGCCGGGAGCACGACGACCGCGAACGGTTTTGCCAGCGCGCCGAGCGCGATCGCGACGGCGCCGCGCAGCCCGCGGCCGAACAGCGCGGCGCAGAGGCCGGCCATCATCAGCGCGGTCATCAATGCGTCGATATGGCCGTTGCCGGCGATCTCCCAGATCGGCAGCGGATGCCATGCCCAGGCGACGATGCGCGTCACCGGGCGGCCGAGCCGCCGCAATAGCAGCACGATTGCGCCGACGATCGCGCCTTCGCACGCCACCATGGCGAGCTTCATCGTGATGACGTCGGCGCCGAGCCGCGTCACCAGGAAGAAGAACATCTCGGCGACCGGCGGATAGATCGTGACCGCGTAGTCGGCGCGGTTGATGTCGGGATAGATGGTGCCGTCGCGCAGGGCGGCGAGGGCGGCGTCGGCCGGCACGTAGCGATATGGGTTGAATCCCGCCGCCTGGACCTTGCCGTCCCAGACGTAGCGAAAAATGTCGGTCGACAGGAACGGGGGGATCGCGAGCGCGACGATGCGCAGCGCGATCGCGACCGTCACGATGAGCCACAGCGCCTGCCGGGTCGGGCAGCGCTCGGCCACGCCGGTCGCGGCGGCGGCGGCGAGGCCGGTCGCGATCGCAAACACCATGTAGGTGTTGTCGCCGCCGTGCCAGAAGGCGAACGGGGTCGCCAGCACGAGCGCTGCCGACACCGCGCCGAGCAGGGCCAGACGCGGCAGGCTCGATTTGGCGGCTGGCGCCGCCAGAGCGTTGCTGTCGCAGTTTAGGTTCACCGCACCGCCGCCACGGCGCTCGCGAGGCATGCGCGGGTCGCAGCAGCCGGGCTGCCGCCGTGAAAGCGCGTCGATCGCCCGGCGAGCTCCGCGCGCAGCCAGTCGAGGGTCTCGGCGTCGTCGATGTCGTACCATTCAGGCAGGAGCATCGTCTCTAGTCCGATCTGCGCGGCACGCTCGCGGGTGAGCCGGGCGACCGCGCCCGTTCCCCACGGGATATCAGTGAAGACGTGCCGATGCGCGTGCTTGAGGCCGATGAGATAGTAGCCGCCGTCGCTCGCGGGCCCGAGCACCATGCGGTCGCCGGGGCGCCGCAACGCCGCGATGGCATCGATCATAAATTGCGTTGGCAAGGTCGGACTGTCGCCGTTGACCAGAAGCGCGCAGTCGTGCCCGGCGGCGAGCAGATCGCGCGCGGCACCATACAGAACATTGCCGAAATCGGCGCCGACCTGCAGCAGCAGGCGGAACGACGGCGGCAGCACCTGCCGCAGCTCGCGCTCGGCATCCGCCGGCGCATAGACGCCGTAGCCGACGTAACCGAGTTGTGCCGGGATCGCCGCGATGACGGCGGCCACGTCGCGCAGGAAGCAGGCGGAGAGCGCCGCCGCGGCCTCCGCGCCGATGATCGCCGCGAGCCTCGTCTTGGCTCGCCCGGGTCGGGGAGCCTTGCACATGATTCCGATCGCGGCTGAGGCAGTCATCCTGCCGGTTGTACCACGGGCCGATGGCGATCGCGCGGTCACCTTTCCGGTCGCCGCCGCACCCTGTCACAGCCGCGTGGTGCGCACCACCGCGACCGCGTCAGGCCGCAGGTTCCGCCTCGTTGTCGACCGGGAGGGGATCGCGTCGCGTGACGCCCGCGGCGCGCTCGGCGGCCGAGATCGTGTTCTCGAGCAGCATCGTGACCGTCATCGGCCCGACGCCGCCCGGCACCGGCGTGATGTACGACGCCTTGCGCCGCACGCCCTCGAAGTCGACGTCGCCGACGAGCCGGCCGTCGGGGAGCCGGTTGATGCCGACGTCGATCACCACGGCGCCGGTGCGCACCATCTGCGGCAGGATCAGGTTGGGCACGCCGGCGGCGACGATGAGGATATCGGCCAGTATCGTGTACTGGGCGAGGTCGCGCGTCTTGACGTGGCAGACCGCGACGGTCGCCTCGCGCCGCATCAGCATCAGCGCCATCGGCTTGCCGACGATGTTGCTCGCGCCGACGATGGTGGCGTTGCGCCCCTCGATCTCGACGCCGGCATGCTCGAGGATCTTCATCACGCCATAGGGCGTGCACGGCGGAAATACTGTTTCGCCGAGCACGAGGCCGCCGACGTTGTAGAGGTGGAAGCCGTCGACATCCTTCTCGGCCGCGACCGTGCGCAGCACCGACCGGATGTCGAAATGCGGCGGCAGCGGCAGCTGCACCAGGATGCCGTGGATGGCGGCATCGCGGTTGAGCTCGACGATGCGCGCGATCACGGCCGTGTCGGCGATGCCGGCATCGTACTCGAACAGGCGGGTGGCGATGCCGACCTCCGCGCAGGCCTTGAGCTTGTTGTTGACGTAGAGCCGCGAGGCCGGATTGGTGCCGACCAGGATGACGGCGAGCCCCGGCACGACGCCGGACGCGCGTCGGAGCGTCGCGACGCGCGCCTTGGCGACCTCACGAATTTTCCGGCCGATCGCCTTGCCGTCGAGCACGATTGCGGACATGGCGCACCGTCTAGCGGATTGCGTGGGGTTAGGCCAACGCCGCCGGCATGGTTGTGTGGATTGCGGTGTACGCCGAGTGGGCTAAGGCCCAATTGGAATCACCGCCGATTCGGCCAAGATAGAGACCATCCGCATCGCGCTCGCCGGGCGGCAAGGCAATAATCGGTCGTCCCGCGTTCCTGACGCGCCCAATTGTCCATGGATGCGGGCAAGGCGATGGGAGCAGCGACTTATCGATCCCGATCATGCATCGATCGTCGAGGTGGGCTACTCAATGGGGAAAATCGGATTCGATCGACTCGATTTTCGATACCGGCGGACCCTCGCGGTCTGGATTGAACATGCCGGTCAGCTAGGAAAAGGCGTCGGAACTATGAGTATTGCGCGCATCGGCACGAGCAGACTATCCTTGATGCCCACCAAGAATACTTCGTGGGTCGGATGACGTCTAGCTGAATACTTGGTATCTACAGTGCGTCCGCATGGAAGGGTGACATCGCGATCCCGTCGCGGCACCCGATTGTGACCCGACGCCGCGGAAAAATTGCTCGCAAAAAGACACAGTTGTCGTGCTACGGATCGCCCCGAGCGATCGAGAATCCATACCCGCATTGCGACCGGGGGCAGTCAGCGGTCGGATTCGATCATTATTCCTGGTGACGGCAACGGGCTGTGCCTCGCGCCGGTGGAGCAAGCGAATGCGAAAATCCTACCTCGTCCTGCTCGGTGCGTTGGTCGGCGCGGCCGGCGTTTTCCTCGCCGGGCCCGGCCGCATCCATATGGAGGCGCGCGCGGCCGACGCACCTGCGGCGCCGCCAGCCAGCGACACCTACCATCAGCTCGCGCTGTTCGGGTTGATCTTCGACCAGGTGCGTGCCCACTACGTCGACAAGCCGGACACGCAGAAGCTCATCGAGGGCGCGGTTTCGGGCATGCTCGACGGGCTCGACCCGCATTCGAGCTTCATGAACGCCAAGAGCTTCGGCGACATGCAGGTCGAGACGAGCGGCGAGTTCGGCGGCCTCGGCATGGAGGTCACCATGCAGGACGGCCTCGTCAAGGTCGTCTCGCCGATCGACGACACGCCGGCGGCGCGCGCCGGCATCCTGGCAAACGACGTGATCGTCGAGCTCGACGGCAACCCGGTGAAGGGCCTCACGCTGCAGCAGGCGGTGGAGAAGATGCGCGGGCCGGTGAACACCCAGGTTCACCTCAAGATCCAGCGCAAGGGCGCCGACAAGCTGATCGAGGTGACGCTGACGCGCGAGACCATCCACGTGCGCTCCGTCACGTCGCGCGCCGAGGGCGACGACGTCGGCTACATCCGCATCAGCCAGTTCAATGCCCAGGTGGGCGACGAGCTGCGCAAGGCGATCGCCAAGCTGCAGGGCGACAATCCCGACCATCTCAAAGGCTACATCCTCGACCTGCGCAACAACCCGGGCGGCCTGCTCGACCAGGCGGTGGCGGTGTCGAACGCCTTCCTCAACCGCGGTGAGATCGTCTCGCTGCGCGGCCGCGACGCCGACGACGCCCAGCGCTTCGATGCCAAGCCGAATCCGGGCGACCTGATCAAGGGCAAGCCGCTGATCGTGCTGATCAACGGTGGCTCGGCCTCGGCCTCCGAGATCGTCGCCGGCGCGCTGCAGGACCAGAAGCGGGCGACCATCATCGGCACGCGCTCGTTCGGCAAGGGCTCGGTGCAGACGATCATCCCGCTCGGCAGCGGCAATGGCGCGCTGCGTCTCACCACGGCGCGCTACTACACGCCCTCCGGCCGCTCGATCCAGGCGATGGGCATCTCGCCCGACGTCGAGGTGCTCCAGGACGTGCCGGCCGAGGTGCAGGGCCGCGACATGACCAGCGAGGCGAAGCTGCGCGGCCATCTCGCCGCGACCGGCGCCGAGCAGACCGGCTCGCAGGCCTACGTGCCGCCCGATCCGAAGGACGACAAGGCGCTGCACGTCGCGCTCGACCTGCTGCGCGGAATCAAGACGGCGGCGCCCGCGACCACGTCGCCGCCGGTGCCGCCCTCGCTCGCGCCGACGATGCCGGGCCCGGGCGACACCAAGCACAACTGAGGGCAGCGACTTTCCGCAAACAGCGGGCGTCGACGCGATCGCGTCGGCGCCCTTTGCGTTTGAGCTACCCGGTCGCGGCTGCGCGCGCCGGCGGCTCGAATGCGCGCACCGGCGGCGCCATCGCGGTCCAGCGCTCGACCTCGACCAGCGTGGTCGCGCAGGTCGGCCCTTGCGCGAGCTTCGAGGTGCCGTAATCGCGCGTGAGCAGGTTGGCGTTGCCGTGCGCGCACAGTGCGCCGTCCTCGGTCGAGGTCGGGTCGTACCAGGCGCCGCACGAGAGACGCAGCACGCCCGGCCGGATGGTGTCGGTGAGCTGCGCGCCCGCGAGGCAGGCGCCGCGTGCGTTGAAGACGCGCACGATGTCGCCCTCGGCGATGCCGCGCCGGCGCGCGTCGTCGGGATGGATCGCGAGCGCCTCACGCCCCGCCACCTTGCCGGTCGCGCTCACCGGCCCGGCGTCCATCTGGCTGTGCAGACGGTAGCGCGGCTGGCTCGAGATCAGATGCAGCGGATAGCGCGCGGCCTCCGTACCGCCGAGCCATTCGGCCGGGGCGATCCAGGTCGGATGCGGCGGGCAGTCGTCATAGCCGAAGCCTGCGATGCGCTCGGAGTAGAGCTCGATGCGGCCGGAGGGCGTCGCAAGCTTGTGCTGCGCCGGGTCGGCGCGGAAATCGGCGAACAGCACGTACTCCTCGCCGCGCTGGGGAATTTCCAGCGCGCCGTCGCGCCAGAACGTGTCGAAATCCGGAATGGCGGCGTGGTTTGTGCGCACGCCGTCGCGCCAGCTCTCGTAGAGGTGGCGCAGCCAGCCCATCTCGTCGCGGCCCTGCGCGTAAGCCTCGGCGCAGCCGAGCCGCTGCGCGAGGTCGGCGAAGATGGCGAAATCGCTGCGCGCCTCGCCGACCGGGGCGATCGCCTGCTGCATCGCGATCACGAAGGCGTCGCGCGCGGCGCAGCCGATGTCGTTGCGCTCGAGCGAGGTCGAGGCCGGGAGCACGATGTCGGCGTGGCGCGCCGTCGCGGTCCACCACGGCTCGTGCACGATGATCGTCTCGGGCCGCCGCCAGGCGGCGCGCAGGCGGTTGATGTCCTGGTGATGGTGAAACGGATTGCCGCCCGCCCAATAGACGAGGCGGATGTCCGGATAGGCGGCATTGCGGCCGTTGAAATCGTAGCGCTCGCCGGGGTGCAGCAGGCAATCGGCGATGCGCGCGGCGGGGATCGCCTTGGCGGCCGGATTCGCCAAGGTCTCCATCGCCGGCGCCTTGAAGGCGAGCGGCGCGTCCGCGATGCCCCCTGTCGAGCCGTAGCCGAAACCGAAGCCGCCGCCCGGCAGGCCGATCTGGCCGAGGCAGGCGGCGAGCAGGATCACGGCCCAGTAGGGCTGCTCGCCATGATCGGCGCGCTGCAGCGACCACGAGGCGGTCACCATGGTGCGGGTCGCCGCCATGCGGCGGGCGAGCGCGCGGATCGTCTCCGCCGCAATGCCGGTGATCGCCGCCGCCCAGGCGGCGTCCTTCGGCTGGCCATCGGTTTCGCCCAGCACGTAGGCGCGCACGCGCTCGAAACCGGTGCAGTAGCGGGCGAGGAACGTCGCGTCGTGCAGGCCCTCGGTGACCAGCGTGTGGACGAGCGCGAGCAGCAGCGCGGTGTCGGTGTTGGGGCGGATGGGGATCCACTCGGGCGCGACGCTCGCCGGCCCGTCGTCGCGGATCGGGCTCACATTGACGACCTCGACGCCGGCGCGGGCGAGCTCGGCGAGCGCACCGCGCATGTTGTGCGCGCCGGCGCCCCCCTTGGTCACCTGCAGGTTCTTCGGATTGGCGCCGCCGAACAGCACCATCAGCCGGCCATGGCGCGCGATCGACGACCATGAGGTCAGCGGGCCCGTGACGGCCTGCGCGCTGCCGAGCACGTGCGGCAGGAAGACCAGCGCCGAGCCGAAGCTGTAGTTCGAGGTCTGGTCGACGAAGCCGCCGAACGCGGAGAGGAAGCGGCGCACCTGAGTGCGCGCATCGTGAAAGATGCCGGCCGAGGCCCAGCCCTGCGAGCCGCCCATGATGGCGGCATGACCATGCGAGTCGCGCACGCGCGCCAGCTCGCCGGCGACGAGATCGAGCGCGCCCTCCCAGCTCACCGGCACGAACGGCTCGCGCCCGCGCCCCTCGCCCTGATTGGGACGTCTGCCACCGCCCTGTCCGAGCCAACCGGCGCGCACCATAGGCTGGTCGATCCGCGTCGTGGAGTGAACCGCGTCTGGGATGGCGTCGAGCAGCGGCGACGGATCGGGATCGCGTTCGAACGGATGCACCCTGACGACGCGGCCGTCCTTCACCTCGGCGCGGAAGGCGCCCCAGTGGGAATGATGCGGGACGAGCGTGGTGGTCATGGGCATTAATCCCGGTTTCGTGGGTCGTCGCAGATTGCGCCGATGAGGGGCAGAACGCCAGTGGGTCCTCCCCCGGCGACGTCAGCGCACGAGTTGCGCCACGATCTCGACATGCGCGCTGTAGCGGAACTGATCGACCGGGGTCACCGACGCGATCCGATAGCCGCCGTCGACCAGGATCTTGGCGTCGCGCGCGAACGTCGCCGCGTTGCACGACACTGCGACGATCACCGGCACCTTGCTCGCCGCGAGGGCGCGCGCCTGCGCCTCGGCACCCTGGCGCGGCGGATCGAAGACCACGGCTTCGACACGGGGAAGCTCCTGCGCGACGAACGGCCGGCGGAACAGATCGCGCCGCTCGGCAATGACCGGCTTGAGCCCCGGCGCCCGCGCGGCCGTGCGCAGTGCCGCGATGGCGGCCTCGTCATTGTCGGCCGCCATGACCTTGGCGCGCTCGGCAAGCCGCAGCGCGAAGGGGCCGACGCCGGCGAAGAGGTCGACGACCGTCTTGGCATCGCCGACATGCGCGACGACGAGCCGTGCGAGCGCCTCCTCGCCCGCCACGGTCGCCTGCAGGAAGGCGCCGGGCGGCAGCGTCACGGTGGCGCGGCCCATCGCGACGGTTGGCGCGGCGCGCTCGGCGACGCGCTCGCCGTGGCGCGTGAGCCGCGCCAGCCGCCGCGCATCGGCGAGGCGGGCGAGCGCGACCGACTGCGTCGGCGTGAGCGGGCCGGAGCCGCGCACATCGACGTCGAGGCCGCCGTCGGTCGCGGTCGTCTGGATATCGAGCGGCTTTTTCGTTGCGCCGAGCGCCTCGGCGATTGCCCAGGCGACTGGGATCGCGTCCGCGAGCCCCGGCGCGAGGATCGGGCAATGGTCGATGGCGATGATGTGGTGCGTGCCGGACGCCGTGAAGCCGACCTCCAGCACGTCCTTGCCGCCGCGCCGGGCGTGGAAAACGGCGCGGCGGCGCCCGTCGCCATGCGCATCGATCAGGGCATCGACCGCGACATCGAGCCCGGCCTGCCGCAACGCCGTGACCACGAGGTCGCGCTTCCAGGCGCGATAGCGCGCGGTGTCCCAGTGCTGCATGGCGCAGCCGCCGCAGGTGCCGAAGTGCGGACAGATCGGCGCGATGCGTTCGGCGCTTGGACGATCGACCCGCACGAGGTGACGACGATCGGGATGGCCCGCCCATGCTGCGACCTCGACGGTCTCGCCCGGCAGCGTGTAGGACACGTAGATCGGTCCGTCGACGCCCTGCGCAATGCCGTCGCCGCGGTGGCCGAGCTCGCGGATCGCCAGGCGCTCAACCACGCTGCGCTCCGATGAAGAACTCGCGATTGCCCTCGCCGCCCTCGATGGGTGACGGCAGCGTCGCGGTCACGCGCCAGCCGAGCGAGGCGACGAAGGCGGCGATATCGGCGCAAACCGCGGCGTGGGTCGCGGCATCGCGCACGACGCCGCGCTTGCGATGCCGGCGCGGCGCCTCGAACTGCGGCTTGATCAATGCCACGAGCGCGGCTTGCGGCGCCGCGCGCGCCAGCGCCGCCGGCAGCACCAGCCTGAGCGAGATGAAGCTCACGTCGATCACCACGAGATCTGCTGGCTCGATCAGCGCCGGGTCGACTGTGCGGATGTCGGTCGCCTCGAGCGAGACGACCTCGGGACGCGCGCGCAGGCGCGCATGCAGCTGGCCGCGCCCGACGTCGACCGCAAAGACACGCCGCGCGCCGCGCGCGAGCAGCACCTGGGTGAACCCGCCGGTCGAGGCGCCGACGTCGAGGCAGGTTTTTCCGGTGACGTCGAGATCGAGCTCGTCGAGCGCATGCGCGAGCTTGACGCCGCCGCGCGATACCCAGGGAAACGCTGGCGCGGCGGCGAGCCGGGCGTCCCGCGCGATCTCGTCGGACGGCTTGCGCACCGGCTGCTCGTCGGCAGTGACGAGGCCGGCCGCGATCGCGGCCTGCGCCTTCGCGCGGCTGTCGAACAGCCCGCGCGCGACGAGGAGCCGGTCGGCACGCTCACGATCGGTCATCGAAGGTGTTTAGCAGCGCCCTTCCGGCCGAGCGAGGGGCGTCGCGTCAGGATGCGAGCGCGATCGGCCCGGCGTCGGCCGGCGCGAGCGCGACGCGGTTGCGGCCGCCGCGCTTGGCCCGATAGAGCGCCTCGTCGGCTTCCTTCATCAGCGCCACGATGCCCAGCATCCGTGTGTCCGCCTCGGCGACGCCGATGCTGACGGTCAGGCGGATCGGCGCGCCGGCGACGACCAGCGGGGTCTCGGCGATCTCGCGGCGCAGCCGCTCGGCGACGAGTGCCGCGCTCTGCAGCGGAGTTTCCGGCAGCAGCATGGCGAACTCCTCGCCGCCCACGCGGGCGACGATGTCGGGCACCCGCTTGCTGTTGCGGCAGATCGCGGCGAGGTGCGCGATCGCCTGATCGCCCACGTCGTGCCCGTACCGGTCGTTGACCGATTTGAACAGGTCGATGTCGAGCATCATCAGCGAGAGCGGCCGTTCATAGCGGTCGAAGCGGTTCCATTCGCCCTCGGCTAGCTCGAGGAAGTGGCGCCGGTTGAACAGCCCGCTCAGCGCGTCGACCGACGCGCGGCGGACCAGATCGGTGACCGGCGTATAGGTCAGCATGCGGCCGCCGGCCGGCAGCACCGTGCATTCCAGGCGCACGACCTCGCCGTTGCTGAGCCTGATGTCGAGGGGATCGAGGTCGCCGCTGCGCACGCGGCGCACGCGCTCGGCCACGTATTCGTCGAGCCTTTCGTCCGGCACCGCATACGCGTGCGTGTTGCGCCCATGATAGACCAACGCCACGAACGGGGGCTGGCGATCGGCGACGTCATCCGGGAGTTGCCACATGTTGCGGAACGCGCGATTGATGAACTGTGCCCGCAGCTCCTGATCGAGCACCACCACGCCCACATGCGACTCGTCGAGCGCGGCCTGCACCGCGACCAGGCGGCGGTTGGCCGCCTCGACCGACAGCCGCGCCTGTCGCTCGCGCTTCATGGCCTCGTTGGTGCGTGCCTTGAGCAGGCCGACGGCGATCGCGAGGCATGGCGTCGTGACGAAGAGGATGAGCACGCGTACCAGGTCGTCGTGGTTGGCATCCCAGATGTGACCGCGCGCGAAAAAGTGGATCGCCGAGAAGCCGAGCGCGATCGCGGCGGCGATGAGGCCCGACCGCGTGCCGCCGATGAAGGCTGACGCCATCACGGCGATGAAGAAGATCGCACCCGGGTTCGGGACTGCAGCGACATACCGTTCGAACAGCGCGATCGCGGTCACAATCGCGAAGGTCGCCAGAGGTCCGACAATGGGGCGCCAGTGCGAAGGCATGACGAGCTCCCACAGGCCATAAATGACCGTGATGGTAGGGGCCGTCGCCTTAAGGATCTTGCACCACGCCGTCGTCAAATTGCGGAAAAGTTAATCAGAGGATAATGGGCGGCGCAGTTACGCGGCTGCTGACGGGCGTGCCGCGGCCGATGACCCGCCGGCCTCGCTGGTGGCCGAGCGCACGCGGTTGCGCCCGGCACGCTTGGCGTCATAGAGCGCCTTGTCGGCGCGCTTCATCAGATCGGTGAAGCGCGTCATGCCGGCGTCGGCCTCGGCGACGCCGATGCTCGCCGTGATCCGCACCATGGCATCCCCGAACGAGAGCGGCGCCGCCTCGATCCGCCGCCGCAGCTGCTCGGCCCGCGCGGCGGCCTCCTCGCTGCGCGTGTCCGGCAGCAGCATGACGAATTCCTCGCCGCCGAGCCGCGCCAGGACATCGGTGTCGTACATGTCGCGCCGGCACACATTGGCGAAGTGACGGATCACCGCGTCGCCGGCGTCGTGGCCGAAGCGATCGTTGACCGACTTGAACAGGTCGAGATCGAGGATGAGCAGCGACAGCGGATCGCCGGCGAGGCGGAAGCGCTCCCACGGCTCGCGCGCCAGCGCCATGAAGTGGCGCCGGTTGCAGATGTCGGTCAGGTCGTCGATGGTCGCCAGGCGCTCGAGCGTCTTCGCATGACGCACCAGGTCGGTGACGTCGGTGTAGCTCAGGAAGCGACCGCCGGCCGGCAGGCTCTTGCAGCGGCAGCGCACGGTGGTGCCGTCGGCGAGCTGGAAGTCCATCGGCCGCTCGTCGCCGCCGCGCAGCTGGGCGAGGCGCCATTCGATATGGGCGTCGACCTTGTCGGCCGGCACCGAGAGGACGCCGGACGCCCAGGCGTTGTGCAGGAGATCGCCGAAGAAGGGCATGCGGCGCGCCGTTGCGTCCGGGATCTTCCACTGCTGGCGCGAGGCGCGGTTGATGAAGCGCGCGCGCAGCTGCTCGTCGAGCAGGATGACGCCGTCGTCGACGTGGTCGAGCGCGGCCTGCAGGAACTGCAGCTCACGACTCGCGGCCTCGACGCGCTCGCGCGAGCGGCGCTCCTGCTCGAGGCGGCGGTCGGCGCGGGAGCGCAGCCAGGTGATGAGGGGCGGGACGCCGATCGCGAAGGCCGTGGCCGCGATCGCGATGACGGGCGGATTGTAGGAGAGGGTGATGAAATGCGTCTTCTCGAGCACGGCCGGGACAGCAGCGGCGAGGAAGATGACGGCACTCGTGTAGCCGGGGACGAGGCCGCCGACCCAGGTCGAATAGACGATGGCCAGCATCACGAGGCCACCGGGGGCCGGGACCGGGACGCCGAGCCGATCCAGCAGCCAGATGACGCCGGCCATGCCGGCCGTGATCAGGGGCCCGATCGCGAAACGCCACCGACTCGATTTCATGAGCACTGCTCCCATCCGACCGCAGCGCTACAGTATCAATACGTAGAAATTGCCAATGCGGGCGGCGCGCGGTGTTCTGCGCACCGGTATTCCGACGCAGATGCTTAACCTTGGGTTAGCGTGATGGTTGCACGATCAAAAAACCGCTGATGGTCCATGAAGAAATGCCCCGCCGGAGCGGGGCATACACGTTTCACGTGTGCGCTGCGCAACCACTCAGGCGAGCCGCGCGGCCTCGGTGCGCAGGTCCTTGCCGAGCGCCTCGAACACCTTGGCGACGATGCCTTTGGCATCGAGGCCGGCCTTGGCGTACATGGCGTTGGGCGTGTCCTGATCGATGAAGACGTCGGGCAGCACCATCGCGCGGACCTTGAGGCCGCGATCGAGCAGCCCGGCCTCGGCGAGCGCCTGCAGCACATAGGTGCCGAAGCCGCCGATCGAGCCTTCCTCGATCGTCACCAGCACCTCATGCTCGCGCGCGAGGCGGTATACGAGCTCGGTGTCGAGCGGCTTGGCGAAGCGCGCGTCCGCGACCGTGGTGGCAAGACCGAGGGCGGCGAGCTCCTCTGACGCCTTCAGGCACTCGGCGAGCCGGGTGCCGTAGGAGAGGAGGGCGATCTTGTGACCTTCCTTGAGGATGCGGCCCTTGCCGATCTCGAGTGGCTTACCGTCTTCCGGCATGGTGACGCCGACGCCTTCGCCGCGCGGATAGCGCAACGCCGAGGGATGCTCGTCGAGCGCGGCCTGCGTCGCGACCATGTGGACGAGATCGGCCTCGTCGCCAGCCGCCATCAGCACGAAATTCGGCAGGCAGCCGAGATACGCGATGTCGAACGCGCCCGCGTGCGTCGGTCCGTCGGCGCCGACGAGGCCGGCGCGGTCCATGGCGAAGCGCACCGGCAGGTTCTGGATCGCGACGTCATGCACGACCTGGTCATAGGCGCGCTGCAGGAAGGTCGAGTAGATCGCGCAGAAAGGCTTCAGGCCCTCGGTCGCGAGGCCGGCCGCGAACGTGACGGCATGCTGCTCGGCGATGCCGACGTCGAAGGTGCGGTCGGGGAATTCCTTCTGGAAGAGATCGATGCCGGTGCCGGATGGCATCGCGGCGGTGATGCCGATGATGCGCTTGTCCTTGCGCGCTTCCTTGATCAGGCTCTGGCCGAACACCTTCTGATAGGCGGGGGCGTTCGACTTCGACTTGGCCTGGGCGCCGGTTGCGACGTCGAACTTGACGACGCCGTGATACTTGTCGGCGGACTGCTCGGCCGGGGCGTAGCCCTTGCCCTTCTGCGTGACCACGTGGACCAGGATCGGTCCGGTCTTGCTGTCGCGCACGTTGCGCAGCACCGGCAGCAGGTGGTCGATGTTGTGTCCGTCGATCGGGCCGACATAATAGAAGCCGAGATCCTCGAACAGAGTGCCGCCGCCCATCATCATGCCGCGGGCGTATTCCTCGGCGAGCGCGGCGCGCTCCTTGATCAGCTTGGGCAGGTGCTTGCCGAGCTGCTTGCCGATATCGCGCAGCGAGCGATAGGCGCGGCCCGACCACAGCCGCGACAGATACGCCGACATGGCGCCGACTGGCGGTGCAATCGACATGTCGTTGTCGTTGAGGATGACGATGAGACGCGAATCCATGGCGCCGGCGTTGTTCATCGCCTCGTAGGCCATGCCGGCCGACATGGCGCCGTCGCCGATCACCGCGACGACGTTGTTGTTCTCGCCCTTCTGGTCGCGCGCGACCGCCATGCCGAGCCCCGACGAGATCGAGGTCGACGAATGGGCGGCGCCGAACGGGTCGTACTCGCTCTCGGCGCGCTTGGTGAAGCCCGAGAGGCCGCCACCCTGACGCAAGGTGCGGATGCGGCTGCGGCGCCCGGTGATGATCTTGTGCGGATAGGCCTGATGGCCGACGTCCCAGATCAGCCGGTCGCGCGGGGTGTCGAACACATAATGCAGCGCGACGGTCAGCTCGACGACGCCGAGGCCGGCACCCAGATGGCCGCCGGTCACCGCGACCGCGGAGATCATCTCCTGGCGCAGCTCGTCGGCGACCTGACGCAACTGCGAAGGCTCGAGACGCCGCAGGTCCGCCGGCGTGTCGACCTTGTCAAGCAGAGGTGTCTTCGAAGGCGACTGGGACAATGACATTCTCCGGATTCTGTTCAACGGCACCTAACCATGCCGCTACTCAGGCCATTACTCGATCAGCAGGCAGGCACGGAATCGTGCTCCCGGTGGGTTACGCGCGCACTGGCCTTCTCATGCCACCCTTTGAACTGCCTCCACTTGGAGGCATGCCCCATCCTTTAGAGGAGTCCAAAGAAGACAGTAGGACACCCGGCTTCCGGGTGCAAACGGCAAGAGGCATGTTGGAACCCACCCGCCAGTCATACCGCATTACCGGCGCGATCCCCCGAGCTTGCCGGCTGCTCTAGCCCAAAACCGCAAACCGCTGATCGGTTCCATACTTTTGACATCCGTGGCGAATTTGCGGTGTGGCCGATGACCCTTGGGCTTCCATGCGGGCCAGGGTGTCCACTCTCTTGGGTTAAGATTTGGTGTGTCGCGAGGCGTTGCTCAGCCTCTCCAAGAAATCCATCTATCTCTCTGAATTTGCGAGATTAACTTTACCGGCACGGAGACGTTCAGGATTCCGGCAGCGGGATGAACTCGGTCTCGCCTGGCACCGCTGCGAATCGGCCGGCCTTCCAATCAGCCTTGGCTTGGTCGATGCGCTCCTTGCGCGAGGAGACGAAATTCCACCAGATGTGTCGCGGCCCATCCATCGCGGCGCCACCCACGACCGCGATGCGCGCGGGGACGGCTGCCGTCACGGTAATGCGGTCGCCCGGCTTGAAGACGAGCAGGCGCCCGGCCTCGAAACGATCGCCGGCAATCTCGATCTCGCCCGACACAATATAAATGGCACGCTCCTCGGTCTCGGCATCGAGCGGGAGGCTCGCCCCGGCGGCAAGCGTGACGTCTGCCATCAGGGTGTCCCAGCCGGTCACGACCGGCGAGGTCATGCCGAGGAAGCGGCCGGCCACCAGCCGCACGGTCTTGCCTTCGCCGGTCGCGACCGGGAGCTCGTCCGCCGCGTGGTGCACGAAGCCGGGTGCGCCTTCCTCGGCGCTGGCCGGCAGCGCGACCCAGCACTGCAGGCCATGCAGCGGCTCGCCGGCGAGGCGATGCTCGGGCGCGGTGCGTTCCGAGTGGGCGATGCCGCGGCCGGCGGTCATCCAGTTGACCGCGCCGGGCTGGATCGCGGCGACGCTGCCCAGGCTGTCGCGGTGCATGATCTCGCCGGCGAACAGATAGGTGACGGTCGCGAGCCCGATATGCGGGTGTGGCCGCACGTCGATGCCCTGGCCCTCGCGGAATTCGGCCGGCCCCATGTGGTCGAAGAAAATGAACGGCCCGACCATGCGGCGCTGGGAGGAGGGGAGTGCGCGGCGGACGAAGAAGCCGCCGAGATCGCTGGTGCGGGGGACGATCACGCGCTCGATCGCATCGCACGAGTGGGCATCGCCGGCTGCCGGGTCTTTGCCGGGAAAGAAGCTCATCTGCCGCCTCCGCGCGTGATCGCTGCGCCGACGATATGGGCGCTGGCGGGACGGCTTGCAATGATCGCGAGGGGGCGAATAGCGAATGGCGAGTAGCGAATTGAGAAGATGCACTACTCGCTATTCGCTACTCGCCATTCGCCCCCGATCACTTCACATCGAGCGGCTCGGTGCCTCTCGGCTTGCCGGCGGCGTCGAGGGTGATCTTCTCCACCCGCGCCTCGGCCTGGCGCAGCAGCTCCTCGCAGCGGCGCTTGAGCGCCTCGCCGCGCTCGTAGATCGCGACCGATTCCTCGAGCGGCACCTTGCCTTCCTCGAGCCGCTTGACGATCGATTCGAGCTCCTCGATCGCCTTCTCGAAGGTGAGCCTGCTGACGTCTGCGTGGTTGGTTTCGCCCATGATCTATCCAGTGCGCGCGCGACTCAACGTCCCGCCGCGCCATCTTATCATCCGCGCATCAGTGTGATCACGTGTGCCGCGACCGACTGGGCGAGACCCTGCAGGTCGTAGCCGCCTTCGAGCACCGAGACGACGCGGCCGTCGCAATATTTGTCGGCGGCTTCCATCAGCTTGGCCGTCACCCAGGCGAAATCGTCCTCGACCAGGTTGAGATTCGCCAACGGATCGCGCGTGTGGGCGTCGAAGCCGGCCGAGATCAGCAGCAGGTCGGGCTTGAAGCCGTCGAGCCGCGGCAGGATCACGCTCGTCATCGCCTCGCGGAATCTCGCGCCGCCGTCGCCGGCGCGCAGCGGCGCGTTGACGATGGTGTTGTGCTCGCCGCGCTCGGACACCGCGCCGGTGCCGGGATAGAGCGGCATTTCGTGGGTCGAGCAGTACATGACGGTCGGATCCTGCCAGAAAATGTCCTGGCTGCCGTTGCCGTGATGCACGTCGAAATCGACGATGGCGACGCGGTCGAGCCCGTGCCGCTTCTGCGCGTGGCGCGCCGCGATCGCGACCGAGTTGAACAGGCAGAAGCCCATCGGCCGCTCGGTCTCGGCGTGGTGGCCGGGCGGGCGCACGGCGCAGAAGGCGTTGGCGGCCTTCTTGGCGACCACCTCGTCGACCGCAAGCGTCGCGGCGCCGACCGCGCGGGTCGCGGCCGCGAAGCTGCCGGGCGACATCGAGGTGTCGGCGTCGATGCGCACCATGCCGACGCTCGGCGTGGCGTCGCGGATCTGCTCGACATAGTCGAGCGGGTGCGCGAGCGCGATGGTCTCGAGCGCGGCCTCGGGCGCCTGCTCGCGCGCGAGCGGCTGGAATTTCTCGTCCTCCAGCGCGCGCTCGACCGCCTTGAGCCGGTCGGTGCGCTCGGGGTGACCGAGCGGCGTGATGTGGTCGAGGCAGGCCGGGTGGGTGATGTACAGGGTCGCCATGGAACCCACACTTAGTACTGGGGCGGGGCGAATGAAAGGCGGGCTCGCGACGTTGGCCGCAAATGGCGAGTAGCGAATAGCGAATAGCGAATAGCGAATGGGGCCGGTCTACTCGCCATTCGCCATTCGCCACTCGCTATTTCCTCCTTGCCAGGAACGCCTCGAACGCCGCCTTCGCCTCCGGCGAGGCGAGCCGCCGCTTGAACTCGGCGACTTCCTCATCGATGCGGCGGATGGTCTCCTCGGGTGCGCCGCGCAGCAGGCGCCGCGTCGCCGCGAGCGCCTGCGCGGGCAGCGCCGCGATCTCGCGCGCGGCCTTCATGGCCTCGGCGTCGACCTGATCGGGCGCGACCACCGTGTTGACGAGACCGGCCGCGAGCGCGGCGGCGGCATCGAGCGCGCGGCCCATGGCGAGCAGTGCAAAGGCACGTGCGTGGCCGAGCCGGCGCGGTCCGAGCAGGCTCGAGCCCGCCTCCGGCACGAGGCCGAGCTGCGCGAACGGCGTGACGAGGCGCGCGTCGCTGCCGGCGACCACATGGTCGCAATGCAGCAGCATGGTGGTGCCGATGCCGACCGCGAGCCCGCCGACCGCCGCGACCAGCGGCTTCTCGGCCCGCGCCAGCGCGTACAGGAACGCGACCAGCGGCGGCGCGAGGCCCTCGGCGCTCCTCGTGGCGTCGAGGAAATCCTGCAGGTCGTTGCCGGCGCAGAAGGCGCCGGGCGCGCCGGCGATGACGACGACGCGCGTTGCCGCCGACACGGCGGCGCCGTCGAGCGCCGCGACGAGGGCGGCATACATCGGCAGCGTGAGCGCGTTCTTCTTCTCCGGCCGGTTCATCCGCACGGTGCGGATGGGGCCGTCGTCGGTGACGAGAACGAGATCGGACATGGAAGCTGCTTTCGTTGGGCCGGCACGGCGCGAGCGCTCCCTCTCCCCCTGACGGGTGAGAAGGGGCGCCGGCACTGCCCATCTGACTTATCCGAACACGTCCGCGGGCGCGAGCGCGCCGGCGCCGTCGGTGATGGTGGTCGCAAGGCCGCCGGCGGCGGTCGCGAGGTTCTCGGCGAAGAAGCGCGCGACGGCGACGCGGCCGGGCGCATCGCCGTTGCCGGTCATGCGCAGCGCCGCGAGCGCCTCGTCGGCGAGCATGCAGCCGCCGGCCGCGAGGCCGAACAGGCGCAGATAGGACGTCGCGCCCGCGAGCGCGGCGTCCGGCTCGCCCTCGAGGCGCGCGAGCAACCACGTCGTGGCGCGCGCGAGGTGCTCGACCGCCTCGCCGAGCCGCGCGCCGGTCGCGCCGAAGGCGGGATCGTTGGCGGCATTCACGGCGGCGACGCTCGCGCGCAGCTCATCGAGATACGTCCCGACCGCGGCGCCGCCCGCCATCGGCAGCTTGCGGGTGACGAGATCGATCGCCTGGATGCCGTTGGTGCCCTCGTAGATCTGGGCGATGCGGGCGTCGCGAAAGTGCTGCGCCGCGCCGGTCTCCTCGATGTAGCCCATGCCGCCGTGCACCTGGACGCCGAGGGAGGCGACCTCGCTGCCGATGTCGGTCGCGAAGGCTTTTGCGACGGGTGTGAGCAGCGAGGCGCGCTCATGCGCGGCGGCGCGCGATTTCTCGTCGGCAGCCTTGTGGCTGCGGTCGATCGCGACCGCGGTCGCGTAGCAGATCGCACGCGCCGCCCGCGTGAGGCCGCGCATGCTCATCAGCATGCGCCGCACGTCCGGGTGGGCGATGATCGGCGAGGGCTGCGTCGCCGGCGTGCCGGCCCCGCGGCCACGAACTTGTCCTTGCCGGCGCTCGCGCGCATAGGCGATCGCCCGCTGCGTCGCGGTCTCGGCGATCGCCACGCCCTGCAGGCCGACCGCAAGCCGCGCCTCGTTCATCATCGTGAACATGCAGGCCATGCCGCGGTTTTCTTCGCCGACCAGCCAGCCGGTGGCGCCGCCATTGTCGCCATAGACCATGGTGCAGGTGGGCGAGGCATGAATGCCGAGCTTGTGCTCGACCGAATGGGCGCGCACGTCGTTGCGCGCGCCGAGCGAACCGTCGGCGTTGAGCAGAAACTTCGGAACGAGGAACAGCGAGATGCCGCGCGTGCCGGGCGGCGCGTCGGGGAGCCGCGCCAGCACGAAATGGATGATGTTGTCGGTGAGATCGTGCTCGCCGTAGGTGATGAAGATCTTGGCTCCGCTGATGCGATAGCTGCCGTCGCTCGCGCGCTCGGCCTTGCTGCGCAGCGCGCCGACGTCCGAGCCGGCCTGCGGCTCGGTGAGCTGCATGGTGCCCATCCATTCGCCCGAGACCAGCTTGGCCAGATATTGCTGCTTGAGCGCCTCGCTGCCGTGCTGCGCGAGCGCATTGATGGCTGCCATGGTCAGCACCGGCCCGATGCCGAACGCCATCGAGGCCGAGTTCCACATCTCGACGCAGGCCGCATTGACGGCCGCCGGCAGGCCCTGGCCCCCCCATTGCTCGGGCGAGGCGAGCCCGTTCCAGCCGGCCGCCGCCCACGACGTGTAGGCCTCCTTCCAGCCGGGCGGGGTGGTGACGACGCCATCCTTGAACGGCGTGCCGTGCAGGTCGCCGACCCGATCGAGCGGCGCGATCACGTCGGTCGCGAACTTGCCGGCCTCCTCCAGCACGGCGTCTAGGGTCTCGTCGTCGAGGTCATAGATGCCGGCCTTCCGGGCCTGCGTGAAGCGGGCGGCGTGACGCAACGCGAAGGCGATGTCGGCAACCGGGGCGCGGTAGGTCATGTGGCAGGACCGGGTTTCAAGATGATGAGATTGTTGCTGTTATCCCAGTTGGGTTCGTTCTGGAGTTCTGGAAAAATGCCGGGGCGGCGCGGCGCTGTGGCTCGCGCAACCTGCCGCCATCCTGGTCGGTTCCGCATCCGTGACCGCGGTGGGGCCCACCGTTGAAATTGCTGCCCTTTTTCGAGTTCGTTCTGCCAAATCGCCAAATCGAAAAATGGTTGTACTGATATGTAGTGCAATCTTTAGACGAGGGCGGCGGGCTCATGAGTTTCTCGGCTATCGCATGGTCCTACGCGTTCCGGGCCGGCACGCTGACCATCGGCAGTAATCGCCGTCATCGCGGCAGCTCGCACACTTAATCGTGGATGACGCGTGCCGCCAAGAACAAAATGTGCACGCGTCGAGTTGCGCCCGATCAATATAGATGTAACTGCAGCCGCGGCCGGCTTGGCGAACTGGCGGCGACTCCGGCGGCGAACCCGTTTGCCCCGCCGCCTCCGCGCCAGTATGGTCCGCCCGCGCAATGGGGCGTAGCCAAGTGGTAAGGCAGCGGATTTTGATTCCGCCATTCCCAGGTTCGAATCCTGGCGCCCCAGCGATGGCCAAGTTGCTCGCCCCCGTCAGGGGACGGCTCTCTCCTCCCGGCGCAAGTCAGGGCGTCGCCTCCAGGCTCTTGAGCCTTTCGAGCACGCGCTTGTTTCCCGGCTGGAGCGCGAGGATCTTGCGATATTCGGCCGCGGCGCGCGCGCGGTCGCCGTGGTGCTCGTAATATCCAGCCAACATGTCGAGCGCAAACGTGTTGCGCGGGTTCATGTCGATCGCCTTCTGCAGGTCGGCGAGCATATGGCTCGCATCGTTGAGCTCGGCGTAAGCGACGGCGCGAAAGACATAGACGCCGTCCCTGGGCTCGAGCTCGAGCACGCGCGTGTAGTCCGCGATCGCCTTCGCGGTTTCGTGCGCTGCGAACAGCGCGACCGCCCGTTCATAATACGGGCCCGGCCAACCCCCATCGGCTTCGATCGCGCGGCCAAAATCGGCGATGGCCTCGCCATCCCGGTGCAGGAGCCGCAGCGCCTTGCCGCGAACCGTATAGGCGACCGACTGCGCGTGCCGGTCGGCCGGATGCGCATCGAGGAACTCGGTGCAGCTCGTGATGGCGAGCTCGGCATTCTCCTTCTGTGTACAGCCGCGCGGCAGCTCCGCGCAGGCGAACGCGGGCCACATGGCGATCATTGCCAGCACAAACCGATTTCGCATGCCTCGATCCTCCTGAGCGACGATCGCACGCGGCGCCGCGCTACCAGATGCTCACGCGGTCGGCCGGTGCGAGATACATCTTATCGTTCGGGCCGATGTTGAACGCCCGGTACCACGCGTCGATGTTGCGCAGCGGGCCGTCGACGCGGAATCGCTCCGGCGCGTGCGGGTCGATCTTCACCCTGATGATGGCGGTCTGGTCGGTGGTCTTCGCGCGCCACACCTGCGCCCAGCCGAGAAAGAAGCGCTGATCGGCCGTCAGGCCGTCGAGCACCGGCGGAACCTGGTTGCCGAGCGCCGCGTGATAGGCGTCGAGCGCGAGCAGCAGGCCGCCGAGGTCGGCGATATTCTCGCCCATGGTGAGCAGCCCGTTGACATGGAAGCCCGGCACGGGCTCGAACGCGTCGAATTGCGCGCCGAGCCGGGCGGCGCGCTCCTGGAATGCGGCCGCATCCTGCGCCGTCCACCACTCCGCGAGCCTTCCGTCCGCGTCGTACTTGCGGCCCTCGTCGTCGAAGCCATGGGTGACCTCGTGCCCGATCATGGCGCCGATGCCGCCGAAATTGACCGCCATGTCGGCGTTCGGGTCGAAGAACGGCGGCTGCAGGACCGCGGCCGGGATGGTCAGGTCGTTGTTCGATGGATTGTACTGCGCATTCACCTCCTGCGGGTGCATGTGCCATTCGGCCTTGTCGACCGGCTTGTTCAGTCGATGCACATCGTATTCCCAGTCGAACGCGATGGCGCGCACCTTGTTTCCGTAGAGATCGTCCGGCCGCATCGCGAGCGTGTCGTAGGCGCGCCATTTCGCCGGATAGCCGATCTTGATCGTCATATGCGCCAGCTTGTCCTGCGCCTTCCGCCTGGTCTCTGCGGTCATCCACGCCGCACCGTTGATGTGCGCGTGCATCGCGGCCATGATTCGGCGCACCATCGCTTCGGCTTGCGCCTTCGCTCGCGGCGAAAAATAGGCCTCTACGTACATATGGCCGATCGCCTCGCCGAGCGCAGACTCGGTGAAATAAACGGCGCGCTTCCAGCGCGGCCGCATCTCCTGCTGACCCGACATGGTGCGGCCGTAGAAGTCGAAATAGGCGTCGACGAAGCGCTTGGACAGGTAGGGAGCGGCCCCGTCGGCGACGCGGTAGGCCTGCCACGCCTTGATCGTATCGAGTGGCGTGGCCGCGAAGATCGCGGCATATTTCGGAAACGCCGTGTCGGTGCGGACGATCACACGGTGGACCGCGCGGAGCTCCGCGTTGTCGAGGAACGCGCGAAAGTCGAAGCCGGGCGCATAGCGCACCAGCTCCTCGACCGTCATCGGATGATAGTTCGCGTTCGCATCGCGGTTCTGCACCTGCGTCCAGCGCGCCTCGGCGAGCCTGGTCTCGAAATCGAGAATCGCCTTGGCATTCGTGCCCGGCCCGGGCCAGCCGATCATCTGCAGCATCGTCGCCACGTGCGCCTGGTACTTCGCCTTGAGGTCCGCGAACTCGGGCTTGAGATAATAGTCGCGGTCGGGCAAGCCGCTGCCGGCCGTCTGCAGGAAGACGGCATATTGGTCGGGCGCCTTGTCGTCCGCCGCGATCGCCAGGTCGAAGATCGCCGACTGCATGGTCGTCGGCGCCGTGCCCATCAGGACAGCGACATCGCTCATGCTCTGCTCGGCGCGGATGTGCGCGAGATCGGCGGCGAGCGGCCGGTCGTCGAGCTTCTCGACCAGCGCCTCGTTCATGAACGAGCGATAGGCGGCGCCGATGCGTCGCGCGTCGGCATCGCTCGAAGGCCCGCCCGCGGCAGTCTCGATCAGCTTGCGAACGGCTGCCTGCGCCTCGTCGCCGAGACGATCGAACTGACCATAGTGCGACTTGTCGGCCGGCAGCCGGGTCTGCTTGATCCAAGTCCCGTTCGCATTGAGGTAGAAATCGGCCCCTGGATCGACGGCGAGATCCCGGGCCGCAAGATCCACGCCCCAGGTGCCGAACTGTGGCGCTTCGTTGCGCGCGGGCGTCTCGTCGGCGCTCCCCGAGATCGTCGTGGCAAGCAGGATCGCGACCGCGATGCCACGCGCGCCAGTTCCCGTACCGGACATCGACAAATTCCTCCGCTGTCACGAAACAATCACGAGGTCGCCGGCTGCGCGATCCGTCCCTCGAACAGGATCGCGCCAGTCGCCGTGTCTGTAACGTAGAACAGGAACGGCCGATCGACCACGAACGGCTCGGGCGTCTCAGCCCGCGGCGGAGCGGCCCTGATCGAGAAAACGATGGCGGTCGCGGCGGTGGCCTCGGTCCCGTCCTCGTCGACCTCGATGGTCGCGCGGTGGCGAATCTGGCTGATATACACCGGCGCGCCGCCCTGGCCGGTCATGCCGGAGAAGTCGGCCTTGTCGCCGAACGGCAGGTGGAGGCCGGCGTTCATGAGCGCCGGAATGACCGACGCATCGTAATCCACCTTGAATTTAGGCAAGGCCAAAGCGACTTGCCGCGGGGGGCCAGTCTCGAGCGCCTTGGCGAGGCGCGCAAGCGCCGCCGCGTCGAGCGCGGCGCCAATCGCATCGACACCATCCTTGGCGTCGGGCAGGACCACCACCATGGCGAGCTGGCCGACCGTGTAGGGCAGGCGGATCGCGCGGAAGCCATCGCCGGTGACGACGGCGAAGCGCGCCGTCTGGTGCATGGTCTTCACCGGTACGCTCTGATCGCGGCTCGACCAGAACGGCGCATCGTTGGTCCGGCCTTTCGCAAATACGTTCGCCCAGCGCGCGCGAAAATAGGCCGCGTTGAGAATGACGGCGATATCGTTGGGACCGAGCTGGTCCAGGATCTTGTCCACATGGCCCTTCGTCTTGCTCGCCACCCAGCCGTTGATGGTCGCGAGGTTCGCCTTGCGAAACACCTCCGCGTCGTAGTCGCGCTCGAGGTCGGCGACATAGCTCGGCGCGACGTCCTTGAGGATCATCAGCGCATTGGCGATCGCGATCTGGGCCGACGGAGCGCGCCGCGCCGGCGTGAGACACTGACCGTCGCTCGATTGAGCCGACATCGGACAGCGACCGTCCTGTGGCGCCGGAACGGCGCATTCGTCGCCCACGAGCTTCGCGGCCGGCGGGCACTGGGGAGGGGTTGCGCTCGTGTCGTAGCTGTCGAAGACGCGCATGAGCTCGCGCGCGTCGCCACCCGGAAGGCCAGCGGTCGATAGCACGCGATCCATCTCGGCATGCGTCGTCCCGCGCGCGCCGTGCGTCGCCATGTTCAGCGCGCTGCCGAGAGACAGCGGCGAGAAGACGATGTTGCCGGGCTGTTGCGCGAAGGTGCGCATCACGAGCCGGCCGGTCGCGTTATAGGCCGACGCCATCGCGCGGGCGCCGGCGGGACGCTCAGCGCTCGCGGCGAGCACCGCCGCAGGGGTGAGGCAGGCCGCGACCGCGGCGGTGACGAGAGCTGAGGCGCGCATGGGGTGGCTCCCTTTGCGGATTGGCGCCGCGGCGAATTGCCGGTCGGCGCCATTAGAGCCGCTTGCGGTCGATCGTTCGCCGCGACGAGTCGCCAACGGGCCCGGGCGATGGCGGGGTGCGCTTTCCGGAACAATCGCCGAGATTCGCATCTGCGGCTTCACCCGTTCGAACGAGGGACGGTCAAATGTTTCGTGTGCCGGCCGTGATCATCATCCCGCACCGGGCCTTCGCTGCCGACGCCGCATCTCGCGTCGGCATCTACCCTGAGCCTGCTCGAAAACACACTCTTCTGTGACGGCCTACACACCAGTGGCCGCGCCGACCCGCGACGAAGATGTGATCGCGGATGTCCCGCATCGCACCGAAACAGGAGAAAGCCATGCTTCGCCAATTTCTCGTCCTTTCGACCACGCTCGCCGTCACAGGCGCGGTCACTATCGGTTCCGCCGCGGCCTCGCCGTCGAACACCGTCCATGGGATCGTGCCACATCAGTCCGGCATCAAGGGGCGCTACTCGACCTACACGACGTGCAAGATCGAATGCATGCAGCCGACCGGCAAATACCTGGTCTGCCGCAGCAACCTCGACCGTCAGATCGTCAGCGAGAAGCTGATCGACATCAACGCCTGCATGCACTGACTCGATCTGCCTCCGCTCGCAGGCGTCGAGTTGGGATCGCGCGAGGCCTGCAGCAAAGGGCGACGTTGCCACGCAACGTCGCCCTTTCGCCATTGACGCGCGCGTCGGCGCGGCCGTCCGCGCCACCGGACCAAGCGGAATGGCGCAGCTCTCCGAACGAAAGACGGGACGAGCGTGACGGTCGTCACGGTCATCGGGCCACGACCAGCGACTGACAGGGCGCGAGGCGACTCCTGGGCCTCGCGATCGAGCGCTCGGTGCCTGCGCCGCAAGGCGCGGCACCGAGCAGGAGGGCCCCATGTCGACCGTCTCGGAGCTCGTCGGCCGCGTCGCCGCGCTGTTGCGGCGCATCCGCGCGCGGCGCGCCAGCGACGGGCGCATCCTGCGGCCGTTCGCGCGCGCCGGCGCGACGCGGCCGGCGAGCGTCGTCGTGGCCGTGGTCGGCGCGAGCCTCCTGCTGGCGCAAGGCACGCTGTGGTGGATGCACGGGACACCGGGCGCGGCCTTGGCGATGATTGCCGTCTTCGTCGCCGCGACGATCGGCAGCATCGCGGGCTTCGCGTTTTCGGCCCTGTGCGGGGCGCTGCTCTTCCATCTCATGGACAGCCCGGTCCAGGTCGTGCAGGTGTTGATCGTGTGCAGCATCGCGATGCAATTGCTCAGCGTCGCCAGCCTGTGGCGCTCGATCGACTGGCGCAGCCTGCCGGTCTTTCTCATGGGTGGCGCTTTCGGCGTCCCTGTCGGCGCCTATCTGCTGCTGCACCTTGCCGCCGGCACCTATCGCGACGTGATCGGCACATTGCTCATCGCCTATGGAAGCTATCTGCTGGTGCGAGGTCCGGCGCGACCGGTGCGGCTCGGACCGCTGGTGGACGCGGGCGCCGGCTTCCTCGGCGGCATCACCGGCGGCCTCGTTGGATTTCCCAGCGTCTTCGTCACCATCTCGTGCACCTTGAAGGGATGGGACAAAGCGCGCCAGCGCGGCGTGTACCAGCCGTTCATACTGTGCATGCAGCCGGCCGTGCTGGTCGCCATATCGCTCATGCGGCCGCCATCATTGCCGGCGACGCAACTCGACTGGCAGGCGCTCGCCTTCGTTCCGGCGGCGTTGCTCGGCACCTGGCTCGGGTTGCGCATCTTCAAGCGGCTCGGCGACCGCCAGTTCCAGCTCGCCGTCAACGCCTTGCTCATCGCGTCCGGCGTCGGCCTGTTCCTGTGAGGCGCGCCGCACGCGGCACGATCGCACGATCCGTCAGGTGCTCTCATCGCAGCCTCCAATTCGGCAACGTGAGGCGGTGCACATTGAAATGCGGCACACCGACCGGCGCGCAACCCGCGCCTGGAATCCGGTGCATTCCGGGCGCGCAGCCCAGTTGCAGGTTCGGCGGTCTTGCCGCGTTACGGTGGGGAAAATCGAATTTGGGCTGCGGCCTCCTCAGGGTCGTGGGCCGTCGGGAGACGATGCACCGCCCGCCGGGCAATCGGGTCATTCCTGGCGCGCATTGATGCGATTGGGTCGGAGTGACGCAGCGGCCGTCGCGATCGCGCACCTGCCCGGCGAGGCACGCGCGCGGCCCCTGCGGTGCGGCGGGCGTCGCTTGCGGCCCGGGTGGAGGCGTTGGTGGTGCGGCGGGCGCGCCTTGGGGCGAGGCCGGAGGTGATTGCGGCGCGACGGGAGTCGCTTGCGGCGCGGGCGGAGGTGATTGCGGCGCGGCCGGCGTACCTTGGGGCGAGGCCGGGGGCGATTGCGGGGCGGCCGGGGTCGCTTGCGGCGCCGTCGGCGGTGCTTGTGGCGCGGCGGGCAATCCCGCGGCTGGAGCAGTTTGCGGGGCGGCCCGCACTCCTTGCGACGAGATCGGCGGAGTTTGCGGCGCGATCACCGGCGCCGCCGTGGAGTCGATGCAGCGCCCGTTGAGATCCGCGACCTGGCCGGGCGGACACGAGAGCGGGATTGGCGCCTGGACAGGCTCGGATCGATGGTGCTTCGGGCGCGGCAGAGGAGCGGACCGCGACGGGTGACAGACCACGCCGAGAAGCTTGCTATAGACCGGTGTGCTCCCCGGTACACAACATACGGTTATTGTTTGGCCCAATGCGTCCACTGCCGCATAGATTCGGCATTTGGGGCCGTGTGGGAAGGGCGCGCAAAGAATGCTGCTGGAGATCATATCTCCCCAGCGGACGCAGACATTGCCCTTTGGACAACACCCGAAGGCGTCCGCGAGAAGCGCAGGCATTCCGTTCGCCGGATCGATGCAGCGGGCATAAGGGCACTTCGGCCCTTGAGTGCGCGGCGGTGGCGGTGGCGGCGGCGGCGGTGGCGGCGGTTTCGGCACGCATTTTCCGTTCTGCTCGATCTGGTCCGCAGGGCAGCCAGGGCAGCACGATGGCGCGCCGCCGGGACCCGTGCAGGGATGGCTGATGCCGACGCAAACGGTCGGCCCGCCGCAGTCCTGGTGGCCGTCATTGCGCGCGTTGCAGGGGTGGCCGCACCACAGGCACTGACCGTTCTGAACGCAATACTGGTCCGGGTTCGCGGCGCCGGGAAATGGACAATCTGCCGATGCCATGCTCGACCCGAGGGCGAGCATGCCGACCGTCAGGCCAAGCTCTCGGAGCAAGGCTAGTCCCCGCATCGGGACCTCCAGCATGAAATCATCGTCGCCGTCGCAGCGGGCGTCGTTCGCGCCATCGCGAGCATCCCACGTCGGGTGATTGCGTCGTTCCTCAGTTCACGGTCTTGCGCAGCGCGTCGATCTGCGAGCGCAGCGCGGCGACACCGATCGCGCCGGGCACGATGTTGTCGCCGATCACGTAGCTCGGCGTGCCGGTGATCCCGAGAGTCCGGGCGAGCGCCACATTTTCGGCGAGCGTCGCAGCGACGTCCGGGCTTTCCATGTCCTGCTTGAGCCGCACCACGTCCACACCCGCGTCCTGCGCTGCCGCGAGGGCGCGCGCGGAATCGGCCGGGCCCGCCGCGCCGAGCAGCTTGCGGTGGAAGGCGAGGTATTTGGCGCCGCTCGGATCCTGCATGCGGACGGCGACCGCGACCTTGGCGGCATCGGTCGATCCGGGTCCCAGGATCGGGAATTCCTTGAGAACGATGCGCAGCTTCGGATCGCCCTCGAGCAGCGCGACCGTGTCGGCGAGCGCGCGCTTGCAGAAGCCGCAGTTGTAATCGAAGAACTCGACGAGCGTGACCTTGCCGTCGCGGTCACCGAGCGTCACCTGGTGCGGCGAGCCGAAGAGGAGCTGCGCATTGGCCTTGATGGCGGCACGACTGTCGGCGACTGGCGCCGGCGCGTTGGCGGTCGGCGCGTCATCGGGGCGCGCCTTCGTCAATTCGGCGATGACGGAGCGCAGGAACGCCGGATCGTTGACGACCTGCTGCTTGACGAGCTCTTCGAGCGCGGCCGGATGCGTTGCGAGGTACTGTTTGACGAGATCGCCGATCGCGTCCGGATGCGCCGTCATGTAGTCCTTGATCACGCGCTCGACGACGTCGGGGTGCGTCGCTACCGCAATCGCGAGGGCGGCCTGAATCTGGTCCGGCGGCGGCTCGGCCCACCCGAAGGTCGAAGCGCCGACGATGATGCCGGCGAGCGCCGCGGTCATCCGAAATGAGCGCACGGTCATTGTCTCACCTCATGTCGATTGATGGCCGACGAGCCCCGTGAGCGACCTCATTGACAGTGGAACTCGCAAGTCGATTGGCTCATCCGGCACGTGTTCATGCACATATCCTGGTCGATGCCGGCTGACCGCATGCGGCATGAGCTTTCGCATCCGAAGCGCTCGGACGAGCAGTTCGACTTGCAGGCCGAGATGCGAGACTCCTTGCTCTGCCTGTCCCAGTCGCTCTGCTTCCGCTCGCTCGTGGTCGTCGACGGGCCGGGCTGCGGCGCCTGTGGCGGTTGCGGCGGTTGCGTGCGGGCGACGGCATTGTTGCAGGCGCCGTCGCACGCCCATTTCTTCTGCGTGCAATCCGCCCAGCACGACACGGCGCCGAGACCTTCGCAGCGCCGCGCGCGACAGCGGTTCTCCGCCGCCTCACAGCTCGCGTGGCAAACACGCGCGTACTGCTCGGGCGTGAGAGCCGGGCCTCTCACCCGGGCATCCGCCGAAACGGTCAAAACGGCGGTTGCGATCGCCAGAGCCAACAGGCCGAGTTTGTATGTCATCGTGTTCCCTCCTGATGTGACGCGAGTGTTGCGTGATCCTCACCGTGGCGGCTGCGGCCCATGCGGCACGATCGGCAGCTTGAGCCGCACGCAATTGTTGCCGAGTCGGAACATGCCGGGCGGGCACGCATTGCCGTTCGGCCGCGCGACGCAGTGGCCGTTCACGAGCGTCTGCCCGGGGCCGCAGATGACCGGCCAGACGCATCGCCCGGTGCGGTCGCGCGCCGCGCCGAGCGGACATGCGGTGCCGCTCGGACGCCACACGCAGCGGCCGTTCTCGAGCACCTGCCCGTGTCGGCAGATCACCGGCCGCACGCACTCGCCGTTGCGATCGCGCACCTCACCGGGCCGGCACGTGCTGCTCGGCCGCGGCACACAGCGGCCATTCTCGAGCACCTCGCCCGGCCGGCAGATCACCGGCCGCACGCAGTCGCCGTTGCGATCGCGCACCTCGCCCGGCGGGCACGTGCTGGGTGGCCGCACGCAGTTGCCGTTGCGGTCGCGCACCTCGCCGGGCGGGCAGGGCGGCGGCGGAGGCGTCACGTTCTGCACGCACTGCCCGTTCTGCACATGCACGCGGTCGCAGCACTGGCCGTTCGCCAGCCGCACGGTCCCGGGCTCGCAGACCGTGCCGCCGGTGCCGCTCGCGCAGCTGTCGCCGACCGGCTGCTGTCCGCGCGGACAGCACATGCCTGCGCCGTTGACCTGGCCGGACAGGCAGCACGACCCGCTGGCGAGCGGCGAATAGCCGGGTGGGCAGGTCGGCGGAGGCGGAGGTGGCGGGGGTGGCGTCGGCGTCGAAGACGACGGCGCACACGTGCCGTTCGGCTGCACCGGCTGCCCGATCGGACAGCACTGGCCCGTCGGATACGCCACGTTGTTCAACGGCGCGGTGGCGGCGTTGCTCGTGATCGGCGGACACAGCTGCTGGCACGTGCCGTTGGGCCCGAGCTGCATTCCTTGCTGCTCGCAAGCGGACTCCTGCGGTGACGGCGCGCACATGATCAGCGATTTGGTGACGCCATTCGCCGACCTGGTCACGGTCTGCTTCGACCATCCCTGCGGACACACGGATGCGCTGGCGTACGGCGAGCTGGCGAGACAATCGAGGATCGCATCGGGCTTGCTTCCGTCGCGGCAGGTTTGGCTTGAATCATCGATATAGCCGTTGAGGCACGCCGCAACCTTCTCGCGATCCTTCGAATGGCAGGCCGAGAAGCTGGAGCCCGGCATCGGCACGTTGGCGTATTTGTCGCCCGGCACGTCACCGAAATACTGGCACTGGAAGGTTGGTGCCGTTCCGGGCGCGCAGGTGGTGCCGCCCGGCCCCGGAGGAGTAGGCGGCTGAGGTGGTGGCGGAGGCGGAGGCGTCGGGGCCGACGGCGCGCACGTGCCGTTCGGCTGCACGGTCTGTCCGGCCGGGCAGCATTGCGTCGTCGGATAGCCTACGCCGTTGCCCGGACAGAGCTGCTGACAGTTGCCGTCGAGGCCAACCTGCTTGCCCTGCGTCTCGCACGTCTTTTCCTGCGACGACGGCCAGCACATCGTCACGCCTTTGAGATTGCTCGAGCCGGGCCCGATGTTGTGGGGCCCGGGGCCGAGCACCGCGATGTACTGCTTGGTGTAGCCCTGCGGGCACGTCGCGGCGGTCGCGAGTGGCGAGCTCGCGAGGCAGCCGAGCATCGGATCGGGCTTGCTGCCGTCGAGGCAAAGTGTCGGACCCGGCGGATTAGCTTGTTGCTGGAAACCCTGCAGGCAGGCGGCGACGTCCTTGGGATTCATCGAGCCGCTCGGGCAGATCGGCGCGCATGATCCGTTGCCGCCCTGCATCGTGCCGAACGGACAGCAGCTGAATCCAGGTTGCGGTGTCGTGCCGGGCTGGCAGGTGCCGCCCGGAGGAATGGGCGTGGGCGGCGACCACGGCTGGCACGAGCCGTTCGCTTGCGCGATCTGTCCGGGGGGGCAGCATTGCGCCAACGGATAGGCCAGTGACGGCTGGCCTGGCGCCTGCGCCGGACACGCCGCTTGGCAGCTCCCGTTGGGCGCGAGCTGCATGCCCTGCTGCTCGCAGGCCTTCTCCTGCGGGGTCGGCTGACACATCGTCAGCCCCTTCGTCACGCCATTCACGGTGCGGGTGACGTACTGTTTCGTGTAGCCCTGCGGGCAGGTCGCGTTGATGGCGAGCGGCGAGCTTGCGAGGCAGCCCAGCACCGGATCGGCATGGCTCCCGTCGAGACAAACCGGCGGCGGGTTGGGATTCTTCGGATTGATGAGCTGAACGCCGTTGTAGCCTTGCAGGCAGGCATCAACGTCCTGCGCGCTCTTCGATCCGGTGTTGCGGCAGACCGGCTGACACTGGCCGTTGTCTGCCATCATGGTCCCGAAGGGACAGCACTGGAGTGCTGTGCCGGGCTCGCATGTCGGCGAAGGTGTCGGCTGCGGGAAGAACGGCGGAAAGTCGGGCGACGGCGCGAGCCAGCCCGACGTGCCCGGGCCGGTCGCGGCCTGGCCGCAGATGCGCAGAATCGCGATATCGCCGAGATGACCGCGCGCGGCCGGATCGTCGCGCCCATCGCCATACGCGGCGAAATAGCTCTGCAGCGGCGGCACGTTCGCGGGCCGCACCGCGTCGATCGCGTTGCCCTGCAAGCCATCGAACACGAGCGTGCCGCCGGCGGCGAGCTGCCGGGCGAGCGCCGCATCGGAAGCGCTTTGCAGCTGCTCGCCCGTGAACCAGACGAAGCCGCCGCAGGTCGTGCGGTCGAGCCGGCCGCCTGCGTCATAGTGGTCACCCACCGCAACGCCGCCATTGGCGTTGCGCAGGTCGTCGGCAAAGCCGATGGCATATTCCTGCGGCGGGCTCTGCCACTGTCCGTTCGGCATCGGCACGTAGCGCAGCACGCGAGCGATGCCGGGCTGCGCGAGCGCGGCGAAGTCGAAGGCGCCGGTCGGCGCCGCGCGCTCGGCCAGCAGCATGGCGCCGCTGTCGTCGAAGGTGATCTTGGCGACTCGCTCGGCCCTGCCGCCGGCGGCACCGCGATCTCGATGCGCGCATCGCTGCCGAAGCCATCGGCCGTCAATGCCACCGACCAGATCTGCAAGCCCTGCGCGATCGCGTAATAGAGCCTGCCGCCATGCACCGCGAGGCCGAAGACGCGCCGCTCCGGGACCGCCAACCCCCACGTCGCTGGGTCGTCGGCGTTGAACTGCGGGCTCGTGATGGCGACGCGGCGGGCGGGATCGAATGCGACCGGCGCAAGGCCGGCGGCAGCGTGGCCCTGCGTGCCGTGGTCGTAGCGGCCGAGCTCGCGACCGCCGAGGTCGAAACGATGAATCATGCCGGTCGCGCGGTCCGCCACCAGCAGGCTGCCCGAGGATGCATCGAAGGCGAGCCCGCCGAGCGCGGGGCCGCCGTTCGCGGTGCCCTCGAGGGTGACATTGGCAAAGAGCGTGACGGCGCCGGTCGCGCCGTCGATGCGCCAGATCGATCCCGGGCCGCCGCGCTGCGCGGCCGGTCCGAACAGCCCGTCCATGAAGGTTGCGCCGGCCACGCCCTCATGCAGGCGCGTCGACGCGCCGCCCGGACCCGCCGCGACGATCGGCAGGCCATATGCGGAGGTCGCGGCGGCGTAGATATTGGGCGGCGTCGCGTTGTCGAGCGCGACGCCGAACACCTGGCCGATCTTTGCCGCGGTCGCGGTGAACGGCTTGGGCGCCGCGATCACTTGCGCCACCGGCCCCGCGCCAGGGCTCGAGACATCGATGACGCGCAACGCCGGACCATCGAGATCGATGACGGTCTGGTCGGCCGGATTCGTGCCCGGCTGAATCTGCGTCGGCGGCAGGGCGCCGGAAAATCCGCTGACGACGGCATTGCCGGGCGCGACGATACCGCTGCGGGCCGGCGCAAGTGTCTGCGCACACGACGGCGCGATGATCGCAGCCGCGATGCTCGCGATCAGTGCCGCCCCGATGCGCGCAACGTGCCAGCGTGCGGTGAACATGTTGCGATTCCAAAGGGCGTGATGATCGCGCTTGAAACGCATCTCGGTGCGCACGGCGGCGGGAAACCACATTCATTGTCTTGCATGCAATTCGTACCCGGCCGCCGCACGATGGTCATCGTTCGATCGGGTGGGATCACGCAAAATAAATTCTTCGGAGTGCGGGAATTTCGCGGCCGCTGGGCGAGTCAATTTCACTTCGCCGTTTTTTTCAGCGCAGTGCGCGCCAGCCACGCAGCATGAGAACACCCCTCTGCGGTATTTTCGTCCATGCTTTATCCAATTTTTCATCATGGCGGGCATCGTTCGAAGAGCGGCCGCCTTCGCAGCACGCGCTTTGGCAGTGCCGGGCGCGTGGCTCGCGCCTTCGTCGATGGGATCGCCCTCAGGTCACCGACCATGTGACGGCCATCACACCCGGTTGGTCGCGGCGCGCGACCAACCGGCAAGCTCAACGCAAACCCGACGGAGATCGACCGTGTCGACCCTCAGCAGACTTTCAGCCTTTGCGGCCGCGCTGACGCTCGCGGTGACCGTGAGCACGCAAACATTCGTTGCTGCGCCCCACTCAGCGGCGGTCGCGGTCGGCTACGGGCCGGCCTCGCCCCAGCTCGACCCGCAGCACGGGATACCGACGGTCCGTCCGAAGACCGCCTGATTGAAATCGTCCGCCGCACGGGAATAATTCCAAGTTTCGTCGAGTCCCCTACAGGACAGCCCGTGGTGTGCCGATCGGGTCGCCAAAAGGACGAGCATCCATGGGCGGGCAGGAGTCAGGCGAGCAAGACCCGGGATTGCATCGTATGAGCGAGAACGTGCGCCCTTACGCAATGGCATCCGCCGAAGACGGTCGGATGGGGTCGCGGCCGCAGCCCGCGGTCCCGGCCGCACGGGGGGCATTCGAACCGGCGCCGGGTCCCGACAGCTTGATCGCGTCGCTGCCGCCTGAGATTTCCAATGCGCTGTTCGCGCGCGCGCACCCGACCTTGATCAAGGCAGGCCACGTCCTGTTCTCTGCGGGCGAGGAGGGCAAGGGCTGCTATCTGCTCAAGGACGGGCTGATGAAGGTGACCGTGAACTTCTCCCGCGCGCAGGAGCGCGTGCTCGCGGTGCTGCCGCCCGGGGCGGTGATCGGCGAGCTCTCGATGATCGACGGCACGCCGCGCTCCGCCACCGTGACGGCGGTCAAGGATTGCCGTCTCGGGTACATCAGCCGCGCGCAGTTCGAAGCCTTCGGCGAGGACCATCCGGCGCTCTATCGGCACCTGCTGCGCATCGTCGTGCGCCGGCTGCGCGATACCAACGTGGCGGTCGCCGAGACGACGTTCCTGTCACTCAAGGGCCGCGTCGCGCGCGCATTGCTGAGCCTCGCCGAGGCGTTCGGCCGCGACGTCGGCGCCGGGCGCATCGTGATCCAGCACAAGATCACCCAAGGCGACGTCGCCGCCATGGCCGGCATCGCCCGCGAGAACGCCAGCCGCATCATGAACGAGTGGCTGCGCGCCGGCACGGTCACGCGCATCCGCGACTACTATTGCATCGAGGACAGGGTCGCGCTCGTGAAGATCGCGCAGTCGTAGTCGGTTGCCCGATTCCGAGGCCGAGCGTGTCGATCGTCACAGCCGAGGGCGGGTCGTTTCGCCACCAAAGGATATCGGCAGCATTCCGCTGTCGAGCCATCTCAAGGAGAAATGACCATGCTGCGTAATCGACGTGCACTGACGGGCGCTCTTGCGCTCGCAATGGCCGCCCTGGCGGCGGCGACCAGCCCGGCCTCGGCAAAGGGCGCTGGACAAGGCTTCCCGATCTTCCGCGCCGCGACTGCGGACGTGGCCGGCGCATTTGCGGTCGCCGGCATCCGCGAGCGGATGCCGGTCCTGCCGCGGCTCGCCCGTTGTCCCGGGATCTGCGAGCGGATGCCGGCCCGTCCGCCGATCCAGCCGATGGGGATTCATCCCCGCCTCGTGGCTTGAAGCGACGCATCGGGAGACCACCATGCTGCGCAAATCAACGCGCGCGCGGGCCAGCACCGCGGTGCTCGCCCTCGCCACACTCGGAGCGGCAGCCTTCTCGCCGCCCGCATCCGCCGGCCGGATGATCCTGCACGCCGAGTTTGCCCAATCGCCACTGCGAGCGGGCGCGCCGGTGATGATCAACCCCCAGCCGCTGCCGCCGCGGCCCGACACCAAGGTGATGATCAACCCGCAGCCGTTGCCGCCGCGGCCCCAAACCAAGGTGACGATCAATCCGCAGCCGTTGCCGCCCAAGGTCGGAACGTCCGCGTGGGAGATGCGCTAATCCCGGCCCAAGGCCCCGCCGCGGCTTCACCGCGGCGGGGCCGCATCGTACTCGCGCACTCGGTCCGAGCCGGTGACCGCTCGCGCTCCCGGTGCAATCGGGCCGATGCGTCGCAGCCATCATGGGTAGCTTATGCGCCACGCGCGTCGCGGATGGCACGGGACCGAGTCTCGGTCCAGTTCGCGTCCGGGTGCCGGCGTCCCGCGGAAAAGGAAGGACGATCGGAGTGGTTGCCCATCTCCGATCGTCCGCTCGGCGCCGCTCGGTCATCGCATCAGCGGAATTTCGAGCCGTACCACGGCACGTGTGGCGGGCCGGGCGGGTGCGGCGGGATCCGCGAGCTGATCTGCGGCGCCGGCGCGATGCAGATATTGACCCACTTTTGACAGGGCGCCGGGCGCGGCGGCTCATCGTGCGGCGGCGGAAGTTGCGGCTGTGCTCGGAAGGTGCACACCCAGCAAGGGCCGCGCGTGTCGGCCGACGCCGCCTGCAGGCCTGCGCCGAGCGCAAGCGCCAGCGCGAGGCTCACGTGAATGACCGAACGTTGCGACATGGCTGAAGTCCTCATCTGATCCGTGGCCGATCGCCACGATCAGTTCGTCGCTGTCCGGCGCCGCCGTCGCTGTGACGATCATCACGCTGTGGCGTCCTGCGGCGTGGGATGGATGGCCGGCGTCCGCGCGCCGATGTGACGGCGAGCACACCCGTCGGCGCAATCCGAGCGACCAACCAGCACGATGCGGAGCGCATCGACAGCGAACCGGAGCGGATGCTCGCGCGCGCCAGCACCATGAGTGAGCTACGGACCATCGGCAGCGCCCCGCTGTCGCCCCTCGCCGAGGCGATCTACGACGGCGCGCCCGAGCCGGCTCTGCTCCACGATCTGCTCGCCGGGTTGGCGGCGGCCGTCGTTCTCGTCGATGCGGCGGGCCGCGCCGCATTCGCAAATCCGGCTGCGCGAAAGTTGTTCGATGACGGCGTGATCCGTCGTGGCGCGAGCGGCGGGCTCGCGCTGCCGGACGCGCAGGCCAATCGCGCATTGCGTGAGGCATTACGCGCGCCGTGCCGACGCGCCGGTGCAAGGCCCACCGGCATGGCGATCCCGTTCACCGCTCCGACCAATGCGCGTTGGCTCGCGCAGTTCTGCGCGTTGGTCCGCCGCGATCAACCCGCCGCGCTCGCGCCCCGTTCGCCGGTCGCGGCGCTGCACGTTTCCCAGCTGACGCTGGCGCCGCATCCCGCCGTCGCGATCATGGTCGCGCTCTATGGGCTGACGGCCGGCGAGCAGCGCGTCCTGTCCGTACTGCTGAACGGAAGCGGCGTGCCGCAGGCGGCGCGCGAGCTCGATCTGTCGCCGTCGACGGTCAAGACCCACCTGCGCAACCTGTTCGCCAAGACCGGCGCGCGGCGGCAAGCGGATCTCGTGCGGCTCGCGTGCGCGTGCGCACCGTTCTTCGCCTGAAGCGGGTTGCTGCAGCGCTCCCTGTGGCGTGCGGCGCATGTTATAAGTGGATGATGGCACCGGGTCTTCGAGTGCATTCACCAGCGCCCGCCACATGAGACGACGCCTCACGGTCATCCTCGCAGCGGACGTCGCGGGCTATTCCCGCTTGGTCGCGGCCGCCGAAGAGGCGACCATCCAGCAGCTGCGCACGGCATCCGAGATCTTCACCAATCTCGTGGCCAAGAATCATGGCCGCGTGTTCCAGACCGCAGGCGACGCGATCCTCGCCGAGTTCCAGAGCGCCGTCGACGCGACGCGCTGCGCGATGGACTTCCAGGAGGCCAACAATGCGCAGAACGTCGCGTTAGCGGCAGACCGGCGGCTGCTCTTTCGCATCGGCATTGCGATCGGCGACGTGCTCGTCACCGACGGCGGCGACCTGCTCGGCGACGGCGTCAACATCGCGGCGCGCATCGAGCGGCTCGCCGAGCCGGGAAGCGTCTGCATTTCCGACGACGTGCGCAGCCACGTCGCCAACAAGATCGAGATCGGCTTCGTCGATCTCGGCGAGCAGACCCTCAAGAACATTCCACGACCGGTGCGCGCGTTCAAGCTCGTCGTCGAAGGCGCGGTCGGATCGCCGGCGCAGCCGAAGCCGCCCCGCCAGCGCGTGCGGCCGGCGGCGCTGATCTGGATCGGATCGGCGACGGCCGCCGTTCTCGTCGTGGCGGCGGCGCTGTTCTTCTGGGCGCGCGGCACCCACACCGACGCCGGCGAGCCGTTCGATGCCGCGAAAATCCCGCTCATCGACGCGCGCGCGCGCGAGCAGCTCGCCGGGTACGCCCGGCAACCCGACCCGAAGGCCATCGCGATCTCGCAGATGAATTTCGGCGTGCAGGTCGGCGCGCCTGACATCGAGGCGGCCAAGCGCATGGCGCTCGAGAGATGCGAACAGGAGCTCCAGAAAACCAGGGAATTTTTCCAATCACTGAAGGGCGACCCGAAACTCTTGTCGAAGTATAAGCCCAACGAGGGAAACGGTGGGTACTGTCGACTGTATGCGGTCGGCAATATGGTCGTGTACCCGAGATCGTCGCTTCCCATGCCGATGCCGGCCGACCTGCGCACCGAGCCGCTGCGAGATGTCAACGCGGATTGGCTCTTCATATACCCGCTGTACATGGAGGGGCCCAACCATCGTGCCCTTGCGGTGCGCGGTCCCGGGCAAACCTGGTCCTCGATGGGTCAACCGAGCGGCGCCGAGGCGATCAGAATCGCGCTCGAGCGGTGCGCGGATCAATACCAATTGCCCTGTACGATCGTTGCGGTCGACGGGCGTCCGACGGTCCGCATGCCCGAGAGGCGCAAGGTCGCGGGCATGTTCACGCTCGCCGGCGAGGGCGGCATGACGGACGCGGACAGGCAGCGCATCGCGCAGATCTATGGCGGCCCCGATTGGCGCGCGCTCGCCAAAGGGCATTCCGGCCAGTGGTACGCGATCAACGGCGCCGCGTCCGAGATCGCCGCCGAGGAGAAGGCGCTCGCGCTCTGTCGCGCGACCGAGCCGCAGTGCGAGCTCTACGCCATCAACAATTTTCGGGTCGGAGAGCTCAAAAGCCCTGTCACGATGGCAACTCCCCCGGAATGCGCGCAGCTGAAGGACACCAAGCTGACGATCGAGACCTGCAAAATCTTCCTCGGCTTCCTCACCTGGTATCTGCCCGACGGGCACAAGCGCGCGGAGGCTTATTTCTATCTCGCCACGGCCCTCGGCATGAACGGACGGGTGGTGGACGCGATCGCTGGTTTCGACGAGGCGATCAAGGCCGACCCGGGCTGGGCGCCGCCCTACAACAACCGCGGCCGCGCCCTCGTCGGCGCCGGCGAGCCCGCAAAGGCGGTGGCCGATTACACGCGGGCGCTTGCCATCAACCCCCGTGATGCCGAAACCTACGTCAATCGCGCACTCGCCTATCTCAAGCTGAAGGACCGCGATCACGCACTCGCCGACCTGCAGCGGGGGACCGAATTGGATCCGCGCAACGCGTTTGCGCTCTACAATCTCGGCCTGCTCTACGAGGGAAAAGGCGATCGCGCACGGGCGGAAGCCGCCTATCGCAAGGTGCTGACGCTCGTGCCGGATGACGCGCACGCGCGCGAGAGCCTCAATCGGCTGGACGCCAAGAGTGACGCCAACAATGACGCCAAGCGCGACGTCAAGAGTCATGCTCCGGATGACGGCGCGTCGCGGCCGTAGCGAAGCGGCCCGCAAGCCTCTTCCATTCGGATGACGCGCACGACGATCTGTAAAGAGCGCGGCCGAATGACGACTGCGCATCAGGCGGCGACGGCAGGGCCGGGCACGATCGCGCGTCTCCGGGCCAGCCGCCCGAGGGCCGCGTACAGGCGAGACAGCGAGCCGCGCACCCTGCGCTCACGCAGAGCCAAGATGACGACGCTGCCCGCGGGGGTAGCCCGCCGATCCTCGGCCCAGTCGTAGGACAGCGCGATCTGGTGCACGGGTGGCACCATGGCGCCAAAGCCGGCGCCGGCGAGGCGGAATTCCTTGAGAGCGTGCGTCGACATGGCGGGATCTCCATAGGTCCACGTACTGGTTCAGGTGTTCGATCAATTAGTGCGGCCCGAAGCCCTTGCCGGTGTGACGATCATCACGTCTGGGGGGCCGGCCGGATCGACAAATCATCGACCGCATCCCTGGGCGCTCGCCGAGCGCCTCGCTGTGCGATGCCGGATCGATGGAGGAATACGATGCTTGCCAATGACACGAGGGCGACGCGCATGCGTCGCGTGCTCACGATCGCCGGGGCCCTGCTGCTGGGATGTGCCTCGGCCGCCGCGCTGCAGGCCAGTGCTCAGGTCAACGCCCCGCCCAAACCGCTCGGGCCGGGCGCCTTTTTCATCGCCTCCGGTCCCAATCCGGTCGCCGGTCCGCGCCAGGCGGTCACCGACTGTATGTTCTTTTCCCAGGACGTCGATCGCAAGATCAAGGGATGCTCGGACATCCTCGCCGACGCCGACGGCGCGCCGCGTCCTGGTATCGACTACGCCAAGCCCGACGACCGGCGTGATCCGAAGAACCTTGCTGCCGCGCATTACCACCGCGCGCTCGGGCTGCGGCAGAAACATGACCTGCAGGGCGCATTGGCGGATCTCGATGCCGCCGTGAAGCTCGCGCCGGGGCTGGCGCCGGTTCTCGATCTGCGTGGCCAGATCCGCGGCGCGCTCGGCCAGGTGGAGCTCGCCATCGCAGACTTCAGCGAAAGTCTGCGGATCGATCCTGGCGCGGCCCAGGTCCATTTCCGGCGTGGCGCCGCGTACGGTCAACGCGGCCAGTACGATCTGGCGATCGCGGATTTCAGCGAAGCCATCCGGCTCGATCCCAAGCTCGTCAATGCGTATTACAATCGAGGCGAGATGTTTCGTTTCTCGGGGCCGCTCGACCGCGCCGTCGACGACCTGACGCAGGTGCTCCACATCGATCCCAACCACGTGTTCGCCTACATGTCGCGCGGGCAAATTTATTCGGCCAAGCGCAATCCCGACGCCGCGATCGCCGACTTCACCCAGGCGATTCGGCTCGCGCCGAAATACGCGCCTGCCTACCAATATCGCGCGGCCGTGTACGTCGGGCGCGGCGATCTCGACAAGACGATCGCGGACGCGGGCGAGGCGATCGGGCTCGATCCGAGGCTCACCAAGTGCTGGCTGATCCGCGCGATTGCGCTTGAAAAGGCGGGGCGCCGTGATCAGGCGGTCGCCGACTACCGGCAGGCGCTCGCGCTCGAGCCGAGCAACGCGATGGCGCGCGATGGGCTGAAGCGCCTCGGCGGCTGATCGCCGGAGCAGAGCCTATCGCGGTGTGAGGGCGTGCGCGAGTTCAGCGCACGCCCGCGCATGTGCGCCCCGGCCCAGCGCTGCCGTGATGATCATCACGGCCGGGATTTCGCTGCCAGCGACAAACCATGGAACCACGGCCGGCAATCGCCGGGCGGTGACCAACTCACGAGGACTTCGATGCTTTCCAACCGCACACGCAAAGGCGCAGGCGCCGCCGCGACGGTGGCCGCGCTTGCATTCGCCCTGCTCTCGGCCGCAACGGGACCGGCCCTCGCTGGATGTTATCTGGTCGGGTAGCGATCCACTCCATTATTTGTCAGCTGATCTGGAAGAGCCGGGCGAGATACGTCGGTCCGCTGCCGCAGGCAAAGCCCGTCTACATCGCCGGGCCACGGCAGATGAGGCTCGGCGGAGATCGATTCGGCCACGGGCGCTGAAGCGGGTGCTGGCGCCGCAATCGGTGGCTGCCGCCGTCCGAGCCCAGCATCGCTGTGATGATCGTCACGCCCGCAATTTCGTCGGCAGCGACAAACGATGGACCGCAGCCGGCGACCGGCGGGCGGTGTCGAACCAACGGAGGACTTCGATGCTTTCCAACCACACACGCAAAGGCGTGAGCGCTGCCGCGCTGGTGGCCATGCTCGCCCTTGCTCTGCTCTCGGCCGCAACGCAACCTGCTTTTGCTGGATGTCATCACGGCGGCTGGGGGCCCCGCAACATCCTTCCTGTCTACATTGCCGGCCCGCAGCAGACGAGGCTCGGCGGAGAACGGTTCGGCCGCGGGCGTTGAAGCAATGGCGTCCGACCTTGGCGTCGAATCCGCGAGCGGCGCTCGCCGCCGCCCGCGCGCTGGGGGCCGACGGCGACGATCGTGCCGTTGCGGACATGAATGTCGTTCGACCTCGCCGAGTGAGCGATCCATCGTCAGCACATGCGCATTGCGGATGACGAACTCGCCGCGGCAATGGTCGCGAGGCGTGATCAGATGGCGTGCAAGACACGTGCGCGATGCGCTCAAGCTGACACGGAGCGACCGGTCCGGAAAGTCCGCTCGATGCCTGCGACGGAAGGTTCGAAGCTTGTCGTGCGCCTTCCGATGGCCGCGCGCCGGATGTGTGGTCAGCCTTCGGCCTCCACTTTATGGTCAAGGAAGCGCGGCGCATCAAAGCGACCAATCCGCCAAAGTTGACGAACACCGTTCTGGGATGAGGACGATGGCAACCATCTGCAGGCCCGCGAGCGTCTCCCCACTGGCCCGCATCGGCATGGCGACCGCAGCCTTGGGGCTGGGAGCACTGTGTGTTGTCGGCGGGTTGCGACCCGCCGCCGGCAAAGAGGCCTATCCGTCGCAGATCGTGAAGCTCGTTGTGCCCTCAGCCCCCGGCTCGACGACCGACATCATCGCGCGGTTGGTGGCGAATGAACTGGCGCAGTCGTGGAAGGCGACGATCGTCGTCGACAACATCGCGGGCGGCGCAATGAACATCGGTGCCGAACGCGTCGCTCGTGCGACTCCGGATGGATACACGCTGTTTCTATCGCCGCCGTCGCCTTTGACCATCAGCAAGCTGCTCTACCGGACTCTCGGATATGATCCCGCGGCATTCTCGCCGATCGCGCTCATTGCGAGGATCCCGAATGTTCTCTCGGTCCGAGCGATGCTGCCTGCCCGCAATGTCAAAGAGCTCATTTCGCTTGCGGCAGCTCACCCCAACACGCTCACGTTCGCGTCGCAGGCCCGCCGTTTAGCCCGCTAAGGTATGATGCGTACCGGGCGCTTGGACGAGCATTGCACGTTGTCACGGATTCAACGTCGCCGGAACATCGAGGTTGGCAGGAGTGGCATTTTAATTTGAGGAGGGACCAGTTCCGACGACATGGTGGTGGCCAGTCCTCGTTCGAGAATGAGGCCCACCTGACGCCGCAGTTGTTGCAGGAGTCAGTTGATCTGATAAACAAGGCTATGAATGGGGACATTTGTTCCTGTGGCGGATTGGGCTTGTAACGATGATCACTGAACCAGACCTGTATCTCTCAGCTGCGGCGATATCGGGTCTCGTGGCAATCTTGGGGATTGCGCATGTCTACAAGTTGGGCCGCGGAGGAGCGGCCCAACTGAAAGTAGTCCTGGTTCGAGTGTTGTATTTTTTGATCGTACTAGTATTGGACGCTACAGCTCTAATCGTTACAGCCGCCGTCGTGCGGCTTGAGTGGAAGAAATCGTTCGTGTTCGCTCCGAGTTTTGACAGCCCTGAGGCGCGCACATTTTGGGTCGTGTTGACCACGTTCATTATGGTTCTCGTTCCTCTTGTGCTCGCAATTTTCGGCCTTGGATTGAGCTTGACGCGTAGACGGGTGCGATGAAGGCCGAAGGCAAGGATCTCAAGAAAAAGGTTGGGCCAGCGTACTATGCGCTCGGAAAGGCTTCTTCATACAATCACAGACTCGACGTCGGCAGAGCATCGGGGATGGCAGGTGTGGGAACTTTGGTCGCACAGCTATCGACTTGCTGCTGTCCGGCCGATGATCTGAAGTAGGGGCCGACAAAATTGCGGAGACTGGTCCGAGCTGATGGACGAATAGACTGGTATCGTTCGGCGCGACATCGTTGCAACATGGCGGGGAAAATCGTAGATGTATCAAAGGCTTTCTGGGAGTTTTGATTCCGCCATTCCCAGGTTCGAATCCTGGCGCCCCAGCGATGGCCTCACATCGCGATCGAATCCGACATCGGCTTCAGCAAGCCGATCCCGCGCGATAGATAAGTCGACAGCCGTTCGCCCCGTCCGTCGCGCGCGCAGCTATTTCGCATCGAACAGACCCGGCATCTTGCTGAGCTGCTCATCGTCCGTCTTGAGCGTCTGCGCGAACGCCTCCGGCCGGCTGGCGACGATCTCGGTTCCGGTGTTCCCCAGCACCTCGACCACGTCCGGCAGGTGCAGCACGCGCTCGCTCGCTTGCCAGAGCGCCTCGATCACCGTCGCCGGCGTTCCCGCCGGCGCCACCATCCCGACCCACGACACGGCTTGGAAACCGGGCACGCCGGCTTCGGCGAAGGTCGGCACCTCGGGCAGCACCGGCGAGCGGCGCGGCGACGCCAGCGCAAGCGCCCGCAGCGCGCCGCTGCGCACATGCGGGACCACGCCGGCCGTGAAGCCCCACATGGCGCCGACCTGGTTGGCGATCACCGCCTGCAGCGCGAGACCCGTGCCCGCAAAGGGCACATGCGTGATCTCGAGGCCGGTGAGTCGATTGAAGGTCTCGCCGGCGAGATGATTGGGGCCGCCGACGCCGGAGGATGCGAAGAGCAGCTCTCCCGGGTGCGCACGGGCGAGGTCGATGTACTCGCGCAGCGTCTTCGCCGGCACCGCCGGATTGACGACCAGCACCACCGCGTTGCGCGTCAACAGGGAGATCGGCGCGAAATCGCGGAACGGATCGTAGCTGATCGGCGCCCCGATATGTCGCGCGATGACGAGCGAGGATTCCGTCGTCACCAGCAGCGTGTAGCCGTCGGGCGCCGCCTTGGCGACCAGCCCGGTGCCGACGCGCCCCGCCGCCCCGGGCCGGTTCTCGACCACGGCCGGCTGCCCCAGCAGATCGGAGAAATGCTTCGCCAGCAGGCGCGCCACCAGGTCGGCGCCGCCGCCGGGAGTGAATGGCACGATCAGTCGAATGGGCTGCGACGGATACGCGGCCGGTGCGGGCGCGCCGAAGGCGCGCGCGACCGCGGCCGCGCTGTTCACCGCCATGCCGCCGATGATGGCGCGCCGCGTCGTCGACATGCGGACACGCTTCATGCCGACTTGCTCCTCGCCGCGACGGCCGAGATGAACTCCAGCGCATGCTGCGCGCAGAGATCGGGCTCGACCGCCGCGACGTGATAGCTGTCACCCGGCAGCACGATGACGCGCGCGTCGGCAATGCGCGCGGCATAACGCTGGACGGCCTCGACCGATTGCAGCCCGCTCTCCTGCGTGGTGACGATCAGCACCGGCGCCGTAATGCGCGAGAGCTCGTGCTCGAGCTCCATGTCGATCCGCGCCGACGAGGCTGCGAAGGCGGCGCGCGCCGACGCCTTGCCCATCAGCTCCTCGGTCCACCACCGCACCTGCGCGGGGGAGGCGCCGCTGCCGAGCCGTGCCCGCATGGTGCGCGCCGCCCACTCTCGCGTGCCGTGCGCGCGGATCAGGTCCGCATTGCCGCTGCCGCTGCCCCGCACCGGCGAGCCGAACAAGGTGAGCGAGGCGACACGCTCGGGCCGGTCGATGGCGAGCCGCATGCAGGCGGAGCCGCCGTACTTGGCGCCGACGAGATGGCAGGTCGCGATGTCCAAGGCGTCGAGGAAGCGCGCGAGATCGCCGGCGAGCTCAGCCGCGGTCCACCCGTAGTCGGTGGGCGCCGGCGAGGCGCCGAAACCGGGAAGGTCGGGCCGCACGACGCGCCAGATGCGGCACGAAGCAGGTCCAGGCGCGCGAGGACTCGGCATTGCCGTGCACCATCACGACGACCTGCGGTTCGGTCCATGGCTCGCCGAACCAGTCGTCCGCGTAGGCCATTGCGACACCGGCGCGGATGTCCGCCTTCTTCATCGACCCACCTCGGCTACGCATTGCGGGGATACGCCATGCCGCATCTTAGGTCGAAGTCCGATCGCCGGCACGGCTTCTGCAAGACCACGTAGAGGCTCGGCCGTGCCCGTGTACACGATCAAGGCCGATCAGCAGGGGCAGGGCACAGGCGGCGATCATGCCGACCATCGGGTGGGCCTGCCCCTGAATGTCGCAAGCGGGATGGAACTGTTCGGAAGTAGCTGAGTTATATGCCTTACTTTAGGGCGCCAGGCTCTCGGGCCAAAGACGCAAGGGAAGAATTCCGGGGTCGCTACCGTGACGTTCGTATTGCCGAAAGCGTCCACCGGAATCGCCGGGCTGGACCTCATCTTGGAGGGAGGCCTTGCGCGTCACCGGCTTCACCTCCTCGAGGGCAATCCCGGCGCCGGCAAGACCACCATGGCCTTGCAGTTTCTGCTCGCCGGGGCCCACGCGGGTGAGCCCGGGATGTACATCAGCCTTGCCGAGACCGAGGAGGAGTTGCGCGATGGCGCGCGCTCCCACGGCTGGACGCTCGACGATAAGATCGAGGTGTTCGAGCTCGTGCCGCCCGAAAGCGTGCTCGACCCCGACCAGCACCAGAGCCTGCTCTACTCCTCCGACCTCGAGCTCGGCGAGACGGTGCGACGCATCTTCGACGCGATCGAACGCGTCAAGCCCAAGCGCGTGGTGATCGACAGCCTCTCGGAGATTCGCCTCCTGGCGCAGGGGTCCCTGCGCTATCGGCGGCAAATCCTCGCGCTCAAGCACTATTTCGCCCGCCACAATTCGACGGTCATCATGCTTGACGACCTCACCGCGGAGAGCCTCGACCGGGCGGTGCACAGCATCGCCCACAGCGTGATCCATCTCGATCAGCTCGCTCCGATCTACGGGGGCGAACGCCGGCGCCTGCGCATCACCAAGTGTCGCGGCCAGAGTTTTCGCAACGGCTACCACGATTTCGTCATAGCGCATGCAGGGGTCGAGGTGTTCCCGCGCCTGATCGCAGCCGAGCAGCGAAGAGGCTTTGCCGGCAGGCCGATGGCCTCGGGCATCCGCGAGCTCGACACTTTGCTCGGCGGCGGCATCACGTCGGGCTCGAGCACGCTTGTGATGGGGCCGGCCGGCACCGGCAAGTCGTTGCTCGTCCTCCACTACATCGCGGCCGCAGTCGCGCGCGGCGAGCGCGCCGCCATGTTCGTGTTCGACGAGGAGCTCGGGCTGCTGTTCGAGCGCGCCCGAATTCTCGGCATCGACCTCACCGCCATGCAGGCGTCCGGCCATTTGCGCATCGACCAGATGGACGCCGCCGAGCTGTCACCCGGCGAGTTCGCCCACAGGGTCACGTCCTATGTCGATCGCGAGAAGGTCCGCACCGTCGTGATCGACAGCCTCAACGGCTACCACGCCTCGATGCCGGAGGAGCAGTTCCTCATCCTGCATCTGCACGAGCTGCTGCAGTATCTCAACCGGCAGGGCGCCTCGACCTTCCTCACCATCGCGCAGCACGGCATGGTCGGCGAGATGAAGCAGTCCATCGATCTGACCTACTTGGCCGACACCGTGATCCTGCTGCGCTACTTCGAGGCAATGGGCCGTGTGCGGCGGGCCATCTCGGTGATCAAGAAGCGCATGGGAGCGCACGAGGACACCATCCGCGAGCTGCGGATCGACAACGGCGGAATCGCGGTGGGCCCGCCATTGCACGAGTTCCAGGGCGTGCTGCGCGGTGTTCCGAGCTACGTCGGCGAACAGGAGCCGCTGATGGGAAGAGCCGTCTCGTGATAAATAACCTGGTCCTGCAGCGCGAGCGCACGCTCATTCTCGCGCCGCGCGGGCGCGATGCACCCGTCGCCAAGGAGATTCTCGACGAGGCCGGCATCGATTGCGAGATCTGTCCCGACCTTCGTCGGCTGGTGCGCGAGCTCCTCGCCGGAGCGGATGTGGCCGTCGTCACCGAGGAGGCCTGCCTGAGCGAGACCATCCGCGACCTCGCCGAGTGGGTCGCGGCGCAGCCTGCCTGGTCTGATTTTCCTTTCATATTGCTCACTCGGCATGGCGGCGGGCTCGAGCGCAATCCGGCGGCAGCGCGGTTGACGGCGATCCTCGGCAATGTCTCGTTTCTCGAGCGGCCGTTTCATCCGACCACCCTCGTCAGCATGGTGCAGAGCGCGTTGCGCAGTCGCCGCCGGCAGGCCGAATGCCGTCGCCTCAATGAGGAGCTGGAGATGCGCGTCGACGAGCGCACCGCCGAGCTCGAAGCCGCCAATCGCCAGCTGCTCGGTCAGATCCAGGAACGTGAACGGGTGGAATCGACGCTGCGGCAGATGCAACGCCTCGAAGCGGTCGGCCAGTTGACCTCGGGCGTCGCGCACGACTTCAACAACCTGCTCACCGTGGTGCTCGGCAACATCGGTTTCCTCGAGAAAGGCCTCGCCGAGCACGGCATTGATGGCCGCGTGCGCCGCCGGCTCGGCTACATGCGGACCGCTGCCGAGCGCGGCGCCAAGCTTACCGATCAATTGCTCTCGTTTTCGCGCCGCCAGCGGCTCGAACCGCGCCCACTCGACCTCAACGTCGCCGTGAGCGGCATGCGCGATCTCTTGCAGAGCACCATGGGAGGCAGCGTCCACATCGAGACGCTGCTCGCGCCCGAGCTGTGGCTCGCCCTGGTCGACCCGACGCAGCTCGAGCTCGCGATCCTCAACCTCGCCATCAATGCGCGCGACGCCATGGAAGTCGGCGGCACACTGCGGGTCGAGACGCGCAACGTCGTCCTAGGCGCCCCGCGGGCGCCCGAGCATCCGCCCGCAGGCGACTATGTCGCCGTGTGCGTCTCCGATACAGGCAGCGGCATGAGCGAGGAGGTGGTCGCTCGAGCATTCGAGCCGTTCTTCACCACCAAGCAGATCGGGAAGGGGTCCGGCCTCGGCCTGAGCCAGGTGCTCGGCTTCGCGCAGCAGTCGGGCGGCGGCGTGCGCATCGACTCGGCGCCCGGTCGCGGCACCGCGGTGTGGATCTATCTGCCGCGCAGCGAGGCCGACGTGCTGCCGCCGTCCACGACCGCTGGACGGGCGCCGGTCGGCCAAACGATCGCCGGCGCTACAATCCTTCTTGTCGATGACGACAACGCGGTGCGCGAGGTGACGCGCGCCATGCTGCACGAGCTCGGCTATCTTGTCCTCGAGGCCGGCAGCGGCGGCGCGGCGCTCGACCTGATCGACCACGCCCATCGGCTCGATCTGATGATCGTCGATTTCGCCATGCCAGGGATGAACGGGGCGGAAGTCGCCCGTCTCGCGCGCCTGCGCAAGCCGGCGCTGCCGATCCTCTTCATCACCGGTTTTGCCGAACGGTCGACCATGGCGGGCATCGACGAGGCTCAGCTCCTGAGCAAGCCTTTCGCTCCCGAGGCACTGGCGGAGGCTGTGCGCTCCGCGCTCGCGCGGGGAGCCGGCAAGCGGTCGTGCAAGGGGGCGTGATCGGATCCTGCTTCTCGACAGGGTAGCGCCCGGCGATGCCCTGGCACTCGCCCAACTCCTCGCCGGGGAGTCGCGGCGCGAAATCGACGAGAGGACTGAGCCACAATCGTCATGAGGCGCCTCAACCGTTGCGAACATAACGGCGCGCCAAGATGCGGATGCGGTCGCGAAAGTGCGGGCGCATCCGGGCGGTCCACGGCGTAGCGACGGCGGCGTTCCACGCCGGGCTGCGTGCCACGTCGGGCGAGGCAAGGTGATAGACCGCGACGTAGCGGTGCGTGCCGCCGCCGCTTTCGGCCGAGCGATAGCGCCGCGCCGCCAAGGTGCCGGGAACGCCGGCGAGGGCGGGGATGTGCTCCTCGTCGTACCAGGCATTGAAATCGTCCTCCGCCTCGGGCGCGACGTTCATGGCATTGAGCAGCAGGGCGCCGGCTCCTTCCGGCGCCGCCGCGTCGCCGGGGCCGATATGCGTGCCTTCGAAGCGCAGCAGCCGCTTGCACATCGAGGTCACGCGCTTCGACCAGGCCGAAAGGTTGCCGTAAGCGATCGACGCGTAGGCCTTGCCGCGCAAGACGCCGATCGAGTCGAGATCGTAGGTGGCGACCGAGATGGTGGGCTGCTCGTCGCCGATCCAGCGCTCGCAAGCGCCGAATCCCGCGACCGCCCGGCGCTCGGGAATGTGCTCCAGATCGTACCAGTCATGGAATTCATCGGCGTGCGCGCTCGAGAAATCGAATGCGGCGACCAGCAATCCTTTGCCCATGAGCTCCTCCTGCGGCTTGCGGCTTGATCATGCACCAAAAGCCGTCGGAGCGGGTGAGTGATTCGACGCCAGTTTCCATGACGGATCCTAAGCGAGCACGGCATCACAGCGCGAACAGCGGAATTCGCAGCGTCCGCGCGGCGGCGAGCATTCGCTCGTGGTAACTTGCCAACTCGATCGTCAGGGCGTGCCCGCGCAGAAATTTCGAGCGATGCTACATGCAGCGCGGCGAGCGTGCGCAGCGGAGGGCCGCGCGTCGACGGGGTGATCGGATGAGGCGGGTTGCTCGGCAGCTGCGTTGGGTGCAAGCTGATTCAAGCTACGCGTATCCTCACACGGCCCCAAGATATGGCCCCAAGCGGAGCGAGCACCATGAGCACAGCCTCTCTCTCCCCCCGGCAGATGGAAGCCCGCGTTGCGCGCTTCAAGAAGCTTGCGAGTTACCAGCGCCAGAATCTGGATGCGCATGGCATTCCGCCGGACGCGATGGAAAAGGTGACGGCGCGACGCGTCTACCCGGTCATGGCGCCGGCGGACTACCAAGGGCGCAGCGCCGGCGCGCCGGTCAAGGGGCCGCGCGGCCTGATCGTCAGCATTGCGGAGTGCGATCCCGGCAACGGGCCCGGGCTGCACCGCCATCTCAATACGGTCGAGAACTTCTTCTGCCTCTCCGGGCGTTTCGAGATCGCCTGGGGCGACAAGGGCGAGCATACCCTCGTGCTGGAGCCGCTCGACATGATCTCGGTGCCGCGCGGCGAGCACCGCAGCTTCCGCAACATCTCCAATGAAACCGGGCGCCTGCTGGTGATGATCGTGCCCGAGACCGACGCGCAGGTCGATCCCATCGCGTATTCGGCCGACGTGGCGCGACAGATCGCGAGCGCACACGGCAAGGGCGCGGTGGATGGCCTGCAGAAGATCGGCTTCGTGTTCGAGGACGAGTCGGCCGGCTGATATCCAGGTAGCGGAGGCGTGATCATGCGCGCCGTCGAGCGCCGGGCAGGTTGTTTCGACGCGTGTGGATCGTGCTACGCTCCGGTCGGGGTAGAGGAGAGAGGCCATGCGGCTGACCAGCTTCGCAGCGCTGCTCGCAGGATCCGTTTGCGCCATCGCCGCCGCAGGGCCTCTCGACGTGAGGCCGGCCATACCGGGCGGCATCGCCGTGAGCGTATGGATGCCGCGCTTCCCCGACGCGTACTGGCGACGGCAAGCCGACCATGCGGCGCGGGAACGCTGCGAGGCCGAGGGCGGCCGGGCGCGCTTCATTCGCTCGGAGCTCGAGCAGCGGACGCGACGGCACGGGCAGCTCGGGGTGTATCTGTACGACTGTTATCCGTAGGCCGGATCATCGATAGAGTGCGAACAGGCGGCGCATCATTTCATCGTAGCGGTCCGTCAGCCGCGGAAAAGCTCCCTCGAGCCGCCGGTCGTCGAGGCAGCCGACCGGGAACTCCGGGGCAGCGAGCAGGCATCGATTGCACAGCGAGCAGGGCTCGTCCGCGACGTAGTCCTCGGCTCCCGCGAGCTCGGCCTGGACGATCTCGCGCGGCAGCGTCGGATTGGCGAGCAGTGGCCGCACCATGGTGACGGCGTCGCAGTCGCCGCGCACGATGGCGTCGCGAATGCCGGCGAGCGTCTGAAATGCGCCGGTGCACAACACCGGCTTGGACTTGTCGGCGATCGCGGTGCGGATCTCGCGCGCGGCCGCGCGATTGAGGCCCTGCAGCTGGCGCCATCCCGCCTCCGCGCCGGTGCGCGGACGCTGGCGTCCGCGCAGATAATCGAAAAAGCCGGCATAGAGCTTGTCGCGGATCGTGCGCTCCCAGGCGAGGCGCGGCAGAAACCGGGCGTAGCGGAACGCGAGGTAGCGCGACCACGTCTTGGTGCCGCTGTCGATCAGGGTCTTGTAGGTGCGCGGCGCGAAGTCGACCGGAAGATAGCCGGTCGGATTCCAGGGATGCGGGAAGATGGTGCCCGCCGTGACGTGGATCGCGTCGGCGCCGGCATCGATGCACCATTTGGCGACCTGCACGCTTTCGGCGAGCGAATTTCCCGGCTTGCGCCAGGGAAAGACCGCGTCGTCGCCCTCGCGCACGCTCAGCTTGGCGATCAGCGGCATGTCGCGGGTTGCGGGTTGGGCGCGAATGCCGTCGATGACCTCGCGCCAGAAGCGGAAGCGATTCGCGAGCGAGCCGCCGTAAGCGTCGTCGCGGTCGTTGATCGCCGAGCTGATGAACTGCGTGAAGACGTAGCCGTTGCCGGAATGGAGCTCGAGGCCATCGATCCCGGCCTCGGCGGCGCGGCGCGCACCCGCAACCAGCATCCCGACCAGCGCCTTGATCTCCTCGATGGTCGCGCGGCGGCCGCGCAGGCCGTTGAAGAAGTCGGGCTTGTCGGTCGGTGCCCACGGCCGGCGGTCCTGATCGTCAAAAGGCTCGCGGTCGAGGTTCTCGATGCCGCCGAGATCGCGCTGGCGCCCCGAATAGGAGAGCTGGAGGAAGTACGGACACTCCTTCGGAAGCGCGAGCTTGAGGCGTCGCCAGAAATCGATCTTGTCGTCGCTGTCGATGAAGGCGTAGTTCGGCAGGACACGCCCGCTGACGTGGACCGGCACGTGCGACGAGATGATCGCACCGATGCCGCCCTTCGCGAACGTCTTCTCGAAATTGATCCGCCACTCGCTGCCGCTGCCGTCGAAATTGTCGATGCGGCCGGAAATGCTCGACCGCAGCATGCGGTTGGCGATCGCGACCGAGCCGATGCGGAAGGGGCTTGCGACGATGGGACGTTGACCAGGCGCCAATGAAACCTCCCTTGGCTAGGCGTCCGTCTGCACGACGGCGATCCGTCGCGGCCCCGACATTATTCGTTCGGCGCAAGTTGCCGCCGATGAACCGGCGTGCACGCCGGCAGAACATGCGCCGGCTGCATTTGCGCGTACGCAGCGTACGCTCAAATGCAGCTGGTCGAGCATGACACGAGCTCGGGCCCGCGTTCGGCGCCGCCCGCTCAGGCGGTTGCGGCTTGCGGCGCGGCCGTTTGCATCCACTTCTCGAACTTGCCGAGCACGCCCCACGCCGTGATGGCGAGGAACACCGGCAATGCGATCTGACCCAGCGCCGCGGACGAGCCGACCAGCGGCAAGCTCGGAATGGCTGGGCCGAGCGTCTGCAGGAGCGACGTCGCCAGCGCCCCGATGATGCCGATCGCGCTCTTGTTGCCATTGAGCAGGTTGCCGACGGTCTGCCCGAGCGCGCCGTTGACCGGTCCCAGCGGGTTGACACCGTTCTGGCCGCTGGCGGCGCCGAGGATCGCGTTCAGCAGGCCGACGATCTGCTTCATCTGGTCCTGCGTCTGGGCCGGCGTGGTCCCGGTCGGCGGCGCCGGCGGCGCGTTGAGGGTCTGGCTGAGGCTCAGAACCTGCTGGAGCAGGGCGCCGAGATCGAGTGGGGATGGCGCGCCCGCGCCGTTTTGCTGCGTCGTCGTGATGCTCGTGCCTGTCTTGGTCATTGGGATCTCCATTTGTGCGATTCCTTTCAGGATCAGCTGGGCAATCTGGTCGGGGGCCGGTGCCACCGAAGGACCGGAGACGGCCGCCATGGCAAGCGCGGCAGCGCGCACGCTCTCCACCCGATTTGTCCAGCCCTTGCCGAAGGTCGGGAAGGTGGGAAGCGATTGCAGGAAGGCGAGCCGCTCGTCGCAGATCTGGTTGATGAGCGTCGTCGGGTCGGCCTTGGCGGTCGCCGCGATCGTTTCCGGCCCGATCTCGCCGTCGACGGCGGCGCCGACGAAGCCCTGCAATATGCGCGCGGCGCGGCCGACGCCGGACAGGACGCCGTAGTCGAAGACCGCATAGTCGATGCCGGCCGGGAGATCGTCGCAGCTCAGGACGTCCCAGTATTTCGCCTTGTAGATCGCTAGGACCTGGTCCTGCGGCGCCTGAAAGACATCGGACGGAAGGCCGGGATGCGCCTTGACCCACGCGTCCCATTCGCGTTGCGTGATTCCGCGCGACGTGCGTCCGCCCGGGTCGCGCGGATCATCATCGTTGCCGCCCTCGCTCACCAGCACGAGCTTGACGCAGGCGGCGAAACGTTGCGACGCGGCCGCGAGCGTCGGCATGGCGGTCGGCACGATCGCGGGAAGCGCGATCGTGGTGGCGTCGTGGGCGCCGGCCGCCGCCGGGCGGCGCACGCCGAGCACGTTGCTCTTGCGGAAGTTGGCGACGTCGACGGAGTGCGACTGGTTGCCGCCGCGGCACGCCCAGGTACCGTCGCCGTTGTCCTTCTCGAACAGGGTCACGTGATGGTCGCCGTTGCCGAAATCGAACACCAGGACGTCGCCGAGCTGCGGCGTCGCGACCGCCGTTCCCCAACCGAGCCACGCCTCCGCAAACAAGAACCGGCTCGTGTCCTTGCTACCGAACACCGGCATGATGTTGGCCTTGGCCATGCAGTAACCGACCGCGAGGCCGCACCAGGAGAAATAGTCGTCGTGCACGACCGACGCGCAGTAGCTCGCGGTCTGCGGAAAGTCCGTGCTGATCTCGCTCAGCCAGGTCGCAATCGTCTGGTTGGGGCCATCACCCGGCGCCCATTTCGTGCCGGTGATGTCGCGCATCGTCGCAAGCCAGGATGGGATCGAGTCGGTCATGGGTTTTCTCCTTGTCGTCCGATTGGCGACGCAATAGGAAGTTTCCGCGCAGTCATGATTTAGCCGTTGCCTTTGCGGTCCACCGGCGCGGCTTCAATTTCGTCAGCAATCAATAGGCGAATGTTTTATCGCGTGGCGTGAAATAGGCGTGAGAAAAATCGGAAACTATTTCGATCTGGATATTACCTATTACGACGTTTCGGCTCGCGATCGATCGGCTTCAGGTCATGATCACCGATCCGGTCCACCAGGACGATGAGCCATTTGACCGTCTCGTGCTCGATCTGCGTGAGATCAGGCCGCGCCGCCAGCTCAACCGCGGTCGCGCGAAATTCCGGCCAGCGACGGTAAAAATCGATCAGGTCGCTGGGATGCCGGACGAGGCGTTCGTCCGCACGATCTTCTGCTCGTCCGGGACGATCGGGGGAGTCCGCCATGCCGACAGCCTAGTCCGAAGCGTCGGTCCCCTTACGTGAAAAAAGCGTGAAGTCGCTGGAGGCCGCGCAGATTCAGTGCTAGGTTGCAGGCGCATATTTTGCAGGATTGCTTCGATGGACGCTAAGCTCATCGAAATCAGCCTTTTCGGCGCCTGCGTTGTCCGGTCGGTGCGAGCCGGTGAATTCGAGATCACCGGGGCCAAGCACAAGGCCTTGTTCGCGTTGCTGGCGACCGCGCCATTCGGCCGCCGCACCAGGCCTTTCCTCCAGGACGCGCTGTGGGGCACGGCTTGCTATGACACGGGACGACAGAGCCTGCGTCGGGCGCTGTCGGACATCAAGCAGATCATGGGCGAGAGCTTCGCCCACGTTCTCACCAGCACCAACTCGGACGTCGCGCTCGACCTCAATCGGGTGTCCTTCATCGGCCGGCCGGGCGCCGGCGAGCTCCTCGAAGGGATCAACATCCGCGAGGAAGGGTTCAGCCGCTGGCTGGGCGCGATGCGCCTCAACCCGGCGCAGATCTACTCCCTCTACAGCCTGGCGTCGCAGCCGCCGCCGGCGCCGATGGTCCCGGCGATCACGGTGTTGCCGTTTCGCGCGGTCGGCGGCACGGCCGACCATGCGGTGCTCGGCGATTGGCTCGCCGAGGAGGTGTGCCGTTCGCTGTCGCGCTCGAACCTGATCGCGGTGATCTCGCACTGGTCGAGCCGCGCCCTCGATCACAGGCTGGTGGATATCCCGACGGTGCGCAGCCGTCTCAACGTCGATTATTGCGTCGCCGGGACGCTGCGCGTCGGCGACGGCGAGATCGTGCTCGACGCCGATTTCCTCGACGCCGTCTCCGGCCGCATCCTGTGGACGCGGCAGTTCGCCGGACCGATGGCGAGCTTCCTCGGCCGCTCGGCCGAAGGCGTCGGCGAGATCGTCACGGCGGTCGGGCGCGCCGTCGCGGACGATGCGATCGTCCACGTGACCGGCCGGCGTCCGGCCGACCTCGAGGATCATCGCCTGCTCCTCGCCGGCGTCGGCCTGATGCATCATCCGTCCTTGCGCGACTTCGCGCGCTCGCGCGAGCTGATCGAGGAGGCGCTGCGGCGCGCGCCGAACGCCGCGGAAGCGCACGCCTGGTGCGGCAAGTGGCATATCCTGAGCGTGTTCAACGGCTGGAGCACCGATCCCGCAAAGGACACGCAAAGAGCTCTCGACTGCACGGCGCGCGCGCTCGACATCAGCCCCGACAACGCGTTCTGTCTCACCATCGACGGTTTCGCCCACAACAACCTGCTGCGGCGCATGGATATCGCCGGCACGCGTTACGACGCGGCGCTGCAGCGAAACCCGAATGAGTCGCTGGCGTGGCTGTTGAGCGGCGCGCTGCACGCGTTCCGCGACGAGGCCGGCGCAGCGGTCGCGGCGGCCGAGAAGGCGCGGCGGCTCTCGCCGATCGATCCGTTCCAGTATTTCTACGAGTCGCTCGGCGCGACGGCGCTGCTGTCGGCCGGCCGTTACGCGGAGGCGCTCGATCTCGCCGAGCGCTCGATCGAGCGTCACGATCGCCACGTGTCGACGCTGCGCGCGAAGATCACCGCGCTGCACTATCTCGATCGTCCCGCCGAGGCGCGGGCAGTTGCGGTGCAGGTGCTGCGCCGGCACCCGGCCTTCACGGTCGACGGCTATTTGCGCGGCCATCCTGCCGCCGAGCACGACCTCGGCCGGCGGGTGGCGACGGCCTTGCGCGCGGCAGGCGTTCCCTGATCAGAGGAGATAATGGCGATGGGTGGCGTGGGAGGGGTCGGTGGCGTGGGAGGGGTCGGTGGCGTGGGTGGCGTCGGCGGCGTTGGCGGGGTGGGTGGCGTAGGCGGCGTCGGCGGGGTTGGCGGTCTGACGATCACCGGGCTTGGCTCGTTCCTGGGCAGCGGCGCCGATCCGGTCTACGACCCGCTTCTGGTGCAGGGCCTCGAGCTCACCGAACAGTCCATCACCCACGTGGCCGACAACATCCCGCCGATGGGCGAGCCGAACGAGCTCGGCTTCTCGTCGCCCGGAAACATGGACCTGTGGGCCGATTGGGTCCGCTCGTCGCTCTATATCACCGATTTTCTCAAGGACCTCGATTGGAAGGTCCACAAGCAGCACAAGAGGCTGTGCCTGGCGTACGGCGATCATGAGTTTTTCGACGTCGAAAAGCCGCCGATGTCGGCCTTCCTGGATCAGCTCAAGTTCATGCGCGACTATCTTGACCAGCGCCCGGATCGGACCCCGGAGATTCTCAGCCAACTCGGGTTGCCGGTCGCTTATTTCACGATGATCCTCGGCCTGCAGACCGCGCCCAATCGCTACACGCTCGAGCTCATCGCCATCACCCAGGTGCTCGCGTCGCATGTGGCGATGATCATCAAGCACCATCTGGCCTGCCGCCGGCCCGACCGCATCGGCGCGCAGGTGATGCCGATGATCCCGGTGCCGGCGCACGCGAGCTTTCCCAGCGCGCATGCGACGGAATCGTTCGCGGTGGCCGAGATGCTGCGCACGTTCCTCGCGTCGCAGAAGCGCAACTATGCCGACGTCGCGCGACGTCAGGCGCTGCTCAGCAAGCTCGCCGAGCGGATCGCGGTCAACCGCACGGTCGCGGGGGTGCACTATCCGATCGATACCTGGTGCGGCGCCGTCCTCGGACGCGCCATCGGGCAGATCGTGCTGGCGAAGTGCGGCGCCGGCGACGGCATCGTCGGCTATCGCTATCGCGCCCACGGCGACCTCGACTTCCACGTCAAGGAGTTTCTCAAGGGGGAGAACCGGGCCTACGGTGTCGAAAAGGCGGACTGCTTCGAGATCGAGCCGAGCCCGCTGTTCGCTTATCTGTGGGGAAAGGCGTGCGAGGAGTTCGCCCTGCACGACGGCTCGCACTGATGGCGACGGACAAGACGGACGACGGGCCCGGCGATCCGGGACCTCTCTATCTCGGCCCCTACGAGTATTGGAACTTCGGCGCGGGCAGAGGCTACGCCTTTCCGGTCATGCAGCAGCCGTTGAAGTACATGACGGCGATCGCCGAATGGCAGGCGCCATCGCCGAGCCGAGATCGGCCGCCGCAAGCCGCGGAAATGCGACAGACGAGGACCGCCGCGGCGGCGCCTAAATCCTGGTTTCCGACCCTCTGGTGGCGCGGAGGGTTGACGTTCTTTCCTTTCGTCGTCGAAAAGCCGATCGTTCAGATCACAGCGCCACGCGACCTAGTGCAGGTGCTTCAGGCCGGCGCGGATTTCATCGGTCTTAGGCTCGCACCCGAGGCGCCCCAATCGGCACGAACCGCGGCCAGTGACCTCTATCCGCGCTTTCGCGTCGCCTATCCGATCGAAGACAGCGCGATGCATGACGAGCTGGCGGAACATCCGTACGCCCCGACGTGGGCGCCCGACGAAGGGTTGCGCGGTCGCATCGGCGCGGGCAAGCGGATCACCGTCATCGCGGTGATCGATGATGGCCTGCCGTTCGCCAACCGCAACTTCCGCGACGAGAGCGGACGCCGCAGCCGCGTCGAGTTCTGCTGGCTGCAGTCGGTCAGGGCCGACAAGACGCTGGACAAGCCCAGTGTGCTGTTCGGACGCGAATACACGCGCGAGCAGATCGAGGAGCTCATCGAGCGCCACGGGGACGACGAGGATGCGCTTTATCGTGCGGCCGGAGCCACCGCCGATACCGACAAATACGGCAGCCTGCTCAACCGGCATGCGACACATGGCGGGCACGTGATGGATCTCGCGACCGGGTATGCGCCCGCGCGCGGCGACGATCCACCGGAGGAAATTCGCATCATCGCGGTGCAGCTGCCGAACATGGTGACGATGGACACCTCGGGCTTCGGCAAGGACATGTATGTGCTGTCCGCCTTTCACTACATTTTCGATCGCGCCGACATCATTGCGAGCCAGCAAGGATACAGTGTCGACAGGCTCCGCCTCGTGATCAATTTCAGCTACGGCTACTCCGGCGGCCGCCACGACGGCGAAAGCGAGATCGAGGCGGCGATCGACCAGCTCGTCCGCAAGCGTCGCGAGATCGCCGGGCCGACCGCGCTGGTCGCGCCGGCCGGGAACACGTTTCTCGATCGGATGCACGGGAAGATCGACGACACCGATTTTCGCGATGACGTCGTGGAGATCCCCTGGCGGATCCAGCCGAATGACCGCACACCCAGCTATCTCGAGATCTGGTTCTGGCTGGGGTTCGACCCGCGCGGCTTCTCCGTCGAATTGCGCGATCCCTTCGGCCGCCCCGTCCGGCTGCGCGCCCCGACGGGGGCAGAAAAGACGTCGCTGCCGATCGGAGCGGACGCAACGGGTCCGGGAGATCCCGAGCGCGTATACGGTGTGTTGAACGGGGGCGGCGATCAGGTCGGCCAGGTCAGCGCGGATTTGAACCGACCTCACAACGCGGGCGGCAAGTCCACCACGGGCCGCTGGCGCGTCATGGTCGTGATTGCGCCGACCGAGCCCAACGACGACCGCCTGCCGGCTGCGCAGGCCGGCAAGTGGCGGGTGGTGATCAGGCGGGGCGCCCACGCCCGGCTGACCGAGCATCCGGTCCATTTCTGGATCCAGCGTGCCACCGATCCCGAGTCATTTCGATCGGGCGCCCGGCAGAGTTACTTCGACGATCTCAAGGACCCCCTCTACACCGGATCCGGCGAGCTTCCGGACGACACCGACGACCCTGATGATCCTCTCTACACGGGATCGGGGGACCTGCTCGAGATGGACACGGGATGCGCACTCGACCGGCGCTTCGGCAGCATAAGCGGCCTCGCAACGGGAGGCACGACTCTGGTCGTCGGCGGCTACCGCCTCGGCGACGACCTCGGCGCGACGCTCGAGCAAGCTCGCCCGTCGCGATACAGCTCGGCCGGAACGGTCGATCCGGGTTGGCCCGACGCCCAGATCGACTGCTCGTCGATGTCGGACCGCTCGCGGCTACTGACCGGCACGGTCGCGGCGGGCGTGCGCAGCGGGTCTCTGTCGCTCGTGCAGGGGACGAGCTCGGCCGCGCCGTTCGTGGCGCGGCGGCTCGCCACCGTTTTCGTCACGGCGGACGACGGCAAGGTCGAGCAGGCCAAGTCCGGCAATTACCTGTCGTTGCTGCAGGGGACGCCGGGCGACGCAAACCGCAAACCGGGAGATCCTCGGCACATCGCGGCCCGACTCGGCGTCGTGCGCGTGCCGCCGCATCGGCAACCGGGCCTCGAGCCGCCCAATCCGCGTGCGGCCGGGTCGGCCGGGTCGGATTGACCACCCTCACGCGCTCTTCTGCAGCGGCGCCGCGCTCGCCGCGGCCGCACTGCGCGCCGGCATCTCGACCACCAGGCTGTCGAGCTCCGTCGGCAGCGTCGCGCTGATGACCGGCTCGTCCGGCAACCGCTCGGCCGGCTCGTACCAGGGCGGCGCCGCCTTGGTGCCTTTCTCGAGCGCATGCGCGATCAGCTCGCCGATCTCCTCGCCGTGCAGCGGCACGAGCTTCTTGTCATTTTCCTGACGGTAGAGCTGGGGACAGAAATAGACCGCGTGAATGCGCGGATCGTAATCCTCGACGACGAGGAAGTGGCGCGAGCGCAGAAACATGTCGCGCTTGGTCACCACCTTGCGCTCGAGCGTGGCGCGGGCCACCCGCAGCTTGTCCGGCGACGGGCCGACGATCGTGCCGGCCTCGAGCAGGATGATCCAATCCTTGCTGCTGGCATTGTCGCCGTGGATGGGGATGAGATGACGCGGCAGCTTTCGGTCATGAACCTGCATGACGCTTCTCCGAGAGTCGGTGCTTCCTCCTCATCCGTGCGCAACGAGAGTAACGCGCTGCGGCCTGCGCGCAAATGTTCGGCGGCATCGCCCCGGCGAAATCGTCGATCGGAGTCGCATTTCGGACAGTAAGCAGTGGGCGGCTCGCGAAAGACGAGAGATGCGCCCGAGCCATAGCCGGCCGAGATGCGATACGATCGGTCGAGGCGCGATGAAGGGAGCGCGATCCACCATGATCGAGGTCCGGCGCACGCAAGGCGATGATCCGCTGTCCTTCGAGGTCACTGTCCGCGAGGGCGGCGGCGAGACCCGTCACCATGTGACGGTCGCGTGCGAGATGTGCGAACGCCTGTCGTCGGGCAAGCACACGCCGGAGCGCGTCGTCGCGGCGGCCTTTCGTTTCCTGCTCGAACGTGAGCCGAAGGAATCGATCCTGCGGCGCTTCGACGTGGCGGTGATCTCGCGCTACTTCCCGGACTTCGCGCGCGATCTACCATCCTACCTGCGCACGGAACCCGAAGCGGAACCGTGAACTGCCCTGCTGTTGCCGCGTTCGCGCCTCAGGCCTGCGGCGGGTGGGGGGCGGAGGGAACGTGTGACCATCCGTCCCGTGACAATCTTCAGCGCGATCTCGCGCCGCGCCGTGCTGCGTGGGTTGAGGTCGGCATCATCCATCGTCGTGCCGGCGCTGGCGCTCGGCGGCTGCGCCAGCCTGGCGTCGGTCGATGGCGCGCGTGACGACGCCCGCGCCGACGCGTCGTCCGTTTCGGCGAGCCGATCGCTGCTGGTGGCGACGACCCGCAAGCCCGTAGAGGGCGCGCGCGAGCAGCCGTGGTTCGGCACCCAGCGCTGGGCGATGAGCATCGCCCGTGCGCAGCTCACGCCGCCCGACAGCGGGCGCTTCTCGCTCGCCGCCGTCGGGCTCGCCGACTGGGCGCTCGACCGCGTCGACCTCATGGGGCAATCGGCGAGCGCGCTCGCGCAGGCGACCAGTGGGCGCGACGTGCTGATCTACGTGCACGGCTTCAACCAGACCTTCGAGACCGCCGTGCTCGACGGCGCGCGGCTCTCCGACGGCATCGGATTTCACGGCGAGACGATCGTCTTCGCGTGGCCCTCGCGTGCCAAGCTGCTCGACTACGGCTACGACCGCGACAGCGCGATGTGGTCGCGCGACAGCCTGCACGCGGTGCTCGACGCCCTGCTGGCGAGCCCGACCACCGGCCGCATCAACATCGTCGCGCACAGCGTCGGCTCGATGCTCGCCATGGAGGCCCTGCGCCAGCTATATGCCGAACGCGGCGGGCTCGCCGGCGACCGGATCGGGGCGCTGGTGTTCGCGGCGCCGGACATCGACATGGACGTGTTCACGAGCTCGGTCGAGCATATCGGCCCGCTCGCCGGCAAGATCACGGTGATCACGTCGACGAACGATCGTGCGCTCGCGCTGTCAGGCTGGATGTCCGGCGGAATGACCCGCGTGGGCGCCGCCGAGAAGAACAAGCTCAAGCTGTTCGGCGTGCATGTGGTCGACGCCTCGGAGGAGGGCTGGGGGATCATCAATCACGACCTGTTTCTATCGAACGAGCAGATCCGGGGCGTGATCCGCCAGGTCATCGCCACCGCCGCGAGCCCGTGAGGCGAACGGCTGCCGTTGAAATAATTTCATCCATTCATGTCGGCTCCGGCCTGCCCGGCGCGTCCTTGCCGCGACGGCCCTGAAACGGAGGGATCTGCCCAATGACCCCGAAACCCATGACTCCGAAACCCATGACCCCGAAACCCATGCTGTGGACCGGTCGCGCGCTCAGCGGCCTGTTCATCCTGTTCATGCTGTTCGACGTCTCCATCAAATGGCTGCGGCTGCCGATCGTCGACCAGTCGATGCTCGAGCTCGGCTATCCGGCCGGCATCGGCTTCTGGATCGGCGTGCTGGAGACGATCATCCTCGTGCTCTACGTCGTGCCGCGCACCGCGGTGCTGGGCGCCGTCCTGTTCATGGGCGTGCTCGGCGGCGCGATCGCGAGCCACCTGCGCCACGCCGATCCGGTGTTCAGCCACGATCTGTTCGGCGTCTATCTCGGCGTGATCATGTGGGCCGGCCTGTGGTTGCGCGACGCGGCGCTGCGGGCGGTGTTCCCGGTGCGGCGCGCAGTGATGTGAGGCTGCGTCGAGGCCGTCTTGCCGACGTCGTGTCGGCGGTGCCGTTGTGGAGCGACGCTATGAAGCACGGCGGACTCGAGGCCGAATAGGTCCGCGACAGGATGCGATCGGCAACTTTGTGCCCCCCTTTCAGATTATTTCATTGATCCGGTACGATGGCGCTGCCGCTCCGCCGCTGCCGGTGCATTCGCGCCACGGGGAGGGAACCCGGGAGGCCCCCGTGAGCTCAATTGCTCCGCGTCGTGTCATTGCCGTCACCTGCCTTGCGTTCGAGGCCCGCATCGCGTGCGGCGACGGCGTCATCGTATTGTGCAACGCGCAGCAGCAGGGCCTGCGCGCGGCGGTGCGCGGCGCGCTTGCGGGCGCGGACGGCGTCATCAGCTTCGGTGTCGCGGGCGGGCTCGATACGCGGCTGCGCCCGGGCGACTGGGTGGTCGCGAGCGGCGTGCGCGGGGCAAGCGGCGTTGTGTCGGCAGACGAACGCTGGGCGCGGCATCTGCGCGAGGCGCTGCCGGGCGCGATCTGCGCCGAGGTGCGTGGCGTCGATCACCCGGTCGCCAACGCGCGAGCCAAGGCAGCCTTGGGGCGTGAGCACCCCGCAGTGGCGGTCGATACCGAATCCCACGTCGTCGCCGAGGAGGCGGTGCGGGCCGGCATTCCGTTCGCGGCGGCGCGCGTGGTCCTCGATCCGGTGTGGCGCTCGCTGCCGGCGGCCGCGCTCGTGCCGCTGCGGCTGGACGGGACGCCGGATGTCGCCGCGGTGGCACGCTCGGTGCTGCGCGCCCCACGCCAGTTGCCCGACCTCGGCCTGATTACGCTCGATGCCTGGCGCGCGCTCGGCGCGCTGCGCCGCGGCCGCGCTCATCTTGGGGCGGGCCTTGCCTTTCCGGCAGCCGAGCCGGCCGTGGAGGCGAGCGAGCCGATCGTCGCCGATGAGCCCGCCACCGACCTCGCGGGCGAATGCGCGGTGGCGGTGTGATCGCGGCGCACCTAGAACCCAAAGACCATATCCATATGGCCACATCCACCGCCGCACGCGGTCGCGTGATTCTCCAGCGCGGCGAAGCGCTTGACCGCAAGGCTTCGGCTATCTCATGAGAGAGCGTTCCCAGGAGGAGGACACCGATGCCCGCCGCTCAACAGCCACCGAAGCCGCCATCGGCCCCCGCCGACCAGGCGCCGCAGAGATCGTTGACATTGAAATACGTCGACCGGCCGGAGGTCGCCGAAACGTTCGCAGACGTGATTCACAGCGTTCAACTGGACGGCCAGGTGTTGCGGATCGAGCTTTGCGTCACCCGGCTCGATCATCCGGTGAAGCCGAAGGAGCCGGCGACCGCGCGCTGCTATCCGGTCTCCCGGCTGGTCCTGTCGGCACCCGCCGCGGTCGATCTGATCAACCGGATGCAGCAGATCGGCGCCGCGTTGGTGCAGGCCGGCGTGCTCAAGCAGGCCCAGCCGCCGGGGCCGGCCAACTGAGGCCGGCCACCTGAGCGGCCGCCCCAGCGGCAGCTTCACGCGGGATGGCGGCTCGACGAAAAGCGTAGCGCGCGCAGCAGCCGGTCGGGCAAAGCCGTTCTGCGACCAGTTAGCCCGAGTCGTGATGACCACGCGTGGGCCTCGCCGTGGCCGCCGTCGTCGGGGTCGTCGATGTCGAAGGTCGACAGCTCCGGACGTCCCGCCACCGCGACCGGCCGGTCGAGTGCGCGCGCCTGCGCGGCGACGCGACTGGCGAGCGGGTCGCTCGCCGCCACGATCACGGCAGCCGCTTCGGCGAAGTCGCGCGCGTGCGGCGCGCGGAATGCGACCTCGATCCGATCCGGTCGGCGGCCGAGCCAGATCTCCTCGGCGACATCCACGTCCTGCGAGAGCCACCGCACCCGCGCGCCCGCCTCCAGCAGGCGCAGCATCAGTGCGGCGGCGACTGCGCCCGAGCCGACCAGGAGCACGGTCTTCGCCCGGACATCAAAAAATGAGAATGCGGAAGCCATCTGGTGAATTCTCCGATTGACGAGAATTATTTTCCTTATACAAAGATATATCGCACTGTAAATAGAAGAATATTCTCCTCTCAAGCATGTCTAACGGGGACAAATCGATGGGACCACAAGCCCGAACAGAGACGCAGATTGCCGCGGGTTGGGTTCCGCCGGCGTATGCCGAAATCGGAGTGACTGCCGTGGACCGGCTCGACGAGCTCGAGGCCCAGAGCATCTTCATTTTTCGCGAGGCCTTCGCGCGGCTCAAGCGCATCGCGTTGCTGTGGTCGCTCGGCAAGGACTCCAACGTGATGATCTGGATCGCGCGCAAGGCGTTCTTCGGGCGCGTGCCTTTCCCGGTCATGCACGTCGACACCGGCAAGAAGTTTGCCGAAATGTATGCGTTCCGCGCGCGTTACGCGCAGGAATGGAATCTCGATCTCAAGATCGAGCCGTGCCCGCCGCTCGAAAGCGTCGACCCGACGCTGCCGCCGGCCGCGCGCTCCGCCGCGCGCAAGACCGAAGGGCTCAAGCTCGCGCTTGCCAAGTACGGCTTCGACGGCCTGATCGCCGGGATTCGCCGTGACGAGGAGGCGACCCGCGCCAAGGAGCGTGTTTTTTCGCCACGCGGCCGTGAAGGCGGCTGGGACGTTCGCGACCAGCCGCCGGAATTCTGGGACCAGTTCAACGCCGCGCCGCCGCCCGGCGCGCATCTGCGCATCCACCCGATCCTGCATTGGACCGAGCTCGACGTCTGGGCCTACACGCGGCGCGAGGGCATCCCGGTCATCCCGCTCTATTTCGCCCGCGACGGCAAACGCTACCGCTCGCTCGGCGACCAGGACATCACGTTCCCGGTGGCGTCGCAGGCGACGACCCTCGACGCGATCATCGCCGAGCTCGAAGCGACGCGGATCCCCGAGCGCGCCGGCCGCGCCATGGATCACGAAGCCGAGGATGCCTTCGAGCGGCTGCGCACGACCGGCTACCTGTGATCAATATCTCTTTGTGAAAGCATATCCCATGAACGTCGCCGTCACCGGCAAGATCGCCGCCCCATCCCGCGAGACCGGCAGCCGGCCGCTCATCCGTGTGGTGACGGTCGGGCATGTCGATCACGGCAAGTCGACGCTGATCGGGCGCCTGCTGCACGAGACCGGCAGCCTGCCGGATGGCAAGCTCGAGGCGCTCAAGGCGGTGAGCGACCGGCGCGGCATGCGGTTCGAATGGTCGTTCGTGCTCGACGCTCTGCAGACCGAGCGCGATCGCGGCATCACGCTCGACACCAGTCAGATGCGCTTTCGCACCGCCGCGCGCGACGTGGTGCTGATCGACGCGCCCGGTCATGCCGAGCTGCTGCGCAACATGATCACCGGCGCCGCGCAGGCCGACGCCGCGTTGCTCATCGTCGATGCCACCGAGGGCATTCGTGGCCAGACGCGCCGGCACGCCTATCTGCTGCACCTGCTCGGGCTGCGCCAGGTCGCAGTGCTGATCAACAAGATGGACAAGGTCGCGTTCGACGAGGGCCGTTTCCGCGCGATCGAAGCGGAGATTGCCCGCCATCTGTCCGGCGTCGGGCTGACGGCGAGTGCCATCATCCCGATCTCCGCCCGCCACGGAGATGGGGTCGCGCGCCGTTCGGCGTCGCTCGCCTGGTACGCGGGCCCGACCGTGCTCGAGGCGGTCGACGGGTTCGCGGTGCGAGAGCCCGCCGAGGATCTGCCGCTGCGCCTGCCGGTGCAGGCGGTCTATGCCTTCGACGAGCGGCGCATCATCGCGGGCCGCATCGAAAGCGGCCGCGTCGCGGTCGGCGACGAGGTCGCGATCGGGCCGCGCGGGACACGCGCGCGCGTGCGGTCGATCGAGGCGTGGCCGGCGCCGCACGAGGGGCAGGGGCCGCGCGCGGCCGGTGCGAACCGTTCCATAGGCCTCACGCTCGACCAACCGGTCATGGTCGAGCGCGGCGACGTGATCGCGGCGAGCGCGGCGCCGTGCCAATCCACGCGGCGACTTCGCGCGCGCGTCTTCTGGCTGCACGATGCTCCGCTCGCGCCCGGCGCCTCCGTCACGGTGCGAATCGGCATGGCCGAGTGCCGCGGTGAGATCGCCGCGATCGCCAACGTGGTCGATCCGGGTGAGCTTGCGGCGCACGGGTGGACCGCCATCGCGCGCAACAATGTCGGTGACGTCGAGATCGCGCTGGCCCAACCGGTCGCGGTCGATCTTCACGCCGCCAGCCCGCGCACCGGGCGCCTGGTGCTGGAGGTCGACGGACGCATTGCCGGCGGCGGGCTCGTGCTCGCGCTGGAGGATGAGAAGACGCCGCGCGGCCCGAGCGGCGGGACGGGCGGTGGCGGCCGCCCGTCGGTGCGCGCCGACGACCTCGGCAAGATCCTGCGCGGGCTGTCGCCGGCCGAGCGGATCGCGCGGCTGCGCCATGAGCTCGACGGGAAGATCGTCTTCACGACGAGCTTCGGGCTCGAGGACCAGGTCATCCTTCATCTCATGGCGAGCGCGGGCGCCGATATCGACATCGACGTCGTGACCCTCGACACCGGCCGCCTGTTTCGCGAGACCTACGACTTGTGGGCAGAGACCGAGCGGCGCTACGCCCGGCGCATCCGCGCCGTCTATCCGGCCTCCGACGATCTCGAAGCTTTCGTCGACAAATACGGCATCAACGGTTTCTACGACTCGCGCGATGCGCGCGCGGCCTGCTGCCAGGCGCGCAAGGTCGTGCCGCTCGCGCGCGCGCTCGCCGGCGCGTCCGCCTGGATCGTCGGCCTGCGTGCCGACCAGTCGGGCAACCGGCACGGCACCGACGTCGTGTCGCGCGACGAGGGCGGTCTCATCAAAGTGAGCCCCTTGTTCGACTGGACGCGCGAGGCCGTGCAGGCGTTCGCGGTCGAGAACGAGGTCCCGCTCAATCCGCTGCATGCCGCGGGGTTCGTGTCGATCGGCTGCGCGCCATGCACGCGGGCGATCGCGCCGGGCGAGCCGGAGCGCGCCGGCCGCTGGTGGTGGGAGACGGACGACAAGAAGGAATGTGGGCTGCACAGTCGGCCGGGGAGCGGCCTTGCAACGGCCTGAACGGTAGGGTTTCGTCGCGCGGTCGCCACTCGGATCTGGCCGACAGAACGAGGTTTGGAGCTGCGGCCGATGGAGAATCCCGGCGAGGTCAGTCGACGCCAGCTGCTGGCGCGAATCGGCACCGCGGCCGGCAGCGCGGTGATGTATCAGGCGATGACCGTCTTGGGTCTCGCAGCGGACTCCGGCTACCGCGGCCCGATCAAGCTCGAAGGCGACCCGAAAGGCGCCAAGGTGCTGATCCTCGGCGCCGGCATCGCCGGCCTGGTGGCGGCGCTCGAACTGCGCAAGGCCGGCTATCACGTCGAAGTGCTGGAATACAACGACCGGGTCGGCGGTCGCTCATGGTCGCTGCGCGGCGGCGATCGCTATGTCGAGCTCGGCGGCGCCGCGCAACGATGCGAATTCGACGCGGGCCTGTACTTCAATCCCGGTCCGTGGCGGATTCCCTATCATCACGGCGGCCTGCTCGATTATTGCCGCCGGCTCAACGTGGCGCTCGAGCCTTTCGTCCAGGTCAATTACAACGCCTATGTGCATGCGCGCGACGCCTTCGGCGGCAAGCCGCAGCGTTACCGCGAGGTCGTTTCCGACTTCCACGGCAACATCGCCGAGCTGCTGGCCAAATCGCTCGCCCAGGACAAGCTCGATCAGCCGGTCTCGGCCGACGAGAAGCAAGCGCTGCTCGCCGCGCTGCGCGCGTGGGGCGCGCTCGACGCCGACTATCGGTACCGCGCGGGGCTGATCAGCAGCGACCGTCGCGGTTACGCGAAGGATCCAGGTGGCGGCCTCAGTGCCGAGCCGATGCCATCGCGGCCGCTCGCCTTCGGCGACCTTCTGCGCTCGGGTGTCTGGCGCCGGCTCGGCACCGACCTCACCTACGAGTACCAGACGACCATGTTCCAGCCGGTCGGCGGCATGGACATGATCCCCAAGGCGTTCGGGCGCGCGATCGGCGACGTTGTCCGCTACAACGCCAAGGTGACCGAGATCCACCAGGACGACCACGGCGTGACGGTCACGTACGTGGATGCGACGCGGGGCGGCACGCCGAGGACGGCGCGTGCCGATTGGTGCTTGTGCACGATCCCGCTGTCCATTCTGAGCCAGATCCCGCTCAATGTCGGCGCCGCCATGAGCGCCGCGATCGACGCGGTGCCGTACGGGCCGGGACTCAAGGTCGGCCTGCAGTTTCGCCGCCGCTTCTGGGAGCAGGACGAGGCGATCTACGGCGGAATCACCTACACCGACCTGCCGATCTGGCAGATCGGCTATCCGTCGACCGGCTACAACAGCGCCGGCAAGGGCATTTTGCTGGGCGCCTATCCGTTCTGGTCCTACGCGTTCGAGCTCACATCGCTGCCGCCCGTGGAGCGCGTGAAGAAAGCCGTCGCGTGGGGCGCGCAGATCCATCCGCAATACCAAGAGGAATTCGAGAACGGCATCGCGGTGGGCTGGCATCGCGTGCCGTGGTCGTTGGGCTGCTTCGGCTTGTGGAGCGATGCGGCGCGCCGTGAGCACTACAAGAATCTGTGCGCCATCGATGGACGCATCGTGCTCGCCGGCGAGCACGCCTCCTACCTGCCGGCCTGGCAGGAAGGCGCGCTCTTGTCGTCGCTCGACGCGATGACGCGGCTGCATCAGCGCGTGATGGCGGGGTGATGATGATGGGGGTCGCGTCACGGATCGGCGCGCTGGTCTTGGTTGTTGCCTCGGCATTGTTTGGCGAGGCGCAGAGCGCGCATTCTCAATCGGCGGACCTGTCGTTCGGCGACCCGTACCGACTCTTGCAGCGCGACGGCGAGGCCATCTATCGCGCGATCTGCCAGGGCTGCCACATGCCGGACGGGCAGGGCGCGATCGGCGCCGGCGCATATCCGCCCCTTGCGAACGATCCCAACCTCGAGGCGTCAGGGTATCCGATCGTGCTCGTGCTCGAGGGCCGCAGGGCGATGCCGCCGTTCGGACGGACGCTCGACGACGGGCAAATCGCGGCCGTGGTGAATTACGTGCGCACACATTTTGGGAATCATCATACGGATGTGGCGTCGGCCGCCGACGTCACGAGCCTGCGGAAGTAGGTAAACGCGTCGCTTCTTCCTGCTCAGGCCCCCACCGCCGCATCGACTGCATCGCCGAGGCGTTCCACGATCAGGTCCACCGCCGCCTCGTCGACGATGAAAGGCGGCGCCAGCAGCACGTGGTCGCCGCGCTTGCCGTCGGCGGTGCCGCCCATCGGGTAGACCATGAGGCCGCGCGCCATCGCGGCCTGCTTCACACGCGCGTTGATCTTGCGCGCCGGGTCGAACGGCTCCTTGGTGCCGCGGTCGGCGACGAGCTCGACGCCCTGAAACAGGCCGCGGCCGCGCACGTCGCCGACATAGGGGTGGTTGCCGAAGCGCTCGCGCAGGCGGCGCTCGAGATGCGCGCCCTGGCGGCGCACGTTGGCGAGGAGGTCGTCGCGGCGGATCACGCGCTGGACCGCGAGCGCGGCCGCGCAGGCGAGGGGGTGGCCCGTATAGGTGTGGCTGTGCTGGAAGGCGCCGGAGCCTTGCGCCAGGGTCTGGAAGATTTTTCCGCTCAGCATCAGGGCGCCGATCGGCGCGAAGCCGCCGCCGAGGCCTTTGGCGATCGCCATCAGGTCGGGGCTGATGCCGTCCTGCTCGCAGGCGTGCAGGGTGCCGGTGCGGCCCATGCCGCACATCACCTCGTCGAAAATCAGCAGAATGCCGTGACGATCACAGACTTCGCGCACTTTTTTGAAATAGCCGGGGACGGGCGGGACGGCGCCGAGGGTTGCGCCGACCACCGGCTCGGCCATGAAGGCGATCACGTTGTCGCCGCCGAGCTCATTGATCTTGGCCTCGAGCTCGCGGGCGAGCCGCGCGCCATAGGTTTCCGCCGTCTCGTCGGGGCGCTTCTCGCGATACTCGTAGACCGGCGAGACGTGGTGCGTCTCGATGAGCAGCGGCGCGAACGCGCGGCGCTGCCATTCGCGGCCGCCGACCGCGAGCGCGCCGAGCGTGATGCCGTGGTAGCTCTGGCGGCGCGCGATCAGGTAGCGCCGCTGCGGCTCGTCGCGCTCGACGAAGTACTGCCGCGCGAGCTTGAGCGCCGCCTCGATCGCCTCCGATCCGCCGCTGACGTAGAACACGTGGTCGATCCCGGCCGGCGCATGGGCGACGAGATCGTCGGCGAGCTCCTCGGCCGCCTGCGTGGTGAAGAAGCTCGTATGCGCGTATTCGAGATTGTCGAGCTGGGCGCGCATCGCGGCGAGGACGTCGGGATGCGAGTGGCCGAGGCACGACACCGCGGCACCGCCGGAGGCGTCGAGGTACTCCTTGCCGTCGGCGTCGCGGATGAAGATGCCGCGGCCCGCGACGGCGGTCGGATAATTGTGCGCAATCGAGCGATGCAAGACGTGGGTCATCGGGCGTCCTTGTCAGGCCGGCAGGGGCGGGCCCGGACCACGCGTCGGCTCGAGGTCAGGGCCCGGCCGCCCGCATGGTCGTGCGGCAAACTATCGCCGGCCGGCGGCGGTTGCAATAGATGTTTCATTTGCGTTTCATTGCATAAGGTGTTTCACTCGCCGGGATCCATGCCGGCGCCGGCCGTTCCGACGCGGCGAAGGCACGTTCGAGAGGGGAGACGTCAATGAAACGCACAAGCTTCGCCGCGGCTCTCGCGGCGGCCGGGCTGCTCGCCGCGCCTGCCTTCGCCGCCGAGCCGATCGTGCTCGGCTGGGTCGGGCCGCTGTCGGCGCCCGGCAACTTCGCGAGCGGCCAGGAGATGCAGTGGGCCGACCAGCTCGAGGTCGACCAGATCAACGCGGCGGGCGGCATCAACGGGCGCCAGCTCAAGGTGATCTACGAGGACACGAAGAACCAGCCGGCCGAAGCGAGCGCCGCGGCGGTGCGGCTCGTCACCCGCGACAACGTCTCGGCCATCTTCGGCGAATTCCATTCATCGGCGGCGCTCGCCGAGATCGAGGTCGCGCACAAGAACGGCGTGCCCTGGGTCGGCACCGACGTATGGGCCGACAAGATCACGGCGCAGCAGTATCCGGAGGTCTTCCGCCTCGCGCCGGCGAACTCGCTCGTCTACGTCAAGGTCGCCGACTGGATGGTCGACCAGGGCTTCAAGCACATCGCGATCATCGCCGAGAACACCGACTTCGGCCAGGATGGCTCCAAGGTCGTCTCCGCCGAGCTCAAGAAGAAGGGCCTCGAGCCGCAGCTCGTCACCATCGACGTCGCCCAGCAGGACTTCACACCGGCGCTGCTGCGCCTGACCAGCGGCACCGACAAGCCCGACATCATCGAGATGGTCGTCGCCGGCCAGGCGCAGTACCAGATCGTCAAGCAGGCCTGCCAGCTCGGGCTTGCGCCCAACGCGAAGACCAAGCTGCTCGGCTCGACGGGTCTGTTGCAGAAGGAGGTGTGGCAGGTCGACGGCGATTGCGCAAAGTATCTGCTCGCCGTCAACGTCGCGACGCCGAAGAAGGATCTCAACGTCAAGGCCAAGGCGTTCGTGGACGCCTTCCAGAAGAAGTACAACCGCGCGCCGACCGGCGTCGCGATGGAAGCCTATGACACGCTCGGCGTCGTCGTCGCGGCGATCGAGCAAGCGAAGTCGTCCGAGCGCAAGGACATCATCAAGGGACTCGAGTCGATCAAGTGGGAGGGCGTGAACGGCACCTATTCGTTCCCGACCACCAAGGATCCGGCCTGGGCCTATCACCAGTTCATCGACGTGCCGTTCCACATCATCCAGTACACGGCCGCGAACCAGGTGCCGACCGACGCCGCGATCGTCTTTCCGAAGAAGTGGGCGACGACGGACAAGCTGCTGCCGTAACGAATGGCGTCATGGCGGGGCCTGTTCCGGCATCCACGTCTTGCCACGCGCGAAAGAAAGACGTGGATGCCCGGCCCAGGGCCGGGCCTGACGAGGCAAGATTTCAGCCGACGTGGGGCCGGCAATGACCTACTTTCTTCTTCTCACCACCAACGGGCTCGTCATCGGGCTCATCTATGCGCTGATGGCGGCGGGGCTCACCCTCGTGTTCTCGGTGCTCAAGGTGGTCAATTTCGGCCACGGCTCGCTCTACATGCTGGGCGGCTACGCGTCCTACTACGCGATCAGCCTCATCGGCGTGCCGCCGATCCTCGGCATCGTCATCGCCATGGTGGCGCTCTTCATTTTCGGTGTCGCGTTCGAGCGCCTCGTGCTGCAGCCGATGTACACCGACAAGGTCGAGCGCAAGGACGAGTATGCGATCATCGTCACCTTCGGCCTGACCATCCTGATCACGAATCTCGCGCTGGTCGTGTTCGGCCCGTTCAGCAAGTCGCCGCCGAGCTTCCTGCAGGGCACGCTGATCGCCGGACCCCTCATCCTGCCCTATGACCGTCTGATCGCCTCGATCGTCGCGATCGTCATCCTCGCTGGCCTCGCCTGGTTCCTGGCGCGCACCTCGCTCGGCCAGGCGCTCGACGCCGTGAGCCAAAGCCGCGAGTCCGCCGCCGTCATCGGCATCAACCCGAAGCGCATGTACACCATCGCGTTCGGGCTGGGCTCGGCGCTCGCGGGCGGGGCAGGGGCGTTGATCGCGCCGATCTTCGCGCTGTCGCCCGACATGGGCGAGCTGCCGGGCGTGCAGGCCTTCATCATCATCGTGCTCGGCGGCATGGGGTCGGTCGGCGGCAGCATCATCGGCGGCATCCTGCTCGGCATCGTGCAGGGGCTCGGGGTCGGCTACCTGCCGGATCCGAACCGCGCGCTCGCCTACACGCAGGCGTTCGGCGCGCTGCTGCTCATCGTCGTGCTGCTGGTGCGGCCGACCGGCCTGTTCGGCCGCGCGCATCTGCGGCTGGATTAGGGCGATGGGCAGCATCAAAGGCACGCACGTCCTGCAGGGGCTTCTGCTCCTCCTCGCGCTCGCGGCGCCGGTCGTGATCGGCCCCTACTGGACCCATGTCGGCGCGCTCGCCTGGTACTATGCGCTGCTCGCCTCGAGCTGGGCGCTGCTCGCCGGATATGCAGGGCAGTTCTCCTTCGCCCATGTCGCCTTCGCGGCGCTCGGCGGCTACGGCTCGGCCCTGCTCACGCTGCGGCTCGACCTGCCGCTCGCGCTGTCGGTGCCGCTCACCATCATCATCGCGATGGTGCTCGGCGCGCTCATGGGCGCGCTGGTGCTGCGGCTGAGCGGACCTTATCTCGCGCTGTTCACGCTGGCGATCGCCGAGATCTTCCGCCTGATGCTGGTGGCCGAGGAGGACATCACGCGCGGCAGTCTCGGCCTCGAGGTGCCCCACCTGTTTTCCGGCAACTCGGATGCGCCCTACTACTATCTCGGCCTCGGCCTGGTCGTGCTCGGGCTGCTCGCCATGAACGGCCTGTTGATGACCCGCATCGGCTTCTTCCTGCGCGCGATCCGCGAGGACGAGCATGCCGCGCAGGCGAGCGGCGTCAACACCACACTGCACAAGATCATCGTGTTCGTGGCGACGAGCGCGATCGCGTCGGTCGCCGGCATCTACTACGCCCACTTCGTCGGCATCCTCTCGCCCAACATGGTGATCATCCCCGAGATGGGCCTCGTGATCGCGATGGCGGTGATCGGCGGCATCGAGAGCCTGCCCGGCGCCGTGGTCGGCGCCGTCGTCATCTATGCGGCGTCCGAGATGCTGCGCGATTACGGCGAATGGCGCTTCGTGCTGCTCGGCCTCGCGCTGATCCTGGTGCAGCGCTTCGCCCAGAACGGCCTCTTCCCGTTCATCGAGCGCATCCTCGACCGCAAGCCGGCGGCGGCGTCGGCGAGCGCCAAAGTCGTCCGCCCGGAGGGCGAATATGCCAACCCCTCCTGAGGCGCCGTATTTCGCGGCGCGCCAGCTGCAGAAGCATTTCGGCGGCATCGCCGCCGTGGATGACTTTTCCGCCGAGCTCGGCCGCGGCGAGATCGTCGGGCTGATCGGCCCGAACGGCTCGGGCAAGACCACGACCATCAACCTGGTGGCGGGCGCGTTCCGGCCCGACACCGGCACGATCATGCTCGACGGGCGCAACCTCGTCGGCCAGCCGGCCTATGCGTTCGCGCGCGGCGGGATCGGCCGCACGTTCCAGGTGCCGCGCCTGTTTCGCCGCATGACGGTGCTCGAAAATCTGATGGTGCCGGCACTGACCAATACGCGCACCAGTCGCCGGCAGGCCGAGGCGAGGGCGCGCGAAATCCTCGCCTTCGTGCGCTTCGAGCATCTCGCCGATGCCTATGCGCGCACCTTGTCGGGCGGGCAGCAGAAGCTGCTCGAGCTCGGCCGTTCGCTGATGCTGCGCCCGAGCCTGCTCTTGCTCGACGAGCCGTTCGCCGGCGTGCATCCGCGCCTTCTCGAGCAGATCGTCGAGCACATCCGCACGCTCAGCGCCCAGGGCTATACGATCGTGCTGGTCGACCACAATCTCGACGCCGTGCGCTCGGTGGTGCGGCGCACCCTCGTGATGGCGCGCGGCCGCAAGATCGCGGACGGGCCCTCCGAGGAGGTGCTGCAGGACCCGGCGGTGATCCAAGCCTACACGGGCACCCGCAAGGCGATAGAGGGGCGTGCATGAGCGACGACACCGAATTTGCCGACAGCGGCGCGCTGCTCGCGGCCGACGGTCTGGTCGCCGGGTACACCCGCGACATCGACATCCTGCGCGACATGACCTGCCGCATCTGGCCGAAACGCATCTCATGCGTGGTCGGGCCGAATGGCACCGGCAAATCGACCCTGCTCAAGGCGCTGTTCGGCTTCCTGCGCCCGCGCCACGGCAAGGTGACGCTGGCAGGATCCGACGTCACCGGCACCGAGCCGTTCCGCATGCTCGGCGCCGGCGTCGCCTATCTGCCGCAGCGGCCGAGCCTGTTTCCGCATCTCACGGTCGAGTCCAACCTCAAGCTCGGCGTCTGGCACGCGCGCCTGTCGAAGGCGGATGTGCGCCAGAAGCTCGAAGCGGCCTATGCGCGCTTTCCCGTCGCGCGCGAGAAGCGCCACCAGCCGGCCGGACAGCTGTCGGGCGGCCAGCAGCGCCAGGTCGAGATCGCCCGCAGCCTGATGACCGAGCCGCCGGTCTACCTCATCGACGAGCCGACCGCCGGTATCGATCCGCGCACCAGCGAGGACATCTACGACCTGATCCAGAAGCTCGCCCGCGAGTCCGGCAAGGCGATCCTGCTGGTCGACCAGGACATCAAGAGCGCGCTCGCGATCGCGGACTACGTCTACGTGGTCAAGAACGGCGCCGTCGCGTCGCACGGCTCGCGCGCGGCGTTCGGCGGCGATACCGACGCGCTGGTCGCGCGCTGGCTCTACGCCAGCGGGCATTAGGAAAGCCGATGGCGCGACGCCGACAGCGGGCGCGGCCAGTGGGGCGCAGCGGAACGCCGTCCTCGATGACCGATGCGCCGCTGCATGCCGAGATGCTGGCGGTGTTCGACCGCATCCCGCGCCAGCTGCAGGCGGCGGCCCGCTGGGCGCTCGATCATCCGCAGGACGTGGCGCTGCTCACGGTGCGCGAGCAGGCGAAGCGCGCCGGCGTCGTGCCGGCGACGATGACGCGGCTCGCCCAGCGGCTCGGCTTCGACGGTTACGAGGCGGTGCGCGATCTCTACGCCGAGAGCCTGCGCCGGCGCGCCTCCTCGGCGGTCTTCCTGCCCAAGGCCGAGGAGCTCGTCGCCCGCCGCAAGCTCAAGGGCGAGGCGTCGCTCGCCCACGATCTGATCGACATGCTGGTGCACCAGATGGCGGGCCTCGCGCAGGGCGAGGCGCTTGCGCGCCTCGCGGCCGCGGTCGACGTGCTCGCGAAGGCGCGCCGCGTCCACGTGCTCGGGCAGCGCTCGTGCTACCCGGTCGCCTTCCACTTCGCCTACGTGTTCGGCCTCGCCGGCGGCCGCGTGCGGCTGCTCGACGCCCCCGGCGGCACCGGCGCCGACGCGTTGCGCGACGCCGGCAAGGGCGACGCGCTGCTCGCCATCAGCGTCAAGCCCTACACGCGCACGGCGGTCGAGATCACGCGCTACGCGGCGCGCCGCGGCCTCGCGGTCGCCGCCATCACGGACAGCGCGGTCTCGCCGCTCGCGCAACTGGCGAGCGCCGCCATCCTGGTGCCGACCGAGAGCCCGTCGTTCTTCCACACCGTGACGCCGGCCTTTGCGGTGGTCGAGGCGCTGGCCGCACTGCTCGCCGCCGCCGGCGGCGAGGCGGCGCTCACGGCGGTGCGCGATATCGAGGAGCAGATGCGGGCGCTCGCGACGCATGTGCTGGCGACGAAGCCGGCGAAAGCGTAGCCAAGCCCCGAATTCACAGCGAGGCAGTGCGGTCGCCGGCCGGTTGTGGAAACCGCCGTTCCCGACTAGCGTGTCGTCAGGATCACGCGATTGTGGGGCACTCGCGATGGATGCAGCTGCGGCACCGGGTGTGTTGCTGTCGATCCTGCCGGCCACGATCGCCGATGCGCTGTTCGGCCAGGCCCGCGTCGTCGAGCTCGCACCGCAGCAGACGCTGTTCACCGCCGGCGATCCGGGCGACGGCTTCTATCTGATCGACGATGGCCTCCTGAAGGTCCACGTCGTCTCGGTCGCGGGCAGCGAGCGCATTCTCGCGATCCTCGGTCCCGGCGATCTCGTCGGCGAGCTTGCCGTCGTCGACGAGGCGCCCCGCTCGGCCTCGGTCGCGGCCCTGCGCGCTTCGAAGCTGCGCTTCGTCAGTCGCGCCGGCTTCGCGGCGGTCGCCAAGCGGCAGCCCGACCTCTATCGCGCCTTCACCATCATGCTTTCGCGCCGCCTGCGCGCGATCGACGACGTGCTCGCTGCGACGAGCTTTCTGCCCCTCAAGGGCCGCACTGCGCGCGCCCTGTTGAGCCTCGCCGAGGCCTTCGGCAAGGATGTGGGCGCGGGCCGTATCCTCATTCAGCAGAAGGTGAGCCAGAGCGACATCGCCGCGATGGCGGGGATTGCGCGCGAGAACGTCAGCCGAATTTTGCAGGATTGGATCCGCCAATCCTTGGTGAGCCGCCTCTCCGGCTACTACTGCCTCGAGAACAAGGCGAAGCTGGAACGGGAGCTCTAGGCTTTCGGCGCTCATTGCGAGGCGGCCGCAGGCCGCCGAAGCGATCTCGATCGGCAGGCACATCGGCAAGGGGGTGCGAGTGCTTCGCTCCGCTCGCAATGCGTCTTTCCTGAAAATCCGACATTTCGTGATGGCCAACACATCGGCCGGACGAGGCCTTTTCTAACCTCCTGAGCATGTCGGGGCGGCTGGCGCTCCGGCGAGCAAACACAGGAGATGACCATGCTTTCCCTTCGCAACAGCACCTTCGCGGATCTTCGCAAGCAGTGCCTGATCTCGGTCGCCGCCGTCACGGTCGTGACCGCCCTATTGGCCTCGACGCAACCCGCCCACGCGATGTCGTTCGGCCGCGGCTTCGGCGGCTTCCACCCGACGATGACCCACTCGGTGAGCAGCTTCCGACCCATGAGCAGCTTCCGCCCGATGAGCAGCTTCCGGCCGATGAACAGCTTTCGGCCGATGAGCAACTTCCACGCCCCAAGCCACTTTGGCGGCGTGCATTCCACCCACACCATCGGTTCGATGCGGCACGCGCCGGTCGGGTCCCTGCACTCGCACACCATCGCGGCGCGCCACCACGGACAGGTCGATGCGGGTACCTCCCATGCCCACGCCGCAAACGTCGCGGATGCCAAGAGCGAGCTCAAGGGCGAGCTCAAGAGCGACCCGAAGATGGGCGCCAAGGTCGCCAACAAGATCGTGCCCGGCCATGCGGGCATCTCGGTCGACGATGGCAATGGCGGCTGGAAGCCCTATCAGCCGGGCCCGAAGGATCCGCCCACGGTTCCGCAGATCGCCGGCGGGCGCGATGCCGGCCCGGACATGAAGATCCGCCCCGGCACCGAACGGCCGCCGAGCTGGGCGCGGGTGTATCGTCCGGATGACGGGCAGACCATCACGCGGACGTGGAATGGCGACGGCACCTTCATCGACACGGCGACCGTCAGCTATGGGTCCACGCCCGAGGGTGGTGTGGTTCGCGTCGACGACCTGCCGCGCATCAAGAAGAAGGTGCAGAACGACTGCCATCTGCTGGCCGCGAAGGTCGCCGAGCTCGCAAAGCAGCTCGCCCAGCAGCAGGCGATCCTGGCGACGATCCAGGGCGCGCAGAACGTCACGATCTCGTCGACGATCACCGGGGCCGCCACCTCGTTCGACTCGCCCGACGATCAGGCGGCCGCGGCGGCTCGCATGCAGGCGCGGATCAACACCACCGCGCAGCTTCTCGCGCAGTACCAGCAGGATCTCAACCGCTGCCTCGCGGGAGGCAATTGATGACGGCCCGGCAAGCCGACCAAGCCATGAGAAGGCCGCCCCTCGGGGCGGCCTTCTTGCTTGTGGAGGGGCGCTCAAAAGCCGCCGTTTTTCCCGCGGTGTGGCATTTCTGCCGCACCCGAGCCCGCGGCGGGCATGTAGAATTGAGGCATTGTAACGGCTGCGCCACGCGCGCGGGCCGAGTTGATTGCGGAAATTCACGTGCAAGCGTCGGGGGGCGGGCTGTGCGTCAGGGGTTGTGGTTTCGCGTCGCGCTGGCGGTCGCGGTGTTGGGATGGCTGACCGCGGGGCGGGCCGGCGCGCAATCCATCGGCAACGCCCGCTCGGTCACCAATCAGGTCGACGGCATCCTGCGCGGCGCCACGCGGTCACTCGCGGTTGGTAGCGACGTCTTCAGCAACGAGCTGATCCGCACCGGCGATGCCGCGACCGCGCAGCTCGTCTTCCTCGACAACACCAACCTCGATGTCGGGCCGCGCTCCGCGGTGACGCTCGACCGTTTCGTCTACAATCCGGACCGCAACACCGGCCGCTTCGTGGTGCGGGCGAGCCGCGGCATCTTCCGCTTCGTCACCGGCTCTCAGCCGAAGCGCGACTACACGATCCGCACGCCGGTCGCGACCATCGGGGTGCGTGGCACCGTGTTCGATTTGCTGGTCGATCCGAACAAGATCGTCGTCGTGCTGGTCGAAGGCGCGATCGTGGTCACGACCGCACAGGGACGCTCGGTCTCGCTGACGGTGCCGGGGACGGCGGTAACGATCTATGCGGGCGGCCGGATTTCCGGGCCGGCGCCCTGGACCGGCACGATCTTCGACACGGCGGCCAATGCGCCGTTTCCCTATTTCGGCGGCGTGCCGACCATGCTCGGCGGCGGGCCCGGCCTGCTGCCCGGGCGTCTCCACTTCGGCCTGAATCTCGGCGGCGCGCTCGTCACGCACATCCCGACCTCGTCGTCGAGCGGGTTCTATGACGGCTTCTCCGACAACAGCGTCGCGCCGCTCGTCGGCGGCTCGGTGTTCTACGACCTCGCGACGGTCGGCAGCGGATCGCAACCGTTCGGATCGTTCGTTCTCAGTGGCGGCCTCGTGGTCGACGACGTCATCAATGCGGGGCTGCATTGGCATGGCGCCTGCGGCGGCGTTGCATGCGACGGCAGCGGCCACATGAACGAGCTCAACTACATCGCCGAGCTCAAGGCGACCACGCCGCTCGCGCCGGGCTATTCCATCAACGGCTATGTCGGGGCCGGTGGGGCGACCATGTGGCCGACCGGAAGCCCGACGGGCGGCACGGCCTTCACGGGCAGTGCGAGCGCGCCGGCGCTGCGCATCGGCTGGGGCGTCGATCATCAGCTCGATGCGAACTGGTCGGCCGGCTTCAAGGTCGGGTTCCAACACACCTTCAGCACCACCTACGACACGACGCTTCCGGGCGAATTCTTCAGGTTCGACCACAAGGACGAGGCCTTGTTCGCGCTGACCCTGATGTACACCCCGTAGCTCGAGCCGCGCTTCGAGCCGCCGTCTATTTCTCGGTGAGCTCGGTGATCGGGGTCCAGGCGTCGGGCCGCGACTGGACGAGCGGCTCCCAGCGGCGGGCGAAGCCGGCGTAGAGATCGCGCAGGCGCGGCGGCGCCGTTCCGCGCAGCTCCCGCGCCAGCGCGATCGCCCGCGCGAAATCGGCCCTGCGATAGGATTCGATCATCGCGTCGTGCGCCTTGGCGAGGGCGCCGAACTCGGCGCTGCGGCGCACGCCCTCGTCGCCGGCGAGCGCATGGACGCGCACGATCTCCGCCTTGCCCTTGACGCGCACCGCGTCGACCTCGAGCCAGGCGAGATCGGGCGCGCGCTCGCGTGTCGCCTGGGCGGCGAGCACGTCGGTCCGGAAATGCTTGGTCGCGCCTTCGAGCCGCGATGCGAGGTTCACCTGATCGCCCATCGCCGAATAGTCGAACCGCTGCTGCGAGCCGAAATTGCCGACGCTGCACGTGCCGGTCGCGAGGCCGATGCCGAAGCTGACCACGATCGGCGTCTCGCCGCGCTCCGCCGCCCGCTCACGCAGCCGGAGGTTCAATGCATCGAGCGCGTCGCTCATCGCCAGCGCCGCCAGCGCGGCATGGCGGGCATGGTCGGCGTCATCGAGCGGCGCGTTCCAGAACGCCATCACGGCGTCGCCGATGTATTTGTCGATCGTGCCGCCGTGCCGCAGGATCGCATCCGTCATGGCGGTGAGATACTCGTTCATGAACCGGGTCAGGCCCGCCGCGTCGAGGCGCTCGGCGAGCGACGTGAAGCCGCGCACGTCGCAGAACATGATGGTGAGCGTGCGCGTCTCGCCGCCGAGCACGAGCTTTTGCGGATCCTCGGCGAGGCGCGCGACGACCGCCGGCGAGACATAGCGCCCGAACGCCTCGCGCACCTGGCGGCGGCGCCGCTGCTCGTCGCGATGGAGCCAGATCACACCGGCGCCGTAGGTGAGAAGCGCGCAGGCGCCGGGGATGACGGGATCGAGCAGCAGGCCATCGGCGGAGAATTCATGCCAGCTCGCCGCGCCGAGCGTCGCGATCAGGAGCGCGGTGCCGAGCGCCCCGGCGGCGGGCGTCACCTGGGGCAGCTCGATCGCGATGCCGAGTGCGAGCAGGGCGGCGAGGACGAGCTCGGCCCCGAGCGCCCAATCGGGTCGCACCAGCCAGGCGCCGGCGAGCACCTGCTCGATGACCTGGGCATGGATCTCGACCCCGGCGACCGAAGCATCGACCGGCGTCGCGCGCTGGTCGCGCAGCGCGAGCGCGCTGATGCCGATCACCATGAGGCGTTCGCGCACGGCGTCGGGCTCGACCGTGCCGGCGAGCACCTTCCAGGCCGGAATGAAACGGCGCGGCTCGGAGCGGGTGTAGCGCACGCGCAATTCCCCGTGCGCATCGGTGGGGATTTCCAGCGCGCCGACCTTGATGGCATTGACGCCGCTGCGCGCGCCGAACGCGGTCTGTCCGCTCGCGTTCGAGGCTCGCACCACGATGGTCGATGCCCCCTGGGCGACGCGCAATGCCTCGAGCGCAAGGCTCGGCACGTCCTTGTCGTCGAGCGCGAGCAGGAGCGGCACGCGCCGCACGACCTGGTCGCGGTCCGCGAGCCAGTTGACGACGCCGACGCCCGCGCTCGCCCGGCTCAAGGCGGGCAGCGGCACCACCGCGCGCGTGAAAGCGGGCAGGAACGGGTGCGGATCGTCGCCCGCCGTCGCGATGCCGAACCTGGTGGGAAACGCGCGCCCGCCGCCGCCGTCCGACAACCCCGCGCCGAGGATGGCCGGCGTCGCGGCGAGCGCTCGCGCGAGTACCGCGTCGTTGCTCTCCGCTCGGCCGAGCTCCTGCTCGAGCATCGCGCGGCCGGGCGTGGGCGGCAGGCGACGGATGACGGCTTCGGCGCTGGTGGCGTCGGGCTCGGAAAAGACGATGTCGAAGGCGATCGATGCGGCGCCGCCCTCACGCAACCGGTCGACCAGCGTCGCGACGGTCGAGCGCGGCCAAGGCCATTGGCCGACACGGGCGAGCGATTCATCGTCGATATCGACGATCCGCACCGGCGCGTCGGCATCCCAGACGCGCGGCGCGAGACGCTGGTAGCCGTCGAACACGAGGTTGCGCAGGTCGCGCAGGACCGGCGGGTCGAGGAAGCCGCACAGAACGACCATGAGCGCCGGCACGCCGACCGCCGCCGCATACGAGCGGCGCGTGCCCCCAGCCCGCGCTTGCGGCGCCTCCGCCCTGGTGCGGCGGAAAAGATGCATGGCTGATCGCCCATCCATACGCCCGCGGGGCGGGCGGTACCCGAGGATAATCGAGGTTGGCGAAGTATTCTAGAAATGCCGGTGGAAATGGCCGCCGTGGAAGAACACCAGGAGAATGATCACGATCACGATGAGCCAGATCAGGCCGTGCCCGCCGCCGCCGTAGTAGCCGCGACGATAGCCGTAATAACCACCGCCGCCTCCGAACAGCAGGAGGAGGATGATGATCAAGAGCAGCAGGCCCATATGCTTACTCCCAAACCGGCGGCCGCCGGCGTGCGGCCGTGAGAGAATGCCTGCCATTGCGGCGTTCGCATGACTTGAGCCATGACTTAAGCCGTGAGTTAAGTCGTGAGTTAAGCCATGAGTTAAGTCGATTTAAGCCTCGCGCCGCGACCCGGCGAGCTCCGACATCACCATCGGCTCGGCCGCCGGCGCGACCGCTGTCGCGTTCGCCGCATAGTAGCGCCGCAAGAGAATGTACACCGCAAGCGCGCCGAGCAGCGACAGCAGGATGCAGGCGCCGAGCGGGGCGCCGAGCCAGAGCAGGACGGCCGAGATCAGCCCGGCGCTCGCGCCGCCGAGATCCCAGCCCCCTTCCGCCGCGATGTGGAAGCGCAGCGCGCAAGGCGAGCGCTTCGCCTGGTTGTAGATCGCGGTGCCGAGCGTCGGTACGTAGAGGCAGACGATGAGCGCGCCGAACGCATTGGCGATGACGGCGAGCGCGGCGTCGCCGTAGCTCGCGGCGCGCAGCGTGATGGTTGCGACCAGTGCCGCGAGCGCGACCGCGGCGGCGCGGCTGCCGTGGCCGGCGTCGATCAGGCGCCCCAGCACGAGCCCGCTGATCGCGCCGACGACCGCGGCGAGCGCGAGCGCGCCGCCGAAGGCGGAAAAGCTCTCGCCGAGCGCGAGAAACAACGCGATCGACCAGACGAACCAGTAGCCCGCGATCATCCAGCCGTCGGCGGCGAAGAGGAGCACGCCCGGCAGCGCGGCGCGGAAGACGCCGGGCGCCTTCCAGGCGATCTTCACGTTCGGGGTCCAGACGATCGGCAGGGCGGCGAGGAGCAGCACCAGCGCGTTGCCGCCGAACGCGGCGCGCGGACCGAACACGGTCAAGGCCCAGCCGGTCGCGAGCGGGCCGACGATGCCGACCACCGCGGCGATCGCCTCGCGCGCGCCGACCTGGTGGCCGCGGTGCTCGGCATCGCCCAACATGGCGAAATAAGCATGGTAGGACGTCCAGTAATAAGTGTCGGCGATCGCCGCGACGATGATGAGCACGAGCAACGCGGTGCCGACGCTGTGCACCTCGGCGAGCAGCAGATATTGCGCGGCCGACGCGATGGTGCCGGCGATCACCAGCGGCCGGAGGCCGACGCGCCGCGCCAGCACCAGCACGCTCGGACGGATCAGGAAGCGCCCGAGCAGGATGACCGAGACCGCCGCGACCACGACGGGCACCGGCACGCCGGACTTGAGCAGGTAGATGGCGAAAAACGCGCCGCCGCCGGAGAGCGCGAGCGCGTGGATGCCGTAGTGCAGGTTGAGCAGGTTGACCGTGTTGTTGCGGAAATAGGCCATCGCGGTCGGTCCTGCCGAAATCGGCCCGCATCCGCCGGCCAACGTGCGACCGATTAGCGGCGCGGCGGCGCCAAGGCAACGGCGGCCGGCAAATCGGCGCGCCGGCTCGGCACCGCCACTTTAGCAATGGCAACTCGATGATTCCTTGCTAGGCCTCAGGCGATAGACATGATCGCAGCGTTGCGGATCACCGCCAGCGCAGGCGCAGGAGGGAACCAACGGGCAGGCGTGAGACGGAAGGCGCCGGCGAGAGCTTCGGCGCGGGAGCGGTCTGCCAGGGGGAGGTGCGTGCCGGTGGCAACATGGAAGCGGGCAGGAAGCTCTTGTAATGCTTCTCATAGGCAGGCATCTGGCAGACGACCCATTTTGCGTGACATTGCTCGGCGATTGCCGCCTTCACGTAGAGCTCCCCCGCGTCCCGAACCGCCGCCATGCACATCTGCGCCATGGCATCGCAAGTGTTGAGACGGCGCACCTCGGCTGATGCCGGCAGGCATGAGCTCAACGCCAGAACCGCAGCAACAACGTGGACGACGCGCATCGTATCCTCCTGATCGTCCGCTCATCCGGCGGACAGGGTGTGAGTGGCTTGCATCGGTTGGTCGCGCACGCTGTCGGCCATGACTGTGATGATCATCACGCTGCCCGCCGGCTGGCGGAGGTGTCCGGCCGGCGCCGCCGGGATGCGCGCCGACACACTGATTTCGTTTCGTTTTTCGACCTAGGTTCGTTCGGCCAAAATGCTTCCGCGTCGCTGCGGCCGGCAGCGCCGCGTCTTCAGGCGCGCAGGGCGAACTTACAGCGCGACAAGGGCACGTCGCGATCGAGGCGCTGTCGCTCAGTCGTTGTCAGTGGTCGCCGACGCACTGATTTCATTTCGTTTTTTGACCTAGGTTCGTTCGGCCAAAATGCCGCCGCGCCGCCGCGGCCGGCAGCGCCGCGTCCTCGAAGGCGCGCACCGCGAACTTGCGGCGCGAGAGTGCGCGGCGCTCGTAGCGATCGAGGCGCAGGAGCTCGGGCACCATTTTGGCGGCTGACGCCGGATCCTCATCGAGCGCGGCGAGGAACGGCAGTCGCGCGGTGCGCACGCGGACGAGATCGAGCTGCGCCTCCGCGATCCGGCAGGCCAACTCGTGGCAGCGCGGATCGTCGTCGCTGCCGATGACCGATGTCGCGATCCGCCGCGCCAGGGCATCGACATCGGGCGCAACCCGCGGGTCGGCGAGCAGCGGCACCCTCAACCCGTGCCGGCGCGAGTTGCGCGCCGCGATCGCCTTGCCGGCGGGTGTCTTCGGCCCGCGGCTCTTGCGCCCGTTGCGGCGGCTCGCGCGTGCCCGTGCGGTCGTCATTCCCGTTCAACTCCAACTCATCCGGCGGCCGGCGGATAGAGGCCGGTCTGCGCCGGCTGCGCCGGCTGCACCACCTCGAACGCGGCATCCTCGACCGGCGCCTGCTCGACCGCCTTCTCGGCGTCTTGCGCCGCGCGGCGCAGCGTGTCGGCGAAGTGCGCGCGGTGGCGCTCGATCGCGAGCAGGGCGGCGTCGCGCCGCGCCTCGGCGCTGCGCAGCATGCGGTCCATCCCCTCGTACTCGGCGAGATGGAGGCGCATGGTCTGCGCCATCGCGGCCTCGATGCCGAGGCCGGCGTCGGCGAGCCGCGCCTCGACTTCGGCGACCGCGGCAGGATCGCGCCCGAACCAGCCCTTGGCGAGCTCGATCGCGTCGTCGTAGCCGAGCGCGAACAGGAGGCGCTGCATTCCTTCCTTGGCCGACGAATTGATCAGCGCGGCCTTCTGGCGCCGCAAGCGCGCCGTCTCCCAGACGAGCTCGATGACCTCGCGCACCCAGATCTCCTCGACCACGTTGGCGGGCCGCACCGTCTCGGCCACGCGAGCGCGCAACGCCTCGTAGAGTGGCGCGTCCTCGTCGCGAAACAGCGACGGCGGGGCGAAGCCGAGTGGTGTCGGCAGGTTGGCGGCGATGGTGATGGCGAGGTCGGGGGAGGGGGTAGGCATGCGGAACTCCTTTCGCGTCGTCGCCGCCGGATTGGCGGCGAAGTGGATATGTTCGCTATTTGTTCTATGCGTGGTGAATGACGTTGGCAAGTAGAATCTATCGGATAATCGCCAAAAAGTTGTAGGGTTTTCCCTACAGCGTCGCGCGATCGGTTCGCATCGGGCATTCCCGAAGAACCGATTTGTCGTATGGTTTCCGTCTGCTCTTGCGGCCCGCGATATGGAAGCTGCCTGCAACCGCGCCTACTACGCGAAGCACGTCATCGCGCGTCAGCTCGACACGCTGATGCAGGATGAGGGGCTCAGTGACACCGAGCTGGCAAAGCGCCGGGTGTTCCCAACGGCATTGCGTCCGTTGAGCGTGCGCGCCCGCACGGCAGCGTGGTCGTTGCCGGCTGGCCGACGAGCGATCGTGTCACGGGAACAAAGCGACCATCGCCCGCTTGATCAAATGTGTTCGTCAGGTGGCGCGACCATGAAATCCAACCCGGCGGAGGAGGCCGAAGAGGCCATCGGGCACTGCCGCCGCAGCATCGAGCGGCTGCAGGCCGAAATAGAGCGGCGGCGATCCGTCGGCCACGACATCACCGACGCGCAACGTCGGCTGCAAACGATCCAGCAGATATTGCGCGCGCATGAGGACGAGCGAGATCGTTTGACGACCGAGCGCTGAGGGTCGATGCCGCAAGCCACAGGAGGAGACTCGCCGGACGTAGCCGAAACGATCGGAAGCGAGTTTCCGTTCCTCGAGGCTTCGGGGCTTGGATGGCGGCTGCGACGATGCAGCGCGCAGCGCCGTTTCTTCATGGATGCCATACCGCCGCATGGTCGGCTGACGGACAGACCGCGGCAACCTAAGTCATGTCTGGCCTGGTCTTAGGATGACTTCGCCGGCGCAGCGGCAATACCGATGTTTGCATCATCGGCCGTATCCTGACGAACCTGTTGGTCAACGAAGCGTCCGTCGTTGCCTCGGCATTGCTTGCTTAGCGCGGTTCCTGCCGGAAGCAGTTCGCGCTCTCGCTCCATCCGGAACGCCCAGCCGTTGCAGCCATGGCGGCGCGCGCACGGACAATGGGAGATGTCAAGCGCCCGGACGCACTGACCGGAAGCCGGTCACGTGGCAGGCTCATTCTGCGAGGCGGAATCATCGAATGGCCTCGCAGATCCGGAAGCGCCGCGATGCCAAGCTGCACATCGCCGAGAAAGTCGATCTTTGCGTTTTTTCTTCTGCCGGTCTTGCTTGCCGGTTCAACCGCCCGTGCCGTCGTCGGCGGCCAACCGGTTTCCGTGGACGATTTGGTCGGCGGCTCGGTTGTCGAGATTTCCGGACCCGGCTGCTCGGGAGTCCTGGTGGGTGACCGCTACGTGCTGACCGCGGCCCACTGCACGGCCGAATTGTCGTCACTGGTCATCTTGAAGTCTTCGCTTTATCGCGATTGTTCGCACGCGCTCGTGGACGACGTGTTCTACCCACCCGACGCAAAATTGGTTTCGATCGATGGGCAGCCTTGGCCCGCTCCCGATCTGGCGGTGATCCGGTTGCAAACCGCGCTTTGCGGAGCGAAGCCGGCGACGCTCAGTTCCGAACCGCTGACGCCGGGCCAGACCCTGAGGACGGCGGGCTACAGCGAGGGTCTGCTCGACGCGCGCGCAGCGGATTGGATGGGCGTGCGCATCCTGCGCTCCGACGCGGATTTCTTGATGAGCTTGTTCTCCGAGCTCAAGTCACATACCGAGCGATTGCAACAGATGATTCGAACCGAGCTCCCGCTCTTTCGCTTCGGCCGTGCCGTCAACGACGGCGAGGCGGTTTGCCGAGGAGACAGCGGCGGGCCGGTTTACGCCGAGACCGGCCAACGGATTTCGATTTATGGAATCATCTCCGGAGTCGTCTCGGATCCCAGGAGCGGCAACGCGACGTGTGACGGAAGTCTTGTTCAATTGATCGTTCCGATATTGTCGGAACGCAACTGGATTCTCTCGACCATTGGAGCCCCGACGGACGAGCTGGGCGAATAACCCTGTCTCCCTCGACAAGCGGTTCGCAGATTTGCCCCGGCAAATCGGATCAGCGTGGCGAAGCGCAGACAAGCTGACGCTGTCGGGAAGCCGGTCGCGGTCGACGGAGGAGCAGGGCTCGTCATGACGGAAGAGCGATCAGGCTTGCCCGTTTCTTGGCTTCGCGGATCGAAGGTCGTTCGAAAACCTTGACCCACTCCGTCATGCCCGGGCTTGGCCCGGGCATCCACGTCTTTCTTCCTGGCCGCCAAGACGTGGATGGCCGGGCCAAGCCCGGCCATGACGCCGCGACGGTGACCGCGGAAATCGGCGACCCTTTTCGCCGATGAACCATTTGCGCCGCAATCGCGACTAAGGGCGGCAAAGGGTTGGGTGAGCGCCGCGGGCCAGCGATCGGCTGTCCCGGCGCCTCGCGGACAACCTGCGGAGACCACACGAGATGCGCTCTTCGGCATACGGGTTGCTCGCATGCTTGACCGTGGCGGCGCTCACCGGCTCGGCCACGCAGGCGGCCGCGGACGACCATCAGACCTGCGCGGAAGGATCGGGCGACGTCGCGATCGCGGCGTGCTCGCGCGCCATCGCGGCAGGCCGGTATGGCGGCAAAGACCTTGCGGACCTCTACGTCGACCGCGGGGCGGAATACAAGGACAAGGGCGACCTCGACGGCGCCATCGCCGACTTCGGCCAGGCGATCCGGCTCGACCCGACCAATGCGCACGTCTACTACAACCGCGGCGTGACGTTTCAGATGAAGGGGGACCTCGACCGCGCCATCGCGGACTACGACGAGGTTATCCGACTCGATCCGAAGATTGCGCTCGCCTACAGCAACCGCGGCATGGCGTACCGGGCCAAGGGCGACCTCGACCGCGCCATCGCGGATTACGACCAGGCGATCCGGGTCGATCCGACATTTGCCGTCGCCTACTACAACCGCGGCATCGTGCACCGGGTGAAGGGCGACCTCGACCGCGCCATCGCGGACTACGACCAGGCGATCCGGTTCGACCCGCAAGATGCGGAGGTCTACAACAACCGTGGCGCGGCGTACCAGGCCAAGGGCGACCTCGACCGCGCCATCGCGGATTACGGCGAGGCGATCCGGCTCGCTCCGGAATATGCGGCCGCCTACAGCAACCGTGGCACCGTGTACCGGGCCAAGGGCGATCTCGACCGCGCCATCGCGGACTACGGCCAGGCGATCCGGGCCGATCCGAGATATGCGGACGCCTACTACAATCGCGGCACGATCCTGGAAGCGAGGCACGACCTTCAGGGCGCATTGGCGGATTTCAAGCAATTCACCGCCCTCGCGCCATCGGACCCTGACGGGCCGAGCGCGGTCGAGCGCGTCACGAAAGCATTGATCGCGAAGTGAGAGGGGTCGCGCCTTGCGGCACGTCTTGCCGTGATGGGGCGAAGATCGAAGCATGCTGCAACTGCTGCGGTATTCCCCGGCACATGTGGGACCTTGGCGGCTGTTCGCGCTTCGGCCGCTTCCGGGACCAGAGTGACATCAAGCGCCGTGATCCGGCGAGAAGAGAGTTCGAGCCGAACGAGACATCCCACGCCGGCGCACGCTCACTGCGACGGGATGCCGGCGAACCTGATCACCATTCGGGCGGTGTGCCGATCCGCCCGCCGCGCTCGCCGCGTAGCCGGGCAGGAAGCTCGCGCGCGTCACGCCGACATGTTGGCAACGCCGTCGCAGGAAAGTGATTTGGGAGGCCCGATCTCGCCACGAAATCGGCAGGTTCGCGCCTACAATCTTTGGGTGCAGACCATCGCAAGGTAACGGACCTCGATTGCGGGGCAGTGTGTTTTGCACTCTTCCCCGGGCGCACCTGAGCGTGCTCGCAGAAGGTCGCAGAAGGTCGCAGAAGGTCGCAGAGGAAGCAGAAGAGAAGCGCACTCGCTCCCGCAATCCCAACCGATAGGGAGGAGTTCGGCATGTCGAAGCTCACACCGATGAGCGTCGGACGCGGTATGCTGGTGCTGACCCTGATCGCCTTGACACTCGCTGCCAGCGTCCCCAGCGCCCAAGCATTCGTCTGTGCCCGCGGAATCTACCGGGCCGGATGCGTCGGGCCGCGTGGAGCCGTCGTGGTAAGACGCCCAATCCACCATCCTGCCCACGGCTGCTTTTGGCGTGCTGGCGTTAGAGTTTGCCGCTGACGGACTGCCATTCTCGTCACAAGAGTTGCTCCGTGCCGAAACGGGCGGCGAAGACCCGCATGTCGAGGATTCTGCTGCCGGATCAGCGGCGCCGTCACTGAATGATCTGGATCAGGAGCGCATCATGAGCACGACGGATCAATGCAAGAAAGAGCGCCAGCCGAGCCGCCGAAACGTCCTCGTGGTCGGCACCGCTTTCGCCATGACGTCGGTGCTGAGTTCTCCGACGGTCGTTCAAACCGCACGCGCGCAATCTCAACCGGCGGCGGATCGCGATTACTCTCCTGTCAGCGCAGACGCGGCTTACGCCATCGCGGTCGATGCGTATCTGTATTTCTATCCTCTGGTGACGATGGATTTGACGCGCCGGCAATTCACCAACATCGAGCCCGGCAAGGAGCGCGGCAAGGGGCCGATGAACACCTTCAGCAGCGTGCCGGTGTATCCACCAGCCGACTTCAAAGGCGTCGTGCGGCCGAACTTCGATACCCTCTATTCGAGCGCCTGGCTCGACCTGACGAAAGAGCCGGTCATCGTCTCCGCTCCCGATACCGATGGCCGCTATTACCTCTTGCCCATGCTCGACATGTGGACCGACGTTTTCGCCGCTCCGGGCTGGCGGACGACCGGCACGCGAGCCGTCCATTTCGCTCTGACACCGGTGAATTGGCGCGGGACGCTGCCGGCAAGCGTCACCCGGATCGATGCCCCGACGCCGTATGTTTGGATCATCGGACGCACCAAGACGGATGGGCCCGCCGATTACGACGCGGTTCATAAAATCCAGGCGGGGTACAAGGTCACACCGCTCTCGCAGTGGGGCAAAACCCCGACACCGCCGAAGGCCACGATCGACTCGACGGTCGACATGAGCACGCCGCCGAAGACGCAGGTGAACACCATGCCGGCCGGCAAATTCTTCGCCTACGCCGCCGAGGTTCTCAAGGTCCAGCCGCCCCACATCACCGATCAGCCGATCATCGCGCAATTGAGGAGGATCGGCTTCGAGCCCGGCAAGAGCTTCGACCTGGAGCAGGCCGACCCGGCCATACGCGAAGCGCTCGCCGGCGCTCCCGGCGAAGCGCAGAAATTGATGGCCTGGAAAACGCCGACGCTGGCGCGCGTCGCCAACGGCTGGCTGATGAACACCGACACCATGGGCGTCTACGGCAATTACTACCTCAAGCGCGCCATCGTCGCCGACGTCGGCCTCGGCGCCAATCTGCCGGAGGACGCGATTTATCCGAACAATCTCGGCGACCAGACCGGCAAGCCGCTCGACGGTGCGAACAAGTACGCGCTTCATTTCGACAAGCGCGCTACGCCTCCGGTGAGCGCGTTCTGGTCGGTCACGCTTTACGACTCGGACGGCTTTCAGGTGGCGAACCCGCTTGATCGCTTTGCAGTGAGCAGTTGGATGCCGCTCAAATACGGTGCCGACGGTTCGCTCGATCTTTACGTCCAGAACGAAAATCCAGGGGCCGACAAGGAGGCGAACTGGCTTCCCGCGCCGAAGGGTCCGTTCAACCTGACCATGCGATTATACGCGCCGAAATCGGACGCATTGACGGGCAAGTGGAACCCCCCGCCCGTCGTGCGGACATAGCATCCCTCGCGGGGTTCGCGTTCAAGGCACGGAGGCAGCAATGGCCAAGCGTGATGTGACGAAGCTGAACGTCGCCATCGACAAGCTGTTGGAGACGACGACAAACCCAAGGCATCGGTTTCTGCTCCAAGCCTACTCGCGACATCGCTATCTGGAAGTAGCTGGCCGCTACGAGGAAATCTTTGCGCCGGACATGATGGTGCAGAACCCCAGCTACCATTTCCAGGCCGGCGGCATGGATGCCAAGCTCGAGGGGCAGGAGAACGTCAAGAGCCTTTACCGCACGTGGGCGGATACGAACCAAAGCATCTTCTATGCCGAGAATGAACAGGTTGCCGTCGCGGACAATTTCGTGGCTTCCATCGCGATCATCCATCAACAGGTTTCGGGTAAGTCGCTGATGTTCAACAAGGCCATCAGCTATCTTCCGGGCTTTCTTTCCGAGATGGTCCTGAAGAAAGTGCTGTCCAGAAAGCACATGGCCGCTGACGAGAACGCGATGTATCTGTACTCGAATGTCATGGAGATGGTTTGGCCTTATGATGACCGGTGTCGACTGATCGGCGAAGACGTGTGGGAGCCCGACCCCGACAAGGCCAACATCGTCAAGCTCGATCCGGCGGACGTGATGACGACTTCCGAGTCAGCTCAAGCGCTCGGCCCGCTGATCAAGCCGCTTCCGTCATTCGACGAGATGGTGCTCGGGAGGCAAAAAGTCGCCATTTGAAATTTTCCGCCTCAATCGCAACCGGTAGACTTCTGCGCTCCGGCGGCTTCGCCCACGCCGCGCCGGTGGCGAGGCTCGAGCCTTCACGATCCAGCGCGCGCTCACCGCGGCTGGAACAGATTCAGTGATGCGACCCAGCCAGGAACGCAAGACGTGGATGCCCGGGCCAAGGCCCGGGCATGACGGAGTGATTCGACCCAGAGCTTGTCCTTGGTCTTCCCCTCGAACTGCAGCTTGAATTCGAATTTCGCGATGCAGCAGCAACCGATCTTTCGAGGGCCGAACTCGCAAACGCGATCGAGGCCTCAGCGCAAATCTCGACAGAAGTAGCCAGCGTTCTGAAAGCGTTGGCCTTCACGCCCTTCTTTGATGCCGGGCTGCCCGCAGGACAAGTCCGGCCTTGACGGGTCAGCGACCAGCATCACATCGCGTGCGCCGGCGGCGCGCTCGCCTCCGCCGCACCCTCCACCACCTCCCCGTGATGCTCGCTCGCCACCACCAGATACACCGCCGGCACCACGAACAGCGTGAACAGCGTCCCGATCGACAGCCCCGACGCGATCACCAGCCCCATCTGGAAGCGCGACACGGCGCCGGCGCCGGTCGCGGTGATCAGCGGGATCACGCCGAGCACCATGGCGGCGGTGGTCATCAGGATCGGGCGCAGCCGGATGGCCGCGGCTTCCTCGATCGCCTCGCGCTTGCCGCGGCCCTGCTGCTGCAGGTGGTTGGCGAACTGCACGATCAGGATGCCGTGCTTGCTGATCAGGCCGCCCAGGGTGACGAGGCCGACCTCGGTGTAGATGTTGAGGGAGGCGCCGTGCAGGCCGATCGAGACGAAGATCAGCGCGCCGGCGACGGCGGTCGGCACCGACATCAGGATGATCACCGGGTCGCGGAAGCTTTCGAACAGTGCCGCGAGCGACAGGAAGATGATGATCGCGGCGAGGAGGGCAGTGACCAGGAAGCCGCCGGACTCCTGGATGTACTGGCGGCTCAGGCCGCCGTAGTCGATCGAGTAGCCCTGCGGCAGCAGGCGGGCGGAGAGGTCCTTGAGATATTGCAGCGCGTCGCCCTGGGCGACGCCCGGCATGGTGACGCCCGCGATGGTCGCGCTGTTGAGCTGCTGAAAGTGGTTGAGCGTCTCCGGCACCGTCCTGGTCTGGATCGACGCGACGGTCGAGAGCGGCACCAGCGAGCCGTCGCTGGTGCGGATGTAGTAGTCGAGCAGCTGCTGCGCATTGAGCCGGTAGCGCTGCTGCACCTGCGGGATCACCTTGTAGGAGCGGCCGGCCATGCTGAAGTAGTTGACGTAGCCGCCGCCGAGCAGGGAGGCCAGCGCCCCGCCGACGTCGCTCATCTTGAGGCCGAGCTGGGCGGTCTTGTCGCGGTTGATGATGATCGAGGTCTGCGGATTGTCGATCTTGAGGTCGCTGTCGAGGAAGATGAACATCCCGCTCGCGCGCGCCTCGCCTAAGAATTTCTGCGCGATGTCGTTGAGGCGCTCGAACGGATCGGTGGTGGTGAGCACGAACTGCACCGGCAGGCCGATGCTGCCGGGAAGCGGCGGCGGCTGGAACGCGGCGACGCGCACGCCGGCGATGTTGCTCAGCTGCTGCTGGATCACCGGCTGCAGGTCGGTGGTGGTCTTGTCGCGCTGGTCCCAGGGCTTGAACACCATGCCGGCGATCGATTGGCCGGGAATGTCGAGCTGGAAGACGTGGTCGGTCTCGGGGTGGCCGGCGAAGATCTTGTAGACCTGACGCGAGTAGAGCTGGCGCTGCTGCAGCGTCGAGTTCGGCGCCGCGATCGACTGGGTGATGATGACGCCCTGGTCCTCCTGCGGCGCGAGCTCGGTCTTCGAGGTGAGAAAGAGCGGGATGTTGGCGAAGAAGACGATCAGGCCGAACACGATGGTGACGGGCACGAAGTTGAGACTCCCGTGCAGGCGCCGCTCGTAGGCGCCGCGCAGGCGGGCGAACTGCCGGTCGATGAAGCCGGTGAGCCGGGCCTCCCAGCCGGCGCCTTCGCCATTGTGCGGCTTGAGCAGCCGTGAGCACAGCATCGGCGAGAGCGTCAGCGCGATCACGCCCGAGACCGTGACGGCGCCGACCAGCGCGAAGGCGAACTCGGCGAAGAGCGCGCCGGTGAGGCCGCCCTGGAAGCCGATCGGCACGTAGACGGCGGCGAGCACCACCGTCATGGCGATGATCGGCCCGCCGAGCTCTCGCGCCGCCAGCAGCGCGGCGTCCATCGGGCGGCCGCCTTCCTCGATGTGGCGGTTGACGTTCTCGACCACGATGATGGCGTCGTCGACCACGAGGCCGATGGCGAGCACCAGCGCCAGCAAAGTGAGCAGGTTGATCGAGTAGCCGAGCGCCAAGAGGACGATCAGCGTGCCGACGAGGGAGAGCGGGATCGCGACGACCGGGATCAGGGAGGAGCGGACCGAGCCGAGGAAGAGAAAAACGACGACCGTTACGATCGCCAGCGCCTCGAGCAGGCTGTGGATCACCTCGTTGATGGCCGAGTTCACGAATTCGGTGGAGTCGTAGATGATCTCGCCGTGCAGCCCCTGCGGCAGCAGCGCCTGGATCTGGGGAAAAACGTCGTGCACGCCCTTGATGACGTCGAGCAGGTTGGCGGACGGCGCGACCTGGATGCCGATATAGACCGCCTGCTTGCCGTCGAAGCCGACCTCGGTCTCGTAATCCTCGGCGCCGAGCGTGACATGGGCAACGTCCTTGAGGCGCACGATCGCGCCGCCGGTCTGCCGGATGACGAGGTTGCCGAACTCCTCCGCGGTGTGCAGGCTGGTCGAGGCCGTGAGGTTGACCTGCACCATCTGGCCCTTGGTCGAGCCGACGCCGGAGATGAAGTCGTTGGCGGTGAGCGCAGCGCTCACGTCGGTCGCCGTGACGCCGAAGGCGGCGAGCTTCTGCGGGTCGAGCCAGGCGCGCAGCGCGAACACCTTCTGGCCGAGCAGCTCGGCGGTCTGCACGCCCGGCACCGCCTGCAGCTTGGGCTGCACCACGCGCACCAGGTAGTCGGTGATCTGGTTCGGCGCCAGCGTGTCGCTGTTGAAGCCGATATACATCGCGTCGATGGTCTGGCCGACCTTCACGGTCAAAGTCGGCTGCAGCGTGCCGGTCGGCAGCTGGTTGAGCACCGAGGAGATCTTGGTGTTGATCTCGGTCAGCGCCTTGTCGGCATCGTAGTTGAGCCGCAGGTAGACCGTGATGGTCGAGAGCCCGCTGCCGCTCACCGAGCTCATGTAGTCGATGCCGTTGGCCTGGGCGATCGCGTTCTCGAGCGGCGTGGTGATGAAGCCCGCCACCACGTCGGGATCGGCGCCGTAGTAGATCGTCGTCACCGTGACGATGGCGTTCTCGGTGCGCGGATATTGCAGGATCGGCAGCGCGAAATAGGCGCGCACGCCGAGCACCAGGATCAGCAGGCTGACGACGCTCGCCAGCACCGGCCGGCGGATGAAGATATCGGTGAAGCTCATGAACGATGCCCAGCGGAAGATGCCGGCGCTCCCCTCCTCCGTAGGGGGAGGGGTCGGGGGTGGGGGTGGCGCGATTGTGCGCGGATGGCGCCGACGTCCCTCGCGGCTACCCCCACCCCCCACCCCTCCCCACAAGGGGGAGGGGAGCCCGCCGTGTCTGTGGCGCGTTTGTTCATCTTGTTTCCACCGGTCGATCGGCGATGCCCGGCGAACCCCACAAGGGGGAGGGGAGCCCACCCGTGTCTGTGGCGCGTTTGTTCATCACGACGATCACTACCGGTCGATCGGCACGTTCGGCGCCGCGTCGGCGGTCGGCGTGATCGTGTTGTTGATCAGCACGGTCGCGCCGTTGTGCAGCTTGAGCTGGCCGGCGGTGACGATGGTGTCGCCTTCCTTGATGCCCTTGACGATCGCGACCTGGTCGCCGCGGGTGGCGCCGGTGGTGACGAAAGTCTGGCGCGCGACGAGCTTCGGCCCGTGGGCGTCGCGGCCGTTCTCCTCGACCACGTAGACCGTGTCGCCGTAGGGGCTGAAGGTGATCGCGGTCTGCGGCAGCGTGATCAGCCGCTGCGGCGCGCCGGTCGGGATGTCGACCGTCGCGTACATTCCGGGCAGCAGGCGGTGGTCGGGGTTGGGGAGGGTCGCGCGGATCTGCACGTTGCGGGTCGCGGCATCGACCTTGGGATTCACCGCCGAGATCTCGCCCGTGAAGGTCTGGTTGGGGAAGGCATCGACGTGCACCGTGACCGAGGTCTTGAGCTTCATGCGGTCGACGACCTGCTGCGGCACGAAGAAATCGAGATAGATCGGGTCGAGCGCCTGCAGCGTCACGATCGCGGTGCCGGGGCCGAGATACTGCCCGACGTCGACCGAGCGGATGCCGATGTGGCCCGCGAACGGGGCGCGCAGGGTCTTCTTGTCGAGGATCGCCTGCTGCTGGGCGACCTGCGCCTTGGCGTTCTTGAGATTGGCGGCATCGGTATCGAGCGTCGCCTGGCTCACCGCGTTGATCTTGAGCTGCTTCATATCGCGGTCGTAGGTGAGCTGGCTGAGCTGGGCGGTCGCCTGCAGCGATTCGAGCTTGGCGATGTCGTCGTCGTCGCGCAGCTTGAGCAGGACCGCGCCCTCCTTCACGTCGTCGCCGGACTGGAACGAGATTGTGTCGACGACGCCGGCGACCTCGAGCGAGAGGTCCGCGCCCTTGACGGCGCGCAGGGTGCCGACGGCGTCGAGCTTGGGCTGCCACTCGTCGTAGCCGGCCTTGGTGGTGGAGATGGTCTGCGGCGGCGAGGCCATCTGGGCCATGAACTTCTTGATCATCACGCCCTTGAAGACCTGGAATCCGAAGATTCCACCGAGCACGATGGCGACCGCCACCAGCATAATCACCATTCGCTTGATCATTGGTGCGGATCCGAAACGACCGGCACGTCGCTCGCGCTCTGTGTCAGCAGGGGGTGCGGCGTATATGGGTCGGGAACGATGTCATTGCGATTCCACCAGCCGCCGCCGAGCGCCTGGTAGAGCGCGGCGGTATCGGCATAGCGCGCGGCCTGGGCCTGCACGACCGCGAGGCGCGCCTGCGAATACGAGCGCTGGGCGTTGAGCAGCGTCACGTAAGTGACGGCGCCGAGCTTGTACTGGTCGCGGGTGAGGTTGAGCGTCTCGGAGGCGGCGCGCGAAGCCTCCTGCTGCGCCTGCAGCGCGCGCGCGTCGAGCTGCAGCGCGCGCAGCGCGTCGGCGACGTTCTGGAAGGCGCCGAGCACGGTGTTGCGATATTGCGCCTCGGCGGCGTCGTAGGCGGCCTTGGCGGCACGCTCCTGGTGCATGAGCGTGAAGCCGTGAAAGAGCGGCTGGGTGCCGCTCGCCGCGATGCTCCAGATGGTGGTCTGCGGCGTGAACAGGGTCGCGGTGGTGAGGGCGGCGCTGCCGTAGTCGGCCGTGAGCTTGAACTGGGGCAGCCGGTTGGCGATGGCGACGCCGATCTGCGCGCTCGCCTGATGCAGCTGCTGCTCGGCGGCGCGCACGTCGGGGCGCTGCTCGACGAGCTGCGAGGGCAGGCTCAGCGGCAGATGCGTCGGCAGCCGCAAAGAGGCGAGGCGCAAGTGGGAGGCGCGCTCGTTGGGGAAATGCCCGATCAGGGCGAGCAGGAGGTGCTCCTGCTGGGCGAGCTGCTTCTGCAGCGGCGGCAGGGTCGCGCGGGTGGTCGCGACCTCGGATTGCTGGGTGAGCACGTCGGCTTTCGCCGCGGCGCCGAGCGTGAACTGGCTCTGCACCACGCCGAGCTGGTCGGTCTCGGCCTTGAGGATCTCCTGCGTCGCCTCGATCTGGCCGCGCAACGATGCGGCCTGCACGGCGGCGGTCACGACGTTCGAGGTGAGCGTGAGATAGGTCGCCTCGAGCTCGAAGCGCTGATATTCGGCCTGCGCCTCGCTCGCCTCGATTTGCCGCCGCGTGCCGCCGAACACATCCGGCGCATAGCTGATGTTCACGGTCGCCTGGTAGAGATTGAAGATGCTCGGGCTGCCGGCCTGGCCGAAGGTCGCGGGCGAGAACTGCTGGCGCGTCGCCGAGCTGTTGGCGTCGAGATTGGGCAGGAGCGCGCCGGCCTGGGCGTAGAGGTTCTCCTTCGCCTGCCACAGCGTCGCCTGGCCGGCCTGCAGGTTGGGGTTGGCGCGCAGCGCCTCGGCGATCAGGGCGTCGAGCTCCTTGGAGCGAAACACCTTCCACCAGTCGCCCGGGATGTCGCGGCCGATCACGAATTTCTGTGCAGAACCCGCCGCGACGTCCGCCGAAGCGGTCGCCGCCGGGGTGCGCTCGGGCGTATAGCCGGCGTCCGCGGGGAGAGTCGGCGGCGCGAAGTCGGGCCCGACCGCGCAGGCCGAGAGCCCGAGAAGGGAAAAAGCGGCGCCCGCGGCGAGCATGGCGTAGTGACCGAAGTGGCTGACAGGGCTACGCTTTCCGCCAGCCTCCCGCTGGCGAATCGTTCCCCCACGCAGCTCGTGACGCAGCGTCAGCACGTGACCCACCCCTTAACAAAAGCATAATAGTTATTTACTATCCGGTCAGTCAATAAGCCGAGGCCTCGACTTTCGCCCTATGCCATGACCGTAAACGCGACCACGACTACGACCATGACGGCAACCATGACGGATGTGAGCGATATCCGAACGGAAGCCAGGCGCCGCCGCAAGGCCGAGCGGCCAGGCGAGATCCTCGAAGCCGCGTTCGTGGAATTCTCGCGCAACGGCTATGCGGCGACGACGCTCGACCAGATCGCCGAGCGCGCCGGCGTCACCAAGGGCACGATCTACGTCTACTTCGACAACAAGGAGCACCTGTTCATCTCGATGGTGCGCGAGCTCGTCAAGGTGACGTTCGACGCCGTGCAGGACATGTTCGCGCGCCACCAAGGCACGACCGCCGACCTGCTGCGCGAGTCGTTCCGCTACGTCTACCAGCACATCGTCGAGGACCGGCGCCGGCGCGAGGTCGCGCGCATGCTGATCGCCGAGGCGCCGCGCTTTCCGGCGCTCGCCGACCGCTATCGCGAGGAGGTCCACGGGCCGTGCATCGCGCTGCTCGACCAGGTGATCCAGCGCGGCATCGACCGCGGCGAGATCCGCCCCTCGGCGATCACGGCGTGCCCGCAGGTGATCATCGCGCCGATCGCCCAGGTGGATCTGTGGATCATGATGTATGGCGACCGCCAGCCGCTCGATCTCAAGGCGTATTTCGACGCCCATGTCGAGCTGGTGCTGAAGGGGCTGTTCGCGCCGGCCGAATAGACGGCCTGCCGGCAACACCGCGGTCGGCGTCACGATCGAGCAGGGCACGCGCTTCGTCTTCCTGGCGGGTGTGGCGGTCATCCTGGCCGGCGCGCTCGCGCTCTATTGGACGAGCGGACGCTAGTCTAGCTCCGCACTGCGCCCATCCGGCGCATGCAGCAGAGGATATGCGCAAAGTTGGCCGAACGGCGATTCCGGCCTCGTGCTAGAGGTCGCGTCGCCGCCCGCCCGCAGACGAGTCAAACGGGAAAGAACAAGTGATTTCGCTTCGCCCTGTTGCTCTTGCACTTGCTTGCCTGATCGGGACCGGTCTGATCGCAGGACCCGCCCGGTCCGACCCGGTGCTGCCCGCAGCCCATTCGGCGCTGTTCCCGACAGCGGCCAGCGCCGGACCCTCGGCTCGCTTTCTCGTCCCGCGCGCAGTGCCCCGCGCATCGCGCAATGCATCGTCCTCGCCGATGCTCGCAGCCTCCTGCGCGGCCCATGGTGAGTACTGTGACGATGCCAGCAACCATCCGTGCTGCGCGGGAATGGCCTGCATCTGGGATGACGCGAAATATACCAGCGTGTGCGTGCGTCCGGGCGAGTGGTGACCGCCGCGCCGCGCGGGCCGGCGGCGCGCCGTCCTGCGATCCCGGCAAGCGTCAGCCGCCTTCGATCAGGCGCCCGTCGGTCTCGTCCTTGAGGCTCACGCCGGACAGTCGGCGCGTCCGCATGGCGCGCAGCAACGCCGCGAGCTTCTGCCCCGCATCGACGCAGCCGATGCCGTCGGGCCGGATGTTGGAGATGCAGTTGCGCTCCGCATCGCTCGTCTGCGGGCCCGGCTGCCAGGTCAGGTAGGCGCCCATGCTGTCGGGCGCCGTGAGGCCCGGGCGCTCGCCGATCAGGAGGGCAACGCATTGGGCGCCGAGCGCCGTCGCGACGGCGTCGCCGACCGCGACGCGGCCGTGGCGCACGACCACGAGCGGCGCGATGCGCCAGCCGGCGAGGCGCGGCAGCACGGCGGCGAGCAGGGGCGCCGCATGCGTCTGCACGGCACGGGCCGAGAGGCCGTCGGCGATGACGAAGGCGACGTCGTAGGCTCCGGCGTGGGGCGCCAGCGTCGCGGCAGCGTCCGGTGCGAGCCGTCGGCCGAGATCGGGGCGCATGAGGTAATGCGTATGGTCTTGCGCCGCGCTGGCGACGGTCAGCACCGGGCGGCCGAGTGGGGCGAGATCGGCAAGGAGACGTGCCTCGGCGAGCGACGCATGCACCGCGTCGCGGGCGCGGGCATGGGCGAGGCGAAACTCGAGCGCCGGCCTGGTCGCGAGCGAGGCGCCGGCGCGGGCAAGGCCGATGCGGGCCGGAGTGAGGGCGCGGAGGGAGGGCCAGAGGTCGGTGTCGGTGGGCGCTGGCGGCGGCGTTCGCTTGCTCGGAGTGGGTTCGTGTTTCATCGCTGTTCTGCCTTGCCACACGAAAGGCGGTTGCGACCCTCTCCCGCGCTTGCCGGGACGGGCGGGGAGGGCGTGCTGCTTGCGCAGGCGCCGGCGACTTGCCGCCCCCCTGCGCGCTTCGCGCGTATTCCTCTCCCGCAAGCGCGGGGAAGGGGAAGACGGACTCACGTCGCCAAGTTCTCACGCAGCGTCTTGCCCGTATAGGCGGTGCGGAAGCGGCCGCGGCGCTGGAGCTCGGGGACCAGCAGGTCGACGATATTATGGAGCGCGTCGATCTGCTCGGCCTGCGAATGGCGCAGCATGAAGCCGCCGCGGCTGCCGGAGCCTTCGAACCGCTCCTCGAGGTAATCGGCGATCTGTGCCGCGGTGCCCGCGACCGTGGTGCCGTAGCTGGTCGCCGCCTTGAGGCCGTGATCGAAGAATTCCTCGAGCGTGATCTCGCCGCTCTCGCCGTGCGTCTGCAGCAGGGTGGCGACGAAGCCGACCGGCGAGGCATTGGCGGCGACGATGCGCTCGTTGAGCTCCTTGAGCGAGAAGCGCGGCGGCAGGGTGGACATGTCGAAGCCGGTGTTGTGCGAGAGCCAGACGCCGACCGCCTCGCGCGGCACGCCGTCGATCAGGCGCTCGCGCATCCGCTTCGCCGCGGCCTCGGTCTCGCCCACCATCACCTGGGTCGACCAGATGATGCCGACCTTCGCGGGGTCGCGCCCTTCGGCGACGAGCGCCGCGTCGACCTCGGCGCGCTGCTTCGCCATCGCGGGGATCGGCTTGCGCGCGCCGAAGATGTGGTCCACGAAGCGCGCGGCGGTGCGCGTGCCGCGGGGCGAGCCGCCCGCCTGGATCAGCACCGGGCAGATCTGCGGCGACGGCGGCACGCTCAGCGGGCCCTTCACCTTGAAGAACTTGCCGACGTGATTGATCGGCCGCACCTTGGCCGGATCGGCGACGAGGCCGGTCGTGCGGTCCCACTTGAACGCGTCCGGGTCGACGCTTGCCCACAACGCGCGGCAGACGTCCATGAACTCGTCCATGCGGTCGTAGCGCTGGCCGTGCTCCATCAGCTCGTCGAAGCCGTAGTTCTGCGCATCCGCCTTGCGCTGCGACGTGATGACGTTGAAGGCGATGCGCCCGTTGGTGATGTGATCGAGCGAGTTGAGCAGGCGCGCGACGTAGAACGGATGCATGAAGGTCGTCGCATAGGTGAGCCCGAAGCCGACATGCTTGGTCACCCGCGACATCGCCGTGATCCACGGGCTCATGTCGAGCCGCGGCCAGGCGACGCCGTAGCGCACCGCGTCGTCGATCGAGCCCTTCCAGGTGTTCGGGATGCCGGTCGAGTCGCCGAAGAAGATCAGGTCGATCAGGCCGCGCTCGGCGACGCGGGCGATGTCCTCGAACAGGCCGACGTCGGGATAGTGCCGGCCGACGCGCGCGCCCGGCTCCCGCCAGGTGGTCTCGACCTGCGTCCACGACACGTCGATGGCGAGATGCATCTGCGGCTTCATGGTGCGTCGTCCTTCTTCTTGTTCGGTGCTCGTCGCGCAACCTCACTCGATGACGGACGCCGTGTTGAGGTGGCGCCGCACCTCGCGGGTGTAGCGGGCGAATTCGGGCAGCTCGGTGGTCGCGACCGTGCGCGGCCGCGGCAGGTCGACGGCGATCTCGCCGACGAGCCGGCCGGGGCGGGGCGACATCACCAGCACGCGATCGGCGAGGAAGACCGCCTCGGCGATGCTGTGGGTGATGAACAGCACCGTCTTGCGGCGCTCGATCCAGATGCGCTGCAGCTCGGCATTCATCTGCTCGCGCGTCATGGCGTCGAGCGCGCCGAACGGCTCGTCCATGATCAGCAGGTCGGGATCGTGGACCAGCGCGCGGCAGAGGCCGACGCGCTGCTGCATGCCGCCGGAGAGCTGATGCGGATGAGCGTTCTCGAAGCCGTCGAGGCCGACCAGGCGGATGAGGTCGCGCGCCGCCGGCAGATAGTCGGCCGCGCGCAGGTTGCGGATGTCGATCGGCAGCAGGATGTTCGCCAGCACGGTGCGCCAGGCCATCAGCAGCGGGCTCTGGAAGACGATGCCGATCGACCGGGTCGGTCCTTCGACCTTGGTGCCGTTCACCCGGATCGTGCCGCGCGTCGGCGCCATGAGGCCGGCGATCAGCTTGAGCAGGGTGCTCTTGCCGCAGCCGCTCGGGCCGAGCAGCGCGACGAACTCGCGATCGCGCGCCGCGAACGAGACATTGTCGAGCGCCTGCACGTCGGCACGCTTCGCGCGATAGACGAGGCTCACGCCCTCGATGCCGATCACCTCGATACCAACCATCTGGCCGGACGCCACGACTTGCATCGGAGTGGCGATCAGCTCGTCGGCACGAATTCGTTGGTGTAGAGGTTCTCGACGGGGATCGGCTTGTCGACCTGCCCGGTCTTGACCAGGATGTCGTCGGCGATCGCCCAGTCCTTGTCGCTCATCCAGCCATAGGGATGCCCCTGCGTGTTGGCGGTGCGCAGTCGCGGGATGGTCTCCTCCCATTGCAGCTTGACCGAGTCGCGCCGCTCATCGCGCGCGCCGGAGAGTTTCATGGCGATGTCGACCGCCTCGTCGACGGCGGCCGGCCTGGCGACGTCGTTGACCGCGTGGGCGCTCGCGCGCACGAACCGGCGCAGCATGTCGGGCTTTTCGGCGAGTGTCTGGCTGTTGACGAAGACGCCCTGGCCCATGGGGGTGATGCCGAAATCGGCGAACTGCATGAAGTAGACCGGCTTGTCCTTGCCCTGGCGCGCGCGCACCACGAGGTCGAGCGGCGAGCCGATGACGACGCTGATGAAGCTGTCGACCTTGCCGTTGACGAACACGGTGTTGCGCGTCGCCGGGCTCGTCACCTGGGCCGTGACCTTGTCGGCCGGGATCTTGTTGATGGCGAGGAAGAGGTCGAGCATCGCCTTGTGGTCGGCGGTGGTGGCGACGCTCTTGCCGATCAGGTCCTCAGGCTTCTTGATCGCCGCGTCGGCGTGCGAGATGATCGCCCAGGCGCCGTTCTGCACCTCGCCCATGATCGCCTTGAGCTTCATGCCTTTGGCGACGCCTTGCGCCATGAACATGAAATCGGCGAGCCCGATGTCCTCCTGGTTGCCGGCGAGCAGCGCCACGGTCTTGCCCGAGCCGGCGCCTTCCTTGATCTGGACGTCGAGGTTTTCGGCTGCGTAGTAGCCCTTCTGCTTCGCCCAGTAGTACGGCAGGTGATAGCCCGAAAGCGTCCAGTCGAGGCGGAAGCTGACGGCGTCGGCGGCGCGCGCTGGGCGGGCCGCGAGGGTGCCGAGACCGGCGCCGAGGCCGGCGGCCGATGCGAGCAGGGCGCGGCGCGAGAGGGTGATCATCGGCTTCTCCGTTTCAGGACTGATAGGCGGCCGCGTCGTCGAGACGCACCGAGACGTGCCACGGGATGGCCAGGCGCTCGATGAACGACACGATCGCGAACAGCGTCATGCCCATGGCGATGAGGACGATCAGCGCGGCCCAGATCAGGGGTCCATCGAGGGTGCCGGTCGAGGTCAGCAGCAGGTAGCCGAGCCCACGGTCGGAGCCGACGAACTCGCCGACGATCGCGCCCACCACCGCGAGGCACACCGCGATCTTGAGCCCGGCGAACATCTGCGGGAGCGCCGAGGGCGCGCGCACGCGCAGCATGATCTTGGCGGTGCTGCCGCCCATGGCGCGGACGAGGTCGATCATGTCGGTCTCGACGCTTTTGAGGCCGACGACGGTCGACACCACGATCGGGAAGAACGAGATGAGAAAAACGATCGCGATCTTCGGCAGGATGCCGAAACCGAGCCACACCACCAGGATCGGCGCGATCGCGACCTTGGGGATGGTCTGCGACATGACCAGGAACGGCATGGTGATGCGCTCCATGCCGCGGCTGAGCACGATCGCGAAGGCGATCGGCACGCCGATCGCGATGCTCGCCGCAAAGCCGGTCAGCACCGAGAGCAGGGTGTAGACGCCGTTCTTCCACAGGACGAGCCAGTCCTTGGCGATGCGCGCCGCCACGACCTGCGGGGCGGGGAGCAGGTAGTCGGGGATCGCGAAGGTTCGCACGAGCGCGGCCCACAGCGCGACCGCAACGACGACGGCGAGCAAGGGGATCACGTATCTGACGGCGGGCCGCATCGATCCGATATCGCTGATGTCGCAGGCAAGTGAGACTATCGCGCCGGCGATTCAGGGACGCAATCGCGTTTGCGCAACGCCCACATGCTTGCAGCGATAGGTCGCGCCCGCGCGTGGACGTTCGACTATCGTCCGGCGCAACCCTGCGTCGAGGTCTTCGGCTCGTCGCTCGAGTTTCCCGCCCCTTGCACGGGGTGCCGCTTGACCCGAACTCTGCGGATGCGCCGGCGACTTGCCCCCTCCTGCGCGCTTCGCGCGGATTCCTCCTCCGCAAGCGGGAAGGGGCGGAGAGACCTGCGTCTATGGCAACAAGGCACGGAAGCGATCGGGCAGGTCGCGCGGGCGGACGCGGTGCTGCGCGTCCATCAGCCCCTGGCGCGCGAGCCAGGCCTCGAACTCCGGCGCCGGCCGCCGCCCAAACAGGTCGCGCATGGCGAGCGCGTCGTGGAACGAGGTGCTCTGATAGCCGAGCATGATGTCGTCGGCGCCGGGCACGCCCATGACGTAGCTCACGCCGGCCGCGACCAGGAGCGCGAGCAGCGCGTCCATGTCGTCCTGGTCGGCCTCGGCGTGGTTGGTGTAGCAGACGTCGACGCCCATCGGCACGCCCATCAGCTTGCCGCAGAAGTGATCTTCCAGGCCGGCGCGGGTGATCTGCTTGCCGTCGTAGAGATATTCCGGGCCGATGAAGCCGACGACCGTGTTGACCAGCAGCGGCTGATGAGCGCGCGCGACCGCGTAGGCGCGCGCCTCGAGCGTCTGCTGGTCGACACCGTGGTGGGCGCCGGCCGAGAGCGCACTGCCCTGGCCGGTCTCGAAATACATGACGTTGTCGCCGATGCTGCCGCGCTCGAGCGCGAGTGCCGCCGCGCGCGCCTCGCCGAGCAGCGCGAGGTCGATGCCGAAGCTCTTGTTCGCATCCTGCGTGCCGGCGATCGACTGGAACACGAGATCGACCGGCGCCTTGCGGCGGATCAGCTCGAGCGTGGTGGTGACGTGGGCGAGCACGCAGCTCTGCGTCGGGATGTCGAGCTTGAGCCTTATCTCGTCGAGCATGTCGATCAGCTGATGCGCCCGCGCCGGGCTGTCGGTCGCCGGATTGATGCCGATCACGGCGTCGCCCGCGCCGAGCATGAGCCCGTCGAGGATGCTCGCCGCGATGCCGCGCGGATCATCCGTCGGATGGTTGGGCTGCAGCCGCACCGCGAGCCGGCCGGGCAGGCCGATGGTCGAGCGGAAGCGGCTCACCACCGTGCATTTCGCCGCCACCACCATGAGATCCTGCAAGCCGCTGATCTTGGCGACGGCGGCCGCCATCTCGGGCGTGATGCCGGGCGCGAGCGCGGCGAGCTTCTCGGCCGTCGCGTCGTCGGAGAGGAGCCAGTCGCGCAGGCCGCCGACCGTCAGATGCGCGACCGGTGCAAAGGCGCGCTTGTCGTGGGTGTCGACGATGAGGCGCGTGACCTCGTCGTCCTCGTAGGGGACGACGGTTTCGCTCAGGAAGGTCGCGAGCGGCAGGTCGGCGAGCGCATATTGCGCTGCCACACGCTCCTCGCCGCTCGCCGCCGCGATGCCGGCGAGCTGATCGCCGCTGCGCAAAGGCGTCGCTTTGGCGAGCAGGGTCGTCAGGTCCCGAAACGTGTAGCGGCGACTGTCGATCGTCGAGGCGTACATGACCGCATCCTGGGCACATCCCGCGGGTCGCCTCGATCATAGCGGAAGCGGTGCCTTTGCGGTTTCTTCATCAGTGCGGCCGGGCAAGGGACAAAAACCCGAATGGTCACACGGTGTTGAGTTGCGGTTCGGCCCAATCCATGCCATTTCACCAGGGTCCGATAAGGTCACGCGGGAGAGTCCGACACCGGTTCGACGCTTTCGACACCGGCCGGTCGGCGCCGACGGAGCAACCGCCCCGGAAACTCTCAGGCACCAGGACCGCGCGACTGGACGATCTGGAGAGAGACGCGACGTTGAGACCACGTTGGCGTCCACCGAAGGGGACATCCGCGCCGCAACTCGGTGAGTGGCGTGCGCGGGTTAAGCTCTCAGGTACCGCGACAGATGGGGATCGTTGGTCGGCCTCGGCCGATCCGGTCCATGTCTGAACGCGGAGGCCCCTCGTGGCACACATCGCCGTCATCGGCGCCGGGATCACCGGCACCACCACCGCCTATTCGCTCCTCGACCACGGCCACACCGTCACGGTGCTCGATCGCCATCGCTACGCCGCGATGGAGACCTCGTTCGCCAATGGCGGGCAGCTTTCGGTCAGCAATGCCGAGGTGTGGAACCACCCGGCGACGCTGGTCAAAGGCATCAAGTGGTTGTTTCGGCGCGACGCGCCGCTGTCGCTGAACCTCACGCCGAGTTGGCACAAATATTCGTGGCTCGCCGAGTTCGCGGCGCAGATCCCGCATTATCGCGCCAACACCATCGCGACCGTGCGGCTCGCGCTGGCGGCGCGGGGTGCGCTCTTCGCCATGGCCGAGCGCGAGGGCATCGCGTTCGACCTCGAGCAGCGCGGGATTCTTCACATCTACCGCGACCGCGCCGGCTTCGAGCATGCGCGCGACGTCAACGCGCTGCTGCAGGAGGGTGGGCTCGAGCGCCATGCGGTCAGCGACGCCGAGATCAAGATGATCGAGCCGACGATCCATGGCGACTTCTACGGCGGGTTCTACACGCAGTCCGATTCGACCGGCGATATCCACCTGTTCACGCGCGGTCTCGCCGACGCCTGCGTGCGGCGCGGCGCGCGTTTTCTTTACGACGCGGCGGTCGAGTGGATCGGCACCAGCGATACGGGCGTGCGCCTGCGCTGGCGCAGCGCCGAGGCGCCGGCCGATGTCCCGGAGGAGAGCGCGGCCGATGCGGTCGTCGTGTGCGCCGGCACCGCGAGCCGCCATCTTGCCGCCATGCTGGGCGACCGGGTCAACATCTATCCGGTGAAGGGCTATTCGATCACGGTCGACCTCGACGATGCGGCGAGCCGGGCCGCCGCGCCGCATGTCAGCCTGCTCGACGACGAGGCGAAGATCGTCACCAGCCGGCTCGGCGAGGGCCGCCTGCGCGTCGCCGGCACCGCCGAGATCAACGGCTTCAACCGCGACATCCGCGACGACCGGGTGCGGCCGCTGGTCGCCTGGACGCGGAGGCTCTTTCCCGACGTGGCGACCGAGCGCGTCGTGCCGTGGGCGGGCTTGCGGCCGATGATGCCGAGCATGCTGCCGCGCGTCGGCGCCGGCCGGCGCCCGCGGGTTTTCTACAATACGGGTCACGGGCATCTCGGATGGACGCTCGCAGCGGCGACCGCGGGCTTGGTGGCCGATGCGGTGGATGCGGGACTGCGGGCATCAAAGCCGACGCTGGGCGTGCGCGCCGGCCCGATGCTCGGGCAGGCGGGGTAGGTCAACAACAAATGACACCGTCATGCCGGCGTGTCCCGGGCACACACGTCTTGCTTCGGCCACAGCAAGCAAGGCGTGGATGGCCGGGCCATAAGGCGAGCGAAGCGGCGCCGTTCTTCGAACGGCTATGCCCGGCCATGACGGAGAAATGTTTCTGCGCCGCGGAGCCTCACGCCAGCGGCTCGATCATCTCCTTGAGCTTGGCGGGGTCGAGCAGGACGATGGCGCCGCGGCGGCGCTCGATCAGGCGCACCTTTTCCAGCGCATTGAGCTCGCGCGTCACCGCCTCGCGCCGTGCGCTTACGCGCGAGGCAAGTTCCGCATGGGTCGGCGGGGGCGAGATCACGGCCTCGCCCTTGGCGGACGGGCGGGCGAGCCGCACCAGCTCGGCATAGATGCGCTGCTGGACATTGAGCGTGCTCTGCTCGTTGACCCGGTTCGCCAGCATGCGCACCTGTGAGGCGAGCAGCATCAGGAGCTGGTCGCACACGTCAGGGTGCTGGTGCACGGTCTGGCGAAAGAGATTCGCGCTCATGCGCGCCAGCACCGTGTCGGTGACCGCGATGATGGCGCCCGAGCGCGGCTGGCCGTCGATCGCGGCGAGCTCGCCGAAGAACTCGCCGTCGCGGATGTCGCGCAGGATGACGCTGCCCGGCCCGCTGATCACCATCACGCGGACATGGCCGTGCAGGACGAAGAACAGGTCGGTGCCGCCGGCCTGATAGTCGAGCACCGATTGCCCGGCCTGCGCCCGCTGCCAGATGCAGGCCTGGTCGAGCCGGCGCACCGCCGCCGCATCGAGCGAGCGGAACAGCGGCAGCTTGCCGAGGGTCTCGGATACCCGTGCCATGCTTGTGAGCCCCGACGCGACCTTCCGTGCCTTGTCCGTGGGCGGAGAATACGACAGGATCGCGGGCAGGCGAAGGTCGAGTTTAGCGCATGTCCTCGTCGGCGAACCGGTGGCCACTTCGCCGGGACATGCGCGAGGCGCAGGCCACGGTACATCACGGTCATGGCCGCACCCGCACAAGCCGAAACCAAGCCATTCCTGCCGCGACTGAGGTTCCCGCACGAGCGTTCCGTGCGAATCGTCACGGGCTGCGTCATGTTCGCCTATGCGGCGAGCCATTTCCTCAGCCATGCGACCGGCATGTGCGGGCTCGAGGCGATGGAGCGGGTCGGGCGCGGCATCATCCTGGCGCCATGGCGCACCTATGTGGGCCAGACGATCCTGTTCGGCTCGCTGTTCACCCACGGCGCACTCGGCCTCAAGGCGCTGGTGCGCCGCCGCCATCTGCGCATGCCGACGATCGAGGCGGTGCAGCTCGGGCTCGGGCTCCTGATCCCGCTGCTGCTGATCCCGCATGCCGCCAATGTGCGGCTCGGCAGCGCGATCTTCGGCCTCGACGACAGCTACTACCGGCTGGTCTACCAGTACTGGATCACGACGGGCCCGACCGGCCTGCCGCGTCAGTTCGTGCTGATGCTGGCGGTGTGGATCCACGGCTCCATCGGCCTGCACATGTATCTGCGCCTGCGCGGCTGGTATCGCCGCCGGCTCGCGTGGTTCGCGGGCGTCGCGATCCTGATCCCGTTCCTCGGCATCCTCGGCATCAACAATGCGGGCTGGTACGAGAGCACGCGCGCCGCGACGGTGCCCGGCTTCTCGGCGCGCAACGGGCCGCCGCCGCCCGGCACCCCGGCGGCGCACGACCGCGCCGAGCTCGAGGCGCTGTGGGACTGGCTGTGCGTCGGCTACCTCGGCCTCGTCATCGGCACGCTCGCGTATTGCGAGCTGCGGCGCCTGCGCGAGTATCGCGGCAGGATGGTGCACCTCAGCTATCCGGAGCATCCGCCCGTCACGGTGCCGCTCGGCTACACGGTGCTCGAGGCGAGCCGCTGGGCCGGCATTCCGCACACCTCGATCTGCGGCGGGCGGGCGCGCTGCTCGACCTGCCGGGTGCGGGTCACGCGCGGCGAGGAGGGGCTGCCGCCGCCGTCCGACCTCGAGCTGGCGACGCTTGCCCGCGTCAACGCGCCCGCGCATGTGCGGCTCGCCTGTCAACTGCGCCCCGACCACGACATCGCGGTCGTGCCGCTGATCCCTGCCGCGGCGGCGGCGCGCGGCATGCGGATTGCGGTCGAGGGCGGCGCCGAGGTGATGGCGACCGCGCTGTGCGTCGACCTGCGCGACTCGACCGCGCTCGCGGCCGGCAAGCTGCCCTATGACAGCCTGTTCATCGTCGACCGCTACGTGCAGTGCGCGAGCGGCGCGATCACGGCGCATGGCGGCTACGTCACCAGCGTCGCTGGCGACGGCATCATGAGCGTGTTCGGCATCGACGGCGACGCGCGTCGCGGCGCGCAGGGCGCGCTCGACGCCGTGGCGGCGATCTGGGAGGGGCTGGCGGCGCTGAGCGTCCAGCTCGCGGACGATCTCGCCGGGCCGATGCGGTTCGGCATCGGCGTGCACAGCGGCCGCTCGGTGCTGGGCTCGATCGTGCTCTCGGGCGCGCCCTCGCTGCAGTTCCTCGGCGACACCGGCAACGTGGCGGCGCGGCTGCAGGATCTGAGCAAGGAGCTCGGCGCGACGGCGGTGATCTCGCAGGAGGTGTTCGCGACGGCCGGATGGCGGCTGGGCCCGGATATGGCGCTGACCGACGTGACCGTGCGGGGCCGCGGCGGCGCGGCGCTCCGGATCGCGGCGATCCGGCGCCTCGACGAGCTGCCGGTGCGCTATCGGCGCGGACGCAAGAGGGCCGGCTGAGCGCCACGAATCGAAAGCGGCCCGATCCGGGATCGGGCCGCTTGCATCGCGCTCGGCGCGTTCGCCGCTCACAAAGACGACTGTAAGGGGTTGATGCCATACTTCTTCAATTCCTGCTCGACGTGCTGGAGCTGCCTGACGGTGCGATTGTTCGCCGCCGTCATGTGAGCCTCCTGTTCCCTGAGCGAGCGGAGCACCAACACTTTGAGCTCGGCCTGCAGTCGCATGATCCGTTCCTGGTGCCGGCCTGACCCATTGTGGCTGTTGAGCAGCTTGCCGGCGCCCCGTCCGACCGTGTTGGTGACGTTGTTCCACGTCGTCATGTGGGTCGTGGAGTTGGCCGTGTTGGTCGTCGTGCTCTTGTTCTCGGTGAGGTTATAGCTCGGCGCATTCATCGCGTGGCCGTTCTGGCCGTTGTTTCCGCCCATGCCGCCATGCCCGCCGCCACGCGCGAAGGCGGGGGCGGACATGCAGATGAGGGCGAGGGCGGCGATGGTTTTGAAGGTGCGGGTCATGTGATTTCCTCCGGTTGGCGACGGATGCCTTCGTGCTGAGCGGTGATGCGGGGCCATCCCGTATCCTGCCCGCCAGCGACCGCCGTCGGTGAGGAGACATTGCGGGAAGGCCGTCCGGTCCGTTGTGCGATTTTGCACAAGCCGGACCCGCGGCGATGACGGATAGGCGCGGCGGCAGTTTGCGGCGGGCGCAAAAGCGATGCGGCCCCGATCGAGACGATCGGGACCGCATGCGGACCGGGAGCCGTGGATCAGCTGCGGACGAGCTTGCCGTCGATCTTGACCCGGCCGTTGTCGAGCGCGCCGATCTGGATCGTGTGCCCGTTGATCGTGGTGGAGGCCGAGAACGTGACCTTGTTGCCGAGCATGCTCAGCTGCGTGAGCTCGCGCAGCGTCCGGTTGGCCCCGGCCTTGTTGCCGGACTGAAGATCGGCGAAGTAGGTCTGCGCCAGCGCCTGCCACCTGCCGGCGATGAAGTTGGTGATCTTGTTGATCTGCGCGATGCTCAGCGGCTTGGTGCGATCGTTCCAGTCGCCGTGCATGTGATGATCGATCCGATCGTCACGGCGACCATCATGACGATCGTCGTGGCGGTCGCCGTGGTCATCATGACCGATGGTCGTCGTCGCCATCTGCGTGGTCGAATGGCCCATGCCGCCGCCGCCATGGGCGAAGGCGGGGCCGGCGGCGCCGAGAAGGGCGAGGGCGGCGAGGATCGTGAGGGGGCGGTTCATGACAGCTCTCATGGCAAGTCTCCTGTTTGTCGGGACGGCCGCGATGCAATTGCAGCAGGCGCGGGATTATCCTGCGCCTGCGGGCATCAACCTCGGCCGTCGATGCGGAGACCTTGCCGGGCGGCCGCTCGGCCGGTTGTGCGAATTTACACAATAGGTGCGCCGGCGCGCCGATCGCGTGCGCCGCGCGGCGAAGCAATCTAAGGCTTCTTCATCAGCCCGGCGGGCGTGAGAAACACCATCAGGTTCGCCATGATGATGGTCGCGGCCATGAAGTAGAACGCCGCCATGATGTTGTGGAAGTGGTCGGCGATGAGGCCGGCCGTGACCGGCCCGAGCGCCGCTCCCATCGCCTGGGTGCTGAACAGCGCGCCGATGGCGCTGCCGCCGAGGCCCGGCGGGGTCGCGTCGAGCAGCCAGGCCTGCAGCACGGCGCGCACCGCGAACAGGAAGAAGCCGAGCAGGGCGACCAGCAGCACGAACCACGGCGTGCCGCCCGCGAACGCCATGCAGACGATGACGACGGCGGTCATGCCGAGGCTCGACATGATGATCTGGCGGCGGCCGACCGAATCGGACAGATGGCCGGCGATCGGCGCCGCCATGAAGCCCGCGGCCTGCAGCGCGAACATGCAGGCGCCGATCCAGGCGGCCTCGTACCCCATCACGCGCGCGAGATAGAGCGGGAGGAAGGTCATGAGCGAGCTCTGCGTCATCGAGCGGAAGCAGGAGCTGATCGCGAGCGTCGCGAAGGCGCGGTCGGCGAGGAGGCCGGTGAGGGCGCGCAGCCGCTGCGCGCCGGTCATGCGCGTGGGCTTGCGCTCGGTGCCCGCCGCATCGCCGCTGCTGGCGCGGCCGACATAGATGAGAATGAACGCCGACATCGCGATGCCGGGCAGCACATTGAGCAGAACCACGTTGCGCCACGACATGACCTGCAGCAGCAGGCCGACCGCGAGCGGGGCGAGCGCGTCGCCGACATTGCCGCCCATGCCGTGCACCGACATCACCAGGCCCTTGCGCTCGGGAAACCGGTTGGCGAGCCACGGGATCGCGGTCGGGTGCCACAGATTGTTGCCGATGCCGACCGCGGTCGCGCACGCGAGCATCATCCAATAGTGGTGTGAGAAGCCCATCACCAGGTAGGGAAAGCCGATCCAGAACAGCGCGATCGCCATCAGCAGCTGCTTGCGGCCGACCGAGTCGACGAACAGACCGCCCGGGATATTGGCGATGGCGCCGGCGGCGAACTGGAAGGTGAGGATCGAGCCGATCTCGCCGTAGCTCAGGCCGAGCTCTTTGCCGATGAGCGGCAGGAGCAGGTAGAACGTCGAGGGGTACCAGTGCGTGAGCGCGTGCCCGAAGCTGACGACCAGGACGTCCTGAAATGATCTTTGCCGCGGGGCTGCCGCGGCGACCGTCATTCCGCTCATGCCATTCCGCTCATGTCACTGCCCGAGCCGCCTTGCGGCGATCCTCCGCGCGCGCGGTGGTTTGTTGCCGAAAATCGCTATCACGGCAAGGGTTACTGCCTTCTTGGGGAAGCATGAAGCCGTCGAAATAGGCGGCGAGCTCGCCGTATCCATCGAGCGGGAGGACCTGCGCGACGTACTGATCCGGCCGCACCACGACGATGCAGCCTGCCGCCCGATCGATGCCGCGCATGGCGAAGATATCCTGACCGCTCTTGCGGTCGGCACAGAAGATCTTCTCGTAGTCATGGAGGCCGTAACGCCCCTTTCGCGGCAGAAGCAGCGGCGGCATCGCCGCGATGGCGAGCTCGCGATGGGCTTGCTGCAGCACCGCGCGGACGTCGATGACGGCGTCGATGTCCTCGTCGGGGCGTGTGTATTTTCGCAGCGGCGACACCGGATCATTGGCGAGGAAACCGCACAACCGGTGAATGGCGGAGCCCGCGGCCGTCGGAACGCCAGACCCCGCAAAGGCGAAGACGCGAAAGCGGCCATCCGCTTTCACGACATGTCCCAGATGAACGGGCTTCGCATCCGCCAGGCGGATGACCGGCGCGGAATGGAAGCGCGTCCCGACGACGAACCCCGGCGCGAGATGCTGGTAGGTGTCGGCGCCGATGAGGAGTCCCGGCGTGTAGTGCGTCGCCGTTCCGGCCGTGTAGCGCCCGTGCCGGGTGACATAGCCCTGCGTCTTGGTGAAATCGGTCTCGCCGCCGTCGCCGTGCACGGACGCAATCGTCGCCGCAAACTCGCGATCGAAGTCGATCAGCTCCTTGGCGACGGGCCGCCGCTCGCCCGAGTAGGTGTGCAGCAGCGACGGCGGGCAGCGCCCGCGCAGGACAGCCGCAAGCTTCCATCCCAGATTGAAGGCATCCTGCATGGAGACGTTCATGCCCTGGCCGGCCTTCGGGCTGTGGGTGTGGCACGCATCGCCGGCGATGAACACGCTCGGCAGCCGCGTCGCGGTCTCGGCTTGCGGCACGTCGTCGAACTTGTCGGTCAGCCGCTGCCCGATCTCGTAGACCGACCACCACGGAACCTCTTTCGCGTCGAACCGATAGGGTTTCAGAATCCGCTGCGCCTTGGCGATCAGCTCGTCGAGCGTGATGTTGCGGCTGGCGACGCGCTCGCCGACGTCGAGCTTGGCGAGCTCCACATAAAGGCGGACCAGGTACCCGCCCTCGCGCGGGATGATGAGCATGCTGCCCTCGTGCGCGGACTGGATCACGCACTTGCAGCGGATGTCCGGGAAATCGGTGACGCCGAGCACGTCCATCACGCCCCAGGCATGATTGGCCGAGTCGCCGTGAAGCTCGCGTCCGATCGAGGTGCGAACGACGCTGCGCGCGCCGTCGCAGCCGATCACGTAGCGGGCCCGAACGGTCTCGACCTGTCCCTCATGCGCGGTATCGACGCGTTCCAACTTGACGGTGGCACGCGCCGGCGCATTCGCGCTGCCGCCCTTTGCCGGCTCGACCGCGAGGACGCGCCGCTCATAGTATGGCTCGAGCTTGGCGGCGGATCGGCGCATGACCTCGAGGTAGAAGTCGTGCACGCGCGCCTGATTGATCACCACGTGCGGGAATTCCGACAGGCCGTCCTCCACGTCCTGGACCCAGCCGCTGCGGGTGATTTCCGCGGACCGCTTGTCATCCGGCTTCCAGAAGGTCGTCTCGTTGATCCAGCAGGCCTCCTTCAGCACGCGCTCCGCGAAGCCGAAGGCGTTGAACATCTCCATGGTGCGGCAGGCGACGCCGTCCGCCTGCCCGCGCAGCATCCGCCCCGATTTCTGCTCCACGATGCAGGTCTTGATGTCGGGAAACGCCGACAGCTGCGCGGCGAGCGTCAGCCCGGCCGGTCCGCAGCCGACGATCAGGACGTCGACCTCCGCGGGGAGAGGGCCCTGTGCGCCGGAGGCCGGATAGCGCTCCGAGGGGTCGAAGATCTCCGGGTCGCCCGGCTCGAAGCCATTGAGATGAAACTGCATTCCGACCGCACTCAGCTCCAGTCCGTGTTCCTGGGCTGAGTGTATAGCCGATGCGGCGCGGATATTGGAATGACCGGTCGTCAGGCCGGATGAACCAAGGCGGGGGCGTTCGCGCGCGCGATGAGCATGGCGCGCACGGCCGCGATGATGCGCTCGACGGCGGGCCGGCGGTAGGCCCATTTCGGATCGTCGGTCGGTGGCGTGACCACCATGGCGGCGTTCGCCTCGAAGAACAGGATCTCGCCGGCCGGACCGAGCGCGAAGTCGATGCCGCCGTAGTCGAGGCCGAGCGCCGCCGCGATGCGCTCGAGCGCCGCCATGGCGCGCGCGCCGACCGTCGCCGGCATGTCGGCGAGGAACGCCGCGTCCTCATGTCGATGTGCGGCCGAGTCGGCCATCTCGGCCGTGAAGTAGTGCACCTTCCAGTGGCTGGAGATCGCGACGTGCAGCGGGTAGAGCCGCCGTTCGACGAACATCACGCGATATTTGCGGAACTTGCCGTCGGCGCCGCGCGCGTCGAGCGGCTCGATCGCCCAGATGTCGTGGCCCGGCAGGATGTGGGCCGCGGCCGCGAGATCGTCGGCGCGCTCGACGCGGACGAAATGCCGGCCGGTGTGGAAGCCCGGCGCGCGCAGCAGGAGCGGGAAGCCGAAGCCGTGCTCGGCAAGCTCGGTGTCGGCCTGCGGGCCGAGGAGTCGCTCGCGTGCGAGGCCCACCATGCGCGGCACGACGACATCGGCGAGGTCGCGAAAGCGCTCGACGTTGGCCAGACGGCCGGTGGCGCGCACCGACGACGGGTCGTTGACCACCGGCCGCGCCGTGCGGGCAACGATCGCCTGGACGGCAGCGAGTCCTTCGCCGCACAGGTCGGCGTCGCCGATGCCGTTGAAGACCACGTCATGCGGCGGCAGTGCCGCCGCTGCATCGGCATATTCGCTCACCAACACGGCGGCCTGATGGGTCCGCTCGTCGAGCAAGGCGGCGGTCGGGATGTTGCCGCCGAGCGCCGAAACGAGCAGGAGCACGCGCAGCGGCGGACCATCGCCGTGATAGGGCAGGGTGGTGAGCGCGTGGCCCCGGAATCCGCGGTCGCGATGCTCGCGGGTGCCGGCTCCGTCGCCGAGCTCGACGAGCACGTTGGCGAGGCCACGGTGGGCATGCACGTGATCCGGATCGAGCCGTAGCGCCGCCTCGAAATGAGTGCGCGCGGCGGCGAGCTCGCCGACCTTGAACAGAAGGTTGGCGAGATTGACGCGCCCGTCCGGCCGCTCGGGGTGATGCCGCACCGCCTGCTCGAAGACGGTGCGGGCAGCATCGCGATAGCCGGTCGCGAGCAGCATGGTGCCGAAGTCGTTGAGCGCGCCGTAGTGAGTGGGCGCGCGTTCCAGCAGCGCGAGATAGTCGCGCTTCGCCTGCTCGGTGCGGCCGGCTTCGCGCAGCAGGCTCGCGCGGGCGTAGCGCGGCCCGATCGCGTCGGGGTGTTGCGCGAGGTCCTCGTCGAGTTGCGTGAGGCGTGCGGCGCGGGGACTATTCTGGGGCATCGCCGATGAGACTAGCGGATTCGGCGACGCCACGAAGGACTCTCGCGGGTCGCCCTCCCCGCGCTTGCGGGAGATGGAGGGGGTCCCGCTTGCCCCTGCGGCAATGACTTGCCCCCTCCCGGCGCGCTGCGCGCGCGTTCCTCCTCGGCAAGCGGGGGAGGGAAGGAAGAGAGCTACATCGGGTTTTCGCAGATCACCATCCAGTGGGTGCCGAACCGGTCGACCAGCATACCGAACTTCTTGGCGAAGAACGTCTTGTCCATCGCCATCTGGATGGTGGCGCCGTCGGAGAGGCCCTTGAAGGTGCGCTCGGCCTCCTCGGGCGTGTCGACGCGCAGCGTCACCGACGAACCCTGCGGCTTGTTGTAGTGCCCGGGTGAGGCATCGGAGCCCATCAGGGTATCGCCGCCCACCTCCAGGCGCGCATGGATGATCTTCTTCTGCCACTCGGGCGGGGCGTGGCCCGAGGCGGGCGAGCCCTCGTACGGCATCATGGCGACGATCTTGCCGCCGGTCACTTGCGCGTAGAGCTTGAAGGCGGCTTCGCAATCGCCGTTGAACATCAGGTAGGCGTTGAGGCGCATCGGGGTCTCCCATGGACGTTGAAGTGCCGAACAAGTGCCTCCACTTGGCGGCCGTCTCAAGGACGGTCGGCCCGGGCAGGAACCGACAGGACCTGCAAAAATCTTCCATTGTGGCGATCCGGCCCGGGAACTTCCGGTGCCGTCACGGGGGCCGCGGGGCAGCCCCTCCCGCCTACGTAATGCTACCTAGTACACCATAACCGGCCGGTAACCCCCACGTTTTAAGCTTCCGCGCCAGTTCCTTCGGAGTAGCGCGGATGAATGCGAAGCTTTTGTTGGCCGCGATGGCGGCAATGGTTTGCGCGGTCCAAGGCTGGAGCGCTCCTGCGGCGGCGGGCGACCTGAGCGGCGGCCCGATGCTCGACGAGCTGAAGCACGGCGGATACGTGATCTATCTTCGCCACGACCGCACCGATCTTTCGCGGAGCGACACGGATCCGATCAACCTCCGCGATTGCACCACCCAGCGGCCTCTATCGAACGCCGGCCGTGCCCACGCCAAGAAAATCGGTGAGGTTCTGCGGACGATGGGCATTCGGATTGGGGCGGTTTATGCCAGTCCGGTTTGCCGCGCGACCGAGACGGCGGAGCTCGTGTTTCCCGGCGTCGAGCTGACCATGCCGCACGCCATGATCTACACCCTCGCGTTGCCGAAGGAGGAGCTTGCCGCCGCCGCAGCCGAGCTGAGGAAGATGCTCGCGACCCCGCCGGCCGGTGGCGCGAATACGGTGCTCGTCGGCCACACGACGAATCTGCAAGAGGCGGCGGGCGTCTGGCCGAAGAAGGAGGGCGGCGCCCTGATCTTCCGCCCGGACGGACATGGCGCCTTCACGCTCGCCGGCGCGGTCGACCCGGACGATTTCGAGCGCTCTGCGGAATGAAGCCTTCCGCTCGCGTGTTCACCCTCAAGCAGATGGCCCGGCCGAAGGAAGCAGCTTGAGCTTGAAGCTCACCACATTGCGGGGACGCCTGATCGGCAGCTCGGCTCTCGCCATCGTCGTGCTGCTCGTCGTCTGCTTCCAGTTCCTCCGCGCGTTTGCGCACCAGGAAGCCGTGATTGTGAGGATCAAGGAGCAGCAGATCACGCGTCTCGAAAAAGTCGGCAGGTTGATGCTGCAGCTCTCCAACAATCAATCCCAGCTGGCTGCCCTGCTGTCCGACGCAGTGGAGGGCAAGGTCGACGAGGCGGCGGTCTTCATTCGCGGGCGCTCTGCGATCGACGCGGTGCGCAGCGTCGTGTCTGAGTTCAACGCGCTCCGGCCTTGGTTCGACGAGGACGCGGAGGCCCTGTCGGTCTATGGCGCGGCAGAGCGCGAATTGGCCGCCTACCGGGGAGCCATCTTTTCGGTGGTCGACCTTTGCACGGTCGATGTGCACCTTGCGCCCGTCGAAATGCTCAAGGCGAGCGGCAGCTATGTGCATATCGTCGACTACATGAGCAACGTGGTCAATTTGACGAACAGCCGGGTCGCAGCCGACCTCGATCGAATGCAGACGGAGACGAAGCGAGCCAATGCCTACCTGTTGGCGAGCGGCGCCGCCGCGCTGTTGGTCTTGGTGGCCGGGTCGGGGCTGTTCTACCGGGACATGCGGCGTGCCGAGGTGGCGCGCGACCTCGGCAAAGCGAAGATCGACCACCTCGCTCATCACGACGCGCTCACAGGTCTGCCCAATCGAGCCTTGTTCGCGCTCGAGCTCGACCGAGCTCTGGCGCGTGCGGCGCGTGGCGAGCTGGTCGCCCTCCTCTATCTCGACCTCGACCATTTCAAGCGCATCAACGATACGTTCGGGCATTCGGTCGGCGACGAGCTGCTGCGGCAGGCAGCCAACCGGCTTCGCGGCTGTGTCCGCGAAACCGACATCGTTGCCCGGCTGGGGGGCGACGAGTTCGCGATTCTGCAGACGGCGCTGAGCCGTCCTTCGGACGCCGCCACGCTGGCCGGCCGTATCGTCGAGAACCTCAAATCGCCTTTCGTGCTGCACGACACGCCGGCGGTGATCGGAGCCAGCATCGGTATCGCGATCGCCCCGGACGACGCGAAGGAACGGGAAGAGCTCGTGAGGAATGCGGATCTCGCGCTCTATGCCGCCAAGGAGAGCGGGCGACGCACCTATCACTTCTATCGGGAAGAGCTCGATGTCCGTATGAAGATGCGCCATCAGATCGAAGCCGATTTGCGCATCGCGATCACAGACGGGCAATTCGAGTTGCACTTCCAGCCGATCGTCGACCTGCAGACCGACGAGGTCAAATGTTGCGAGGCCCTGTTGCGCTGGAATCATCCCAAGCGAGGCATCGTGTCCCCCGCCGACTTCATTCCAATCGCCGAAGAGTGCGGGCTCATCGTTGCGCTCGGCGAGTGGGTGCTGCGCGAGGCCTGCGCGGCAGCGAGCGCATGGCCGGAGAAGATCGCGGTCGCGGTCAATCTGTCGCCCGCCCAGGTCAAGGCGGACGCGCTGCCCGCACTGGTCACGAGTGCGCTCGCGGCTGCCGGGCTCGCGCCCTCACGCCTGGAGCTCGAGATCACCGAATCGGTGCTGATGCAGAATACGTTCGACACCCTCGAGACCCTGCACCGCCTGCGCGATCTGGGGGTACGCATCTCGATGGATGATTTCGGCACCGGCTACTCGAGCCTGAGCTATCTGCGGAGCTTCCCGTTCGACAAGATCAAGATCGACAAGTCCTTCATCGATCATATCTCGGAAAAGGAAGACTGTGTCACCATCGTGCAAGCGGTGACCACAATGGCGCAGCGGCTGAGCATGACCACGGTCGCGGAAGGCGTCGAGACTGCCGATCAGCGGCGGAAGCTCGCCGAGCTTGGCTGTACCGACATGCAAGGATATCTGATCAGTCGCCCGCGTCCGGCTGCGGATATCCTACGGCAACTGCGAGACGCGAGCGCGCCGGCGGAGTCGGCGGCCGCATAGGCTGCGATCTGCGGGTGCAAGCGAAAACGCGCCGGGCGCCGCCGCCATGCTCACTGCGGCTCGATACCGGCGAGCCGCACCACCCGCGCCCATTTCTCCTGGTCGCGTGCGATCATGGCGCGCATCTCGGCGGGCGCGTAGTGCAGCGGCACGGCGCCGACCTCGGCGAAGCGCTTCTGCACCCCTGCGTCGGCGAGGCCGGCATTGACCTCGCGGGCAAGCCGCTCGATGACCTCGTCGGGCGTGCCGGCCGGCGCGCCGAGGCCCGACCAGGTCGTCACCTCGAAGCCCGGAAGGGTCTCGCCGATCGTCGGCAGATCCGGCAGCACGGCACTTCGTTTGACCGAGAGCAGGCCGAGCGCGCGCACGCCGCCCGAGCGGATGTGCGGCAGCGAGTTCGGCAGCGCGTCGATCCCGGCCTGCACCCGGCCGGCCAGCAGGTCCGTCACCATGGGGGCGCCGCCGAGATAGGGCACGTGCAGCACGTCGATGCCGGTCTGCAGCTTGAGCAGCTCGATCGCGAGGTGACTGATGGTGCGCGCGCCGAACGAGGCGAAGCGGACCTGGCCGGGATTGGCCTTGGCATAGGCGATGAACTCGGCGAGCGTCTTCGCCGGCAAGGACGGCGTGACGTCCATCACCAGCGGCAATTCGGCGAGGCCCGCGACCGGCAGGATGTCGCGCTGGAAGTCGAACGGCAGCGATTTGTAGAGCGACGGATTGATGGTGTTGGTTACGACCGTGAAGAGCAGCGTGTACCCGTCCGGCGCCGCATGCGCGACCGACTGCACCGCGATGTTGGTGCCGCCGCCCGGCTTGTTCTCGACGATGACCGTCTGGCCGAGCCGCTCGGTCAGCCATTGCGCCATGATACGACCGATGATGTCCGTGCTGCCGCCGGCCGGAAACGGGATGACGAAGCGGATGGGGCGGGCGGGCCAGGATTGGGCGAGGGCGGGGCGGGCTAGGGTGGAGGCGGCGGCGAGGGCGGCGCCCAGACGGAGGAAGCGGCGGCGGTTCGGTGCCATGAGTCTCCCTCCCTTCGTCATTGTGAGCGCAGCGAAGCAATCTCGCTCAACTCGCTCATGACTATGCGGGTCGAGCTTGCTTCGGCGCGCTGCGCGCGCCTCGCCATGACGTTGATCTATTCTGCCGCGGCCGCCCGTTGCGCGCCTTGCGGCGTGCGGTCGCGGAAGTGCGGCAAGATCTCCTGGGCGATCGCCTGCATGTTGGCGCGGGTCATGTCGTCGGGCAGCGTGCCGAACTGGGTTTTGGTCAGCGACGTGTTGAAGCCGGCGAGGTCCTGGTACTCGGCGAGCTTCTCGCGCACCGTATTCGGGCTGCCGACGATGACGACCCCGTTCTTCACGAGATCGTCGACCGAGGTCGCCTTGCCGGTGACCTTGGCGGCGCGGATGCGCTTTATCGACTCGATGTTGCTGTAGCCGGGCGGCAGCAGCATCTCGGTCGGCATCTTGAGGAAGCGGTTGACGAGCGCGTCGAGATGCGGGCGCGCCTCGCGCATCGCCGCCGCGTCGGTCTCGGCGACGTAGATCGTGTTCGACCAGGCGAGCTGGTCGGGGGAGGCCGTATAGCCCGCCTTCTCGGCCTCGTCGCGATACATCTGGAAGAAGCGCGCCACCACGGCGATGGGCGAGAGCGTCTGCGCATAGGTGTAGCGCATCTGCGCCGCCCAGCGGATGGTGCTGCTCGAGCCTTGCGAGGGAATGAAGATCGGCGGGTGCGGCGACTGGTAGGGCCGCGGCCACGGGTTCACATAATTGAAATGATAGTGCTTGCCGACATACTGGAACGGGCCGGGCTCGGTCCAGGCGCGGATGATCAAGTCATGCGCTTCGGCGAAGCGGTCCTGCGAATGGGCCGGGTTGATGCCCATGGCGTGATACTCGGCGCCGATGCCGCGCACGAAACCGGCGATGAATCGGCCGCGCGTGAGATTGTCGAGCATCGCGTATTCTTCGGCGACCATCAGCGGATTGTTGAGCAGCGGCAGCGCGCGGCCGAGGATCGCGACCTTCGCGCGCTTGACGCTGCGCGCGAGCGCGCCCGCGAGCACGCCGGGAATTGGCATCATGCCGTAGGCGGTCTGGTGGTGCTCGTTGAGGCAGACGCCGTCGAAGCCGAGCCTGTCGGCGAGCTCCATCTGGTCGAGATATTCGTGATAGAGGCCGGCGCCCTTCCGGGGATCGTAGTGGGAGTTGGAATACGAGACCCAGGCCGAGCCGTTGCGCTCGATCGCGTCGAGGTCGGCATGCCGATAGGGCATCAGATGGAAGTTGAAGATCTTCATGCGGCGGCCCTCTCGTAATCGAGGAAGTCCTCCAGCGCGGCGAGGAACGCCGGCCGCCGCTCGATGTGGGGCAGGTGTCCGCAGTCCGAGATGACCGCTAGCTTCGCGCCGGGGATGAGCTTTGCGTAGGCGTCGCCGATCTCGCGCGGGTAGACGCGGTCGTTCGCGCCCCACACGAGCAGGGTCGGCACGTCGATGCGGTGCAGCCACTTGGCGAGATGGGGATCGTAGCCGCGCGGCTGCCAGGTGAGGCGGGCCGCGGTGGTCTGGTTCTTGAGGCCGGTGTCCTCGAATTCGGGGCGCTTCGCTCGCGCGACCATCTCGTCGGCCTGCGCCGGATCGTGGAAAAGGTCACGGATGCGCTGCTCGTCGGTGCGCAGGAACGGGTCCACCTGGGCGACGCCCGGCACGAAGATGCCAGCTGCGCCGACGAGCGTCAGCGAGGCGAGCCGTCCGGTGTTGCGCACCGCAAGCTCGGCCGCGATCCAGCCACCTAGGTCGTGGCCGACGAGATCGACGTGGTCGAGATCGAGCTGGTCGAGGAGGTCGAGATAGAAGCCCGCGAGATCCGCGATGGTGTCGAGCCAAGCGGGCGTGTCAGAGGCACCGAAGCCGGGATGCTCGGGCGCGATCACGTCATGGCGCGCCGCGAGGTCGGCGAGGCACGGAGGCCAGAGGCCGGCATCGCCGGCGCCATGCAGATAGAGGAGGGGCGGGCCGGCGCCGGCGCGGCGTACCGCGACATTGCAGCCGCGGACGTCGATCTTGTGGGCAGTCGGCTCTTCCATGCGGCGTTCTCCCGGCGTGCCGCATTCTATCGTCGTGGTGCGCCGGGGCGGAAGGCCCCGTCAGGAGCCTCGAAGCGCAACGAGGTTGGGCCGGGGCGGCAGCATCTCGGGCGTCTTCAGGTTCCACGCCAGGCCGAGCCTTGCGAGCACGAGCAGCACCCACCAGCCCGGGTCGCTCTCGCCCGGTCGCACGCCGAGGCGCGCGGAGGCCGGGAAGGCGTGGTGATTGTTGTGCCAAGCCTCCCCCATGGTGACGATGCCGCAATTGGGCACATTGTAGCCCTGCACGCCGGCGCCTTCGAGGTGCCAGGAGCGCGGGCCGCGGTTGTGCGCGAAGTAGCCGACGAGCCAGTGACCGCTGACCGACGCGGCGATGCGCACCGCGATGCCCCAGACGAGCCACGGCATCCCGCCGATGGCGACGAACAGGATCGCCCAGGGAAGCTGCTGCGCCATCCAGGTGCGGTCGATGAACCGGCAGAAGCGATCCTCGGCGACGCGGCGCTCGATCTTGAGCTCGGGCGGATGCGCGAGCGTGAGCTCGCAGTGCAGCTGCCAGAAGCCGTCGCGCAAGATCGACGAGCGGTGGGCGAGATAAGGATGGCAGTGCGCCTTGCGCTGCGCCCAGTCGCGAATATCGTGCTGGCGCATCATGCCGTACGGGCCGGCCATGCCGACCAGCGTGCCGAGGTAGACGAACAGGCGCTCGACCCAGCGCGGGCAGTCATAGGCGCGGTGGATCAGGCGGCGGTGCATGCCGAGGGAGTGGCCGAAGCAGACCGTCACGGCGGTGGTGACGACGAAAAGCGCGAGCGCGCCCCAGGTGAAGAACAGCGGGCCGCCGATCAGCGCCGCGAGGGTCATGCCCGAGATCCACAGAGATTTGACCGGCTTCCAGCGCAGGTCGCCCGCGGTCGCGTCGGTGTCGGCACTGTCGAACATGCGCGGGGAGCGGAAGGTGCTGGCCGAGGCGGCGAGCGCCTCGTCGATCGGATCATGGCTCGGGAGCCCGGGCGGGCTGCGGGCTGCATCTGTGGTCGGCAAGGCGATCATGGCCATGGCGCTGCCTCTCGACGAATCTCCGTCTACAATATTTGACTATATAACGTTATAGTTATATAGTCAATCAGCATAGGACGGCGCCGATCGTATGGACCCCGGAGCGAGACTCGGCCAAAATGGTGCGGGGAGCGACCGCTGATCGGATGGAGCTGCGGTGACGGCCGACAAGATCTTCGAAGCCCTGTCGTCGGCGCCGCGCCGGCGCATCCTCGCCTTTTTGTCGAAGACCGACATGACGGCGGGCGAGATCGTAGCGCGCTTCTCCGGCATCATGTCGCAGCCGGCGATCTCGAAACATCTCTCGGTGCTGGAGAACTCGGGCCTCGTCTGGCGCGAGAAGCGCGGCCAGAACGTGCATTACGGCCTGCGCCCGGACGCGCTCGCCGGCACGTTGGTGCAGTTTCTCGCCCAGGTCTGCCCGCGCTCGCGCCCGTTCCGTCGCGACAGCGCGGCGGCGGCAAAACGCAAGAAGGAGTCCTGACGCCACGCCGCCGGGCGTTGCGCGGCGACGGGCCGGAGGGCATGCTCCGCCGCACCATTCGCCGTGCCGGGGACCGTGCCCACAATGACCGCCGAAATCGACGCCCACACCCTCAAATCCTGGCTCTCGGACGGCGGCGAGATCGCGCTCCTCGACGTGCGCGAGGCCGGACAGTTCGGCGAGGCGCACCCGTTCTTCGCGATACCGCTGCCCTACAGCCGGTTCGAGCTCGGCTTGCCGGAGCTCGTTCCCAATCCGGCGGTGCGTATCGTGCTGGTCGACGGCGGCGACGGCGTCGCCGAGCGTGCCGCGAAGCGCGCGCAGGACATGGGCTACCGCAATCTGCACATCCTCGCCGGCGGCGCGCCCGCCTGGGGCAGGGCCGGCTACACGCTCTATGCGGGCGTCAACGTTCCGAGCAAGACGTTCGGCGAGCTGGTCGAGCATCAGCGCCACACGCCGCGCATCACCGCACGGGAGCTGCAGGCGATGCGCGAGGCGGGCGAGAACATGGTGATCGTCGACGGACGCACGCCGGCCGAATATCGGCGCATGAACATCCCCGACGGCATCTCGTGCCCGAACGGCGAGCTCGCGCTGCGCATCCACGACATTGCGCCCGACCCGACGACCAAAATCGTAGTCAACTGCGCCGGCCGCACCCGCTCGATCATCGGCGCGCAGACGCTGATCGATTTCGGCGTGCCCAATCCGGTGGTGGCGCTGGAGAACGGCACACAAGGCTGGTTCCTGGCAGGGCTGCAGCTCGAGCACGGCGCGGACCGGAACTATCCGGACGCGCCGAGCAGCGCGGGCTTGCCCGAGCGGCGCGCGCGGGCGCGTGCGTTCGCGGCGAAGCACGGGGCGGAGTTCGTCCGCGCCGATCAGGTCGGCGCCTGGGGCGCGGACCGGACGCGCACGACCTACCGGCTGGATGTACGTAGCGAAGCCGAACACCGCGCGCATGCGGTTGCGAGCTTCCGACATGCGCCGGGCGGCCAGCTCATCCAGGCGACCGACCAATGGATCGGCGTGAAGGGGGCGCGCGTCGTGCTGCTCGACGACGACCTGGTGCGTGCCCCCATGGTCGCGGGCTGGCTGCGCCAGCTCGGGCACGAGGCCTATGTGCTGGAGGGGGGCGCGTCGGCGGCGGCGACCATGGTGGAAATGCGGGGAGGCACGGTGATCGGCGCGCGGACCGATGCGGGACCGATGACCGTCCAAGAGCTCGCGGCCGCGCTGGCGGCAGGCACAGGCCAGGTGATCGACCTGCGGCCCAGCGCGGAATTCCGCAAAGGACATATCCCGGGCGCGATCTGGTCGATCCGGCCACGCGTCGTTTCGGCCGCCGATCGCGCCAAGACGATCGTCTTGATTGGGGAGAAGGAGCAGCTCGACCTGGTCGGACTCGATCTCGTCGAGGCAGGCATCCGCGATCTGCGCACGCTTCGCGGCAGTTTCCAGGCCTGGCGCGACGCCGGCCTGCCGGTCGAGGCGACGCCGGACAATCCGCCCGACGCCGACCGCATCGATTTCCTGTTCTTCACCGCGCGCCGGCACGACAATGACGTGGAGGCGGCGCGGCAGTATCTCGCGTGGGAGACGGGGCTGCTCGCGCAATTGGACGAGCAGGAGCGGGGCGTATTTCGAATTGCGTAGGGTGGGCAAAGGCGCGAAGCGCCGTGCCCACGCGATGTGGGCACGCTTCGCTTGACCACACTACGGCATGTGATTGCGGATCGAGATTGCTTGGGCCGCCTTCGGCGGCCTCGCAATGACGCCCGAAGGGATGCGCGTCACTTCGCCTTGATGGGGCTGCGCTTCACGTGGTCGAGGTTCTTGCCCTCGATGCGGATCAGGCGGCAGGGGCCGTCGCGGCGCGGCGAGTGGACGTCGTGCACGTCGTAGAGATGCTGGTCACCCGGCTTCATCGTGTAGGTGCGCACTGGCTCGACCAGATTCGGCTTGTCGCCCGCGGCCTTCTCGACGATCTTCCAGTCGGTCATCTCGGTGACCTCGCTCGCCTGGCCGTAGATCGCCCAGCTCTCGCCGTGGTCGTGCGGCTTGCCGTGCGCCGGACCGTCATAGACGTGGCCGCAAATGCAGAAGCCGAGCTCCGGATCCTCGTAGAGCACCTCGCGCGGGTCCTGGCCCTTGACGCGGGGTTTCAGATAGGTGGCGACGAAATCCTTGTCCTTGAGCGCGCGCTCGACATGGCGGCCGACGGCGAGCTTGCCGGCGCGGCCCGGATCGGCCTTGAGCGCGGCGCGGATATCGGCGGCGAACTGGTCGAGCGTGTAGCTCATGGTCATCGTGTCGGTCATCGGTTTCCTCCGATCGTTGTCGGCCGAAGCATCAGCATGAACCATAGTCCATTCGCGCCCCCAGTTCGAGTGGCCTGACCGGGGCGCCGGCCAGGGGGTAAACTGGGGCGCAAACGAGGAGAGAATGATGCGCGCCGAGCGGTTCGATTTCCCCAATGGCCAAGGACACACGCTCGCCGCGCTGCTCGAGCGGCCGAGCGGCGAGCCCGCGGCCTACGCGCTGTTCGCCCACTGCTTCACCTGCGGCAAGGACAACCTCGCGGCGAAACGCATCGCCCAGACGCTCGCCGAGCGCGGCATCGCGGTGCTGCGCTTCGACTTCACGGGCCTCGGCGCCAGTGAGGGTGAGTTCGCCAACACCAATTTCTCCTCCAATGTCGACGACCTGGTCGCGGCCGCCGATCACCTGCGGCGCACCGCCCGCGCGCCGGCGCTGCTGATCGGCCACAGCCTCGGCGGCGCCGCCGTGCTGGCGGCGGCCGCCCGAATTCCGGAGGCGAAGGCGGTCGCAACCATCGCGGCGCCGTCCGATCCCGGCCACGTGTCCGGGCTGTTCAACCAAGAAGACATCGCCGCCATCCGCGCCCAGGGCGAGCGCGAGGTGGTGCTGTCGGGGCGGCCATTCCGCATCCGGCGCGAATTTCTCGATGACGTCGCCGAGCAGAAGCTGCTGCCGCACGTGACGGAACTGCGCCGGGCGCTGCTGGTGCTGCATGCGCCGACCGACGATACGGTCGGCATCGACAACGCGACCCGCATCTTCCTCGCCGCCAGGCATCCGAAGAGCTTCGTCTCGCTCGCCGACGCCGATCACTTGCTGAGCCGGCGGCGCGACGCCATCTACGCGGCCCACGTCATCGCGGCCTGGGCCGAGCGCTACGTCGAGACCGCCGAAGCAGAGGAGCAGACGACCATGACCGAAGACAAACGCCCGGTCGTCGTGACCGAGAAAGGCGACGGCAAATTCCAGCAATCGGTCGTGATCGGCCCGCATCATTATCTTGCCGACGAGCCGGTCGCGGTCGGCGGCCTCGACACCGGGCCGTCGCCCTACGAATGGCTGATCGCCGGCCTCGGCGCCTGCACCGCGATGACACTGCGGCTCTACGCGGCGCAGAAGAAGCTGCCGCTCGAGCGCGTCACGGTCACGCTCTCGCATGCCAAGATCCACGCCGAGGATTGCGCGACCTGCGACACCAAGGAGGGCATGCTCGACCGCATCGAGCGCACCGTCACGCTCGAAGGCACGCTCGACGCCGCCCAGCGCGCCCGCCTGCTCGAGATCGCCGACCGCTGCCCGGTGCATCGTACGCTCACGTCCGAGATCGATATCCGCACCACGCTGGCGACGTAGCGCCCCGGTCATTGCGAGCGAAGCGAAGCACCCTCGTCCAACAGGCGCATGCGTTCGCGGTCCGAGATTGCTTCGCCTCGCTCGCAATGACAGCATGCAGGCATGAAAATTCGCCTCGCCGAGAATTTCCGCGCCGTCTTCTATGCGCCGTTCTATGCCACGCAGGCGCTCGGCTTCTATGAACGCGAGGGCCTCGAGGTCGAGCTCGTCACCTCGGCGGCGCCGGGGGACGCGGTGCCGGCGCTCCTCGACGGCACGGTCGATCTCACCTGGGGCGGACCGATGCGGGTGATGCGGGCGCATGACGCCGACGCCGGTTCGCCGCTGGTCTGCTTCGGCGAGGTGGTATCGCGCGATCCGTTCTATCTGGTCGGTCGGCCGGACATCACTGATTTTCGCCTCGCGGACCTCGCCAGGCTGCGGTTTGCCACGGTGTCGGAAGTGCCGACGCCGTGGATGTGCCTGCAGCACGACCTGCGGCTCGCCGGCGTCGATCCGCTCAAGGTGGCGCGCGTCGCGGACCGCACCATGGCTGATAATGTTGCCGCATTGCGCGAGGGGCGCCTCGATGTGGCGCAGCTATTCGAGCCGTTCGTCACCCGGGCGGTCGGCGCGGGTTTCGGCAAAATCCTCTACGCCGCGAGCGCCCGCGGGCCTTGCGTCTACACGAGCTTCATCGCGACGCGCGCGCGGGCGGCAGCGAGACTGGAGGCTTTCGCGGCCGTGGTTCGCGCCACCGCGAAAATGCAGGAATGGCTCGCGGGCCACCCCGGTGCCGATCTCGCCGCCGTGGCGGCGCCGTATTTTCCAGACGTCGCGCCGGTTGTGCTCGCGGATGCCCTAGGCCGTTACGGCCAGGGGCAGGTTTGGGCCGCCTCGCCCGCCATGTCGCGCGCGGGTTTTGCCCGCCTCGGCGAGAGCTTTCTCTCCGGAGGCGCCCTCTCGCGCCTGCCCATCTTCGAGGCATGCGTCGCCACTGCCTTCGGTTAGCGCTCGCATCAAATCTGCGCCTGTTTGTGGCTAGCCGCAGGGGCGCCCGTGTGTCATGCTTTTATGCATTGCTGCCATTACCAATCATAAGCACCACTCGGCAGTCGAACGAGCTGGCGACGCACCCGCGCAAGGGGAGAAACACGATGACGAGGGCATCGAGCAAAAGCCTCAGCCGCAGGGCTGTCCTCGGCGCCGGCGCAATTTTCGCCCCAGGTCTGATGGCGGTGCCGGCTGCGCGCGCTGAGGTGACCCACACGATGAAGCTGTCGATGGCGACGATCAACGACACGCAGCATGAGTGGTTCAAACGCTTCGCGGCCGCGGTCGAGAAAGATTCGGGCGGGCGCATCAAGGGAGAGATTTATCCGGCGAGCCAGCTCGGGCCGATCCCGCGCCAGATCGAGGGCGTGCAGTTCGGCTCGATCCAAGCCTACATGGGACCGCCGGAATTCCTGGTCGGCGTCGACGCGCGCTACGAGGCGCTGAGCGCGCCCGGCCTGTTCACCAGCACCGACCAGGCGGTGCGGGTCATCAATGATCCGGCAGTGCAGAAGCTGTTCTTCGGATTGGGCGAGAAGAAAGGCCTGATCGGCATCGGGTTCGCACCGATCGGGGCCTCCTCGATGGCCCTCAAGAGCGAGCTGCACCATCTCGCGGATTTGAACGGCAAGAAAATTCGTGTGCTCGCGTCGCAGTTCCAGCTCGAGATGGTGCGGCGGATGGGCGGCTCGCCGATCGCGATGACGCTCGGCGACGTGCTCCCGGCGATCCAGCAGGGCGCCATCGACGGCGCGCTCGGCGCCATCATCGTGTGGACCACCATGCAGTATCAGGACGCCGCGAAGTTCGTCCTGGTCAACGAACAGCCCTATCTCAACTCGATCATCGTGATGAGCAAGAAGTGGCTTTCCGGCCTGCCGCCCGATCTGCAGAAGATCGTGCGCGACGCCGCCGCTATGACCTCGCGCGATATCGTACCGTTCGTGAAAGAGTGGGTAGCTCAGCAGTACGACATCTGGAAGAGCCGGGGCGGCGTGCTGATCAAGCTCCCGCCGGACGAGCAGGCCGCCATGATGGCGAAGATCTCGACCATCGGCGAGGATCTCTCCAAGGACAAGCCGGAGCTCAACGCGGCCGTCAAGCTCGTGTTCGAGACGGCTCAGCGCGCGAAGTCGTGAACCGTCGCGGGAAACGATGACTTGGCAACGGTGGCAGCCCAGCAATGAATCGGCGGCGGACCCGGCGATGATCGACGTCGTTCTGCGCGGGGTGCGCGCGCTGGTTGCCGTCCTGCGCCTCGCCGCCGGCGTGCTGCTCGCCGCGAGCGTCCTCGTCAACTTCGCCAACGTGATCGGCCGCTACTTCTTCGGCTACTCGATCTACTGGGCCGAGGAGGTGATGCTGTTTCTCATGGTCGGCTGCGTCTTTCTCGGCAACGGCGTCGTCGCCTGGTCGGGCCGCCAGATCCGGATGGACGTGGTGGTCGGCAAGATGCCGGCGAAAATACGCAAGGGCCTCGATACCTTTGCCGACCTCGTCTTCATCGCCACCACGCTCACCATAATGGTGTGGGCGTGGCCGGTGATCATCAATCTCTATGAGTTCGACGAGCGCAGCCAGTCGGCCGATATCCCGATGTGCATCCCGCAGGGGCTGATCCCGGTCGGGCTCGCGATCATGGCGCTGCTCGTCGCCGTGCGGCTCGTCACCGGCCCCGGCCGCGCGACCCCGACCGGGCCGGGGGCGCCGGCCGGCCCCGGCGCGGGCAGCCACTGACCATGCTGGTATCGATCCTCGCCTATTTCGTCCTGCCCGCGGTGCTGCTCGTCCTCGGCCTGCCGATCTTTCTCGTCCTGCTGGTCACCTGCCTCGTCATCATCCTGTTCGTCGCCGACGTGCCGTCCGACGCGGTGCAGACCTTCATGTTCGGCAGCCTCGACAATTTTCCGCTGCTGGCGGTGCCGTTCTTCGTGCTCGCCGGCGAGATCATGGCGCAGGGCGGCATCGCGCGGCGCGTCGTGCTGTGGGTGGTGTCGGTGGTCGGCGGCGTGCGCGGGTCGCTCGCCGTCACCACGGTCGCGGCCTCGGAGCTGTTCGGCGCGATGGCGCATACGGCGGTCGGCACGGTCGTGGCGGTCGGCCGAATGATCTACCCGTCGCTGCGCGAGAACGGCTACAACGAGCGCTTCTCGATCGGGCTGATCGCCTCCTCGGGCGCGGTCGCGGTGGTGATCCCGCCGTCGATCGCGATGATCCTCTATTCGCTGTCGGCGCAGCAATCGGCGGTCGCGCTGTTCACCGCCGGCGTCCTGCCGAGCCTGCTGCTCGGCTTCGTCGACGCGCTGTTCGTGATGAGCTATGCGCACATCAAGGCAGTGCCGCTCACCTCGCCGGCGCGCTGGAAGAACGTGGGGGCCTCGACCAAGGATGCGAGCTGGTCGATCGGCACCGTGGTGGTGATCTTCGGCGGCATCTACGGCGGCGTGTTCACGCCGACCGAGGCGGCGGGCGTCGCCGTGATCTACTCGCTGTTCGTCACCATGGTGGTCCACCGCGAGGTCGGTCCGAAGGAGCTGTGGCGCATCATCCAGAGCTCGGTGTTTCTCATCTCGCAGATCCTGATGATCGTCACCGCCGCCGGGCTCTACTCCTGGCTGCTCACCACCAGCGGCATGCCGCAGCAGATCATCGCCTCGATCAACGCGATGCACATGCCGCCGTGGGCGCTGCTCTTGTGCATCAACGTCGTGCTGCTGGTGATGGGCAGCTTCCTCGAGCCGCCGGCCGCAATCCTGATCCTGACGCCCCTGCTGCTGCCGCTGGTGCAGGACGTCGGCGTGAGCCCGATCCACTTCGGCATCATCATGGCGGTGAACCTGTCGATCGGCATGTATGCGCCGCCGTTCGGGCTCAACCTGTTCGCCTCGCAGGCCGTGTTTCACACACCCCTCGGCACCATCTATCGCGGCGTGCTGCCGTTCCTGCTGATCAATTCCGCGACGCTGATGCTGATCACCTACGTGCCGTGGTTCTCGATGGTGCTGTTGCGCCGTTGAAGCCGGCCATGCGGGCTGTTAACGTTGCGTGGGATCGAGGCGAACCGGAGCATGGTCATGAAGAAGCTCGTCTTGGAAACGACGGCGCCATTCCAGGGATTGCCGGAGCTCGTCGCCTACGACGAGGGGCTGTTCGCGCGCGAGGGCCTCGCGGTCGAGTGGGCGGACCGCGAGAAGGGCGTGGTGAAGAAGACCGAAACCTCGGTGACGAGCCCGAAGGGCGTCGATCCGTTCGCGAGCCATGGCCGCCTGCTGGAGCAGGGCGCGGCCGACATGTACAACGCCTGCGAATGGGGCAACTACTGCCGCGTGCAGGAGACGCGCAAAGGCAGCCGCCAGGTCGGCCGCCGAGCGATCGTGAGCTATGCGGCGATCGTGGTGCGGCCGGACTCGGACGCCTACACGCCGCAGCAACTCGCCAACAAGACGGTCGGCGTGCCGTTCTACTTCGGCACCCACTACATCGCGCTGCATATGCTGGAAGGTTTCCTGCCGCGCGAGCAGATCAAGCTGTGCCGCGCGCCGAACGGCTCGCGCTACCGGCTGAAGTCGCTGCTCGACGGCGAGATCGACGCCACCACGCTGACCGAGCCGCACATCACGCTCGCCGAGAAGAAGGGCTGCCGGATTCTTTGCTCGGCCTTCTTCCACGGCACCGAGGTCGCGGCCGACCGGGTCGACGCCGAGACCTACGCGGCGTTCAACCGTGCGGTGCGCGAGGCGGTGCGGCGCATCAACGCCAACAAGCGCGCGTATATGCACTACTTCATCGACTACCACGCCAAGACCGATCCCGAGATCGCGGCGCTGAAGGTGGAGGACCTGCGCGAGAGCCGCCTCGTCGTGTGCGACCCGGCGCCGATCCCGCTCGACGAGATGACGCGCACCTTCGACTGGCTCAAGAGCTGGGGCATGCTCGAGGAGACGGCGTCCCCGCTCGAGCTGGTCAATACCGACGTGCAGAGCTTCGCGCATATCGCAGCGGAGTAGGATGGGTAAAGGCGGCCGAGATGCCCGTGTCGTTGCCGGGCGTCAGACCCGCCGTGCCCACGCGGTGCGGCGCGACTTGTCGCCAGCGATGACGCGGTAATGTTTTCCAGCGTAGCAGCCGCGTGGGCACGCTTCGCTTTGCCCACCTACGGCTCCCGCCGCTTTCTCTCCCGCAGGCGCTTCTGCTTTGCGCGATTGCCGCACACCTCCATCTCGCACCAGCGGCGCCGGTTGTTCTTGGTGGTGTCGAGAAAGAGCCAGCCGCAGTGCTCGCCGGCACACCGTTTGATCCTTGACCGTTGGGCGTGGGTCACGACCTCGATGGCCGACAGTGCCACGGGGCCGACGATTGCATCCACCGGCGCAAGCCCCGTATCCCAGCGCCAGGCGAACCCCACGCCATGGGGCGCCAGGCGCGCGTGCGCCAACGCGTGCGCGTGGATGTCGGCCAATCGGGCGAGTTGTGCCGGGCGCGGCGCCGCGCCAGTGGCGAGCGCGGTGCCGATCGCATGCAGAAGGTCGCGCAGCTCGCGCGTGCGGCGCAGGAGTTCAGCGGCGATGCGCGGAGGTGCGATCACCCGGCGCAGCGTCCGCGCGGCGGCGGCGTCGACGATGCCGGCGTGCTGCGCCCACGCGACCACGTGATCGGCGCGACGCAGATGGTCCTGCGCTTGCGGCCCGCCGCGACCGCTCGCCGTGTTGGTCAGATCGAACATCAGGGCGCCGCCGATTAGCGGCAGAACGGCGGCGCGCGATGGTAGATCGGTGGGCGGCATAACCTGTCAAGCCTCTTTCATCGGTTAGCGGACGGCGGTAGGCTATGCTAACCGCCATAGCGTTGTTGGGAGGTTAGCATGAATCGTTCGCACCTTGCTGCGGCCGTCGGCGCCGCCGTTCTGGTCGCCATGGCGGCTGCGCCCGCCGCGGCGCAGCTTGCCGGGCAGAAGGTGCACGTCGCCGTGGGCGGTCCGCTCACCACGCCCTCGGCGACCTTCGGCACCGAGATGCGCAATGCGGTCGAGCTCGCCGTTGCGGAAAAGAACGCCGCCGGGGGCGTCCTCGGCGCCCGCGTCGTCGCCGTAGCCGCCGATGACCGGGCGGACAGTGCGCAGGGCGTCGCGGTCGCCAGGCAATTCTGTGCCGATGCGGCCGTGCTCGGCGTCGTCGGTCATGTGAACAGCGGGGTGACGATCGCGGCCGGGCCGGTCTACGACGCCTGCGGGCTCGCGATGATCACGCCGATGTCGTCGAGCCCGGGCGTCACCGAGCAGGGCCTCGCCAACGTGTTTCGCCTGACCAACCGGGACGATCGCAAGGGGCCGGGCCTCGCCCGCTGGCTGTTCGCCAAAGGCAAGCATCGCGCGATCGTGCTCGACGACGGCACCATCTACGGCCGCGGCCTCGCCGACGGCTTCGTCAAGGGCTTCGAGGCCGCCGGCGGCGCGGTCGCGACGCGACAAAGCCTCAAGGCGGGCGAGACGGACTTCCGGCCGCTGCTCGAAGGGCTGCCGAAGGATTTCGACGTGGTGTTCTTCGCCGGCATCCGCGAGGGCGCCTATATCGTCAAAAGCATGCGTGCGCTCGGGCTCGAGCAGATGTTCGCTTGCGGCGACGGCTGCTGGAGCGTCGACGGCTTCATCAAGCCGGCGGGCGATGCCGCGACCGCCGGGGAGGGCGTGCGCATCCTCTCGGCCGCGCCTGCGCTCGGCACGGTGCCGGGCTCGGCCGAGTTCGCGGCGCGCTATACGGCCAAATACGGCCCGATCAACAACTACGCGGCAAACTCGTACGACTCGGCGCGCATCGTCATCGGCGCAATCGAGCGGGCGGCCGCGGCCAAGCACGGCCTGCCGTCCCGCGCCGATGTGGTGGCGGCGATGCGGGCTGGCCCCTTCCAGGGCATCGCCTACGCGCGGCCGGTCGAATGGGACGCCAAAGGCGACAACACCGCGGCGGTCATTTTCGTCAATACGGTCGACGGCGGTCGCTTCAAGGAGATCGACCAGATCGGGAAGTGAGTGGTGAGTGGGGTGGGCAAAATCGCATCGCACCGACCATCGGCGTGGACAACCGCATGCGAGGCGATTTTGCCCGCGCGGACACCCGGGCGGGGTTGCCCACCCTACCCGCGCGTCGCGTAGCCGCCATCGACCGCGAGCGTCGTGCCGGTGACGAAATCCGACGCCGCGCTGGCGAGGAACACTCCTGCGCCCGCAAGATCGTCGGGCTCGCCCCAACGCCCCGCCGGCGTGCGCGCCAGCACGGACTCGTGCAGACCGGCGATCTGCTCGCGGGCGCGGCGGGTCAGCGAGGTGTCGATCCAGCCGGGCAGGATCGCGTTCACCTGGATGTTGTCGGGCGCCCAGGCGGTGGCGAGCGAGCGGGTGAGCTGGACCAGGCCGCCCTTGCTCGCCGCGTAGGGCGCGACCATCGGGGCCCCGAACAGCGAATACATCGATGCGATGTTGATGATCTTGCCGCGGCGCGCCGCCTTCATGTGCGGATAGGCGGCTTGGGCGCAGAACAACGAGCCGCTGAGGTTGACGTCGAGCACTTGGCGCCACTCGTCCTCGGTGACCTGCTCGGGCGGCTTGCGGATGCTCATGCCGGCATTGTTGACGAGGATGTCGCAGCGGCCGAAATCGGCGATCACGGCCGCGACCAGCTTCTCACATGCGGATTTGGACGCGACTTCAACCGGGTAGAACTCGCAGCGGACGCCGACCGCCCGCAGCTCCTGCACGGCCATCTCGCTCTTCCCCTTGTCGCGCGCCGCAATCGCGATGGCGGCGCCGGCTCGGGCAAGGCCGCGCGCCATGCCGAGGCCGATGCCGCCATTGCCGCCGGTGACGATGGCGACACGGCCGGTGAGGTCGAACGGGTTCACGCTGCGGCTCCAGCTTGGTGCGCGCTCAACTGCGCAAATGACACGCGGCCCAGTGGCCGTCGCGCTTCTGCTCGAGCGCCGGCGTCTGCTCCGAGCACAGCGGCAGCTGGCGGATCGGGCAGCGGGTGTGGAAGTGGCAGCCGGTCGGCGGACGCATCGGGCTCGGCACGTCGCCCTGCAGCACCATGCGCTGGCGCTTGACGGTCGGGTCGGGGATCGGCACCGCCGACATCAGGGCCTCGGTGTAGGGATGCAGCGGCGTGGCGTAGAGATCGTGCGCGCTCGCGAGCTCGACGATCCGGCCGAGATACATGACGGCGACGCGGGTGCTGATGTGCTGCACCACCGAGAGATCGTGAGCGATGAAGATGTAGGTGAGCCCGAACTTCGCCTGCAGGTCCTCGAGCAGGTTGACGACCTGCGCCTGGATCGAGACGTCGAGCGCCGACACCGGCTCGTCGCATACGATCAGCTTCGGCGACACCGCGAGCGCGCGGGCGATGCCGATGCGCTGGCGCTGGCCACCGGAAAATTCGTGCGGATAGCGCCGCGCGTGATCGGCATGCAGCCCGACGGTCTCGAGCAGCTCGACCACGCGGGCGTCGTATTTCCGACCGTTCTTCGCCAGCCCGTGGATGGTCAGCGCCTCGCCGATGATGTTGCCGACCGTCATGCGCGGGTCGAGCGACGCGTAGGGGTCCTGGAAGATGATCTGCATGTCGCGGGCGAGCGCGCGCAGCTCGCCCTTGTCGAGCGCCGTGACGTTGGTGCCCTCGAACCACACCTCGCCGGCGGTCGGCTCGATCAGCCGCAGGATGCAGCGCCCGGTGGTCGACTTGCCGCAGCCGGATTCCCCGACCAGCCCGAGCGTCTCGCCGCTCGCGAGCTCGAAGCTCACGTCGTTCACCGCATGCACCTGCTCGGCCGCGCGCGACAGGAAACCTCCGCCGATGGTGAAGTTCTTGACCAGGTTCTTTACGCGCAGCAACGGCTCGGTCACGGTGATCCCCATCATGCCAGCACGCAGGCGACGCGGTGGCCGGGCGCGACCTCGCGCAGCGGCGGCACGGCGGCGAGGCATTCTGCCCGCGCCAACGGGCAGCGCGGCGCGAAGCGGCAGCCGGGCAACTGGTCGTGCGGGCTCGGCACCGCGCCGGCGATCGATTCGAGGCGCGACTTGTGGGTCGACGCCGTGTCGATGCGCGGGATCGAGCGGATCAGGCCTTGCGTATAGGGATGGCGCGGATGGGCGAAGAGCTCGCGCACCGGGGCCTCCTCGACGACACGGCCCGCATACATCACGACCACGCGCTGCGCCGTCTCGGCGACGACGCCCATGGCGTGGGTGATCAGCATCACGGCCATCCCGAGCCGCGTCTTCATCTCGGTCAAGAGCTCGAGGATCTGCGCCTGGATGGTCACGTCGAGCGCGGTGGTCGGCTCGTCGGCGATCAGGAGGGCCGGATTGCACGACAGCGCCATCGCGATCATCACGCGCTGGCGCATGCCGCCGGAGAACTGGTGCGGGTAGTAGTCGACCCGCCGCTCCGGCGTCGGGATGTGCACCAGCTTAAGCATCTCGATCGCGCGGTCGCGCGCGCCGCGCTTGCTCACGTCCTCGTGCAGGCGCACGACCTCGGCGATCTGGTCGCCGACCGTGTAGACCGGGTTGAGCGAGGTCATCGGCTCCTGGAAGACGATGGCGATCTCCTTGCTGCGGATGTCGCGCATCTCGCGCGGGCCGAGCGGCACGAGATCGCGGCCGCGCCAGAGGATCTGCCCGCCGGCGATGCGGCCGGGCGGCATCGCGATCAGCTTGAGCACCGACATGGCGGTGACCGACTTGCCCGAGCCGGACTCGCCGACGACCCCCAGTGTCTCGCCGCGCGCGATCTCGAGATCGACGCCGTTGACCGCATGCACGATGCCGTCGTCGGTCGCGAAGTCGGTGCGCAACCCGCGGATTTCCAGCAAACGCTCCCCCACAGCGGCGCCAACCATGACGGCTACATCACCTTTCGCGGGTCGAAAGTGTCGCGCAAGCCATCGCCGACGAAGTTGAGGGTGAGCACCGTGAGGAAGATCGCGGCGCCGGGAAACAGCGCCCAGTGCGGCGCGACATCGAGGTTGTCCTTTGCGTCGAACAGCAGGCGCCCCCAGCTCGGGATGTCGGGCGGAAAGCCGAGGCCGAGGAACGAGAGCGTCGATTCGGAAATGATCGCGGCCGCGACCTCGATGGTGCCGGCGACGATCACGGGGCCGAGCGCGTTCGGCAGCATGTGGTGCACGACCTGCCGCCAGGTGGTGGCGCCGAGCGCGCGCGCCGCCTCGACGAACTCCTTCTCGCGCAGCGAGAAGAACTGCGCGCGCACGAGGCGGGCGACCGACATCCAGCGAAACCCGCCGATCACGGTGACGATGAGGATGAACACGCCGACCTCGGGGCCGACGATCGATTTCAGCGCGTCGCGGAAGAGATAGATGATCAGCAGCAGCAGCGGCAGCTGGGGCAAGGAGAGAAAGAGGTCGGTGAGCCACATCAGCCCGGCATCGAGCCAGCCGCGGGAAATGCCGGAGAGGGCGCCGATGACGGTGCCGACGAGGACCGCGACCAGCATGGAGGCGAGGCCGACCGCGAGCGAGATGCGCCCGCCATAGAGGACGCGGGCGAGCAGGTCCTGGCCGAGGTCGTCGGTGCCGAACGGATGCGACCACGAGGGTCCGGACAGCGTCGCGGCGAAGTCGATGTCGTTGATCGGAACGCGCCATATCATCGGGCCGACCGCCACCGTCAGAGCGATCAGCAGCAGCAGAACGGCGCTCGCCAGCGCGAGCTTGTGGCGGCGGAAGCGGCGCCAGGCATCGAGCCCGGGCGACATGCGCCGGCGCGGCGCGGCCGCGACGGCGGCGAGCGGCGCGCTCTGCGCCGCGGACGCAGCCGCGGCCGGCGCCTTCGGCGCTGGCGCCTCAGCGATAGGAGATGCGTGGGTCGAGCCAGCCATAGATCAGGTCTGCCAACAGGTTGAACAGGATGACGAGGCAGGCGAAGACGAACGTGACCGCCATGACGACCGGCGTGTCGTTGGAGAGGATCGAGGTGATGAGCAGCGAGCCGATGCCGGGCACGCGGAAGATCTGCTCCGTGATGATGGCGCCGCCGAACACGGCCGGCATCTGCAGCGCCACCAGCGTCACGACCGGGATCAGCGCGTTGCGGACCACGTGCTTCATGATGACGGCGCGCTCGGGCAACCCCTTGGCGCGCGCCGTCGTGACGTAATCGAGCCGGATCACGTCGAGCATGGCGGAGCGAACGTAGCGCGTCCACGACGCGCCCTGAAACAGGCCGAGCACTGCGATGGGCATGATCGCCTGCTTGATGTGCTCCCACACCCATGGCCAGCCGCTGCCGCCGATGTCGGTCCGGTAGACGAATGGCAGCCAGTGCAGCTCGATGCTGAACAGAAGAATGAAGAGAAGGCCGGTGAAGAAGGTCGGCAGCGAGAAGCCGATGAACGCGAAGGCGGTGGCGAGCTGGTCGAACCACGAATAGGGCCGCGCCGCCGCGAAGACGCCGACCGGCAGCGCGATCAGCAGCGCCAGCACCTGCGAGGAGCCGATCACGGCGAGCGTGGTCGGCACCCGGTCCACGATCAGCCGGCTGACGTCGATGCGGCTGATGAACGAGAAGCCCCAGTCGCCGTGCAGCATGGCGACGAACCAGTGCAGGTAGCGGATCGGCAGCGGGTCATCGAGCCCGAACTGCTTGCGCAGCGCCTCGTGCACCTCGGGCGGGATGTCCGGGCTCATCACCATGTCGCCGAACGGGTCGCCCGGCGCGAGCGCGAGCACCGCGAACAGCACCATGCTGATCCCGATCAGGCTCGGAATCGCGATCAGCAGGCGCCGGAGGAGATAGCGACCCATGGGTCAGCGCGCGCTCCGCTCACGTCGACCCGTTGGTCGTCCGCGGTGGTCGAGGCGTCCTCACGCCTCGCGGTACCAGCTCGCAAGGTGCGACAGGTCGTTGTCCCAGCTCGTGAGCGGCGGCGTGCGCAGCTTGTTGGAGAGGGCCTGCGCCTTCGGCCGGTTGACGATCGGGATGACGGTGTGCGCCTGGCAGACCAGGTCGTTCATGCGGATGAACAGGGCGGCGCGCTTGACCGGATCGAGCTCGACCATCGAGTCCTTGTAGGCCTTGTCGTACTCGTCGCTGGTCCAGCGCGTGACGTTGCGGCCCTGGAATTTGTTCGCTTTGTCGGAAATTTCCCACGACAGGAACTGATCCATGAACGGCTGCGGATCCGGATACGGCATGGTCGTGTTGTACATCTGCAGATCGCAGTAGAAGTGCGTATAGGTGTCGGGGTTGCCGACGTCGGACGAGAAGAACACCGAGGCCGGCACGGCCTTGAGCTCGAGGTCGATGCCCGCCTTCTGGCACGCCTGCTTGTAGATCGCCTGGTTCTTCTGACGCGGCGCATTGATCGAGGTCTGGTAGACGAAGTGCAGCCGCTTGCCGTCCTTCGCGCGGATGCCGTCGGCCCCGGGCTTCCAGCCGCCGGCGTCGAGAAGCTGCTTGGCCTTCTCGATGTTGAACTCCATCGGATTGTTCTTGGAGTGATATTTCGGCGGATTGTTGAGGAAATCCGCGGTCGCGACGCCGGCGCGGCCATAGATGAACTCCTGTACCGATTTGCGATCCATCAGGAGGGCGAGCGCATTGCGCACCGACGTGTCGGACAGGATCGGATGCTTGGACTTGATGCTGGCGCGCTCGCCGTCGACCTCGTTCCAAGGATCCCGGGTGTTGAGCTGCACGTGCTCGATATCGCCGCCCGGCGCGATGTTGATGTGGCCCTTGCCGGCGGCCTCGAGCCTTTTCAGGATCTCGTCCTCGACCTGCATGTTCCAGGCATAGTCGTACTCGCCGGTCTGCATCACGGCGCGCGCGGCCGAGACTGCGTCGCCGCCGCCCTTCATCTCGATCGTGTCGAAATAGGGCCGGTTCGGCATGTGGTAGTCGGCGAAGAGCTCGCCGCGCACGAGGTCGCCCGGCGCGAACGAGACGAACTTGTAGGGGCCGGTGCCGACCGGCTTGAGGTTGGTCGGCGCCTCGCGCGATTTGGCGCCCTTATAGGCCTCGAACAGGTGCTTGGGGATGACGGCGCCGCGCTGGCCGACGAACGGGTTCGCCCAATATGGCGTCGGATTGGCGAAGTCGATCTTGATGGTGAGGTTGTCGATCTTCTCGACCTTCATGTCCTTGTAGCTGCCGATGCTCACCGCGGCCGTCGCCGGATCGGTCACATACTGCCAGGTGAAGATCAGGTCGTCGGCGGTGCAGGGCTTTCCGTCGTGCCACTTCACGTTCGGCTTGAGCTTCCAGGTGACGGTCTTGCCGTCGCGCGAGAGCGTGTCCTTCTCCAGATCCGGCAGCTCGGAGGCGAGGATCGGGACGAGGTTGCCGTCGCGGTCCCAGGCGGCCAGCGGCTCGTAGAAGATGCGTGAAGCCTCCTGGTCCTTGGTGCCGACTGCGAAATGCGGGTTGAGCAGGGTCGGGGCCTGCCACCACAGCACCTTGAGCGCGCCGCCGCCGCCGCGCTTGGTCGGCTTGTAGTCGAACGGCTCCGCGGCCGCCGCGATCCCGTTATGGGCGAGCATCTGTTGCGCCAGCGGCGCCGTGAGCCCCAACGCGACCATTCTCTGCACAAACGCGCGCCGGGACATCTTTCCGGCTTTCACCCGGCCGATCAGGCCTCGCAGCTGCTGCTCGTTCATGGCGTACGCTCCCAGTTATGCCGGCGAGAGGCAACTTTTGTGCCGTGTCTCGCCGCCCATCTAGAACAATGCTAGCGCAGGACGCGGACAAGAGACATCGACTTTTTGCCACGCCCTCGCGGCCTTGCCGTCCGTGCAGGCTTATGAAGCAAACGCCGGGCCGTTGCGTGCCCAGTCTCGGCTCACCCAACACGCCGCCGGGGCAGGACCGGGTCGCTGACCCCGGCCATTCCGGCCAGCATCAGCAGGGTCAGCAGCGCACTCTGCGGCCCGAGATGCGCATTTGTGGGCCTGTACCACTCATTGAGCGAGTGCTGGCCGCCGCCTTCGCCGCCGCCGCCGATGGTTACGGCCGGGATGCCGAGCGACATCGCGATGTTCGAATCCGTGCTCGATGCCGCAAATTCGAGCGGTGCCCCGGGTGCCACCGCGGTGACGGCGCGGCGCGCGGTCTCGATGATGGTGGAGGACTGCGGCGTCGCGCCGGCCGGGCGGTCGCCGATCAGCTTGATCTCGACCGTGATCTTGTCGGAGCGCCAGCGAGCGTTCTCCTGCGCCACCGCATGTTGCACGATTGCGAGCGACTTCTCCTCAAGTTGCAAAAGCGCGTCGGCGGCGTTGGAGCGCAGGTCGAGCGCCATGCGCGCCTCCTTGGCGATCGCATTGACCGAAGTTCCGCCGCGCACGGTGCCGACCGTGAACGTGGTCTTCGGATCGGCGGGCGGCTGCAGATCGGAAATCCCTGCGATCGCCCGCCCCATGGCGTGGATCGGGCTCGGCAGACCGTAGGCCGAGAAGCTGTGGCCGCCCGGCCCGGAGAAGATGATCTCGTAGCGATGGCTGCCGGTCGCCTGGTTGACGATGCGGCTCACCTTGAGCCCATCGATCGCGACGAAACCGTCGAGGTCCGGATGGTCGCGCAAAAGCGCCCGCACGCCGCGCAGGTTGCCGAGCTCCTCCTCGCCGACCGAGCCGACCCAGAGGAGGTCACCGACTGTCTCGATCCCGTTTGCGCCCATGTTGGAGCCCATGGCGCGCAGCAGCGACAGGATCACGGCGAGGCCGCGCGCATTGTCGCCGACGCCGGGGCCGTGCAGCGTCCCGTCCGCCTCCTTGACGCGTACGTCCGTGCCTTCGGCGAACACGCTGTCGAGATGCGATACGACGGCGATGCGCGGCCTGCCGCCGCTGCCCGCGCGCAACCCGATCACGTTGCCTTCCGCATCGATCGCCGCATCGGCAAGGCCGAGCTCGCGGAAGCGCTGCAGGAAATACTCGGCGCGCCGGCGCTCCTTGAACGGCGGCGAGGCGATCTCGGCGAGCGTACGCTGCTCGGCCACCGTCCGCGCCGTATCCGCCTCGAGCTCGGCGAGGATTTTGCCGACCGTCGGATTCTTCTGCAGGGCGTTGAACGCCGTCTCGATGCTGGTCGCTGCCGTCCGTTGCATGGATGTTTCCGATTACCGCCTCATGATTTGAGCGGCGGATAATCGCGCGAATAGACCGGCTGCGCCAGGAACCATTTCGGATCGTAGGTCCAGAACTGGCTCACGGCCGGATAGGCCTTGATCGTCTTGTTGACCATCTTGCCGCCCTGCTTCTCGACGCGGCGGATGTAGATCGGGCACACGATGTTGTTGTGATCGTCGAAGCTGATCGGGCCGCGCGGCGTATCGGCGAGCTTGACCGACCGCATTGCGGCGATGAGCGCGGACGGATCGTCGGACTTGCCGTTGGTTTTCTGCAGAGCCGCCTCGATGACCTGGCCGTTGAGGTAAGAGGTGGCCGCATAGGTCCCGATCGCGACATTGGGCCCGGCGTGCTTGTGCATGTCGGCGAGGAAGCGCCGGTTGGCCTCAGTGTCGAGATCGAGCGTGTAGGGACAAGAGTTGATCAATCCGATCGCCTCGTCGCCGAAGCCGCCCATGATGGTGTCGTCGGCCGCGGTCGTGCCGCCGAGCAGCTGCGGCTTGAGCCCGAGCTCGTGGTAGGCCTTGGTGAACTTCAGCGGATTGGATCCCGTGAGCCCCTGGCAGACCACGTCGCAATCCTGGATCTGCGCGATGTAGGGCACGTAGTCCGGCGTGTTGAGCGGCGACCACAGCTTCTTGACGACGCGGCCGCCGCCGTCCTCGAAGGCGCGCTGGAAGCCGCCGCACTCCTCGTAACCGAAGGCGAAATCGTCCATCATGGTGACGGCGCGTTTGCCCTTGAGCTCCTTGAGCGCATAGTCGGCGAGCGGGTAGAGGCCCTGCGCCGACGTGTAGGAGGTGCGCAGCAGGTAGGGATTGCCGCGCCGTTGCGTGACGTCCTCGGCGCCCGCGAACGCGAGCGTCGGCATCTTGTTCTGGGCGAGATAGTCGAGGATCGCGAGCAGCTCGAAGGCCGCGAACGGGCCCATGACAAGGTCGACCTTGTCGCGCTCGACGAGCTCGATCGCCTTGGTCTTGGCGCCGGCCGGGTTGCCGCCGGTATCCGCGACCGTGAGATCGACCGTGCGCCCGCCGAGCTTGGAATCGTGCGACTTGAGATAGGCGCGGAAGCCTTCCTCCATATGGATGCCGCCGGCGGCGAGCGGCCCGGTCTTCACCGTCATCAGGCCGATCTTGAGCGGCGCGCTCTGTGCGACCGCCGGCATGGCGATCGTGTCGGCGATCGTGGTGGCGATGGTGGCGGCGCCGGCCGTGGCCGCGGTGCCCTGCATGAAATTGCGACGATTGATGCGAGCCGACATGGTTGTCCCTCCCAGGACTTCGCTCTGCGTTCCCTCGACTTTGCGAGGCGCGACGTTTCGCCGGCCTCGTCCTTACTTATGCGAATTCGCGGCGCCGCTCAGGCGCCGTGCACGCCGGCCGACCAGCCGTGCGGGGCGAGATATCTCTCGGCAACCTCGCGCGGCTCGTCCTCGAGCGGCGTCGCCATCGTACCATTCCAGCGGGCGAGAAAACCGGCCATGGCGACGGCTGCGACAATCTCGACGATCTCTTCCTCGCTCCAGTGGGCGCGCGCCCTCGCGAAGAGCTCGTCCGTGACCGCGTTGGGCACGGCGCTGGCGGCGACGGCGAGCGCCAACGCGGCCTTCTCGGCGGGCGTGAACTGCGCACTGCTCTCGACGTCGGCGAGCGCCGCGAGCCGCGCCGGATCGACGCCGAAGTGAATCGCACCGCTGGCCGTGTGCGCCATGCTGTAGGCGTCGCCGACCGCGCGGCTCGCCGCATAGGCGATCAGCCGCTTGAGCCCGCGGTCGACCTTGCTGTCCGGGCTCCAGATGACGGCCTGCATCGCCACGAAGGCGCGCACCAGCGCAGGCATGCGCTGCATGGTCAGCACGCTGTTCGGCACGAAGCCGAGCGACTTGAGAAAAGAGGCGAACTCTCCGGCAAGCTCCGGCGCGTCGCCGGGCGGCAGCGGCGCGATGCGTGGGCCGGCCGTCGTCATCCGAGGCTGCGCTGCAGCAGCAGGAGCAGGCCGCCGACGATCGCGGTGTTCGCCAGCATGGCGTTGCGCATCACCGCCTTCTTGAACGGATCGGGCGCCTCCCAGAAGCGCAGCAGCAGCGCGGAGGCGAGCACCGTGAAGGCGATCAGGCAGCCGGCGCCGACCGCCGGGTGCCAGTTGAACAGCACCAGCGCGCAGCCGACGAATTCCAGCGTCTGGCCGATCCAGAAGGTGGCGAGCGGGAAGGGGGCGCCGGCGGCCTTCAGCCGGTGCACATGGTCGTCGACTTGGGCTTTGAGGCAATTGCGGCCGCCGACCACGAGAAAGAAGAAGACGATGCACCAGCGCCCGATCGTCACCAGCCATGACGGATCATTGTAGAACGCGTGCATCCTCGTCCCCCGGCGTCGTTACGTTGCGTCAGTGCGCCTTACCCCATAGCCGCGCCGAGGCGATGTCGGCGCCCTTGCGCAGCGAATCGAGCTTCGCCCACACCACGTCCTCGGCCACCCATTCGCGGCCCGCGAAGGTGCCGAAGCCGCAATCGGTCGATGCGATCACGCGCTCGCGGTCGCCGACCGCTGCGACGGTCTCCTCGAGGCGCTTGGCCACCACCTCGGGGTGCTCGACGAAGTTGGTCGTGGTGTCGATCACGCCGGCGACCAGCAGCAGGTGATCCGGCAGCTTGCGTTTACGCAGCACCGCAGTCTCGTGCTGGTGGCGCGGATTGCCGAACTCGACGCTGAGCGCGCCCACCTTCGCCTGCTCGAGCACCGGCAGCACGCTGGCGAACGGGATGTCGTGGGTGTGCGGCCCTTCCCAGTTGCCCCAGCAGCAGTGCAGGCGAATCTGATCGCGCGGCAAGCCCTCGATCGCGCTGTTGATCGCCGCCACGATGGTCTCGGCGGCGGCGATGAACTCGGCTTCGGACTTGTCCTGAAAGCCGATGGTGCGGTCCATGGCGAGATCGGGTGCGTCGATCTGCAGCACGAAGCCCGCCTTGGTGATCGCGGCATATTCGTTGCGCATCTCGCGCGCGAGCGCGAACACGTAATCGCGGTGGCTCGGGTAGTAGGCGTTGATGAGCGTGCTCGCGATGATGCCGGGCGAGGGCGCCGTCATGAAGCAGTCGGACGGCCTGCGGCCCGCCGCCGCGGCGTTGCGGGCGAGCCGCGCGACCTCGGCGTCGATCGCGGTCGTGTCCTTGTAGCGCACCTCGGCGATCGCCTGCGGCGCATTGAACTGCTTGCCGCGGCGCGGGAAGCGCTCGGCCAGAAGCTTGCCGAAGTCGGGGAAATCGGCCATGTCGCGCGGCCGCGGCCGGTTCGACTGGCCGCCGAAGCCGGACATGCGCAGCGCCACATAGGTCTGGAAGCCGACCCGGCCCTGCTCGCCGTCATTGGCGATGTCGATGCCGAGCTCGCGCTGCTTGCCGAACACCAGCGCGACGCGGCGCTCGATCTCGGCGTCGAGCGCTTTTGCGTCGACGCTTTCGCCGAGCTCGGAGCGGATCAGCAGCTCGTTGAGCCGCTCCCCGCGTGGGAGGCTGCCCACGTGGGTCACCAGGAGCCGCTCGTCGCTCTTGCGCATCGTTCCTCACGCCACCTTCGAGGGCGTGGCTTTCTTCTTGGCCCAATAGTCGCCCGAGGCCTTGGTGGCGGCAAGCCTGTCGGCGTCCTCGTAGCCCGGAGCCATCGAGGCGGACGTGGTGGCCATCACCTGGTGATGATCGATGTTGAGCAGGCGCAGCCAGCTCTGCTGGCCGAGGGTCAGGCCGATCATGCAGCCGAGCTCGACGAGCTCCGGCTCGCTGAAGTGCTTGTGCATGCGATCCCAGAACGCGTCGTCGGTCTCGCCGCGCCAAGTGATCGCCTCGGCGTAGGCGAGCGCCGCCTTCTGCCGCTCGTTGTACTTGGTCGAAGACTCGAAGTTGATCAGGTCCTTGACGTGGTCCTCGATCAGGGCGCCGGTCCGCGTCGTCTTCTCGGAACGCTGGTTGCCGCAATACTCGCACTGCACGGAGCGCGAGACGTAGAGCCGGCACAGCTCCTTGATGGCGTGGTCGAGCACCCCGTTGTGGAAGAGATCGCGCCACGAGTTGGCGAAGAACCAGAACGCCGCCGGCACGTGCGCGCGCACCGCGGTGCTCTCCGGCCGCGGCGTGCCCTCGCGCTCGCAGCGCCGCATCTCCTCCTGCATGGCGGCGTCCATCTTCTCGAACGGGACGTAGCTGATGCGTTGCTTGGGTATGGACATATTGAGGTCTCCTTGCGGATCGGCTTGTCTAGGCGGCGCGTCCACCGCCGCGCACGAGCGCGGCCGCGAGGCTTTCCTCGCGCGCGGCGTCCTGCGCCTTGGCGTAGTCGGCGGTGGTCGTGTACTCGGTGGCTGCGCCCTCCTTCACGTCGATACCGGCTACCTTGCGGGCGAAGGCCGCGAAGGGTCCGGCGCCGGTGAACTCGGCGCGTTTGAGGGTGAGCGACAGCAAGGTCTGCAGCGGCGTACCGTTGAAGTTCTCGAACATGTAGAGCCTGCCGCCCCAGTCGGTCAAATAGAGATCGCGGATCACCCGGGCGAGCTTGATGCGGTCATAGGGCTCGCCGGTGGGCCCCTTGTTGAGCCGCTCGAACCATGGGCGCATGGTGGGATCCTGCCACTGCGCCTCGGTGGGAAACATCAGCGCGCTGCGGCCGCACAGGTCGATCAGCTCGTGGATCATCCCGCCGAACTGCTGGAGGAAATAGACCCGCCCCCAGTTGAAGAGCTGGATGTTCGGCTTGTAGAGCCCGCCCGGCGTGTAGAAGCCGAGGTCCTCCGACGCCACCACGTGGGCGTAGACCGACTGCTGGAAGCCGATGATCTTCGCGAGCCGCGACTGCACCGCGTCGATCTTGGCGGTGCCGAGATGCTCGCACACCAGGATGGCGAGGCCGGCGAGCAGCTCGGCGCGCACCGCCTGGCGCACCAGCGCATGATAATGCACCCAGTCGAACACGCGCTGCGGATAAAGCTTGGCGTGATCCGGGTTGCCGATGTGGAAGACGTATTTCCACGGGATCAGCACGTTGTCGAACAGCACGGTGGAGTCGAGCTCGTCGCCCTGGGCGGCGAGCGGGTGCTCGGTCGCATCCGCCTTCACGACGCTCTCGCGGCACACGATGGTCACGCCTTTGGCGTTGGCGGGGCAGACGCCATAGATGACCTGGTCGCCCTTGGCGCCCGGTCGGAAGAACACGCCGAGATGCAGGAAGTCGCCGAACGCCGAGCCGGTGCCGATCGCCTTGACGCCGTTGACGACGATCCCTTCGTCGTTGGTCGCGACCACGCGCAATGCCGGCGAGTTGGCGTGCGCATCGGCGCTGGAGCGATCCGCCTGCGGGTCGACGAAATGCGGCGCGCAGACGAGATCGTTCTCCATGGCGTGGCGATAGAACTCGACGATGTTGCGCGCGAGCCCGCGGCCGTCGGCGCCGACGGCGGCGCTTTCCCACGGCTGCGGATCGTCGACGTAGGTGACCAGGATGTAGTTCTGCACATCGGGCGTGCGCGGGCAGGACGCCGCCACGAAGTGCTTCATGATGAACTCGTGGTACTTGCGCTTGCGGACCAGCGCCGTTTTGCTGCGGTGCTGGAACCAGGTCATCGAGCGGCGCGTGCCGTCGTCGTCGACGAAGGTGAGGACGTCCTGCAGGTCGGCGCGGCGATGCAGGTCGAAGAATTCGGCGGTGCGCCGGGCATAATCGCGCGTCAGCGGGTGGGTCGCGACATTGTCGATCTTCTCGTTGCCGACCCAGACCACGCGCCCGTCATCGAGCGAGCGCAGGTAATGCTCGCCGCTGCGCAGCGCGACACGAGCCGCCGGTCTTTCACCGGCTTGCCTTTCGCGGGATTGGGCGTCCATGGTCGCCTCCCTGCGCCGGGCCGGCGGCACGCGCCGGCGGGCGGGCGTTTGTGATTATCAGCTAGCTTACGCCTGATCCGCCGCGTACTCTATGCAGCCATGGCTATTGAGACTATTCCGACAGGTTATGCAGGCGCGATCGAGCTGCGCGATTTCGAGGTGCTCGACGTGCTGTTGCGCGAGCGCAGCCTCACCCGCGCCGCCAAAGTGCTGGAGGTGACGCAGCCGGCGCTGAGCAAGACGCTCGCGCGCTTGCGCCGTTATTTCTCCGATCCGCTGCTGGTGCGCGCGGGGCTGCGCATGGAGCCGACCGCCAAGGCGCTCGAGCTCGGGCAGCCGGTCGGCGGCATTCTCGAGCGCGTGCGCGCGCTGCGCAGCGCGCACGTCGCGTTCGATCCGGCGACCTCGAGCCGCACCTTCAATTTCTGCGTGGTCGATGCCGGGGTGATCAAACTGCTGCCGCCGCTGGTCAATCATCTGCTCGCCAACGCGCCGCGGGTGCGCGTGCGTACCGTCGCGCTCGACGCCCAGCAGCTCGAGCCGTGGCTCGCGTCCGGCAACATCGATTTCGCCATGGGCTCGTTCCCGGCGCTCACCAAGGCGGTGCGCCGGCAGCTGTTATGGACCGAGAACTATGTGAGCGTGGTGCGCAACGGCCACCCGCGGCTTGGTCGCCGGCTGGGTCGCCGCCCGTCGGCGGCGGCGTTCGCGGGCGAGAAGCACGTGCTGGTTTCTACCGTCGGCACCGGGCATGCGCACCAGCTGGCCGAGCGCGCGATCGAACGCGCGGTCGCGCCGGAAAACATCGTCTGCCGCGTGCCGATGTTCATCGGCGCCGCGGTGCTGGCCAAGCACACCGATGCGGTCGCGACGCTGCCGCGTTCGATCGCGACCGTGCTGGCGCGCGATCTCGACCTCGCGATCATCCGGCCGCCGCTGCGGCTGCCGGAGATCGGCATCTATCAATATTGGCACACCCGGTTTCACCGCGAGCCGGGCAGCCAGTGGATCCGCGCGGTGTTCGCGTCGCTGTTCGGCGATCGATGAGCGTCAGTGCGCGGTGCCGATCACGACGACGAGGTCGGTCGGCTCCGGCGGATGCGGGGCGAGCTGCTCGTCGCTCCAGCCGGCGATCTTGATGACCTGTCCGGTGGCGGCGCCCGAATCGACCGATACGGCCGTCGGCTCCACGACGTTGAGGCCGCTGGCGTCGAGAAAGAAGGTGTGATCGCCGAACACCTCGTTGAGACGCGGCAGCGCCGGATGGTCCTCCGGAATCGGCTGTGCGTCGAACTGGGCGAGTGTCCGCTCGACCTGCTCTGAGGTCAATCGCATGGCATGCTCCTTGTTGGATTGGGCGGCTGCGCAGTCTCCGCGAGGACGCCCGTCTCGTGCCTAAACGCCTCCCACGCGACGTGGTTGCGAGTTGACCGCAGCGGCTTGCACGCGGCGTTGCAGATGGGATCGCGACGCGCGCGATCAAGGGCGCATCACATCGCTGCCGCAATTGATGTGAGTTCCGCCACGGAATGACGGAATGCGCCGCCAGGGAGGCGAGTTCCGAGCGCCGCAGCGACGATCACAGACCCAGATAGGCCTTGCGAATCTCAGGCATGGCGGCGAGCGTCGCGGGCACGCCTTCGGTGAACAGGCGGCCTTCGGCGATCACATAGGCGTAATCGCTCACTGCGAGCGCGAGATGCACGTTCTGCTCGACCAGCAGGATGGTGAGCCCACCCTGCTTGAGTCGCTTGAGCGTCATGAACAGCTGGTGCACCACGACCGGCGCGAGGCCGAGCGAGAGCTCGTCGATGATGAGGATGTCGGGATCGGACATCAGGCCGCGCGCGATCGCGACCATCTGCTGCTCGCCGCCCGACAGCGTGCCGGCGCGCTGGTGCTGGCGCTCGGCAAGACGAGGAAACAGGCTGAACACCTCGTCGCGGCGGGTCGCGTATTTGCGCGCCGCGCGTTTGGAGTAGGCGCCGAGCTCGAGGTTCTCGCCGACCGTCATGGCGCTGAACAGCTGGCGCCCTTCGGGCACCATGACGAGACCGCGCGCCGCCTTGGCGTGGGTCGGCAGACGCGTCACGTCCTCGCCGTCGAAGGTGACCTTCCCGCGCCATGGCGTGATGGCGCCGACGACGGAGCGCAGCGTCGTGGTCTTGCCGGCGCCGTTGGCGCCGACGATCGCGGTGAGCTGGCCGCGCCGCGCCGCGAGCGAAACGCCCCACAGCACCTGGACCTCGCCGTAGCCGGCTTCGAGCGCTTCGGCCCGGATGATGATGTCGGCCAAAGGTTGCGCCATCGCTCACGCCACCCCTTGCAGCTCGGCCGCGAGCTTGGGGTCGCCCAGATAGGCCTCGATGACGTCGGGATTCTGCGACACCTCGGCCGGGAGCCCCTCGGCGAGCTTGGCGCCCGAGCTGAGCACGACGATGCGGTCGGATAGATTCATGATCGCCTGCATCAGGTGCTCGATGATGACGATCGAGACGCCGCGCTCGCGGATGCGGCGGATGACGCCGATCATGTGCTCGATCTCGGTCGGGTTGAGGCCGGCCAGCACCTCGTCGAGCAGCAGAAGCGTCGGCTGGGCGCTGAGCGCGCGGGCGAGCTCGAGCCGCTTCTTGCCCGCGATGGTGAGATGCAGCGCCAGCATGTCGGCGCGATCGTCGAGCCCCGCGACCCGGACGGCCTCCCAGGCCGCTGCCCGGCTTGCGGCGAGCGACAGGTTGCGACGGCCGAAGCACGCGCCGACCATGCAGTTCTGCACCACGGTGAGGTGGGTGAGGGGCTGGACGATCTGGTGCGTGCGGGCGAGGCCTGCCCGTGCGACGTCGTAGGGCTTGCGGCCCGTGATGTCGGCGCCGGCGAATAGGATGCGGCCGGTGTCCGGCTTGAACACGCCGTTGATCAGGTTGAACAGCGTCGACTTGCCGGCGCCGTTCGGTCCGATCAGGCCGAGGATCTCGCCCTCGCGCACCTGGAACGAAAGATCGCGCACCGCCTGCAAGCCGCCGAAGCGCTTGCCGACCTTCTGCAGCTCGAGGATCGCGCTCATTCGAGCACCCGCTGGAGGCGCGGGAAGCGGGCGTACAGCCAGCCCATGAGCCCGCTCGGGAAGAACAGCACGATGACGAGAAGCAGCGCGCCGGCGAGGACGAGCTGGAAGTTCGAGAACATTTCCGAGGTGAGCAGGTAGCCGCGCAGCTGCTCGTAGAGATAGGCGCCGAGCGCGACACCCGTGACGGTGCCTTGCCCGCCGAGCATGGTGATCACCATCGCCTCGGTCGAGAGGTTGAGGTCGAAAGCGTCGGTCGGCTGGATGAACGCGCTTTTGAAGAAGTAGAGCCCGCCCACGACCGCGGGCAGGAACGCGGAGGCGCTGTAGACCATCGCCTTGTAGCGCGGGGTCGGCACGCCGAGGATCGCCGCCGCGTCCTCGTTCTGCCCGATGGCGAGGAGCCCGAGGCCGAATTTCGAGGTCTTGATGGCGTAGCTCAGGTAGAGCGAGAGGCCCATCGCGGCGACCATCGCGAAATAGATGACCCACAGCGCCTGCCGCGGTCCGCCGAGCGGCGCGAACACCTCGGTCGAGAGGTAGATGCCGGACGCGCCGCCCCACGGATTGAAGTTGGACGCGAAGGCCTGCGCGGCCTCGACGATGCCGATGGTGGCGAGCGCGAAGAAATGGCCGCGCAGGCGCAGGATGCCGATGCCGAAGATGAACGCGAGCAGGCTGACGCCGACCCCCGCGGCGAGCAGGCTCAGACTCAGCGGCCAGCCGTGCGCGCTCACCAGCCAGACGCAGATGTAGCCGCCGAGACCGAAGAACACGATGCTGCCGAAGTTGACGTAGCCGGTGTAGCCGAGCATCAGGTTGAGGTTGCTCGCGAGCACGATGTAGACGGCGGCGAGGATCAGGTTCTCGCGCAGCCCCACGTCGTTGCCGATCACCGGCGCGATCACGAAGGCCGCGATCACCAGCGCGATGATCCAGAAAAAGGGGCGGCCGACGATATGCGGCATCAGAGAGCGTGGCATCAGAGCGCCCTGCGTCGCCGCATCACGAGACCGTTCGGGAAGGCGATCAGCACGAGCACGAACAGCACGAACTCGATCACCAAAGTCCAGCTCACCGGCACGAACGGCGTGACGGCGCCTTCGAGCACGCCGATCGCGAGGCCGCCGATCAGGGCGCCGACCGGATTGCCGAACCCGCCGAGCACCGTGACGATGAAGCTCTTGAGCTGATATCCGTCGCCGGTCAGCAGCGTGAACGGATAGAGCGTGCCGATCAGCACGCCGGAGACGCACGCCAGCGCGACGCCGAAGCCGAACGCCATCGCGAGCACCTGCCTGGTCGGAATGCCGACCAGCTCGGCGGCCTCGCGATTGTTGGCGACCGCGCGCACCGCCTTGCCGAGGCGCGTGTGGCGCAAGAAGAGATAGAGCGCGGCGGCGATCAGAGCGGCCAGGATGGCGGCCACGATGTGGACGCCCGGAAACGTGTAGCGGCCGAGCGTGAGGCCGGGCAGCGAGACCTCGACGTTGAACAGCCCCGTGCCCCAGATTCCGGTGCCGATGCCGATCAGCACGAGATTGACCGCGAAGGTCGACAGGAAGCTCATCAGCGGCGGCCGGCCGATCATGCGATGGACCGAGATCCAGTACAGCGCGACGCCGACGATGAAGCCGCCGATCAGGACCGGGGGCAAAGTGACGTAGGGGGAAATGCCGAACGCGCTCGTGAGCAGATAGAGCGCGAACATGCCGGCGACGATCATCGTGCCATGGGTCAGGTTGATGACGTCCATCACGCCCCAGATCAGCGTGATGCCCATGGCGGCAAGCCCATAGACGAGCCCCACCAGCACGCCGTCGAGGACCGAAGCGAAGAAGCCGAGCATGTGTCGCGTAGGGCCAAGGGGGGACCGCCGAGCTCTCGGCGATCCCCCTGGCGATTACTGGGTCGAGTTGATCGGATAGATCAGATTGGCGGACTTCGCCTCGTCCGGCCAGACGACCTGACGGACGAGCTTGCCCTTGTCGCGCTGCCACTGGGCGAGCACCATCTCGTGGCCGACCTGCAGGCCATGATGCTTCGCGTCGGTCGCGACCTTGAAGCGCCCGTAGAAGGTGGTCACATCCATCGCGTTGAGCGCGGCCGCGACCTTGTCGGGCTCGATCGACTTCGCCTGCTCGATCGCATGCTGGAAGAGCAGGCCGCCCTGATAGCCTGAGGCCGAGTGGTAATCCGCCTCGATCTTGTACTTGTCGAAGAACTTCTTGGCGAACTCCTCCGCGGTCGGTCCGAACTGCGGCTTGTATTTTTCCTGGAGCTCCCACTGCGATCCGACCGTAACGCCGAACGCGGCAGCGCCGAGGCTGGCGAATTTCTGATCGCCCGGCGCCACCAGCAGCGAGATCCACTTGAGGTTCGCCTTCTGGTCATAGAGCTGGCGCGCGAGGGTCGCGCCGTCCGCATAATGACCGCCACCGAGGAAGACGTCGGCATTGGCCGAGATGATCTTGTTGACGACCGGGCCGAAGTCGGTCGTGTTCGGCGAATAGGATTCGTCGAGCACGACGTCGAGCCCGGCTTTCTTGGCCTGCTCCTTGGCGGCCGCGAGCACCGCCTTGGAGAACGGATCGTCGGAGTAGACGATGGCGATCTTGGCGTGCGGGTTCCTCTGCTTGACCACCTCGACCGCGCCCGCGAGATACTGGCCGGCCGGGCTGATGGCCTGGAACAGGTACTTGTTGCCGAGCTCGAGCGTTTTCTCCTCGGCGCCGCCCGTGATCATCATCAGCTTGCCGTACTGCTCGCTGATCACCGCGGCGGTCGCGGTCAGTCCCGACGAGTAGGGCCCGAACAGGAACTGCGCGTGATCCTGGTTGATCAGGCGGGTGTAGAGCTGCTGCACGCGGCCGCCGACCGATTGGTCGTCGTAGACCACGAACTTCACCTTGTACTGCTTGTCGCCGACCTTGATGCCGCCGGCCGCGTTCACCTCGTCGCGCCACATCTCGTAGCCGCGCTGCTGGGCGACCGAGTCGACGTTGAGCGCGCCGGTCTGCGACTCGGTCATGCCGATGACGATGGTGTCTTCAGCGAAGGCGGGCGCCGTCGCGAGCACGGTCGCGAACATGGGCGCGGCCGCAAACGCGGCAGCCGCCACAAGCAGGCTGTGGGGTTTCATGCGTTTCTCCCTTACCCTCTGGATTTGTGCTCGAACGACCGTGACGAAATGATCGGTTGATCAACCGCACTATCAAAGCCGTTGCGCCGCGACCCGGGGTATCTCGCGGCGGCTCCCCCTTAGGATGCAGAATTAGCACAATTTCGTGCGGCGGGACGGTGAGAACCGCTCGGTCAGGTGCGGCAAGACATCACGGATTTGCCGCGATGCGTTTAGGGTAACGCGCCGCGTGCCATTAGGTTTGAGGCGTTGTCGGCAAAAAGTCGGCGCATGACGAATGTGCGCCCAAATACCGATCATGGCGCAGGCAAATGCCGTCTTCGGCGCGGGTCGACCCGTAGCCGGAGCTCATGGCGGTCAGACCGGGCAAGGCCGCCTCCAGGAATTTCGGGTCGTTGCGGAAGTGCCGACAGCGACGGCACTCCCGCACCATGTCTGCAGTGTCCCGAGTCATGTCGCGTGCTCAGCGCGCGAGGTCTTCCCAATGCGAGGCGAACACCACCGCCGACAGGAGCAGGCCGACGATGACGTTGACGATTGCGCCGGCGCTGAAGGCGAGGAAGGGCTTTGTCCCGGCGCGCGCGAGATCGCGGAAGCGCGTGGTCAGGCCGATGCTGAGGAAGCAGAAGATGAACGCCCAGGTGCGCAGATCGCGGATCGGCGCGACCAGCGCCGGCACGACCGTCTTGTTGTAGTCGGCGAGCGCGTAGCCGGTCGTCGCGAGCGTGATGAGCAGCGAGGCGATCGCGAAGCCGATCACGAATTTCGGGAAGCGCCACCAGATTTCCGCCGCTTGCGGCGTGCGGCCGGTCTCGGTGCGCTCCCACTGCGTGGTGGCGATGATGGCGAGCACGAACGCCCAGATGCCGATCCATACGTCGCGGCCGACCACCTTGATCAGCGTGTAGGCGAAAACCGCCTGGTCCGGCGAGCCCGCGACCGCGCCGTGGCCGGCAAGGCCCGCATAGGTCTGCGCCGCCGCAAAGCCGGCCGCATCGGCGAATTCCGAGGTGCCGATCCAGGCGCCGCCGACGCCGGCGGGGAGATGCAGATATTGGGCGACGAACGGCAGCACGAAGATCATGGCGATCGCCCAGACGATCACCGACGTGATGGCGATCGGCGCGGCGTCCTTCTTGGCGCCGACCGCGCCCGCGATGGCGATCGCGGCCGAGACGCCGCACACCGCGCCGCCGGCGCCGAGCGTCGCAGCGAGCCGCTTGTCGAGGCCGATGCGGGTGCCGACCCAGTAGATGATGCCGAAGGTGATGAGCGAGACGATCGAGGCCTGCAGGATCGCGGCCGGACCGGCCCAGACGATCAGCGTGAACGGCAGGGTCGCGCCGAGCAGCACGATACCGGTCTTGATGTAGAACTCGACGCGGAAGCCGGCGTCGAGCCAGCGCGGCAGGCCGACGAGATTCGACAGCACGAGGCCGAGCGCGAGCGCGACCAGCGGCGCCTCGATATTGTAGGTGCTCGCCTTCTCCCACTGGCCGAGCGTGATGACCGCGACGGAGAGCACATAGAGAATGACGAAGGCCGGTACGAAGTCGCGCGCGCGGTGGCCGAGCGCGGAGAGCGCCAGGCTGAAGGCGGCGAGCCAGGCGATGAACTGTACGCCGTAGCGCGGCCAGGCGGCGGCGAAATGCGCGCCGAGCTGCGCGAAGCTCGACCACTTCGGCGGCGTCACCGCGATCCAGGCGATGCTCGCGCCGCGGGCGAACAGCGCGAGCGCCACGACGACGATGCCGAGCCCGAGCCAGATCGCCCACCAGTCCTCCTTGAGCCACAGCTCGCGCCAACGCAGGGGCGCCGTGGCGGGCGGGGTAGGATGGATGTCGATATTGGCCATGGCGGATGCCTTTCGGGCGAGATCGCAGATGGCCGCTAGTAGAATATTGTTCTGACTAAGTGCAATATATGCGACTAAAAAAGAATGATTTATTCGTATAATGCGGATTTGTGGAGTTTTCAGTTCGCTGCAGAGGCGCGGCGCGGAACTGGCGCCCTCACCAAATGCGCGTAGCCCGGATGGAGGCGCGTAGCGCCGCAATCCGGGGTCGGCCTGTCCGGATTACGGCGCTGTGCGCGCCTCCATCCGGGCTACGAGGCCGCTAGATCGGCACCGCCATCGCGTCGAAGGCGCTGTCGCAATTGATCAGGTCGACGCGCTTCTGCACGATGCGGAAGCCGTCGCCGTCGCGGCGCAGGCGGTGGTGCTGACGGCCGGCGAACAGGCGCTGCTTGTCCTCGCGCGACTCGACCATGATCAGGGTCGAGGCGACGAGGTACTCGCCCTTCGCCTCGTCCGCTTCCTCGACCACCACGTTGCCGACGAGATGCGCGGTGCGCGAAGGCGGCGTCTGCACGTGGATGCGCGGGTGCTCGAGGCGGTCGATGCGCGTCTTCATCAGGTCGCGGTCGTCGTAGAAGAGGGACGCCTGGTCGAGCGGGCTTTGCTGGTTGGGCACCGCCGGCACCCAGTAGGTGCCGTCATCGGCGAACAGCCCCATCCAGTCGCGAAAGCGCCGCGCATCGAGCAGGCGCGCCTCGTGCACGACGAAATCCTCGAACGGCCGGCGGTCGATGCCGGCGACGCCTCCGACCATCACGTCGGCCTCATGCACATCGGTCGCCATCACACCGCCTCGCGCATGTAGCCGGCCCATGCCTTGTACTGGGCGCGCACCACCATCTCGTGGGTCGCGAGCTCGCGCGTCGCGTTGAGCTCGCGGTCGGGCTCCTCGGCGCCGAGGCCGCGCGAGATGTCGACCCAGTCGGTCGCGGTCGAGCGCAGTCCCTTCTGCGCGCGCGCGAACGCCTCGACGTCGTCGGTCTGCACGAAGGACGCGGCCGAGTGGGTGACGTTGAGCAGGCGGATGTTGGCGGCGTTCATCGCCGCCGGCGCGCCGACGAGACGTACGGGGTAGACGTTCACCTCGGTGCGGTCGACGGCGATCGGCCGGATCACGCGTACGTGGATATTGAGGCCCATGATCGACATGTTGGGATAGATCAGCGAGTTGTGCAGCCGCGGGGTGAGGATCTCGGCGGCGCGCCCGGCGCCGACCTTGTCGACGAGCGCGCGCTTGTAGGCGTCGAAGGTCGGGCTCGAGCGCTTGCCCTCGTCGAGGGCGGTATTGCTGGTCCAGCCGTGGCCGTTGCCGACCGTATAGCTCTTGCGCTCCTTCCAGCTCGCCGCCGTGCTCTCCTTCTTCTCCTCGACCACCTTGGCGCCGGCCTTGTCGCCCTCGCGACGCGCGAACTGCACGCCCTGCTTGTTGACGGTCGACGCATGGCCGAACGGCACGTGGTAGCTGTCGAGCACGTTCTCGATCTGGAGCTTCCAGTTGCCGTCATACGCATAGCGGTGCATGCCGGCGTCGAAGGCGAGCTCACCGTCGGGCGCACGGTCGACCAGGTCGTCGATGTTGCGCTTCATCGGGCCGATGTGGTCCTCGAAGCTCGGTCCGGTGGCCGCAAGGCTCGCGAACACGAACCCGCGGTATTCGGCGACGCGTGGGGCGCGCGCGAGGCCGAACTCCTCCTTGCGGAACCCTTGGGCGCAGCCCTCGGGCACCGGGACGCCGACCAGCGTGCCGTCGAGGTCGAAGGTCCAGCCGTGATAGCAGCACACGAGCCGGGTGCTGTGGCCGCAGCGCTCGTTGACGACCTTGGGGCCGCGATGGGTGCAGCGATTGAGCAGCACGTGCACGCTGCCATCGTGATGCCTCGTCATAATGACGGGCTGGCGGCCGAGATCGACCGTGATGTAGTCGCCGGGCTCGCGCACCTGGCTGGTGTGGCCGACGAACAGCCAGGCGCGGCCGAAGATGCGCTCCATCTCCAGCTCGAAAATGTCGGGATCGGTGTAGACGCGGCGATGCACGCGCCCTGGTTCCACCAACCGGCTGATCTCGTCGCGCGTCCGGTCCAGCATGGGGTGCCTTTCGCCTCGCATCATCGAATTGACCGGATAGTCAATGATGCGTCGCGGCGCGTCAAGGGAAGGCTTGTAGCCCGCATGGAGCGAAGCGCAACGCCGGGCAGCCATTGCCACAGGCGTGGTCAGATGCGGGTGGACGCCGCGATCTTTCGCGGTTGCGATTGGCGCTTTGCCCGCCGGCCGCATCTTGGGCGGCGTGGCGCAGGTAGCGGCCTTGCTTCCCATTTGATACGCTCGATTTCCTCCCTCCTGTCCGAAACCGTTCACAATCCAACCGGTACCGCGCCCATGCCCAAACTCTACGAAGCCCTCGCAGAAGCGTTTCGCGCCGAGGGAGTGGACACGCAGTTCGTCCTGATGGGCGACGGCAACATGCACTGGTCCACCGCCTTCGCCAAGTTGCCAGGCGTGGAGAGCGTCCACGTCCGCCACGAGCACGTCACCGTCGCGGCGGCGACGGCCTACAACGTGGCAACCGGCAAGGTCGCGGTCGCTTCGGTCACGTGCGGCCCCGGCGTGACCCAGCTGATGACGGCGTTGCCGGCCGCGGCGCGCGCCCGTCTGCCGATGGTGGTGTTCGCCGGCGAGTCGCCGATCAATGCCAAGTTCTACAACCAGGCGATCGACCAGGCGCCGCTGGTCACGGCGACGGGTGCGAAATACATCGCGGCGCACAGCCTTCCGCGCATGATGGATTACGTGCGCGAGGCTTTCCACGTCGCCAAGTATGAGCGCTGCCCGGTGGTGCTGGGCATTCCGTATGACCTGCAGAAGGTCGAGCACATGGCCAACACGCCGTACGAGACCTCGGCGATGTACCGGCCCAAGACGGGGCGCATGCATCCCGATCCCGAGATGGTGGCCGAGATCGTCGAGCGGCTCGCCGCGGCGAAGCGGCCGATCATCTTCGGCGGCCGCGGCGTCTTGTGGTCCGGCGCGCGCGATGCGGTGGTCCGGCTCGCCGATCGCTGCGGAGCGCTACTCGCCAACACGCTGCCGACGCGCGGGCTGTTTCACGACCACCCGTTCGGGCTCGGCATCGCGGGCAGCTACTTCTCGTCATTGGGCAAGGAGATGTTCGAGTCCGCGGACCTCGTGCTCGCCATCGGCACGAGCCTCTCCTACTACACCGGTGTCGGCCACTTCTGGGGCAAATCCCTCAAGATCCAGGTGGACGATGCCCCGCGCGGCTTGCGCGACGGGCAGAAGGCCGCCGACATCTACTTACAAGCGGATGCGCGCGTCGGTGCTGAGGCGATCCTCGCCGGCTTGGACAAGAAGCTGGGCGCCGGCAAGCCGACGGCGGCCGAGATCCGCTCGAAGGCGCTCGCGCATCGCATCGCAACCGAGCCTGCGGACTCGATGCATTTCGACATCGAGCCCGGCGTGCTCGATCCGCGCAAGGTGATCGAGGCTCTCGACCCGGTCATTCCGAAGGATTGGGACATCGTCATCGGCGGCGGCCATCAGGCCTATTTCAACGCTCAGATGCGCGGTCGGCCGGCGGAGCGTTACACGACGATCCGCGAGTTCGGTGCGGTCGGCAATGGCCTCTCCTATGCGCTCGGCGTCGCGGCCGCGCGCCGGCAGGGTCGCGAGGGCAAGATCGTGCTGTTCGAGGGCGACGGCGGCTTCTTGTTCCACATCCAGGAGCTGGAGACGCTCAAGCGCCAAGGCTATCGCATCCTGATGTGCATCATGAACGACGGCGGCTACGGCTCCGAATTCCACAAGCTGCGGGCCGACGGCATCGACGACAGCCTGGCGCTGTTCGGCCGGCCGCCGCTCGAGAACATCGCCCGCGGCTTCGGCCTGCGCGGCCACGAGATCCGCGACGTGTCGGTGATCCCGAAGCTGTTCAAGGACTTCACGGCGCAGGGCGAAAGCGAGCTGTGGAACATCCAGATTTCCGACAAGGTCACGGCGCCGGTGATCCGCCAGACGATCAAGCGCGGGCACGGCGTGATGTGAGCGACCCGCTCCGTCATGGCCGCGAAACCGACCGGTCCACGTCTTGCTTGTTGAACCACCGCCAAGACGTGGATGCCCGCCTGCCCGGGCATGACGTAGCAACTCGACACTGACGGAATTGAGCGGGTCTTATGCGCTGATATCGAGATTGGCGCCGATGCCCTGGGGGGCGTTGGCGGCCGAGTTGGCGCTCCGAGCGGCCGCCTCGACCATGTTTGCGATCGAGGCGGCGGTGTCGGCATTCTCTTTCATGAACTTGGCGGCCAGGGCAACCTGGGCGTTGCCGGCCTGGGCACCAAGGAATGCGCTGACGAGGCTCATATCCATGACCCATCCCTACCCCGATGTGTTTAAGAGGGGGTGAATCACCCCCTGACAATGCGACCTTCCGAGGCAGAGATAACAGAACCGCGGGCTTGGCTGGGACGCCCGATCAGCGTGCCCCCAGTGTCTTCCACACTCCCTTGGCGGTTGCGACCACGCGCGGACCGACGGTGAGGTCGGCGCTCGCGAACATCACCGATCGGGTTCGGCGCACGATCCGGCACTTGGCCTCGACGAGCTCGCCGACCTGGACGGCATCGACGAAATGCATGTCGAGCTGGACCGTCGCCTGCGGCTGATGCCCATTGGCATAACGGCAGGCTCGCCCGATGGCGCGGTCCGCGAACGTCATCAGCATGCCGCCATGCACGACGCCGCGGCGGTTGTGATGTTTCGGCTCGGCCATGAACGCGTAGCGATCGGTCTCGCCGGACGTGCGGCGCCAGATCGGCCCGACCAGCGCGACAAAGCCCTCATCATCGTCGGGCTGCCAGCCATCGGCCGCAAGATCGCGGGCCGCAGCCGGACCGCCGGCAGGAGGCTCATGGTTCGGCATGGTAGATGCTCGTATCGGTGAAATTTAGTGGGGCGGGCGGCATCGCTCTTAGCATCGCGCGTCCAGCGCGGCCACACGTCCGCACCTTCGCCACCGGCGATCCGTGATCCGAGCTATAGTCCGGCCGGGAGGCAGCCATGCAGGTCGATCGGCGAGGGGCGTTGCGCTCCATCGGCACCGCCCTGGCGGCGGGCGCTGGACGAAAGGCTCTCGCGCAGACCCCTTACCCGGCGCGGCCGATCCGGATCATCGCGCCGTCCAGCGCGGGCGGGCCCTATGACATCATCCCGCGCCTCGTTGCCGATTACATATCGCGCAAATACGGATGGGCGATCGCGGTCGAAAACCGGCCGGGCGCGAGCGGCATTCTCGGCGTGGTCGCGGCCAAGCAGGCGCGCCCGGACGGATATACGCTCGTCGTTGCGAGCGCCGCCACCCACGGCTCCGAGCCGGCGTTCAACCATGCCTTGCCGTAGATCCCTACACGGATCTCGCTCCGATCATCCTGCTGGCGACGGGCGCGCTGGTGCTGCTGGTCGGCAAAGCGATGCGGATCAACTCGGTCGCGGACCTGATCGCGCTGATCCACGGCAAGCCGGGCGTGCTGAAATTCTCCAGCGCCGGCCACCTGACGCAGCAGCACCTCGCGGTGGCGCTGATGCTGCAGCGCTCGGGCCTGCCGCAAGACGCCTGCACCCACGTGCCTTATCGCGGATTGGTGGAAGCGGTGCGCGGATTGCTCGCCGGCGAGGTCGATTTCATGATCGTGAGCACGGGATCGGTACGGGGCTATCTGGCGAGCGGCGATCTGCGCGCGCTCGCCATCACGTCGCCGCAGCGCTCGACCCATCTGCCGAACGTGCCCACCTTCGCGGAGCTCGGATTCCCCGGGTATCAGGTCATCGCCTGGTGCGCGCTGGCCGCGCCCGCCGCGACGCCGCGGCCGGTGCTCGACCGCTGGAACGCGGCTGCCAACGAGGCGCTGCAGGACGGCGACGTTCGCACGCGGATCGAGAAGGTCGATTACGACGTCGCCGGCGGATCGGCCGCGAGCTACGCCGCGTTCTTCCGGCATGACATCGAAACCTACCGGAAGCTCGCCGCAGCGACCGGGCTGAAGGAAGAGTGAGCCGCGGCACACGCTCGTTCGCCAATGTGTCGGATATTGGTCAAATCGGTCCGCGGCGGCATGCGACGATTTTGACGCGTCCCATTCGACGATCGTCGGGCATTTCGGCATGAATTCGTGGCGCGCCGGGGAAACCAAAGACGCCGCCGCTTGTTCCATGATTGGGCTGGCACGGATGAATCAGGAGCGACCGCCATGTGTGACTATAGCCTTCAGAATGTCAGCTCACGGCCGGCGCGGGTCGGCGATAAGCTCACCACGCGCGACTTCGGCACCGGCACCCGCGGATTTTGCGCCGCCGAAGACATGAGCCTCGCGGTCTGCATCCTGCCCGGCACCGAGCTCTCCTTCGCGGACAACGTCACGCGCATTCCGACCGGCCTGTTGCCGTGGTGGGGACGCAAGCTCGGCCACAAGACGGCGATCTTCCGTCAAATCAACACCGACCGGCTCGCCGCCCATCATGATGCGCTGGAATTTCCCGACGGCCGCATCGTGCTGCTCACGCACCTGAACGAAGGCCAGCACGCGACGGTGCTGCAGCTCCCGGCGCAACCGAAGACCGGCGTGCCGGCGCCGCAGCGGGTCGCCTATCACGGTTGACCTTACCTGGCGGCGCGAGCCGTGATGCGATCGACCTCGGCGACGTCCTCGGCGCCTAGGTCCCAGCCGACCGCATCCGCATTCTGCCGCAATTGCTCCGGCGTGCTCGCGCCCGCGATCACGCTGGAGACGAACGGCTTCGTCAGCAGCCAGCCGAAGGCGAGCTGCAGCATCGAGCGCCCGCGCGCGGCGCAGAACGCCTGCAGCCGCTCGACGGTGCGCAGGTTCTCGTCATTGAGGAAGCGGTCGGAGTAGCGTGCATTGGCGAGGCGCGTGCCCTCGGGCAGCGGCTTGCCGAGCCGATATTTGCCCGTGAGCATCCCGCTCGCGAGCGGAAAATAGGGCAGCAGCGCGAGCTTCTCGGCAATGATCGCCGGGATCACGTCATGCTCGATCTCACGCGAGAGCAGATTGTATTGCTCCTGCGTGGCGACGAAGGGTGTCGATCCTCGCGCGCGCGCGGCCGCCTGCGCGGAATGGATCTGGGCGGCGGAAAAATTCGAGCAGGCGATGTGCCGCACCTTGCCGGCGCGCACGAGGTCCTCGAGGGCGGCGAGCGTCTCCTCGATCGGCGTCTCGGGATCGGGCCGGTGGAAATAGTAGACATCGATCCAGTCGGTCTTGAGCCGCTCGAGGCTTGCCTCGAGCGCCCGCGGCACGTAGCGGCGCGAGCCGCCCTGGCGCCGGCCGGTGCCATCCATCGGCAGGCCGAACTTGGTCACCAGGACGATGTCCTTGCGCCGCGCGCCCAGCGCCTCGCCCAGCATGCGCTCGCTATCGCCGCGATTGCCGTAGATATCGGCGGTGTCGAACAGTGTCACGCCGGCATCGAGCGCCGCATGCACGACGAGGCGCGTCTCGTCGGCATCGAGCCGGCTGCCGAAATTGTTGCAGCCGAGGCCGACCGCGGAGACGCGCAGACCGGTGGTGCCGAACGGGCGTTGCAGCATCGAGTTATCCCGTCTCGTAGGGTCGGCAAAATCGCCTGGTAACCGCTTCCACGTGGGCAAGCGCGTGCGAGGCAGTTTTTGCCGACGCGGATATCCGGGCGCGCTTGCCCACCCTACGCCCTACGCGCCGAGCACGCGTTGCGCATAGCCGCCGAGGATAAGATCGCGATCGGCCGCCGGAATCGCAAGCGCCTCGACGCGCGCGACGCAATCGAGATTGCCCATGTCGAAAGGGTAGTCGCTGCCGAGCAGCACGTGGTCGGCGCCGGCCGTGGCGATGAGGAATTCGAGCGTTGGCTTCGCGTGTAGGATCGTGTCGTAGTAGAGCCGCGCGATCGACGTCTCGGGCGAAGCCTCGAGGTTGACCTTCGCTTCGGGGCGTACCTCGAAGCCGTGGCGGAAACGCCCGGCCTGGTAGGGGAGGAAGCCGCCGCCGTGCGAGAGGCAGATCTTCAGGGTCGGGTGGCGCTCGAGCACGCCGCCGAACACCAGACTCGCGCCCGCGATCGTGGTCTCGAACGGCAGGCCGACGAGGTTTTTCAGATAATATGAGCCGAGCCGCTCGGCGCCGGCGCCGCCATGCGGATGGATGAAGATGAATGCGCCCAGCTTTTCGGCCGCGGCCCAGAACGGCGCGAGCGCCGGGTCGTCGAGGTTGCGGCCGCGCACATGGGTGCCGATCATGGCGCCGCGCAGGCCGAGCTTTGTCATCGAGCGCTCGAGCTCCAGCGCGGCGAGCTCGGGCGCCTGCAAAGGCACGCCGCCGATGCCGAGAAAGCGCCCCGGATGCCGGGCGACCTCGGCGGCGATCTCCTCGTTCTGCAGCGCCGCGCACGCGAGCCCGAGCGTCGGCTCGTGCTGATAGAAGAAGGTGAACACGGTCGGCGCCAGCACCTGCACGTCGACGCCGTTCGCATCCATGTCGCGCAGACGCTTCTCGGTGTCCCACATCTCGCGCGGGAACGGATCCTGCGCGACCGCGCCGTCGATGATCAGCTTGCACGCCGGATCGCCGGGCTTGTCCATGACGGGCGCGACCTTCGCCGACTCCCTGGCGAGTCGGCGCATCGCCTCCTGGCCGAGAATGTGGGTGTGGCAGTCGATGGTACGTGCTCGGTTCATTGCAGAAGCTTTCACGCGGTGTCGCGCAAGATATCGGCGGCGATCTTTTCCGCCAGCATGATGGTCGGAATATTGGTGTTGCCGCGCGGGACCGACGGCATGATCGAGGCGTCGGCGACGCGCAGGCCGGCGAGGCCGCGCACGCGGCCTCGTGGATCGACCACGGCGTCGCGATCGTCGGCGCGGCCCATGCGGCAGGTGCCGCAGACATGGAAGGTGCCGGCGACGTTCTGCCGGACATGCTCGGCGAGCGCCGCACGATCCGCGATCAGCGCCGCGAGGTCGACACGCCGGCCGGTGAGCTGCCCGAACACCACGTCGCTCAGACCGGGCACCGCATCGAGCACGCCGGCGATCAACGCGCTCCTGATCGCATTGGCACGGTTGAGCTGATTGAGCCGGCGGATGCGGTCGGTGAAGCGAACCGGGAAGACGGTGGTCGCGAGCGCGCGGATCGGCGCGTAGGAGGCGAGCTCGACGATGCGGCGAAAGCCGTCCATCAGCCGGATGAGGTCGAGTTCGTCGCCCGCGAAGTTGAACTCGACGCAGGGCGGGGCGGCCGGATCGTTCGGCTGCAGCGTCACGCGGCCGCGGGCGCGCGGCTTGAACAGCGTGGCGTTGAAGTTGGCGATGCTGGCGCCGAGCGCGTTCCAGGACGATTTGCTGTGCGCCGCGATGTACATGTCGCTCGCCGGCGCGCCGGCAAATCCGGACGAATAGCGAAAGCAGGTCATCGGATGCGGCCGCACCGCCGGCGACTGACGCGCGCCGCGCCGCAAGTGCGCGGCGATGAACAAGAGTGCGTGGTTCTGCAGGTTGCGGCCGACGCCGGGCAGGTCGACGATGACCGCGATGCCACGATCCTTCAGATCCGTGGCCGGCCCGATGCCGTTGCGCATCAACAGGGCAGGGGAATGGAGCGCGCCGGCACACAATATAATGTCGACGCCGCGGAACTCGTGAGGCCCGCCCTCGACTATCGCAGTCACGCCGACGACGCGATTGCCGTCGAGCAGCAAGCCGGTGACGGTCGCGGCCGGCGCAATCGTGAGATTCTTGCGCGCCCGCACGCCGGCATCGAGGTAGCAGATCGCCGCCGAAGCGCGCCGCTCGGCCGTGTTGCTCATCGGCAGCGAGCCGTAGCCGTCGCGGAAATCGCCGTTCATGTCGGCCACGTGCGGCATCTGCCGTTCCAGCGCATATTGCTGCACGGCGCGCGACAGTGGCGGCCATTGCTCCGGCGGCGTGCGGCGGATCGGCGTCGGGCCCGATTGCCCATGCAGCTCGCCGGCGAAATTGAGATCGTGCTCGAGCTTTTTGAAGTAGGGCAGGACATCGTCCCAGCCCCAGCCGGCGGCGCCGAGCTCGACCCACTCGGCGTAGTCGTCCGGCGTGCCGCGCAGCGCGATCATGCCCATGACCGAGGAGCCGCCGCCCATGATGCGTGCCTGGTCGTAGGGCGTCGGCGGCGAGTTTTCACGCAAGCGCCAATGGCAGGTGAGCGCGGGCCACTTGTAGGATTTGTTGTAGTAGGAGGACGCGAATGTATCGAGCACGTCGGCCGGCTCGGCGCCCGGCGGTGTATCGCGGCCGGCCTCGAGCAGCAGCACCGAGCGCGATGATTGCGCCGAGAGGCGGCTGGCGAGGACGCAGCCAGCCGAGCCGCCGCCGATGATGATGGTGTCGTATAGTGCAGTCATTGGCTCATCAAATAGAGCAATGAGGTGAGCATGGTGCCCGCGCTCCCTCTTCCTCCTCTCAGGGCCGCTTGCGGGGAAGAGGGGCGGGGTGGGGGGCTCTATCCGCGAACTCGGAGCAAGCGGCGCCCCTCACCCCGACCGTCCCCCCGCTGAAGAAGCGGGGAAAGGAAGCGAGCGCAAGCAGTCGTTACTGCCGCGCCAGTCCGAGTATCTTCCTCGCTTCCTTCGGCGTCGCGACCTCGCGGCCGAGGTTTTGCGCGATCTTCACCATGCGCTCGACCAGCACCGCGTTGTTCTTGGCGAGCTCGCCGGGCGCCATGTAGGGGTTGTCCTCGTAGCCGACGCGCACGTGGCCGCCGAGCGAGACCGCGAGCGAGAGCAGGTCCCACTGCTTCGCCGGATTCATCACGCTCACGTTCCAGATGCAGTTCGCCGGCAGGTGGTCGACCATGTAGATCAGCGCCTTCTCGGTCGGGGGCGTCCAGGTGCCGCCCGGCCAGCCGAGAAAGAGCGTCGTGTAGGCGTTCTTCAGATAACCTTGCCTACGGATGAATTCGAGATTCCAGAACGCGCCGGTGTGGAAGCACTCGACCTCGAGCGTCACCTTGTGCTGCTCCGCCGCCTTGGCGTAGCCGAGCAATTCCTCGACCGGGTGGATCGCCATCATCCGCTTGGGTGGGAACTGCGGGTCGGGATTGAAATACTCGTCATGGGCGTTGAACGCGACCGCCATCATGTCGGGCCCGAGCGTCATCAGGCGCACCTTCTCCTCCAGGCGCGCGCTTGCGACGCCGAACTGCATCACCGGCGCTGTCTTTTCCAGGATGGCCTCCTGCAGCGCCTTCCAGCCCTCATGATGGATCCTCGACACCTGCTTGCCGTCCGCCTGCATCGATTCCTCGAGCGTGCGCACGCCGTGGATATGCGCGATCGCGGCGCCCGCGTGGATGCCGTCGATGTACTGCTGGGCGACGCCGGCAATGTCCTCCTGCGGCGGGCAGAGGTGATTGATCGGGTAGGAGGTGCGCGAATCGCACGCAACCGTGATGATCAGCTTCTCCATGAGCGCTCCAGTCGGTCTTGTTGTCGGGCAGGGATTGCCGGAAAGGCTGCGCCGCCGCGGGGTGCGGGTCGCACGCGCGGCATTTTCATGGGTAATCGAGGCCGGTCAAGCCGGAAGATGGGCGCCAGACCGTACGTCGGCGCGGTGGTGATGCGCGCCGGGCGAAGGACTTGCGTTGCGTCAGTATTGGACGGGCGTCATCGCTCCTCCCCGCGCCAGCCGGCGGGCGCCGGCTCGCCTTCGGCAACCCCCAGCGGCGCAATTGCGACCCGCTCGCGATCGATCGGCGGCAGCAGGATGTCGTCGGCCGGCGCGAGGCCGTAGGTCGCGGCGGCGCACCGCTCCCACTTGAGACCGCGCGCATGCGCGAGAGCGCCGCGGCCGAGCGCGATGCGACGGGGCTCGTCGGTCGCGAGCTCGTGGATCGCGCGGGCGATCGCGGCGGGCTCGGGCTCGACCAGGTGCCCGCTGCGGCCGGCGACCACCGCCGCGCTGGCCCCGCCGACATCGGTCGCGATGCTCGGCAGGTCGCAGGCGGCGGCCTCGAGATAGACGAGACCAAATCCCGCGGCGCGGCCGGACCGATCGGGCACGCCGGTGAGGCAGAAGAAGTCGGCGGCGCCGAAGATGTCGCGGAGCTCGCTGTCGGGCAGGCGGCCGAGGAGACGGATATCGCAACCGGCCGCGGCCACGGCGGCGTGCAATTCAGCCACGTAGTCCGGCTCGCCGTCCGGCCCGATGATGAGCCACGTGATCCGTCGGCGCAGCGGCTCGGGCACCGACCGCAGCGCCGCGAGGCTCGCGAGGTGCCCCTTGCGGCGCGCGATCCGCCCGACCGTGACCATCACCAGCGCGTCGGGGTCGAGCACGTATTGACGGCGCACGGCGTCGCGGTCGCTGCGCGGGCCGAACCAGAACTCGGACACGCCGAGCGGGATCGCGCGCACGCGCTCGCCCGGCACGTCGAAGCGCGAGAGGAAAAGGTCGCGGGTGAACTCGCTGTTCGCGACCACCTCGGCACGCGGCCCGAACGCGCCGGTGAGGCGCACGGCGAGCCGCTCGGCCGCAGTCTGCATCTCGTCGATCTCGGTCCCGTGCACGCTCAGAACCAGGCGCGCGCTGGTGCGTCGGCGCGCGAGCGCGAGCGGCAGGAAGAACGGCCAGTCGACCGCATGCACCACGTCGTGCTGGTCGGCCCCGACGATGGCGTGGGCGAGCCGAACCTTGTTCGGCAGATCGCGCACCGAATGCGGGCCGCCGCGAAAGCGCCGCACCCGGAAGGGCGCGGCGCGGTCCGCGTGCGCCGCGTCGGCATCCCCGTAGTCGGGCGCGACGACCGTCACGTCGGCGCCGAGCCGCGCCGCGCCCGCGGCGATCTCGCGCGCATAGGTGGCGACGCCGCCCGTTGCCGGTGCGAACTCGCTGGTGAGCAGCAGGATCTTCATCAATTGCGGCCGAGCTCAATACGCCGTGCGCGCCGCCCGCATGGCCGGCCTCGCGCCACTACGCTGGATCTCGCGGTGGAAATGAAAGACGCGCGCGAGCTGGGTGCGCGGCGTGAACGGGTCGATCTTGCGGGCGACCGCGTGCGGGTCGATCTCGCCGCGCAGGATGGCGGCACGCAGGGCGATGAACTTGTCGGCAAGCCGCTCGGCGAGCTCATGCTGCGGCACGCCGCCGCGCACCAGGAAGCCGCTTTCGTGATCCTGGATCACCGTCTCGAGCTGCGGCAGATGCATGGCGACGACCGGCCGGCCGACCGCCAGCGTCTCCAGCACGCAACGCGGCGTGCCGCCGTGGCGGGATGTGAGAATACCCGCATGCACGTGCGCGAGCGTCTCGGCCAGGCCGGCCGCGTCCTTGAAGCCGTGCCTGATGGTGATGTCGGCGATCGCCGCAAACTCGGGAAAGCGCGCGGGATTGCTGGTGCCGACATAGTGGAACTCGAGCTTTTCCTGCAGCCGCGCCCGCAGCGCCGCAACGGTCTTGAACATCAGCGGCAGGTTCTTGCCCGCGTCGAGCCGTCCCGCGAAGGCGATGCGGAACGCGTCGCTCGCGTCGGGCAGCGGCTGCGGGCGGAAGACGTCGGTGTCGGCCCAGCTCCATAGGGTCTCGATCTTGCCGCGATGGCGCGGGTAGACCTGCCGCAGTCGCTCGGTGATCAATGGATTGGCACAGAGAAACTTGCGGCTCATCGCCATTGCGAACCGTTCGCCGACCTGACGGACGAGGCGGTGCCTCGTGAGGGGCGAATCATGCGTCGGTTCCCATGCCCCGTCGCCGTGCAGCGTCTGGATGAAGGGCGCGCCGAGCGCGGTCGGGACCCAGGCGTATTCGACCCGGCGCAGGTCGAGCGAGCAGGCGCGCGAACGGACCGCGCGCGCGATCATCGCGAACCGGCGCAGCAGTGCCATGGAGAACGGGGCGGTGATCGCGTCGCGCGCCCGCTCGTCCGGATAATGCAGGATCGGCAGAAATTGGAACGTGCGCTCGCGAAACCGGCACCAATGCGTCTCGCCGAGATCGAGATCGCCGCGCCCGTCGACGCCGATCAGCAACACGTCGACGTCGGGTGGATGGAAGGCGATCAAATCGCGGATACAGGTCTCGATCCCGCCGATTTGGCTACCGCGCGGATCGAACGGATGCAGCAGGCAGATGCGGCTCCGCCGCATTCCATTCTCGGCGGGTATCGTCCCAGTCATGCGGCGGCCTCCGTGCGCGATTCAGGCACGACGGAAAAAGCGCAATGATTGCGACGCATCGGTGGCGTTGCGGCGCAGCTGCACCGAAAAAGAAAAATCGGCGTGCGCAATCCGGGATGGAGTCTCGATCGTATGTTTCGCCCGCCATTGCGCGCCGTCGGCTTCGCGATTCAAGCACGAGATACCGATGATGCATCGTGCGCGCGGAACCAAGCCGACGTAACGTTCATCCGTCATGCGCACACCACCATGACGAATTGTGGGCGCCGCGGCCGGGAGTTACGCATGCCCACGGGCGCGCGCGATGGTAAAACCGCTGCCCGTGGATGGTCGAGAATCGCGGAGTGATGCAGGCGTGATGATGATCTGGCGACGGGGCCTCGTGACCATGGCGCTCGCGTTGGCGCCGCTGGGCGCCCTCCACGCGCAGGAGCGTGCCGTCCCGCCGCACCTCCCGAGCGGCGTCGAGGCGGCGGCGGTCTGCAACATGATCGCGGCGCGCGGCCCCGCAATCGCGCCGATGCTGGTCAAGGATGGCGTGCTCGACGCCAACAATGATGGCCTGGTCGATGACGTGATGGTAACGCCGCGCGACGGCACCATGCGCGGCGAGGATCTCGCGTACCGTCCGCACGGCGCCGCCAAGGGTACGAAGCCGATCAACGCCACCGCGACCAGTTTCCAGCCCAATGACTATTTCCCGTTCGGCGCCCGCTGGCTGCCTTTTGGCGGCAAGGTCTACACGCTCTATTTCGACGCCGAGGACCTGCGCTACCCGAGCTATCTCGGCTTCATCGATGCCGCCAACACCGAGCACCTCGTGTGCGACTTCGATCACAGCGAGCACGAGACCTTCGCGCCGATCCAGGGGGTCGATCGCCCGATATGCCGGGCGGTCGCGCGACGCCAAGTGAGCTACGCCGAGGTCGCCGCCCCCCGCGATCCAAATCCCAATGATGTCGATGCGGCATCGCGGCGCTGGTCGAGCCGTATCGTCGGCCACGTCATGGTCGATTTCGCCAACACCGGCGTGCCGGCCGCTCTCGCGCTCGTCGCATTTGAGAGCGGCGCGGGGCGCGGCTGCGATCTCAACTATTTCGATGCCGTCGTTGATGGCAAGCTCGCGCGCGGCGGCGACGCGCATGCGATGCTGATGAAGCTGCAGGATGTCGAGCTCAGCGACCAGGGCGATCAGGATTACACCCAAAGCCGGTGCGACGGCTCGACCCCGCGCTGGTTCGTCCTCGGTGGCGTGACCTATCTCGACATCGCCGGCGGCCCCGACGTCCGCGGCGTCGAGCCCTTCCACGAGGTGCGACGCCTGCGCGCAGGTCGGATCGAGACACTGTGCAAGGGCAGCTTCGCGGTGAGCTGGAAGCTCAAATCGATAGGCCGTGAATTTCGTCAGGGGGCCGCCGGGCACGATGCCAGTGCTCCCTCTCCCCGCTGAAGAAGCGGGAGAGGGAGCGCCGCCATCGTGCCCGGCCAGCGGGTTGCGCATCACCGGTCGCGGTGGCAGCTTGGCTGTCGATCGCCAAAAAGCCGCGTCCGAGGAAGCCGTTGCCGTCACCTTCATCATCTGACCAGCCTTCGACCAAACCTTGGGTCGGCCGCGCCCTGCCGCGCAAGGAGGACCAGGCGCTGCTCTCCGGCCGCGCGCGGTTCATCGACGACCTCGCACCGGTGCCGGGCCTCAAGCACGCCGCGATCCTGCGCTCGCCGCACCCGCATGCGCGCATCCGTGCGACCGACGCAGAGCGCGCGCGCGGGCTGCCGGGCGTGGTCGGCGTCGTCACCGGCACGCAGCTCCTCCGCACGGTCGGACCGATCCCGAGCGTGGTGCGGGCGCCGGTGCCCTATTTCCCGTTCGCGGCCGACCGGGTGCGCTATGTCGGCGAGCCGGTCGCAGTCGTCGTCGCCGACACGCGCTACATTGCCGAGGACGCCTGCGAGCTGATCGAGGTCGACTACGAGCCATTGCCGGCGGCGGCGAGCATCGCGGCGGCGCTCGCGCCCGATGCGCCGCTGCTGCACGAGAAGGCCGGCTCGAACGCGATCAACCGGCGCACCTTCCGCTACGGCGATCCCGAGCGCGCCTTCGCGGACGCCTACGCGGTCATCGAGCTCGACTATTCCTATCCACGCTACGCCTCGACGCCGATGGAAACCTTCGGCGTCGTCGCCCAGTTCGAGCAGGCGCCAGATCGCTTCACGGTGTGGTCGAACTTCCAGGGGCCGTTCGTGCTGCAGCCGCTGATGGCGGGCGCCCTCAAGGTCGCGGGCAATCGGCTGCGCCTCATCACGCCGCCCGCGAGCGGCGGCAGCTTCGGCATCAAGCAGGCGGTCCTCTCCTATATCGTGCTGCTCGCCGCGGTGAGCCGCGAGCTCGGCGTTGCGGTCAAATGGATCGAGGACCGCGCCGAGCACCTCACGGCCGCTTCCGCGGCCGGGGACCGCAGCGGCAAGATCGCGGCAGCATTCAAGAAAGACGGCGAGCTGATCGGCCTGCGCTTCGAGACCTTCGCCAACATGGGCGCTTATCTGCGGCCGCCCGAGCCCGCCTCCGTCTACCGCATGCATGCCGCCTGCAACGGCTGCTATGCGGTCAAGAACATCGCGGTCGAGAACGCGCTCGTTCTGACGAACCAGACGCCGATCGGCCTCAACCGCGGCTATGGCGGCCCGCAGTTCTACTTCGCGCTCGAGCGCGTGATGGAGACGGCGGCGCGCAAGCTTGACATCGATCCGGCCGATATGCGCCGGCGCAATTTCGTGCCGAGGGACGCCTTTCCCTACAAATGCCCGGCCGGCTCAATCCTCGACGCGGGCGACTACGCGACCGCGCTGGACGAGCTGCTCCGCCTCGCGAGCTACGACGCGCTCAAGCGCAAGCGCGATGAGGCGCGGCGCGCCGGCAAGCTCTACGGTATCGGCTTCGCCGCCGGCATCGAGCCGTCCGGCTCCAACATGGCCTATGTGGGGCTCGCCCAGACCGCCGGAGAGCGCGGCAAGACCGACCCGAAGTCGGGCGCCAATGCGAGCGCCGTCGTCTCGATCGACCCTTCCGGCAGCGTGACGGTGCGGCTCGATTCGACGCCGAACGGACAGGGGCACGCGACGGTCGTGGCGCAGATCGTCGCCGACAAGCTCGGGCTGAAGCCCGACGATATCGACGTCGTCACCGAGATCGACACGCTCACCTCGAACTGGTCGATCGCGTCCGGCAACTACTCGAACCGCTTCGCCGCCATCGTGGTCGACGCCGTGGCGCAGACCGCCGACAAGGTCGCGCACGCGATCAGGCTCATCGCCGCGGACGCGCTGGAAGCGCCGCCGGAGAAGATCGAGCTGGCGGACGGGTACGCCAAGGTGAGCGACGGCTCGAACCGCGGCATGCCGCTGCGCCGCATCGCATCTCGCGCCCACTGGAACCCCAATGGCCTGCCGGCAGATGTCTCCGCCGGCATCTACGAGAGCACCGTGCTGTCGCCGCCGACGCTCGGCTCGCCCGACGCCGAGGATCGCATCCCGTCGGCGGTCACGTACGGCTTCGTGGTCGACCTCGTCGCGGTCGAGATCGAGCGGGCAACCGGCGTGATCCGCGTCGACAAATACGTATCGGTGCACGACGTCGGCCGGCAGATGAATCCGCTGATCGTCGAAGGCCAGGTGCATGGCGGCTTCGCGCACGGCCTCGGCGCCGCGCTGATGGAGGAGCTCGCCTACGACGCGCGCGGGAACTTCCTCGCCGGCACCTTTGCGGACTACCTCTGCCCGACCTCGATGGAAGTGCCCGACGTGACGATCGGCCATGTCGAAACGCCGTCGCCGATGAATGCGCTCGGCGCCAAGGGCATGGGAGACGGCAGCTCGATGCTTACCCCGGCCGCGATCGCCAATGCGGTCGCCGACGCGCTCGGCCGCGACGACATCGTGCTGCCACTGACCTTGCAGCGCGTGTGGGCGCTGGCGAACGACGTGAAGCTCGCCGCGCCGGCGGCGAAACTCGACTCCAAGCAGCAAGCAGCCGCGACCCTGCCGCCGGGCGGCTTGCGCGGGGAAGGCACGCTGACGATCTCGGCGCCGCCCGCCGAGGTGTGGCGCAGGCTGATCGATCCGGCCGAGCTCGCCGCGATCGTCCCGGGTTGCCGCGAGCTACGGCAGGATGGTCCGGACCACTACGTCGCCGAGGTGACGATCGGCGTCGCCGGCGTACGCGGCGTCCATGCGGCCGAGATAGCTCTGAAGGACAAGCAGGAGCCGCGCTCGGTGCGCCTCCTCGGCAAGGCCACGGGCGCGCTCGGCTTCGGCACTGGCGAGGGCATCGTCACGCTTGCGCCGGAGGGCGCAGGCACGCGGCTGACCTATAGATATCGGGCCGACGTCGGCGGCAAGGTCGCGGCGGTCGGCCAGCGCCTGCTCGGCACGGTCACGCGCGTGTTGATCGGGCAGTTCTTCGCCGCCCTGGAGCGGCGAATTGCGCCGCGCGCGGGGCTCGCCGTGCCGCGCTGGCTCGCCACGCTGCTCGCCCTGGTGCGGAACCCGCGATGAAGCCGGTCGCGTTCGAATATTGCCGGCCAGATACGCTCGCCGAGGCGCTCGATCTGCTCGCCGAGGCGCGCGAGGAGGCGGTCGTGCTCGCTGGCGGCATGTCGCTCGGGCCGATGCTCAACCTGCGCATGGTGCGGCCGAAGCGGGTGATCGACATCTCGCGCCTTGGCGGCCTGAACGGGATAGATGTGCAGCGCGGTCGCGTCGTCACGGGTGCGACGGTGGTGCAGGCCGATGCGCTCGCGTCTCCGATCATCCGCAAGGAGCTCCCATTGCTCGCGCTCGCCCTGCCATGGGTTGGGCATTTTCAGACCCGCAATTCCGGCACGCTCGGCGGCTCGATCGCGCACGCCGATCCGAGCGCCGAGGTCCCGCTCTGTGCCGTCACGGGCGACGCGACGATCGTGCTGCGTTCGCGCCGGCGGGAGCGGCGCGTGCGCGCGGGCGAGTTCTTCGTCGGCGCATTGAGCACGGCGCGCCAGCCGGACGAGATGGTGGTCGCGATCGACTGGCCCCGCGCGAGCCCCGACGAGTGCCATGCTTTCGAGGAGATCGCGCAACGGCACGGCGATTTCGCCATCGCGGCGGCGGCCTGCGAGATCGTGCTCGATCGCGATGGCCGGATCGGGCGCCTCGCGCTCGGCCTCGGCGGGGTGGCGGATCGGCCGATCGCGATCGATACGTGGAAGCTCGCCGGCGCCCTGGCGGACGGCGGGATGGCGGCGACGCTCGCGCGCCGCGTCGCCGACGGCCTCGACCCGATGGAGGATCACGTGGCGACGGCCGACTACCGGCGCGCCCTCGCGCGTGTGCTGATCGAACGCGTCGTGCTGCGTGCCATCGCGGGTGCGCAACGCAAGGCGGGTGGCGCATGAGCGTGCGCATCGGCCCCGACCAGAAGCAGCGCGTCACGCTGACGGTGAACGGAAAGCCCCGCTCAGGCTTCGCCGAGCCACGCATGCTGCTCACCGATTTCCTCCGTCATGAGCTGCAGGCATTCGGCGTGCATGTGGGCTGCGAGCACGGGGTGTGCGGCGCCTGCACGGTGCTGATCGACGGAAAGGCGATGCGCAGCTGCACCCGCTACGCCGTGCAGATGGAGGGCGCCGATATCACCACCGTCGAGGGTCTCGCCGACCCCGGCACGCTCAACGTGCTGCAGCGGGCGTTTTCCCAGCATCACGCCCTGCAATGCGGCTTCTGCACGCCCGGCATCCTGCTGTCCGCCACACACTTCCTGCGCAAAAATGCAGCCCCGACCGAAGCCGAGGTGCGCGACATGTTGTCCGGTCACATCTGTCGCTGCACCGGCTATGCGGGTATCGTCGCCGCGATCATGGACGCGGCGGAGAAGATGCGCCGGGGTGAGTGATGGATCTGGGTACGGCCTTTGCGATTTCGGTGCGACGCCAGCCGGGTGCGCCCGCTGTGGTCGATGGCGAGCGTCGCCGCAGCTATGCGCAATGGGACGCGGAAATCCGCGCCGTCGCCGGCGCGCTCGCCCGGTCAGGGCTGAAGGCAGGCGATCATTTCGCCGCCATCATGCGCAACCGCTACGAGATGGCGACGCTCTACTGGGCGAGCCACATGCTCGGCCTGATCTTCACGCCGATCAGCTGGCGCGGCTCGCTCGACGAGATCGCCTATTGCCTGGAGGACTGCGAAGCGGCCGCGGTCGCCTATGACGGCGCGGCGGGCACGTCACCCCCCGAGGCGGCGGCGCGGCTGAAGATCGATGGGCGCCGGCAGATCGTCGCGGCGGACGGCAAGGGCGACGGCATCCGCTTCGAGAAGCTGCTGGAAGAAGCGCCGCTCGCGCGCCCGGCCGCGCCCGATGACATCGCGACCTGCCTCATGCTCTACACGTCAGGCACCACCGGCCGGCCCAAGGGTGTGCCGCGCTCGCATCGCGCCGAGCTCGCGGCCGGCGTGAGCCAGATCGCACACCACCTCTACCGCATGGGCGAGTCTTCGCTCTGCGTCATGCCCATGTTCCACACCATGGGCGTGCGCAAGATGCTCGCCACCGCGCTGGTCAACGGCAAGCTCGTGTGCATGCCGGACTATTCGCCGGCCGGCGTGCTGAGGGCGGTCGCGGCCGAGCGCGTCTCGAGCCTCTTCCTCGTGCCCACCATGTTCCACGACATCGTGCGCGATCCGGCCTTCTCGCAATTTGACCTGCGCTCGCTGTCGCGCCTCGGCTATGCCGGCATGGCGATGACGCCGGTGCTGGTCGAGCACTGCCTCGATGCGTTCAAGCCGGATGTGTTCATCAACCACTACGGGTCGAGCGAGATCTACACCTTCACGATCTGCGACCATCAGCGCGAGAAGCCGGCCTGCGCCGGGCGCGCCGGCCTCAACCAGGTGATCCGGGTGGTCGATCCGGCGAACCGCGACGCCGTCGAGGCCGATGTGCCGAACGGCGAGCCGGGCGAGATCGTCGCCAGCATGGCGAGCCCAGAGGCGTTCACGGGCTATTGGAAGCGGCCCGACGCCGACGCCAAGGCGATCCAGGGCAGTTGGTATCGCACCGGCGATCTCGGGCAGTTCGACGCCGACGGCGAGCTTTATGTGGTCGGCCGCGTCGACGACATGATCATCTCGGGCGGCGAGAACATCTTTCCCGAGGAGGTCGAGAGTGCGCTCGCGCGCTGCCCGGGCGTCGCCAGCGCCGCCGTGGTCGGGATGCCGGACGAGCGGCTCGGCAGCCGCGTCGTCGCCTTCGTCGAGCCGGTCTCGGCCGAGGTGACCCACGAGGCGATCGACACGGCCTGCCTCGAGACCGGCCTTGCCCGCTTCAAGCGCCCGCGCGAATACGTATTCGTCAAGGCGATCCCACGCTCGGCCTCCGGCAAGCTGCTGCGCCGCAAGCTGCGGATCGGGGAATATGAAAAGTTATGAGGAATCGCGAATAGCGAATGGCGAGTAGCGAGTAGCGAGTAGGGGCGCTATTCGCTATTCCCGACTCGCTATTCGCGCGGCTCCGGCCGTCGCAACCAAAAAGGAAACCATCATGCCCAAAGACTACGCCGACATGCGCGCCGCGATTCTGCGCGATCTCGATGGGCTGCGCTACGAGGTTGACGCGGCGAGGCAGATCGGCTGGCTCATCCTCGACCGGCCGCCGCTCAACATCGTGTCCTATCGCGGGCGCAGCCAGATCAACGCCATCATCGAGGCGTTCAGCCAAGACCCCGAGGTGCGCGTCGTGGTGATCCGCGGCGCCAACGGCACCTACACGTCGGGCGGCGACGTCAAGGCGTTTCCCGACATCGAGACCGACGGTATGTCGCATCTCGCCTGGAACATCGCGGCGCCCGAGCGCTGCCCGAAGCCGGTCGTCTGCGCGATGGAGAAATATGCCATGGGCGTCGGCCTCGAGCTCGCGATGGCGTGCGACATCCGGATTGCGACGAAAGACACGCTGCTGGCGCTGCCCGAGGTCTCGCTCGGCCAGATTCCCGGCAGTGGCGGCAGCCAGCGCGTCGCGCGCATCGCCGGGCTGACGCGCGCCGCCGACATGATGATGCTCGCCCGCCGCATCCCGGCCCCGGAGGCCTATCAATGGGGCCTGCTCACGCGGGTGGTGGAGGATTCCGCGGCGCTCGACCGGGAGATCGACGAGACGGTGGCGAAGCTCACGGCGCAATCACCACTCGCGCTCAAGACCATCAAGAGGGTGCTCGCGACGTCGTACGAGGCCGGCATCGGCGTCGGGCTCGAGGTCGAAGGCCACGCTTATGAGAAGCTGCGGCTGACCGACGACTACAAGGAGGGCATCGCGGCCTTCAGCGAGAAGCGCAAACCGAAGTTCAAGAGGCAGCTGTGAGATTAGGCCAGTAAGGTGGGCAAAGGCGCGCATCGCGCGCCGTACCCATGTGCGAGCAACGCGTGGGCACGGCGCTACGCGTCTTTGGTTTGCCCACCCTACGACCCTATGACCCGATCGCCTTGCGCCAATCGGCCTGCGCATCGATCATCCTGCCCAGGTCGACCGCTTCCTCCCCCGGCACCCGGATCCGCTTGTACTTCAGCGGCGGCGACGACAGCGGCACGGTCGCGTCGAAGCCCATCTTGGCGCTGACCCCGTTGTTGGCCGACGGATCGAGCCGCGAGCCGAGCGCCTGCGAAACCACCACCAGGTCGCGGTCGGCCTGGAAGCGCGTCGCGATCGCCCACTCGACCTCGGCCTGGTTGTGGATGTCGACGTCCTTATCGACCACCACCACGTGCTTGATGTCGTAGTGGGCGCCGAATGCGCCCATGATCACGTTCTTGCCCTCGCCCTCATGGCGCTTGTCGAGCTTCACGTTGAGGTGATAGCGGCAGGTGCCGCCGCGCGAGAGATGCACGTCGAGCACGCCGGGGAAGCTGCGCCGCAGATGCGACATGATGGTCGCCTCGCGCGGAATGCCGCCGAGCAGCAGGTGCTCGATGCCGCCGCCGAGAATGGTGTGGAAGATCGGGTTCTGGCGGTGCGTGACCGCGTCGATCTCGATCACGTGCTGCTCGGCCGGCTCGCTGTAGTATTGCGGAAACTCGCCGAACGGACCTTCCATCTCGCGCGTGCGCGCGAGAATGCGCCCCTCGAGCACGATCTCGGCATTCGCCGGCACGCGGATGTCGCTCGACAAGCACTTCACGACGTCGAGCGGGCGGCGGTGCAGGGCGCCCGCAATGGTGAGCTCGTCGAAGTCGATCGGCGCGATCGCCTGCGAGGAGAGGAGCGTGAGCGGATCGACGCCGATGACGATCGCGACCGGCAGGTCGCCGCCGGCCTCTTCGGCCATCTGGAAGAAGCGCAGCGTGTGGCGCGGCAGCAGCAGCACGCCGAGCCGTTTCGGCCCGCTGAGCTGGAGCCGATGGATGGTGACGTTCTGCGCGCCGCTCTTCGGATTGCGTGATATCAGCAGGCCCGCCGTGATGTAGGGGCCGGAGTCGAGCTCGTTGTGCACCGGGATCGGCAAGAGCCGCGGCAGGTCGACCTCGCGGTGCACCACCTCGTGCACGGGGGCGCTCCCGACCTCGCGCCAGGGAAGCGGATTGAGTGCCGCCTCCTGGTAGGCCGCGAGCAGCTCATCATTGGCGACGCCCATCGCCTCCGCCATCCAGCCGCGGTCGGAGGTCAGCCCGGAGATCACCGGCACGGGATGGCCGTCGGGTCGTGGAAACAGCGTGGCCTTGGTGCCGTCGAGCGTCTTGGCGATGGCGGAGAGCTCGAACCGGAGCTTCACGCCCGGCCGAGCCACCGCGAGGCGGTTGCTGTTTGCGAGCATATCGAGCCAGGCGCGCAGGTCGGTGACCGGCTTGCGCCCGGTCGAGGTCTGAGCATGGGGGGCAACGCGTTCGTTCATCACGGATCCGACGGGTCGGGTGGGCGAAATCGCAGCTTGCGATTTTGTCCACGCAGGTCATGCTGGAACGGTCGAGACTATCACATCACGTCATCCTCCGCTTGCCGGGTCTCTTCCATGAAAATCACCAGCGTCTCCGCGGTCGTCTATCGCCAGCAGATCAAGCCCGGCGGCCCGCCGCTGAAATTTTCCGGCGAGCCGCGCACCACCTTCGAGACGCTGCTGGTCAAGGTCGAGACCGACGCCGGCATCACCGGCTGGGGCGAGGCGATGCCGCACCGCATCTGGCGCGCCGTGAAATCGCTGATCGAGACGCTGATCGCGCCGGCCTGCATCGGCGCCGATCCGGCCGCGATCGGGCCGCTGATGAGCAAGCTGATGCGCCACACCTACGGCGTCGGCCGCGCCGGCGTCGTGATGTATGCGCTGTCCGGCCTCGACATCGCGCTGTGGGACATCCTCGGCAAGGCCGCGGGCTTGCCGATCTACAAGCTGCTCGGCGGCTGCACGCTCGACAAGCTGCCGGCTTATGCGAGCCTGCTCAAGTACAACGACGTCGACCACGTGGCGCGCGTCACCGAGGAGGCGCTCGGCCGCGGCTACCATGATCTGAAAGTGCACGAGACCGGCCGCGCCGAGATCACGGCGGCGGCAAAAATCCTGCGGCAGAAGACCGGCGCCGGTCTGATGGTCGACGTCAATGCGCCGTGGACGCTGCAGGAGGCGATCGCGGCCGCGGAGGCGCTGGTCGAGCTCGGTCTCAAGTGGCTCGAGGAGCCGGTGTGGCCGCCGGAGGATTTCGAGGCCGCCGCTGAGGTGCGCGACGTCGGCGTGCCGGTCGCGATCGGCGAGAACGTGCTGACGCCGACCGATTTCGCCCGCCTGATCGATGGCCGCCATGTCGACGTGGTGCAGCCGAGCGTCACCAAGATCGGCGGCATCTCGGTGATGCGCGATATCTACACGCTCGCGAATGCCGCGAGTGTCGCCGTGGTGCCGCACTCGGCCTATTTCGGTCCCGGCCTGATCGCAACCGCCCACGTCACCGCCGCGCTCTCGCGCGCGCCGCTGGTGGAGCGGCTCTACTGCGATCTGACCGAGAGCCCCTTCGGCGACTGGTACGAGCCGGTCAACGGCTATCTGGCGTTGCCGCAGGGGCCGGGCCTCGGCATCGAGCCGGATCAAGCGCTGCTCGACAAGCTTCGCGTTGAATGATGAGCGGTCGGGTGGGCAAAGGCGGCCAAGGTGCCCGCGTGGTGGCATGGTATCAGTCCCGCCGTGCCCACGCCGACGCTTGCACCGCGTGGGCACGGCGGGTCAGGCGACGTACCCCAGCCGAGGCGTCTCGGCCGCCTTTGCCCACCCTACGGCGCCATATGCGAATGAGGTTCACATGAAAATCCAGCAGGTCAAAACCAACGTCGTCCGCATGCCGCCCGAGGAGCCGCTGGTCGGCGCGCCGGTGGCGGCGTCGATGATGCGCGAATACGTGACGGTGCAGATCCTCACTGATGACGGCGTCGAGGGCATCGGCGTCACGGGCTTCGGCGGCAAGATCATGAAGGCGCTGAAGGCCGCGGTCGACGACTTCGGCGACCTGATCAAGGGCGACGATCCGCTGCGTCACGAGGCGATCGCCGCCAAGCTGCGCGCCGCCGCGGCGCCGTGCGGGCCGCAGGGAATCGCGACGCTGGCGCTCGCCGCAATCGACATCGCGCTGTGGGACATCCGCGGCAAGGCGTTCGGCGTGCCGGTCGCGCGGCTGCTCGGCGGACTGCGCGACAAGGTGCCGGCCTACGCGAGCGGCGCGCTGATGCGCACGAGCCCACTCAAGGACGTCGAACGCGCCGCCGCTGCCCTCGTCGAAAAGGGCTACACCCAGATGAAGACCCAGATGGCGGTCGATGGCCTCACGCCGGCGCAGGAGATCGAGCGTATCCACGTGGTGCGCAATGCGATCGGGCCGGATATCGCGCTGATGTGCGACATCAACCAGCGTTGGAGCGTCGCCGAGGCGATCTCGATCGCAAGCCGCATCGAGGACGTCGGTCTCACCTGGCTCGAGGATCCGACCACGGCGACCGATCATCACGGCCTCGCCGAGATCGCGTCGGCGCTGACGATGCCGGTGTGCGCGGGCGAGTACCTTTACGGCGTCGAACCGCACGCGAAATCATTGGTCCACCACTCCGTCGACATCGTGATGATCGACGTGCTGCGCGCCGGCGGCATCACGGGTTGGATGAAGATCGCCGCCATGGCGGAAGGCTTCAGCCGGCCCGTGGTCAGCCACCTGCTGCCGGAAATCCAGGTGCACACGATCGCGGCGGCGCCGAACGGCCTCACGGTCGAGTACATGCCGTGGACCTGGCGGCTGTTCGAAAATCCGCCGATGCCACAGCAGGGCGAGATCACGGTGCCGGCAGCGCCCGGACTTGGGTTGAAGTTCGCGCCCGAGCTTTTCCGGAAATACGGTCTCGGCTGACGCGCGATCGAGGCTTTCCGGCTCTGACCAGGGTCCGCCTGCGGCAAGAAAGCAAGCGCGTCGGGGATTGAAATCCGTCCCGAACTTGTCTGACAATATGACAAGTGGACGTCCGGTTCCGATCGGCGCCGGTGGAGGAAATCGCGGGATGGCGGACGGGGCGGCGAGCATCGTCGGCGCGCCAGCAGGCGAAAGCGAGCAAAGGGCGCCCTCGGCCGCCATGCGCCTGGTGGATGGCTTCGCCGAAAGCCTGGTCGTCATCGCGCTCGTTGGCGAGCTCGTCCTCGTCCTCGCCAACGTGGTGGCCCGCGCCTTCTTTCATTCCTCCTTCCTGTGGAGCGACGAGGTCGCGCGCCTCGTCCTGTCGGTGCTGGCCTTCATCGGTGGCGCGGTCGCGTTTCGCCGGCAGGAGCATGCCTGCGTGCGTGTCCTGCTCGACGCCGCACCGCCGCGGCTCGAGCGCTGCTGCGTCGTGCTCGCCGACGTCATCGTGCTGTTCGTGGTCGGGCTCGCCGGCATCCTGTCAGCCGAGTTCATCGTCTCGAGCTGGGCCGAGCGCACGCCGATCCTGCAGGTCCCGGCCGCCTTGATCGCGCTGCCGCTGCCGCTCGGCATGGCCCTGTTCGCGCTACATGCGATCGACAATCTCCTCCGCCGCAGTGTCCGGCTCGCGTTGTTGGTCGGCTTGGCCTTCGCGCTGGTGATCACGCTCGCGGCGGTGACGCGCGACGTCTGGCTGCCCTGGCTCGGCGACGATGCCGCGATCGTGCTCGCGCTCGCGCTGTTCTTCATCGCCATCTTCGCGGGCGTGCCGGTCGGCTTCGTGCTGATGCTGGCGAGCGCATCCTATCTGTGGGCGACCGACGCCTCGTTCGTGGTGCTGCCGCAGACCATGGTCAACGGCACCGGCAACTTCATCCTGCTCGCCATCCCGTTCTTCATCCTTGCCGGCCTCATCATGGAGCGCGGCGGCATCAGCGCGCGGCTGGTGCACTTCATCCAGACCCTGGTCGGACACTGGCGCGGCGGCCTGCTGCAGGTGACCGTCGCCAGCATGTACGTGGTGTCGGGCCTGTCGGGCTCGAAGCCGGCCGACATCGCCGCGGTCGGCGCCATCATGCGCGACCAGCTGCGCGAGCGGCACGGCGCCGGGGAAGGCGCGGCCGTGCTCGCCGCCGCGGCGATCATGGGCGAGACGGTCCCGCCCAGCATCGCCATGCTGATCGTCGGCTCGATCTCGAGCGTGTCGCTCGCCGGCATGTTCATCGGCGGCCTCGTTCCGGCGGCCGTGATGGCGGCTTGCCTGATGGCCCTGATCTACGTTCGCGCGCGCCTCGCCGGCACGCCGCCGGCGCCGCGCGCGCCGGTCCGCGTCATGGCCAAGGCCGGCCTCGGCGCGGTGCTGCCGCTGCTGATGCCCGTGATGCTGATCGGCGGGATCCTCGCCGGCGTTGCGACGCCGACCGAGGTCGCCTCGTTCGCGGTGATCTATGGGCTGATACTGGCGATGCTGGTCTATCGCGAGCTCAGCTTCGCGACCCTCATGCGCGTCGTCACCGACACGGCGGCGCTCACCGGCGTGCTGCTGTTCATTTTTGCGGCCTCCTCGGCCTTCTCGTGGACGTTGACGGTCGCCTATCTGCCGCAGCGGCTCGTCGATCTCCTCGGTGGCGTCGGCAACAGCACCGTGATCTTCATGCTCGGCTCGATCCTGCTGCTGATCGTCGTCGGGGTGTTGCTCGAAGGCCTGCCGTCGCTCAACGTGGTGGCGCCGTTGCTGATCCCGATCGCCGGCAAGCTCGGCTTGAGCGAGCTGCACTACTCACTCGTGCTGATCATCGCCATGGGCATCGGCGGTTTCATGCCGCTCGCCGGCGTGGGCTTCTATGTCTGCTGTGCTATCATGCGCTGCGACATCGAGCGGGCTTCCCGCGCCGCGCTGCCTTACATGATCATGATCCTGGTCGGGCTGCTGGTCGTGGCCTTCGTCCCCTGGTTTGCGCTCGCCTTGCCGAAGTATTTCGGCTTCCGCATCCAATAGATCCAATAACCTTATGGGAGAGAACAGCATGGATCGCAGAAACCTTCTCAAGGCCGGCCTCGGCGGCGCGGCGCTCTCGGTCGCCGCGCCTTACGTCTCGGCGCGCGCCGCCAAGACCTTGCGGTTCGCGCATTTCGCGGCGGAAGATCATCCGGCCCATATCGCCGCGAAGGAATTCGCCGCCAAGGTCGCGGCGCGCACCAACGGCGACATCAAGATCAACATCTTCCCCAACAACGTGCTCGGCGGCCCGCCCGAGCAGGCCCAGCAGATCAAGCTCGGCACCATCGACATGGGCCTGCCGACGCAAGGCCAGCTCGACAAGTACGCGATCGCGTTTGCGGCGGTCATGCTGCCGTTCATCTGGGACAGCCCGCAGCACGCCTTCCGCGTGCTCGACGGACCGGCGATGGACTGGCTCGCGCCGCTCGCCGAGGCGCAGGGCTTCATTCTCCTGCGCAACTGGGACTATGGCTTCCGCAACGTCACCAACAACGTGCGCCCGATCAACGCGCCGGCGGACATAAAGGGCCTCAAGCTGCGCACGCCGCCCGAGCTGCAGATCCAGGCCTCCCTCGAGGCGGTCGGCGCCATCGTGCAGGCGATCGCGTTTCCCGAGCTCTACCTCGCGCTGTCGCAGAAGGTGGTCGATGGCGAGGAGAACCCGGTCGCCGTGATCTACTTCAACAAGTTCTACGAGGTGCAGAAGCATCTCGCCATCACGCGCCATATCTACAACAACATGATCCACACCGTGAGCGCGGTGGCGTGGAGGAAGCTCACGCCCGATCAGCAGAAGATCTTTCGCGAGGAGAGCGTCTCGGCCGGCAACCTGATGCGCAAGCTGATCGCCGACCAGGAAGAGGAGCAGATCAAGAAGATCGCGGCTGCTGGCGTCGCGGTCACGCACCCCGATCTCGCGCCGTTCCGCGCCATGATGGACCCGGCCTATAAGCGCATCGCGGCCTATGCGGGCGAGGACAATGTGAAGAAGTTCCGCGCCATGGCCGACCAGGGCCGGGCGGGCTGAGCGAGACGCAATGACCGATACGAGGATGCCGGCGGCGCAGCGCCTCGAGGCGCTGCGCACTCTGTTTCGCCTCGACGGCAAGACCGCGCTGGTGCTCGGCGCCGCATCCGGCATCGGCAAGGCGTCGGCCGAGGCGCTCGCGGCGCTCGGCGCGACGGTCATCTGCGCCGACCGGGACAGGGCCGGCGTCGAGGCGACCGCGGCGGATCTTGCGGCGCACGTGCGCAGCGAGGCGCATGTGCTCGACGCGGGCGACGGCGATGCCGTCACGGTGCTCGCCGACAAGATCGTGGCCGGCCACGGTGCGCTCGACATCGCGGTGACGACGCCCGCGATCCATGTCCGCAAGCTGATGCTCGACTATACCGACGCCGAATACGACCGCGTCGCCGACCTCAATCTGCGCGGTACGTTCTTCTTCCTGCGTGCCTTCGGCCGCATCATGGTGCGCCAGCGCCGCGGCAGCCTGATCGCGAGCTCCTCGGTGCGCGCGACCACGCTCGAGCCGGGGCTTGCGATCTACGGCGCCACCAAGGCCGGCATCATCCAGATGGTGCGCGGCCTCGCCTCCGAGGTCGGCCCGCATGGCGTGCGGGTCAACGCCATCGTGCCGAGCATCGTCGAGACCGGCCTCGTCGGCCCGCTCAAGGCGCGGCCGGAAATCTGGAACGCGCTCGCGGCGCATACGGTGTTCAACCGGTGGTCCCAGCCGAGCGAGGTCGCGGCCGCGGTCGCGTTCCTCGCGTCGGATGCCGCTAGCTACGTCACCGGTACGGCACTGCTGGTCGACGGCGGCTGGACCGCGATCGACGGCCCGCCCACGGGGCTGACGAAGACGCACAGCGAGGGTTGATCAACCAGATGGCTTCACGTTCAATGCCGCATCTGGCAGCGGGGCTATCGCATGTGAGGTGAGCACAGGGCCAGCGCTGCTTCTCCCCCTGAAAAAGAAGAGGGGGCGCAAGAGCTGCGACGCTGTGCGTCTGACGGGAGGAGCATTGCATGATCTGCCAGTCCTGCGGTGTCGAGGCGCCGACGCAGAAGGTGCTGTTCGTCCAGCACATCGGCGCGATCGTGATGTTCTTCCACAAGCGGATCGGCGGGCTTTTCTGCCGCAACTGCGTCAACAAGTATTTCACCGAATATTTCTTCATCACGCTGGTGGCCGGATGGTGGGGCGTCATCTCGGTATTCGCAACGCCGGTCGTGCTCCTGATCGATCTGGTCAATTATTTCCGCGCCTGGTCGTTGCCGCCGGTGCCGTCCGGCGCGACTGCGCCGGTCCTCACCGATGACGCGATCAGTCGGATCAATCCGCTGGGCGCCGAGCTCATCCGCCGTCTCAACGGCAACGAGAGGCTCGAGACCGTCGCGACCGATGTTGCGGCACGCGCCCGTGTCACCCCGGGTCAGGTCGTGCGCTATGTTCAGGCCTTGATCGCGCAGCAGAAGGCAGGGAAGGCCTAGGCCGGCACACGCAAGGCGGGTGGCGAGCCCCTGTTCGCGCTCGAAACCGGCCAAAGGTTAACCGATTGTTTGGGGAGGGCGCCTAGCATGCTTGGCTTACTCTCGTAGGGGGCATCATGCAGCCGATCGTCATCGTACCCGCCGCCGCGCCGGAGCTCGCGCCGGCGCCGATCCCGCAGGACTGGATTCTGAGCGGCACGCCCGAGGCGCGTTCGCGCCAGCTCGCGCACAGCCGCGATCGCGCATCGTCCGTGATGGCCTGGTCGTGCACCGCCGGGCGCTTCACCTGGCAGTATTCGGTCGACGAGACCGTGCACATCATCGAAGGCGAGGTCTACGTCACGGACGAGAACGGCCGCGAGCATCGGCTGGGCCCAGGCGACTCGGCGTTCTTTCCCGCCGGCAGCCGCAGCACGTGGCATGTGCCGGTCTCGGTGCGCAAGGTCGCGGTGTGCCGGCAGGCGATGCCGCGCCTGTTCGCCTTCGGCCTGCGCGGCTGGAACATGCTGGCGCGGTTCATGAAGGCCATCTTCTGGCCGCCCGAGGAGGCGCAGGCGGATCCGCTGGCGCCGAAAGCGCCGGCCGCAGCAGGCGCACCCGAGCTCAGTCGCGCGCGCAGCGACGCGTAACGCCGCGGCCGCGTGGCGCTGATCACCACGCGCCCTTGCGCAACCCGGCAGCCACATAGCTCCAGATCGTCGGATGCGACCATAGCCGCGAGGGCAGGTCGACGCTCTGCGGCTTGAGCGCGCCCGCGAGCGCGTCGCGCGCCGCCTGCTCCATCAGCGGCAGCACGGCGGCAAGCTGCAGATACGGGAAGGTCGCGTAGTTGTCGTGCGGCCCCGGCGCGAGCCGCGCCTGGTAGAGCACCGCGCCGGTGTCGATGCCGGAATCGACCAGGTGCAGCGTGACGCCGAAATTGCCGAGGTCGCCTTCGGCCTTGGCCCAGTAGCCGCCGTGGATGCCGCGGTACTTGGGCGTGATCCCGGCGTGATAATTGATGACGGGGACCTTGATGGCGGCGAGCGTCGTGCCGTCGAGGATGCGCGTGCCGAGCACGAAAATGACGCGCGGATCGAGCCGCGAGAGATGCGTCAGGCACTCGGGCGAGTTGACCGAAGGCACATCGATCCGCTCGCAATTCTCGGGCCAGTGCGCGTCGAGCTTGCTGTCGCGCATGATCGTCGTGATGCGCGGCCGCGAGGCCAAAGCGAGCAGGCGGGAGAAGGCGATGAAGGCAAGTTGTCCGGCGACGCGGAGGACCCCGAAGCGCTTGATGCGCCCGCGAATGAGGTCGGCGCGCGCGACCGGGCGCTCGACGATGATCCCCAGGTGTGGAAAGGTCATCGCCAGCCGGCGCGCGGCGATCCGGCCGAGATCATTCCCACCGGTGAGAAAGACCACTTCGGTGCGCTGGGTCAAAATCTGATCCGTGCGATCGCTTTGGGGGCAAGTCTCGAGCTGGGCTCGAACTGGCCTCGGGACGGTCTTGGCCCGGAAATGTACGGGGTCCGGCCGTTCCGATTCGGCAATGCTCACCCCGCTCGATCTTATGCCGCGGCAAGCATCACCGGTCTATTAGGAGGCGTGATCAAATTTGAGGCAGCATACCGAACTAAGGCTGCGTGTCGGCGATCAGACTCCATTTGAGCTGTTCAAGCCGCATCGACCCGGCGAAAGCCGTTGGCGAGGGCGGTCGCCGCCCCGGACATCAGCACCTTGAGGTGGCGCTTTTGCTGGAATTGGCCGTTGAGCGAGAGGCGGGGCAGCGCCATCGGTTGCTCGCGATGCTCGGCAAAAAGGACCCCCGGCCGCGTCGTCACGGCGGTGCGGTAGCCGATCTCGGCGGCGAGGCGGAATTCGCGCGGCCCGACAATATCGCGGCCGCCATACGGGTAGGCGAGGTGCGCGACCGGGCGGCCGAGCTGCGCTTCGAGCCCCTTGCGCCCGGCCTCGAGCTCGGTGAGCGCGACGTCGTCGGAGGCCTTGGCGAGCATCACGTGGTTGACGGTATGCGCCCCGATGGTCGCCAGCGGATCGGCGGCGAGCGTACGGATCTCGTCCCAGGTCATGCACAGCTCGTCGCGCAACGGCGCCATGTCGATGCCGGCACGCGCCGCGAGCGCGTCGATGCGCGTGTGGATTTCCGCCTCGTCGGAGAGGTCGCGCAGGCGCCAGTAGATGGTGTTATAGGCCTCGTGTTTCTGCGCCGGCGTCGCGCACGCGAAGGTCTCGTCGGCCTCCTCGAGACGGAGCGTGACCTTCTCGTTGCGGGCGATGGCGAGCTCGAGCGCCACCCACCACAGCTTGCCGGCACGCTCAGGAAAGCTCGTCGGCACGAAGATGGTAAACGGCGCCTCGTAGCGCTTGAAGATCGGATAGGCCCATTCCTTGTTGTCGCGGTAGCCGTCGTCGAGCGTGATGCAGGCGAAGCGGCGGCCGAAATCGCGCTCAGTCAGGCGCCGGTGCATCTCGTCGAGCGAGATGATGTCGATCTTCTGCTCGCGCAGCCATGCGACCGTCTGGTCGAGGAACTCGGGCGTGACCTCGAGCAGCTGGTTGGGCTGAAACGCGTCGCGCCGCGCCGGGCGCACGTGGTGCAGCATCAGGATTGCGCCCACGCCGGCGCAGAACGGCCGCATCAGCATGTGCGCGCCGCTGAAGTAGAGCGTCTCCAACCCCGTCCGGATGATGGTTGCTTTCATGGGCGCAATCTTTCGCCTCGGATGCCGTGGCGGAAAATTGCCGATCCGGTTGAAATTGCAATCGAATGTTGCACGCTTAGTTAACTTACCGGGAACACCCGGCGCCGCCGCCAATTCACCAGCCGCTATTTGACCAGTTGCAGCATGCGTCGCGGCTCAATCGCGGCCTTGGCGGGCTTGCGCAGGTATTCGCCGAGCAGGTGGGAAGCTATGTCGCTGGCCGGCATCGGGCGGCCGAAGTAGTAGCCTTGCGCCTCGTCGCAGGCGAGGCGGCGCACGAGATCGAGCTGGCGGCTGTCCTCGACGCCCTCGACGGTGACGCGCATCTTCAGGCTGTGCCCGAGATGGATGATCGTGCGCACGATGGTCTCCACGCTCGTGTCGCCGTCCTGAAGGTTCTGGATGAAAGAGCGGTCGATCTTGATTTTGTCGAACGGGAAGCGCCACAGATAGCTCATGCTCGAGTAGCCGGTGCCGAAATCGTCCATGACGATCGCGACGCCGAGCGACTCGAGGTCGGCGAGCTGCGCCATCACGCTCTCGGTGTCGTCCATGAGCAGGCTTTCGGTGATCTCGAGCTGCAGCCGCCCCGGATCGAGGCCGGTATCGGCGAGCGCCGTGCGCACGACGCCGACGATGGTGCCGTCGAACTGGGCCGGCGACAGGTTGACGGCGACCGTAAGCCGGTCCGGCCAGTGCACCGCGGTGCGGCACGCCTGCCGGATCACCCACGCGCCGATGCGGCCGATCAGCCCGATCTGCTCGGCCACCGGGATGAAGGTCATGGGCGGCACCGGCGCGCCGTCGGCGCCGCGCAGGCGCAGCAGCGCCTCGTAGCCGACGGTGCGGCCGGTACCGACGTCGACCAGCGGCTGGAAGTGCAGCTCGAACGCCTGCTTATGCGTCGCCTCGCGGATGCGCGCCTCGAGCCGCAGCCGCGTCTGCAGCTCGGCGTCGAGGTCGGGCGTGAAGAAGCGTACGCAGTTGCGCCCGGCCGACTTGCACCGGTGCAGCGCAAGGTCGGCGCTGCGGATCAGCCGCTCGGGATCGCGCCCGTCGGCTGGCGCCAGCGCGATGCCGATGCTCGCGGTGGCCGGGACCTCGTGCCCGCTCACCAGGAACGGCCGGGCCATGATCTCGGCGAGCCGGCGGGCGAGCGTCTCGGCATCGGCCTGGCCGCCAAGATCGGTCCGCACGATTGCGAACTCGTCACCGCCGAGCCGCGCGACGACGTCGCTCGCACAGGTGGACTCGCGGATGCGGTCGGCCATCAGGCGAATGACCGCATCGCCCGCCTGGTGGCCGAGCCGATCGTTGACATCCTTGAAGTGGTCGAGATCGAGATGGAGAATCGCGATCTCGCGACCCGTCCTGATCGCGCGGTCGAGCGCCTCGGCCACGCGCTCGACGAGATGCAGCCGGTTGGGCAGGCGCGTCAGGGCGTCGTGCCGGGCGAGGAACCTGATTTCCGCGTCGGCGCGCTCCTTCGCACGCATGCCACGATACCAGGCGCCGGCCGGGATCATGAAGGCGAGCAGGGTGAGCGCGCACAGGCCGCCCGCCGCCACCAGGAACGCGTGATAGACTTGGTTGCGCTCGTCGGTCTGGTCGACGAAGGCGGCGACCACCGCGATCGGCTGGCCTTTCATCAGCACCGGCACATAGGCCTCGGCATAGAACGCCGGCAGGTGGTGTCCGTCGCCCTCCTTGACGGCGGCCGAGGTGGTCGCGGTCCGCGCCGCCGCGGCGGCGCGCGGCTGGAATTCGGAGACGTCGACGAGCGCCGTCTGGCGATGGTCGGCGACGAGCTGGGAATAGCCCTCGCGGTTGAAGATCTCGTAGCGATGCAGCGAGCCCTCGTGCACCGACCAGTCGAAGAACGCCATGCTCTTCGACGACGGCTGCTGGCCTTCCGCGATCTGCTCGAGGTCGCTGACGTTGTCCGTGAGAAGGCGCGCCCAACGCTGGGCGATGCCCATCGCGTGCTGGTGGAGCAGATAGTCGGTGGTGTACTTGACGATCGCCAGCGACCCGCCGATCAGCACGACGAGCACCAGGGCGATCAGGAGCGCCGTACGACGAAACGTCATGGTTGAGGGCCGGGTGCCTGCGGGGACCGGCATTTTTTGCCTCGCCGAAGCTGCCGACGCATCGGGAGAACTACGCAGTGGCGGCGGCGTTTTCGCTCGCTTGGTTGTCAGAATGTGAACGGACAGCCGGACTCAAGGCGAGTGGCCCCGCATCGGCAGGCGCGGGATGAGACCTCGGCCGCGCGGCGCGCCGTTTCGTTATTCTTACCGCAGAGACTGGATCTCGTTGTCGACCGCCTCGAGCAGAGACCGATAGTGCGGATTGCCGGCCACCAGGTCGTTCCGCACCAGCCGGAAGGCGGTGTCGATCCGCTTGGCGTCGGCGGCAGACGGCATCACGAGCTGGCGCGTGGTGTCCGCCTGCAGCTGCGTCATGACCTTCGCGTCGAAACGCGCGTAGCTCGCGGCGAACCGCTCCGCCGTCCAGGCTCCGCTGTATTTCAGGATGATGGCTTGCGCCTGTTTCGGCAGACGGTCGAACACGTCGCGATTCATCACCAGCGCCATCGGCGCGACACTGGTCGGCATGAAGAAATGGTGCGTGGCGACGCGACTGATGCCGAAGTCGCCGAGCGGTGCCCGCGCGATGATGGCGGCATCGATGTTTGTGCTGCTCAGCCCGTTGGCGATGTCGATCATCTGCATCGGCACCGGGATTGCGCCGAGCGCCTTCATGGCGGCGGCCTCGCCCGCATTGCCGACGCGCACGCGCCGGCCATCGAGGTCGCGCGAGGAGGCGATCGGCACGCGGCCGTGCAGGGTCTCGGGCTCGGTCGCAAAAGCGCCGATCACGACGAAATCGCGGTAGCCGCGCAGCGCGTTCTGGGCGATCAGGCGCGTGAACACGTAGGTCGCCTCGCGGCCGTCGCGAAAGAGGCCGGGCAGCTCCAGCACGGCATTATCGGGAAAGAGGTCGGGCGTATATCCCGGAATGATCAAGGCGAGATCGGCGCCGCCGTCGCGCACGAGCTTCGCCTGCGCGGCCATGTCCTTGCCGAGGATGCCGCTCGGATAGAGCTCGATGTCGAGCAGGCCCTTGGCGTCGGCATTGACGGCATCGATGAACGGCTTGATCGCGGCCTGGTAGGGCGCGGCGCGATCGGAGCTGAAGAACGCGAGCCTGAGCTTGACCGGCTCGGCGGTCGCGGCGCTCGCCGCGAGGAATGTGAACAGCGCCAGCGCACAGCTGCGAACGATCGTCGTCATGAATGCGATGCGTTACACCCAACCCCTTTATTTTTGCTTGTTGCGGTTCGGCAGTTTGTCACGAAGCCGGCCCGTTACGTGTTCGTACGTAGCGCATCCTGGCGCGACGTCGGGGGGATGGCATCTGCCTCTTCCCTCTCGCCGAAAGGGAGAGGACGACGCGTAGCGCGTCAGGTGAGGGCCCTCGCAGCCGGAATTGAAACACCTAGCGCCCCTCACCGGCTCGCTTGGCTCGCTGCGGGGCGAGGGAAGAGCCGAAAGGGGGAGAGGGAGCGCGAGCGAAGGGCTCACCTTACAGGCGATACGCTGACAGGTTCTTTGGTCGCCGCAGATTTCACCACTGCATCGAAGACGGCCATTCCGTGCAGGACCTCGTCGAGCGGGACCGGGTAGGGCGTGCGATTGCGGATCGCGCGCGCGAACGCGGTCATCTCGGCGTTGAGCATGTCGAAGCCGGAGAAATCGAGATGCTCGGCCGGCGGGGCGGTCACCGGGCCGGTCGGCGCGCGATCGGAGGTGGGCACGAAGCGGAAATGCTGCAGCGAGGCGCCGGTGATCTCGGCGAGGCCCTTCGTGCCGTAGACCGTGAAGCTGAAATTGGTCGCGGTCGCGACCGAGCAGAAGATCGTCGCGGTGGCGCCGTTCTCGAACGTGAACAGGACCGTGGTCGTATCGTCGGCCGGCCCGGCGCCGTGCACGCCGGTGACGCAATGCACGGCGCGGATCTTGCCGCCGAGCTCGATCATGTGGTCCATCAGGTGCACGCCGACCGCCGTCACGGCGCCGGCCGGCGCCTCGTCCGGGTCGGAGCGCCAGTTGTCGGCGGCAATGAACGACTGCGTGCTGGTGGTGTGCTGGCCGACCATGGCGACGATCGCGCCGAGACGTCCTGCCGCCTTGCGGTTGCGGATCTCGAGGATCGAGGGATGAAAGCGCCGGTTGAAGCCGACCGCCAGCATCACGCCGGCTTTGCGCGCAGCCTCCGCGCAGGCTTGTGCGCTCGCAAGGTCGAGCGTCATCGGTTTTTCGCAGAAGATGTGCTTGCCGGCGGCGGCGGCCTGGCTGATCTGCTCGGCATGGCGGCTGTGCGGCGTCGCCAGCACCACCGCATCGACCGCCGGATCGGCGAGAATCTGCGCGTAGCTCGCGACGAACGGCAGGCCCTTGTCGCGGCAGAACTCCTCCGCGCTCGCGCGCGTGCGCGTATGGGCGGCGACGAAGGTGATCTCGTCGCTCCTGCCCTGCACCGAATTGACGAGTGAGCGGCCCCAGCGGCCGAGGCCGAGAATTGCTGCGCGGATCATGGATTTCCGTGTGGCTTCTTTGGTATGTCCCTCTTAGTCGGCGTCGTGGACCCTGACCAGGGGAATTTGAGCGTGTCATCAGCCGCCATCATCGGCGTCGGCCAATCGGCCTATACGCGCCGGCCGGAGCCGGGGCAGTCGACGCACACCTTCATCCGCGACGCCGTGCTGGCGGCGCTCCGCGATGCCGAGATCGACGCGCGCGACGTGAGCGGCATGGCGGTCGCCTCGTTCTCGCTCGCGCCCGATACGGCGGTCGATCTCGCCTGGAAGCTCGGGCTGTCGCTGCGCTGGCTGCTGCAGGACACCAATGGCGGCAGCTCGGCCATGAACATGCTCGGCCACGCGCTGCGTGGAATCGAGGGCGGCGCGGCCGACGTGATCCTGGTGATCGGCGGCGACGCCACCGGGCTCGCGGGCTACGGCAAGATCGCCGCGAACTACAATATCGCGACGCGCGATCACCTCGCGCCGCTCGGGCACGGCGGGCCGAACGGCGTCTACGCGCTGGTGGCGTCGCGCCAGATGAAGAAGTACGGCCTCGCCAAGTCCGACTATGGCCACATAGCGGTCGCCCAGCGCGCCTGGGCGGCGAAGAACCCGTTCGCGGTCTATCGGACGCCGCTCACGATGGAGGAGTACCTCGCGGCGCCGATGGTCGCCGATCCGCTGTCGCGCTTCGATTGCGTGCCGGTGGTTGCGGGGGCGCAGGCGCTCGTGCTGGTGCATCCGGATCGCGTGCCACGTGGCCGCGCCGCCGTCGCCGTCCGAGCGCATCGAGCGAGCTTCAACTACGACAACCAGGCGGGTGACGGCTTGCAGACCGGCATCAGCACCTTCGCGACGGATCTCTGGCGGGCCGCGGGCATTGCGCCCTCCGACATCGACGTCGCCAGCATATACGACGATTATCCCAGCATGGTGCTGGCCCAGCTCGACGACCTCGGGCTGATCGCGGACCATGATCTCGCGCGCTTCTGCCGGCGCGACATCGGCGAGCTGCGGCGCCCGATCAACACCTGGGGCGGCATGCTGTCGGCAGGCCAGCCGGGTGGCCCGGCCGGCGGCCTCAACGCCATTTCCGAGGCCGTGCTGCAGCTGCAGCACCGCGCCGGCGCGCGGCAGGTCGCGAACGCGCGGCTAGCGGTGGCGACCGGCTACGGCATGACGATGTATCGGTACGGCGGCACGGCGGCGGCCGCCATCCTGGAGCGAATCGCATGAGCGCGGGCGTCGGCATCTGGCAGTGCAGGGGTTGCGGCACCAAGGTGTTTCCGCAGCGGCTGTTGTGCCCGCAGTGTCACGGGCATGACTTCGACGAGGCGCGCGTGCACGAGGGCGTGGTCGAGGAGATCGCCGTCATCCGCCACATGATCGGCCAGGAGAACTGGCAGCCGCGCCGCATCGCCAATGTGCGCACGAAGGACGGGCCGATGCTGACGGTGGGGTTGCGGGACGAGGCCCGCGAGGGCACGGCGGTGGAGTTGTTTCAGGAAGAGGGCGCGCCGTTCGGACGGGTCAAGTCCCTTTGACTGTGCCTGAGAAAAGCTCCTCCTCATGGTGAGGAGCGTCGCGCGCGCGTAGGGTGGGCAAAAGGCGGCCAAAGTGTCTGCGTGGTGGCACCTCGTCACACCCGCCGTGCCCACGCGTGAAGCCGGTCCGCGTGGGCACGGCGGGTTAAGCGGGATGCCCTCGGCCAAGGCAGCTGGGCCGCCCGCGCCCACCCTACGAAGTTCTCGCCCAGGCCTTATCCGCCTCGATCACCCGCCGCGCTGCCGCCGCCATCGCGACGTCGATCATCTTGCCGTCGATGGTGGTGCTGGCGTGGCCCTGCGCGACCGCGGCATCGAATGCTTCGAGCACCCGTGCGTAGTAGTCGAGCTCGGCGGCGCTCGGGCGGTAGAGCCGGTTGCACGGCTCGATCTGCGACGGGTGGATCAGCTTGCGGCCGCGATAGCCGAGCCGGCGCGAGAGGTCGGTGTCGCGCTCGAAGCCGGCGGCGTCGCGGATGTCGGCGAAGACGCCGTCGAGCGGCGTGTCGAAGCGCGCGGCGCGCGCCGCGATCAGCACGTGCTGGCGCGCGTGCAACATCTCGGGGCCGTCGAGCGACCAGGTGCAGCCGAGGTCGGTGTTGAGGTCGCCGTCGCGCGCGCCGCCGAACGAGAGCGAGACGACGCGCGATGCCGCGGTTGCCATCTCGTAGGCGGAGATCACGCCGCGGGCGCTCTCGACCGACGGCACGAACTTGGTCGAGCCCGGCGCGACGCCGCGCGCGCGCTCGAGATCGCCGATCAGGCGGTCCCACAGCAGCACTTCCTCGCGCGTGTCGACCTTGGGCGCGATCAGGCCGACCAGCCCGGGCACGCCGATGATGGCGTCGAGGTCGGCGCGGCCATGATCGCTGTCGATCGCGTTGGGCCGCACCCACACGCCGCTCGGGATCTTCGGGGCGAATTCTTGAACCGCGGCGCGCGCGACGGCTTTCTCGGCGGGCGGCACCGAGTCTTCCAGATCGAGCAGCAGCGCGTCGGCCGGCAGACCGACCGCCTTGTCGAGGAATTTCTCCCGGTTGGCCGGGACGTAGAGGAAGCTGCGGGCGAGGGGCATGATGGATTTTTCCAAATACGCGGCTACTCAGCCGCGACCGACTTCTCCGCCGCGAGGCGCGTCACGCCGGCGGCGACAAGCTCGGCGATAGCGGTCGGCGCATAGCCGAGCTCGCGCAATATCTCTTCCGAATGCTCGCCCAGCAGGGGCGAGTAACGGTTGATCGTCGGCCCGTCGTGATCGAGCAGCACCGGGTTGCGCACCGCCTTCATCCGGCCGAGGCGCGGGTGGTCGACCTCGCCGACCACGCCGCGGGCGACGATGTGCGGATCGTCGAACACCTCCTTGAAGTTGTTCACCCGCGCGCACGGAATGCCGGCCTCGGTCAGCGCGGCCTCGAGCTCGGCCGCCTCGCGTACGCGCACCGCCGGCTCGACCAGCTCGAGCAGCGGCGCCTCGTTCGCCTTGCGGCTCGCATAAGATGCGAAGCGCGGGTCGGCGAGGTGGGTGCCGAGGCCGAGCACCTGCATCAGCTTGGCGAAGAGGCCGTCGTTCGGCGTGCCGATCGCGAGGTAGCGTTTGTCGCGCGTCTCGAACAGCTGGTAGGGCGCATTGAGCCGGTGCCGGTTGCCGAGCGGTTGCGGCACGCTGCCGCTGGCGAGATATTCGGCCGCTTCCCACGCGGCTGCCGCGATCGAGGCCTCGACCAGCGAGACGTCGGCGATGCGGCCTTCGCCCGCACGCGCCGCGCCGACGAGGCCGGCGAGCGTCGCGTAGGTCGCAAACAGCGCACCGAATACGTCGGCGGTCTGCACGCCAGGGCGCATCGGCATTTTGTCCGGCTCGCCGGTGACCGACAGCGGCCCGGCGAAGGCCTCGATGATGAGGTTGACGCCGGCGCGCCGGCGATAGGGCCCGGTCTGGCCGAAGCCGGAGACCGACGTATAGATGATCTTCGGGTTGGCCTTTTTCACGTCGGGCGCGCCGAGGCCCATCTTCTCCAGCGCGCCGGGGCGGTAGGCTTCGAGAAAGACGTCGGACTTCGCGGCGAGCTTGAGCAGAATCTCGCGTGCGGCGGGCTGCTTGAGGTCGAGCACGAGGCTGCGCTTGTTGCGGTTGAGGGCCGCGAAGCTCACGCTCTCGCCGCGCGTCTGCGGCGGCATGGCGCGGCCCATGTCGCCCTTCGGCGGCTCGACCTTGATGACGTCCGCGCCCATGTCGGCGAGCAACGTGCCGGCGAGCGGGCCGGCGATGAAGTTGGCGAGCTCGATGACCCGGATTCCGGCGAGCGGCTGCGGCATGCGTACGTCCTGACTCGAGTGCGTCGATGAGGCCCTTCGAGGCCCCGCCGCGCAAGTCGGGTTATGGTCGACTTGCTCATCTAAAGTGTCGATCTCGGGTAAACCCGAGATAGATGCGGCGGAGCGCCTCAGGATGACGGAGTGGTTATTGGATCTTGAGCCCCGCCTTGTCGACGATCGCCTTGTACATCGGGATCTCGCGGGCGATGCGCGCCTTGAACACGTCGGGCGGCTCGGCCGTGACCGGCAGGCCCGATTTGGCGTAGCGATCGCGTATGTCCGGCCGCGCCAGGATCGCGGTCACCTCCTTGACGATGCGGTCGATCACCTCCTGCGGCGTGCCGGCCGGGGCGAAGATGCCCTGGAAGGTGTCGCTCACGGCATCATGAATGCCCGCCTCCTCGAGCGTCGGCAGGTTGGGCAGATCGGGCCAGCGTTTCGTCGATGTGACCGCAAGCCCGCGCAGCTTGCCGGCATCGATCATCGGCTGGAGCGAGCCGAGCGCCGCCGTGTACATGTCGACCTGGCCGCCGAGGGCGGCCGCGAGCGCTGGGCCGGCGCCCTGGAACGGGATGTGCACCATCTTGATGTCCGCGCGCTGTTGCAGGAGCTCGCCCGCGAGATAGGGCGTCGTGCCGGCGCCCGGGCTCGTCCAGTTGAGCTTGCCCGGGTTGGCCTTCGCCTTGGCGATGAGATCGCCGAGCGTCTTGAACTCGGACTGCGCCGGCGTCACCAGCGCGTTCGGCGAGGCGCCGAGCACGATGACAGGGGCGAAATCCGTCGGCGCGTACGGCGGATTGGCATAGAGGCTCGGGTTGACCACGAAGGCGCTGGAGCAGACCAGGAACGTGTAGCCGTCGGGCTTGGCGCGCTTCGCCGTCGCGATCCCAATATTGCCGCCGGCGCCGCCGCGGTTCTCGACGATGACCGGAACCTTGAGCACCTCGCTCAGGGGCGTGGCGATCAGTCGGGCCGCGATGTCGGTGCCGCCGCCGGGCGGGAAGCAGGCGATCAGGGTGATGGTGCGGTCCGGCCACGCGGCCTGCGCGGCTTGCGGTGCTGCGCTCAAGGACGCAAGCGCCGCCAATGCCGCTAGCCCGACCGTTCGTCGCGTGAAAAGGCGCGTTCGCGCGGGTGACGACATCAATTCCTCCCTGTGGCCCTTTGGACCGGTTCGGCCTTCGCGTGGGGCCATATCTGCCAGCCTCGCGCGCCGATCGCAACATGCGCACATGCGCGTCAGGCCGGCTTTGCGGCGCCCGTCAGGCGTGCTTCAATTGCGGCAAAACGGGAGAGGCCGCATGCCGCATCTGACGACCGACGACGGAGTGAAGCTCTACTACGAGGAGGTCGGCGCCGGCATTCCGATCGTGTTCGTGCACGAGTTCGCCGGCGACGTGCGCTCGTGGGAGCCGCAGCTGCGCTATTTCGGCCGCCGCTATCGCTGCATCGCCTACAACGCGCGCGGCTATCCGCCGTCCGACGTGCCGGGCACGGTCGACAAGTATTCGCAGGATCGTGCCCGCGACGACATTCGCGCCGTGCTCGATGCGCTCGAGATCGACAAGGCGCACATCATCGGCCTGTCGATGGGCGGCTTCGCCACCGTGCATTTCGGCTTCACCTATCACGACCGCGCGCGCTCGCTGGTGATCGCCGGCTGCGGCTACGGCGCCGAGCCGGCCGCGCGCCAACAATTCATCGAGGAGACGAACTCGACCGCCAAGCGCATCGAGGAGCTCGGCATGCCGAAAGTCGCCGAGACCTACGCGCTCGGCCCCTCGCGCGTGCAACTGCAGAACAAGGATCCGCGCGGCTGGCAGGAGTTCTTCGACCAGCTCAAGGAGCATTCGACGCAAGGCTCGGCGCTGACTCAGCGCGGCGTGCAGAACCGCCGCCCCTCGCTCTACGATCTCGTCGACAAGATGAAGACCATCACGGCGCCGACCCTGATCATGACCGGCGACGAGGACTTTCCCTGCCTCCAGCCCGGCGTGCTGATGAAGCGCCATATCTCGACCGCGGGCCTGGTCGTGATGCCGAACGCCGGACATGCCATCAACCTGGAGGACCCCGCCGCGTTCAACCGCCACATCGAGGACTTTTTGCATGCGGTAGACGTCGGCGCCTGGCGTAACCGCGACCCGCGTGCGATGTCGGCCACGATCCTGGGCGAGCAGAGGTGAGCTCGTCAACGCGCCGCCTCGAATCCGGCCAGGACGGCCGCGAGATTGCGCCCGAGCACATCCGATAGATATCCACCTTCCTGAACGAGCACGGTCGGCAGACCCATCCGCGCGATCGCCGCGCCAATGCGGGCGAAGCCGTCGGTGGTCACGGCGAGGCCCTCGAGCGGGTCGTGCTCGGAGGCATCGAGCCCCAATGCCACAACGAGCGCGCCTGGCGCGAAAGCCTTGATGGCCTTGGCGGCCCCGTCCAGCGCCAGCATATAGCCGTCGTCCGTGGTGCCTATCGGCAACGGAATATTGAGATTGGTGCCGAGGCCGGCGCCTTCGCCACGCTCATGCGCATAGCCCCACATGAAGGGATAGTAGGAGGTCGGATCGGCGTGGATCGAAATGGTGCAGACATCCGGACGCTCGTAGAAAATGCCCTGCGTGCCGTTGCCGTGGTGCACGTCGACGTCGAGAATCGCAACGCGCTCATGGGCCGAACGCAGATGCGCGGCCGCGATGGCGCTGTTGTTGAGGAAGCAGAAGCCGCCGGCGAGATCGCGATAGGCGTGATGCCCCGGCGGTCGGCACAATGCATAGACCGCCCCGTCTCCGTCCATCACCATTTGCGCCGCCGTGGTCGCGACATCGCTCGCGGCACAAGCCCCGGCCCAGGTGCCCGGGCCGATGGGCGCCGCCGTGTCGGCGGTGTGCCAGCCGAGGCGACCGACGATGTGCGACGGATAGGTGGCCTTGTGGCGCACCGGGTGGATGTTGGCGATCATCTCCGGGCCGGCGTCGCCGAGCGCGGACCAGGCCTCCCAGGCTTCCGCCAGGAAGGTCAGATATTCGACGCTGTGCACACGCAGCCGAGGGCCTTGCCCGAAAGCACCCGGCTCGAGGATGCGATGGTTGCCGGCCTTCAATCCGGCAAGCAGCCGGTCGGCACGTTCGGGCTGCTCGGTCGTTCTCTTGACCACGCCGCGCACGAGGAAGAATTGCGGATCGTGGCTTCGATGCTTCGCGCTATAGACAGCCTTCACACGGGTTCTCCTTGGCTGGGCAGGCGTAGGGTGGGCAAAATCGAGTCGTGATCCCTGGCCGCGTGGGCAACCGTGCGGAGCGATCTTGTCAACGCGGACGCGCAAGCGAGCGCGGTTGCCCACCCTACGCTCTACGCGCCTCGCACTCGATCGATCACCGCCATCGCATCAGCCGCCGCATCGCCGTGCCAGGCGATGTGTTGGTCCGGCCGTACGAGCACGAGCTTGCTGCGATACAGATCGTTCCCAGGTCGCGCGAGCTGCAGAATCTTCAACGGCACGTGGCGCGTACCCGCGGCGTTCGCCAAGCCGTCGCGATCATCCTCGTCCGCGCCGAAATCGAGCAGCGTGAAGCCCGGGCCGAACAGGTCGAACAGCGCCTTGCGGGGCTCGACCCAGTAATGCGGTGCGCGCGCGCCGGCGCGCACCACCGGCACGTAGCGATCCCACGTGTCAGGCGGCGCCGCCGTGTCCTCATCCCACACGATCGGCGAGCCCTCGTAACGCTCGCCGAGCTGCAGGCCGACCGTGAGATATTGCGGACGATCCTCCGCCATGATGCGCGCGCCGAATTTTTCCCGTGCCGCCTGCGCGTCGGCACCGTCCTCCTCGCAATCGGCGGGCGGCAGCCATTTATCCATCACTCTGGTGCACTCGACGCCGAGCTGCGCGTTGCGCACGCCGAACGGTCGCCGCTCGCCCTCGTATGTCTCTACCAGGCGCGGCCCGGCCCAGCCCTGGTGCGCGGCGGCGATCTTCCAGCACAGATTCATCACGTCGCCGATGCCGGTGTTCATGCCGAGCCCGCCGAGCGGCGTGAACAGATGCGCGGCGTCGCCGGCGAGAAAGGCGCGGCCGTTCTGATAATGCTCGGCGACGAGCGCGAGCCCACCGGTCCACGGGCCGCCCGAGATGATCTCGAACGGGGCGTCGGCGCCGAGCATCGAACGGATCGTCGCGCGCGCGTCGACCGCGCGCCAGTCGACGCCCGGCGGCACCTGATAGTGCACCACCCAGGTCTCGCGCCCGTCCTGCGAATACATCATCGCGCGCATGTCGCGGTTGATGATCCAGGTCATGTGCGTCGGCGTGCGCCCGCTCGCCGCCATCAGGGTCGGGGCGCGGATGAAGCTCGACAGCATGGTGCCGCCCATGAAGGCGCGCTGGGTGGTGCCGTCCTCGCCGACCATGCCGAAGCCGAGCGCCTTGCGCACCGTGCTGCTGGCGCCGTCGATGCCGAGCAGGTAGCGCGCGCGAATCTGTTTGCGCTCGCCGGTCGTGACGCTCTCGACCTGCGCGGTCACGCCGTCATGGTATTGCTCGAACGATCGCATGCGCCAGCCGAAATGAACTCTGGAATGCCCTTGTGCGCCCGGCGCCTGCTCGGCGATGCGCTTGAGCGCGCGCTCGAGCACGATCTGCGAGACGGTGTTGGGCAGCTCCGGCGTCGGCCAGTCAGAATAGGGGCGGGGCTGGCGGCCATACTCGTAACCGCAGAAGCGCGTCACGTAGGCGCTCGCGCGCGCGAGCCCGGGGGGCAGTCCCTCGGAGCGCAGCTCGTCCGCGATGCCGAGTCGGCGGAAATGCTCCATCGAGCGCGCATTGGTGTTGTTGCACTTGGGATGCTTGGCGGTTTCGAGGTTCTCGGTCACC